>Ga0208179_1000449_pt1 | contig 26839 bp, 25 predicted proteins | sample Malvired_Geostar_FD_184238 | JGI IMG/M metagenome (GOLD analysis project Ga0208179, IMG submission 184238) | Marine viral communities from the Global Malaspina Expedition - Malaspina viral metaG DeepMed_Geostar (SPAdes) (version 2) | ecosystem: Environmental > Aquatic > Marine > Oceanic | place... | reverse complement strand
CGCCCACCGTGGCGATCTCCAGGATGCGCTGCCGCGACAGGATCGCGCCCTTGTAGACGCGATAGATCGAGCCGCCGTCGGTCAGCTCCGCCGCCCGCTTGGGCGTCTGGCGGGTGCGCAGGATCCACGGCTGGCCAGCGCGGGCCTGGGGGGCTCGCCAGTCCAGCAGATCTTCGACGGTGTCACAGCCGACAACCAGCTTGATCAGATGCAGGGTCATGAAGCGCGGTCTAGGACGCCTGGGCCAGTTTCGCCAGCACCACGCCCTCGCTCACCTGGTCGCCCGCAGCGACCGAGATGGACTCCACCGCTCCGTCAAAGCCGGCGACGAGCGCATGCTCCATCTTCATGGCTTCCAGGGTGACCAGGGTCTGGCCGCGGGCCACGGCGTCGCCGACCTTGACGGCCACGGCGACCACCTTGCCTGGCATGGGGGCGATCACGGCGCCGTCTCCGGCCGGGCCTTCGCCCGTCATCGACTGGGGCGGCGTTCCGGAGAAGGCGTAGGCCTCGCCGGCCTCGAACACCACGATCGCGCCCGCCGCGTCGATCAGCACGTCCGCCGACAGCGGGCCCTCCTCGAGGGGCGCCTCAATCGCATTGCCGTCCCGATAGAGGCGCAGGTGGCTCTGTCGGGCCGCGTTCAGCCGGAATCCCATCAGCGCGCGCCAGGGACCGCTGGGCTCGGAGGCCATGGCCGGCGCCTGCGACAACAGGCCCTGGGCGGCGGCTGACAGCACGCGCGCGCTGGGCGCGGCCACCTCTGTGAGCCTGTCCTGTCGCGCGGCGATAAAGCCGGTGTCGATCTCGCCGCGCAGGAAATCTGGGTCCTCAAGGCAGCGCGCCAGGAAGCCGGCATTGGTGCGCACCGGCCAGACCTGCACTTCGCCACAGGCGTGCGCCAGACGGCGGGCGGCGACCTGGCGGCTGGGGCCATGGGCGATCAGCTTGGCGATCATCGGATCATAGTGCGGGCTGACGGTCCCGCCCGCCTCGACGCCCGTATCCACCCGAACCCCATCCGGCAGCACAAAATGCTCCAGATCGCCGATGGACGGCAGGAAGCCCGCCGCCGGGTTTTCGGCATAGAGGCGCGCCTCCATGGCCCAGCCGTTCAGGAGGATCTGATCCTGGGCCAGCGGCAGCGGCTCGCCAGCCGCCACCCGCAGCTGCCACTCCACCAGGTCCTGGCCGGTGACGGCTTCAGTGACCGGATGCTCCACCTGCAGGCGGGTGTTCATCTCCATGAACCAGATACGGTCGGCGCGGAGGCCCTCGCTGGCGTCGGCGATGAACTCCACCGTGCCGGCGCCCACATAGTTCACGGCTTGCGCGGCGCGGACGGCGGCGGCGCAGACGGCCTCGCGGACCTCGGGGGTCATGCCCGGGGCCGGCGCCTCCTCGATCACCTTCTGGTGGCGGCGCTGCAGGGAACAGTCGCGTTCGAACAGGTGGACGACCTGGCCATGGGTGTCGCCGAACACCTGCACCTCGATGTGCCGCGGCCTCGCGACATATGTCTCCAGCAGGACGCGGTCATCGCCGAAGGCCGCCGCAGCCTCCCGCCGCGCGGCGCCCAGGGCCTCGGCGAAGTCCGCCGAGCGTTCGACCTTGCGCATGCCCTTGCCGCCGCCGCCGGCGACCGCCTTGATCAGGACGGGATAGCCGATCTGCTCGGCCTGGGCGGCCAGGTGGTCGGGCTCCTGGTTCTCACCATGATAGCCCGGCGTCACCGGCACCCCGGCTTCGATCATCAGCGCCTTGGCCGCATCCTTCAGCCCCATGGCCCGGATGGCCGAGGGCGACGGCCCCACCCAGGTGAGGCCCGCGGCCATCACCGCCTCGGCGAAGTCGGCGTTCTCCGACAGGAAGCCATAGCCAGGGTGGATCGCGTCGGCGCCGCTGGCGCGGGCGGCCTCAAGCACGCGCTCGACCGAAAGATAGCTCTCCTGAGCCGCCGCGGGTCCCAGGCGCACGGCCTGGTCGGCTTCGCGCACATGTGGCGCCTGGGCGTCGGCGTCGGAATAGACCGCGACGGTGGCCAGGCCCATCGCGCGGGCGGTGCGGAAGATGCGTCTTGCGATCTCTCCGCGATTGGCGACCAGGAGAGTCGTGATCATTCGGACCAGCGGGGCTTACGCTTTTCCAGGAAGGCGATGACGCCCTCCTGGCCTTCCTCGCTCACCCGCACGCGGGCGATCACCTTGGCGGTATCTTCCATCAGGCCGTGGTCGATCTCCTGATAGGCGACGTGCTCGACGATCCTTTTGGACTCGATCACCGCCATGGGACCGCAGGCCATCATCTCGGTGGAAAGGCCGGTCATCGCCGCCTCAAGGGCTGCGTCATCGGCCACGATCTCGGTGATCAGGCCGATCTTCTCCGCATGCGCGGCGTCGAAGGTGCGCCCCGTGGCGAACAGGCCGCGGGCCGTGCGGGGACCGACGGCGGCGACCACATAGGGGCTGATGGTGGCGGCCACCAGGCCGAGCTTGACCTCGGCGAAGCTGAACTTGGCGTCCGCTGTGGCGATGGCCATGTCGCAGGCCGCGGCCAGGCCCGCCCCGCCGCCATAGGCGCCGCCCTGCACCAGGGCGATGGTAAGGGCCGGGATGTCCCATAGGAGCTTGAGCATCCTGGCCATGGCCATGGCGTCTTCGCGGTTGTCGTCCTCGGTGTGGCCGGCCGCAGCCCGCATCCAGTCGAGGTCGGCCCCGGCGCTGAAGGTTCCGCCGGCGCCCCGCAGGAAGACCAGGCGAACGTGTTCGGCCCCGTGCAGGGTCTCGAAGGTCTCCGAGAGGGCGGCGATCAGGTCGGCGTCGAAGGCGTTGCGGCGCTCCGGCCGGTTGATGGTGACGATAGCCACGCCCTCGACCGTGGCCTCCAGGCGCACCAGCGGCGAGGTGGCGTCGGTGTCGAGGCCTTCGACCAGGGGATCGACGATGGGATTGCTCATGGTCTTAAGGCTTCCTCACATTCGGAAGACGCCAAACCGCGTCTCCGGGACGGGCGCATTGAGCGCCGCAGAAATGGACAGACCCAGCACGTCGCGGGTCTGGGCCGGATCGATGATCCCGTCGTCCCACAGGCGTGCGGTGGCGAAATAGGGATCGCCCTCGGCCTCATATCGTTCCTTGACCGGCGCCTTGAAGGCCGCTTCGTCTTCGGCCGCCCAGGTTTCGCCGCGGGCCTCCAGGCCGTCGCGGCGGATGGTGGCCAGCACGCTGGCCGCCTGTTCCCCACCCATGACGCTGATCCGGCTGTTGGGCCAGGTCCACAGGAAGCGCGGGCTGTAGGCCCGTCCGCACATGCCGTAGTTGCCGGCCCCGAAGGAGCCGCCGATCAAGACGGTGAACTTGGGGACCTCGGCGCAGGCCACGGCGGTGACCAGCTTGGCGCCATCCTTGGCGATACCGCCGGCCTCATAGCGGCCGCCGACCATGAAGCCGGAAATGTTCTGCAGAAAGACCAGCGGGATCTTCCGTTTGCAGGCCAACTCGATGAAGTGAGCGCCCTTCAGCGCGCTCTCGGAAAACAGCACGCCATTATTGGCCAGGATGGCCACCGGATAGCCCCAGATGCGGGCAAAGCCGCAGACCAGGGTCGTCCCATAGAGCGCCTTGAACTCGTCGAAGTCCGAACCGTCGACAATGCGGGCGATGACCTCGCGCACATCATAGGGCGCGCGCACGTCGCCGGGGATGAGGCCGTAGAGTTCCTCTGGATCGAAGGCTGGCGGCCGCGGCTCGGCCAGGGCCATCTCATGGGTCTTGGTGGTGTTCAGATTGGCGACGATGGAGCGCACAACGGCCAGGGCGTGCTCGTCGTCATTGGCCACATGGTCGACGACGCCGGATCGGCGGCCGTGGGTGTCGGCGCCGCCAAGCTCCTCGGCGCTGATGACCTCGCCGGTGGCGGCCTTCACCAGGGGCGGGCCGCCGAGAAAAATGGTGCCCTGGTCGCGGACGATGACCGTCTCGTCCGACATGGCCGGCACATAGGCGCCGCCGGCGGTGCACGAGCCCATGACGCAGGCGATCTGGGCTATGCCCGCCGCGCTCATCTGGGCCTGATTGAAGAAGATGCGGCCGAAATGGTCGCGGTCGGGGAACACCTCGGCCTGGTGCGGCAGGTTGGCGCCGCCGGAATCCACCAGGTAGATGCAGGGCAGACGGTTCTGCAGGGCGATTTCCTGAGCCCGCAGATGCTTCTTCACCGTCATGGGGAAGTAGGCGCCGCCCTTCACCGTGGCGTCATTGGCGACGATCATCACCTCGCGGCCCGACACCCGCCCGATCCCGGTGATCACGCCTGCGCCGGGCGCCTCGTCGTCATAGAGGCCATGGGCCGCCAGGGCGCCGACCTCCAGGAACGGCGCGCCGGGATCGAGCAACCGCATGACCCGATCCCGGGGCAGCAGCTTGCCCCGCGATTCGTGCCGGGCGCGGGACGCCTCAGGTCCGCCAAGCGCGGCTTGCGCTGATCGCGCGCGAAGCTGGTCGACCAGGCCCCGATTCAGCGCCGACTGGGTCTGAAATGCCTCGGAAGCAGGATCGATGGAGGAAGTTAGCCTCGTCATATGCATGGCATAGCCGGGGCGCGCCTTGCGCGCTAGGGTCCCGCCGTGGCCCGACTGCCAGACCTTCCCATCGACACGGCCCTGGCCCAGCTGTTCTTCGCTGAACAGGTGGAGGGCGACGCCACATGGTTCTCCCTGCCCGGCGGCGGCGTACTGTTCGAAGCCGGGGAAGCCGCCGACCAACTTTTCTTCCTGCGGGCCGGCCGCCTCGGCGTCTTCCGCCACGAGGAGGGGCAGGAGCCGGAATTCCTCGGCGTGATCCGCCCCGGGGAGCCGGCCGGCGAGATGTCGCTGTTGGCCGGAACCGTACACTCGGCCCGGGTGGTGGCCCTGCGGGATTCCGAAATCTTCGCCCTGCCCCGCGACCTGTTCATGGACGCCGCCGAGGAAGATCCCGGCGTCATGCTGGAGCTGGCCCAGCTTGTCGTGCGCCGAACCCGTCGGACCAAGGGTCGGCAGGCCGGATCCGAGCCCTCGGTCTATGGCTTTGTTACGGTCGGCGAGGCGGTCCCGGTGCGTCCGGTGGTCGATCGCATCGCCCGCCACATCATGCGCCAGGGCTACAGCGTCACCGTTGTCGGAGCCGAGGCCGCCACGGCGCCTACCGAATGGTATTCCGAGGTCGAGCGCACCCACGACTTTGTCCTCTATGCCGCCGAGGGCGAGGACCTGGGCTGGCGCGCGGTGGTCGCCCGCCAGGTGGACCGGCTGTTCCGCATCGGCAAGGCGTCGTCGCGGCCGCCGCAGAACATCATCCTGCACCCAGCCCAGCCGCTACAGGCCCACCAGTTGGTGGATCTGATCCTCATGCATCCCCGGGGCGGCGGCGCCCCGCGCACCTCGGAGGGGTGGCTGACCGCGGCCCATCCCGCGCGTCTCTTCCATATGCGGCGAGATGACGAGGACGACGCCGCAAGGATGGCGCGGGTGCTGACCGGCCAGTCCATCGGCCTGGTGCTGTCGGGCGGCGGCGCCCGGGCCTACGCCCATGTGGGCGCGGTGCGCGCCCTGCGCGAGCGCGGCGTGCCCATCGACTTCATCGGCGGCGCGTCCATGGGGGCCATCGTCGCCGCCGGCCTTGGGATGGGGTGGTCCGACGCCGAGGCCGACCGGCGGATTCGCGAGGCCTTCGTCGCCTCCAGTCCCCTGGACGACATCGCCTTTCCCCTGATCGCCATGACGCGGGGCGACAAGGTGCGCGACCGGCTGTTCGAACATTTCGGCGACACCCGGATCTCGGATCTCTGGCTGCCCTTCTTCGCCGTCTCCTCGAACCTCACGACCGGGGCCTATCAGGTCCATCGCAGCGGCCGGCTGGTGGACGCCCTGCGCGCCACCATCGCCCTGCCCGGCGTCATGCCGCCGGCGACCCATGGCGATGAGGTGCTGGTGGATGGCGCGGTGCTCAACAACTTCCCCGCCGACGTCATGAGCGCCATGCACCTGGGGCCTGTGGTCGGGATCGACGTCACGCGCGGCCGCAGCATCACGGCCAAGGACGTCGCCCGCCCCGACTCGGTCCTGCGCTGGATTTTGTCAGGCGACTGGCGCCAGGGGCCGCCCATTGTCTCGCTGCTGATGCGCGCGGCCACAGTGCCCACCGGCCGTGACCTGCGCGCGGCCCGCGAAAGCGTCGACCTGCTGGTCACCCCCGACATGACCGGGGTCGAGATTCGCAATTGGGAGGCGTACGACCCTGCCGTGGCCGCCGGCTATAGCGCGATGATCGCCGCGCTGGACAAGTTGGAGACGCCGGTGACCGAGCTGCGCCGACGCCCTGCCCTCAGCGAGGCGACGGGCGCCCGCTGGCGCTGAACGCCTCAGCAGGCGTCCGAAATCACGGCGACTTGTCGCATCACGCCGTCGTGGGTTTGCGACTCTCGAAAAGTCACCCCATATTGCGTGTGGTGTTCAACAACTGAAAGGAGGTGATCCAGTGTCTCATTGTCATTCGTCGCAGTCGGTGACCGTAGCCTGGGCCTCCCACGAGGTTCGCGCTTAAAGCGCTGCTAAGGTTGCGGGCCGCCGCGCTTGCGGTCCGACAATGGAGGGGCCGGTCCCGACAATGGACCGGCCCCTTTTTGTTGTCCGAATTCCAGACGCGCCGGGCGCGGGCCTTGGCGCGGATCTTAGCGGGGTGTCGTCGCCGCGCCGGCCACGCCGCCGATGGCTGCGCCGGCCGCCGCGCCCTTGAGGTCGCCGCTGACCGCGCCGCCGACGGCCGCGCCGCCCAGGGCGCCGGTCGCTGCGCGTTCGGTGACCGTGGTGCCGCAGGCCGCGAGGGCCAGGGCGGAAAGGGCGAGAGGAACGGCGATGAAGGTCTTACGCATGACTGAAATCTCCTTGGTGCTCACCCCAAGGAAACCCCAGCCCAGGTCGTCGGGTTCCCGACAGAGGCAAGGTGACCGGGCTGCTTAGCCCTTATCCGCCGATCAGTTCGCGCCCGATCAGGAAGCGACGGATCTCGTTAGTGCCCGCGCCTATGTCGTAGAGCTTGGCGTCCCGAAGCAGGCGCTCCACCGGATAGTCCTTCGTATAGCCCGCCCCGCCGAGCGCCTGGATGGCCTCCAGGGCGCACTTCACCGCATTTTCCGACGCCATCAGGATTGCGCCCGCCGCGTCGAACCGGGTGGTCAGCCCGGCGTCGCAAGCCCTGGCCACTGCATAGACATAGGCTCTGGCCGAGTTCAGGGCGACATACATGTCCGCCACCTTGGCCTGCATCAGCTGAAACGAGCCGATCGGCGCGCCAAACTGCCTGCGCTCGCGGACATAGGGCAGCACGGTGTCGAGGCAGGCCTGCATGATGCCCAGCGGGCCACCCGCCAGGACGGCGCGCTCATAGTCCAGGCCGCTCATCAACACGCCCACGCCGCCGCCCAGGGGACCGAGCACGTTGTCCTGCGGAACCTCGCAGTCCTCGAACACCAGCTCTGCGGTGTCGGAACCGCGCATGCCCAGCTTGTCCAGCTTCTGGGCGCAGCTGAAGCCCTTGAAGTCCTTCTCGATCAGGAAGGCGGTGATCGCCCGGCCGGTCGCCTCGGGGTCGGTCTTGGCGTAGACCACCAGGACATCGGCATGGGGTCCATTGGTGATCCAGAACTTGGTCCCGTTCAGCACATAGCGGTCGCCGCGAGCCTCGGCCCGCAGCCGCATGGACACCACGTCGGAGCCTGAGCCGGCCTCGCTCATGGCCAGGGCGCCCACATGCTCGCCGCTGATCAGCCGGGGCAGATGGCGTTGCTTCTGTGCTTCGGAGCCCCAGCGGCGAATCTGGTTCACGCAGAGGTTGGAGTGAGCGCCGTAGGACAGGCCCACCGAGGCCGAGGCCCGGCTGACCTCCTCCATCGCCACCACATGTTCGAGATAGCCGAGGCCGAGGCCGCCATAGGCCTCCTCGACGGTGATCCCATGCAGGCCAAGGGCGCCCATCCGGGGCCAGAGGTCTCGGGGGAAGGTGTTGGAGGCGTCGATCTCGGCGGCCCGAGGGGCGATCTCGCCTGCGGCGAAGCGCGCCGTGGTCTCACGGATGGCGTCGGCGGCCTCGCCGAGGCCGAACTCCAGGGAAGGGCCAGTGTTCGCGATCATGCCCACGGCCTAGCATGGCGCTTGGCCCTCAGCGAGGCGTAATCAACCGCATGAGGGCACGCCACAGGCAGGCCTTGCCCCATGCCGGGGCCATATCCGCCTCAGCTAAACGGGCTTTCCTCGGATTCGAGGTCATCCTCGCCACCGAACCGCTTGAGGATGAGATAGGCTGCGACGCCGAAGAAGCCGACCCCTGCGATCCCGGCGATCCAGCCGACGACCAGCGGACTGATGAAGCCGCCGCCATCGACCCGGGCGTTGAACGCCCAGAAGAGGCCGCCGGCGAACAGGGCCAGGCCAAGACCCGCCAGAACCAGCAGCCCACCAAGGCTCCCCTTCTCCTCAACCTGCGGCGCAGGCTCGAAGGTCAGGATGGCGGGCTCCGGCGTCGTGTCGTCGATCATCAGCATCGGGCGGGGATCGAGCGCAGGCGTCGGGGAGGTCGAGGCCGTCGGCGAAGCCGTGAGATCGTTGGCCGCCAGGATCGGCCGGTCAAACAGGCTGGGGGCGCTGTCGGCGGCCGACTCGGTGACGGCGTCGAGACGGGCCTTGGGTTCGGCCTCCTCGGCGTCAGGCTCGGGCGAGGTCAGCACGAAGGCGCGCTCCGCCCCGCCAGCCATGGCTAGGCCCGCCACGGGCGCAAAGACGGGCGCAGGGTCCGACACTGGCGCCGGTTCAGGCTCAGGCTCAGGCTCGGCCGGAGAGTCAGTCGCCTCGCCAACCTCGGGCGGGATATCTTCGGGCGCCGGCAGATCATCGAGACTCGTGGGCTCGGCTTGAATTTCGGGCTCGATCTCGTCAGCCGCCTGCGCAGGAGGCGAGGCCTGGGGTCGCGCAGTCTCCTCGCTCGCCGGCTCGCGGAAGATGGCCTGGAGACGATAGCTTACAGCCGCAGCGGCGGCCTGGGCCGGGCTTGGTTCGGCCTCGCCCTCCTCCGGCGGCGCGGGCATGAGGGGACTGGCCTGGAGGTCGCGCTGCGCCACCGCCTCGAGCCCGTCCATAGCGGTGCGCACGGCCAGCGGCGTCTCCCGCGGCACGATCCCGCTCACATCAGCGTCGAGATTGGGTCGCAGGACCGGCGACGGGGCCGGCACCCAGCCGTCCATCGGGGTCAGGAACAGGGTTTTCTCAGCCGCCCGGCGGCGGACCAGGGCGTCGATGACGATCCGTTCGCCCTCGAAATCCGCCTTGCGCCACAGCTCCATGCCACAGGCCGCCAGCAGCAGCTGGCCCTCGTTCAGCCGGCGCAGCACGGAGGATCGGCGGAAATTGTCCACGCCGATGTTGAACGCAAAGCAGCACAGGGCGTCGAACTGGTTCTGGGTCAGCGGCGTGTAGGTGGTCTCGTTGACTGTATGGGCCACCGCGATCAGGTCGTAGAGCAACAGGGCCTCGGCGTCCCGTTCTGAGACTTCGGCGCCTTCACGAGCGGTCAGGGTGTGGCCATAGCCGATGGTCCAGCGCCCATCGGGCAGCTGCGCCGCCTTTTGGCGGTAGCCTTCGAACCGCTTGATCAGATCGATCGCGGCGCGGGAGACTTGGTGACGCGGTTTCATAGCCATCCTGATCCATGTTGAGACACAAACACGGGGTCTGCACCTCTCTCGGCAAGATAGGGGCCGTGGCCCCAGGCTACAGCAAGAGGCTAGAGCAGGATCAGGGCGGCGATGCCCAGGAAAGCGAAAAAGCCGGTGAAGTCGGTCACGAAGGTCACGAACACAGCCGAGGACACCGCCGGATCGCGGCCCATCCGATCCAGGGCCAGGGGCACCAGGGCGCCGGCCACCGACGCTACGAACATGTTGATGATCAGGGCGGCGGCGAAGGCGATGCAGAGCCGGAGGTCGCCGAACAGCAGATAGACCGCCAGGCTGGTCACGGTGGCCAGCACCGCGCCGTTGACCAGGCCGACGATCATCTCGCGGTTGACCACCCGAAGGGCGTTGACCGCCGACAGCTCCCGGCTGGCCAGGGCCCGAACCGCTACGGTCAGGGTCTGGGTGGCGCCATTGCCGCCGAGCGAGGCGACGATGGGCATCAGGACCGCCAGGGTCACCACCTGGGCGATCTGGGCCTCGAAGGCCTGAATGACGCTGACCGCCAGCGCCGCCGTCAGGGTGTTGAGCAACAGCCACGGCAGGCGCGAACGGACCATGTCCCACACGTCCCCGTGCCGCCCGCCATCGGACACGCCAGCCAGCGCCAGGATATCCTCGCGGCTCTCTTCGTGAATGACGCCGACAATATCGTCGACGGTGATCTGGCCGACCAGCCGGCCGCCCGGCTCCACCACCGGCGCCGAGATCAGGTGATACTTGTCGAAGATATAGGCCACCTCCTCCTGGTCCATATCGACAGGAATCTCCGAGAGAGACTCCATGATCTGGGCCAGGGGCGTGTCGCGCTTGGCGCGCAGCAGGGTGCTGATCGGCACGGCGCCGACCGGCTTGTAGGTGGGATCGACCACATAGACGTCGAAGAACAGCTCGGGCAGGTCGTCGGACTCGCGCCGGAAGTGGTCGATGGCCTGACCCACGGTCCAGAACTGCGGCGCGGCCACCACCTCGCGCTGCATCAGCCGCCCGGCGGTCTCCTCGCCATAAGAGAGCGCGCTCTCGATGGCGGCCCGCTCGGTTTCCGGCAGGGCCGCCAGGACCTGGGCGCGCTTGTCAGCCTCCAGGTCATCGACCACGTCGGCGGCGTCGTCGGAATCCAGCTCCCCCAGCGCCTTGGCCAGGGTTTCGGGCGCAACCGCCTCGAGGATTTCTTCGCGGATTTCGTAGTCGAGTTCAGAGAGGATCTCGGCCAGGGCCTCGGGATCGAGGTGAGGCAGGATCACTTCGCGATAATCGGCGGCCAGGAAGCCGATCAGGTCGGCGACGTCGGCCGGATGCAGCGCGCTGAGCAGCTCGCGCAGGCGCTCGGAATCGCCGCGATCGGCGGCGTCCACCACCATCGAGACGAATTGCGGATTGAGCGCATAGTCCTCGCCAAGCGCGAGGTCTTCCAGGTCTTCTTCGCGTTCGATCTCATCGTCGGCAAGGTCGGCCAGTTCACGGCTCATGCGGACCTCCCCTGCTGACGTCTAAGATCTACCGTTCTGCCGTTCCTGGTTTCACTGGTGCGGTCGAGAAGACTCGAACTTCCACGGGTTGCCCCACAGCGACCTCAACGCTGCGCGTCTACCAATTCCGCCACGACCGCTCGTGGTGAGCCGCGGGGCGTAGCAAACCACCGCGGCTTTGTGAAGGACAGTTTTCCGTCCGTCAGCTTCCGCCGGCCATGTAGTCGAACACGGGGTGATTGTTGGCCAGAATCCAGACCTCTTCGTTGACCGTGGCGTCGAGGGGAATCACCGCCCCGCGGCCCATGCGCAGGAGTTGCTGCATGGGCAGGGAGGCGCGGCCCAGCACCACCGAAATCTCGACATTGACCGCCTCGACCTGACTGGACAAACCCACACCCCTGAACACCAACCCATCTGCGGCTTTGCAGCCGGCGGGCTAAGACCCCACATTGACGGCTCATGCTTGACCGCACGTTAAATCCGCCGACCGAAACACCAATCTTCGCCCGCGAGGATGGCCGTCCCGTGGGTTGGGCGATCTCTTCGGGCCTCGTGGACTATGAGGCCGCCGTGGCCGCCATGGAGGCGCGGGCTGCGGCCATCGCCGAGGGCCGGGCTGGCGAGCTGATCTGGCTGCTGGAGCACCCCCCGCTCTATACGGCCGGGGTTTCGGCCAAGCCGGACGACCTTTTGGAGCCCGACCGGTTCCCGGTCTTCCAGAGTGGCCGCGGGGGCCAGTTCACCTATCACGGTCCAGGTCAGCGCGTGGCCTATGTGATGCTCGACCTCACTGCGCGGCGTCGGGATGTGCGCGCCTTCGTCGCAGCCCTGGAGGCCTGGGTGATCGGCGCGCTTGGTCGCTTCAATGTCGAAGGGGCGATTCGCCCCGGCCGCGTCGGGGTCTGGGTCGAGCGTCGCACGCCAGGCTTCGCCCCGCAGGAGGACAAGATCGCCGCCATCGGCGTCAAGCTGCGGCGCTGGGTGTCGTTCCACGGGATCGCGCTGAACGTCGAGCCCGACCTCGGCCACTTCGCCGGCATCGTGCCCTGCGGCGTCACCGAGCATGGGGTCACCAGCCTGGTAGACCTCGGCCTGCCCGTCACAATGGACGAAGCCGACGCGGGTCTCCACGCCGGCTTCGAGGCCATCTTTGGGCCGACAGAGGCGGCCGATCCGCCCCTGCCCGGTCCTATGTCATTGGCGTCCGGTCAGACCGTCGCGCCGTAATAGCCGCTGACCTCTTCGCGCCAGCCATAGTCGGTGGTGGAGAAGCGGGACTTGTCATAGCCCGGCGCGCCTTCGAGGGTTTCCTTCTCGAGGGCGACGACGAAGCCGTCCTTGTCGGTGTCATAGGTCAGGACCGACCAGGGCAGCGGATAGTGCTTCTCGCCCATGCCGAGCAGGCCGCCGAAGGCCATGGTGGCGAACTCGGCTTGGCCGGACACCTTGTCGATGAAGATGTTCTCCACCGTGCCCAGCTTGTCGCCGGCGGGATTGTAGACGCTCACGCCCTCGACCTTGTCGGCGGCGATCAGGCGCATGTCGGTGCGGTCGGCAGCTTCAGTGGCCATTGGGAAGACTCCATGTCTTGAGGTTGTGTCGCACCTCCAGAACACGTCTTCGGCCACGGATGTTCCGACAGTGGAGCTGGCCTGAACCCTCGCCTTCAGGGGGCTCGCCGAGTTCAGGCGAACTCCACCAGCACCTCGTCGGCGGCGACGGAATCGCCCTGCTTTGCGCCCACCGCCTTGACCACCCCGTCCCGCTCGGCGCGGATGATGTTCTGCATCTTCATGGCTTCGATGATCGCCACCGTCTCGCCGGTCTTGACCTCCTGGCCAACGGTCACATCCAGAGTCACCACCAGGCCAGGCATGGGCGAAAGGACCAGCTTGGCGGTATCGGCGACCTTCTTGGGCGGCAGGCGCTTGTAGAGCACGGCGGAGACGGGCGTCAGGACCCGGACGCGGCACTCCACGGCCCGATGCCGGATCACGAACCCATCGGCGGCGGCCCGCACCTGAACGGTGAACCGCCGCCCCTCCAGCATGGCGGAGAACACCGCCGCCCCCGGCCGCCAGTCCATCTCCGTCAGGGTCAGGATGCGGCCCGCCTCGGTCAGCTCGACCACCGTGGCTCCGCCCTCGCCCCTGAGCTTTACCGGATGATCGACGCCCTGGGCGTTGACCACCCAGTCCTCCCGCGCCCGCCCGGGCCAGGCCCGCTCGCTCACCACCCGGTGCATGGCGCAGGCCGCGGCGATCAGGATGTCCTGCTGCCGGTCCGTGGCGGTCGTCCCCTGGAAGCCGTCGGGAAACTCGTCCTTGATGTAGTTGGTGGACAGCTGGCCTGACCGGAAGCGCTCCTGGTCCATCACCGCGGCCAGGAAGGGGATGTTCTGCCCCAGGCCTTCGATGTGAAAATTCTCCAGGGCCTCGCCCATGGCGTCGATGGCCCCGATCCGGGTCGGCGCCCAGGTGGACAGCTTGGAGATCATCGGGTCGTAGAACATCGAGATCTCATCGCCCTCGCGGACGCCGGCGTCGTTGCGAACCTTCAGATGCGCCCCGTCGCGCTCCTCCGGGGGGTGGTAGCGCACCAGCCGGCCAATGGAGGGCAGGAAGCCGCGATAGGGATCTTCGGCATAGATCCGGCTCTCGATCGCCCAGCCGTTGATCGACAGGTCATCCTGGGAGAAGGCCAGCGGCTCGCCGGCGGCCGAGCGGATCATCTGCTCCACCAGGTCGACGCCGGTGATCAGTTCGGTGACCGGATGCTCCACCTGCAGGCGGGTGTTCATCTCCAGGAAGAAGAAGCTGCGGTCCTGGCCGGCCACGAACTCCACCGTGCCGGCGCTGTCGTAGCCGACCGCCTTGGCCAGCGCGATGGCCTGGTCGCCCATGGCCTTGCGGGTCGCCTCGTCCAGCAGAGGGCTGGGCGCTTCCTCGATGACCTTCTGGTTGCGCCGCTGGATCGAGCATTCCCGCTCGAACAGGTGGACCACATGGCCGTGCTTGTCGCCGAGCACCTGGATCTCGATATGGCGCGGGCTCTCAATGAACTTCTCGATGAAGATCCGGTCGTCGCCGAAGCTGGAACGGGCCTCGGCCTGGACCGCCGGGAAGCCCTCCTCCACGTCCTTGCGGGTCCAGGCGACCCGGATGCCCTTGCCCCCGCCCCCGGCGCTGGCCTTGATCATCACCGGATAGCCGATTTCCTCGGCGATCTGGACGGCGTGAGCAGTGTCGGAAATCTCGCCCACATGGCCAGGCACGGTGGAGACGCCAGCGCGGCCGGCGGCCTTCTTGCTTTCGATCTTGTCGCCCATGGCCGCGATGGCCTCGGGGTTGGGGCCGATGAAGACGATGCCTTCCTCGGCCAACCGCCGGGCGAAGCCGGCGTTTTCCGACAGGAAGCCGAAGCCCGGATGGACGGCCTCGGCCCCCGTCTCGCGGCAGGCCGCCACGATCTTGTCGGCCACCAGATAGCTTTCGGAAGCCGGCGCCGGGCCGATGAAGACCGCCTCGTCGGCCATCTCCACGGCCATGGAGTCAGCGTCAGCCTCGGAATAGACCACCACCGTGGCGATCCCCATCCGGCGGCAGGTCTTGATGATGCGGACAGCGATCTCGCCCCGGTTGGCGATCAGGATCTTGGAAAACATCGTTACCAAACTCAATGCAGTTTCACCGCCGTACCCGAGGCGCTGACCATCAGCATCCCGTTCTCGACCCCCAGGGTTTCGTAGTCCAGATCGACGCCGACCACTGCGTCAGCGCCCAGGCTGCGGGCCTCGTCGCACATTTCCCTGAGCGCAATGTCGCGAGCCTCGCGCAGGGCTTTTTCATAGCCGCCGGCGCGGCCGCCGATGATGTTGGTGATCCCGGCGAAGAAGTCCCGGAAGATGTGGGCGCCGATGATCGCCTCCCCGGTGACGACGCCCAGGGTGCTGGCGGTTTCCCGTTCCGCGAGGGTGGGTGTGGTGGCGGTGATCATTCCTGGCCTCTCCCGACATGCCCCCAATCGAACGCGGGGGTCCTTCCGCTCCGTGGGGACGAACCTTAGATTGGTGATCATGACCAAGCCAGCCGACTCCCCGACGACCGAATTCGATCTCTCCCCGCCCGACCCTGCGGAACGCAAGGCCCTCGAGGCCGACCTTTCCACCGAAGAGGCCGAGGTCCTCCTGCGGCATGGCACCGAAGCGCCCTTCTGCGGGGGCTTGCTCGATAACAAGGAGGACGGCGTCTATTGCTGCCGCCTCTGCGGCCTGCCGCTCTTCCGGGCTCACACCAAGTTCGAGAGCGGCACCGGCTGGCCGAGCTTCTTCGCGCCGATGAACGAGGCCCACGTCGTCGCCGTCCGCGACGTCAGCTACGGCATGGTGCGTATCGAGACCCGCTGCGCCCGGTGCGACAGCCATCAGGGCCACGTCTTTCCCGACGGCCCGCGGCCCACGGGCCTGCGTTACTGCATCAATTCGGTGTCGCTGGAGTTCGTCGGCGACGGCCAGCCCCTGCGCGATCCCCTGGGCCGCGGCGACAACGCCCATATGGGCGCGGGCTAACCGGCCGCCTCGATAATGGCGAGCACGGCCCTGGCCGCGGCCGGATCGCTGCCATCCTGCGCATGCCAGGCGGCCGACAGCCCGGCATGGGCGTGGGCCCAGTCCATCAGCCGGGCCGGCTCCAGATCGGCCGTCCGTGCGATCTGCGCCAGGCGTGCGGCGAAGCGGTCGGCGGTGACAGAGGCCAGGTCGGGATTGGGGAAGATGTTGGCGTAGTCATAGGCTCGCTCACCCACCAACCCCCAGGGGTCGATGGCCAGCCACCCGTCGGCGCCGAAGTCCAGCACATTGGCGTGGTGGATATCCCCGTGCAGCAGCACCGGGTCACGCGGAGCCTCCAACAGTCCGGAGGCCACGCGACGGGCGCGCGCCAGGGTCGGGTCTGTGGACTGGATCAGGGCTGAAAACTGCCTGGCCAAGGTCGGCGCGGCCGGCGGGCCCGAGTCCCGTGGCGCATGAAGCCTGGCGACCACCTGACACAGGATCGCCGTGGCGGCCTCATCCTTCCCAGCCAGCACCTGTTGGGTGAGCGGGACGCCTGTGGCCCGAACCATCAGCAGCGCCTCTTCCTGGGTGGCGAGGACCGGCGCTGCGCCCTGCCCGTCCCACCAGGCCATGATGGCGCCCCCGCGCCGCTCATCTGGACTGTGAGCCAGCTTCAGCATGGCCGCCTGGGCGCCGGCGCGCACCGGCAGCAGGCGCGAGCGGGTTACTGGCATGGATATGACATCGCCCTCCGGAACCAGGTCCCAGAGGGCGAGCCAGGGTTCAAAATCTTCAAGCCCAGCGCCCATGCCGCCAACCTAGGCCGGCGGCGGCACGCTGGGCAATCAGCGCTAATCCTCGCCGTCGGTGACCTTGGCGAGGGTGGAGTTGGTGGCCATGCGGCCCTGCTGGCCGGTCACCGCCGAGGGCTGGTCCACCCGGGCCTTGACCCGCAGGTTGTTCTGGACGTGCCGTACACCGTGGATGTCCTCGATGCAGTGCTCGGCGTGGTGTTTGGCCAGGCGGTCGTCCACCGTGCCGCTGAGGGTCACTTCGCCGTCGCTCACGCCAACCTCGATCTCGGAGGCGTCGAGCCAGGGGTCGTCGGTCAGGGCGTGATGGACATCGTCCATGATTCGTTCGTCAGGCCGCACATAGCCCTTAGGGCCGCGGCCCCGGTGGCTGCGCGCCTCGTCCCACCGGCGGCGGCGCTCGGCGTCTTCGTCGCCGAACCAGGAGGCGACCTCGTCCGTCGTCCGATCCCAGAAGCCACGGCCGTGGGAATCGCGGACCAGCCGGCCCTCATCCCCATAGGCGCGGGCATAGGCCCGCCGCGTCTCAGGCCGCTGCCTGCGCGGCGGGTCATCGATATCGCCCCGGCCGCCAAAGCCGCCATTCTGCATGGCGTAGCCTTCCTGGCCGAAATAGCCCTCGCCATAGATCCGGTCACGGTCCTCGTAACGATCGGGGGACGGCTCGTTGCGATAGGTCGGCTGCGTGCTGTGCTCGTAGTCGACCCCGGTTTCCCGCTCCCCGAACACGTGGCCGCGGCCCTGGCGTCCTGGCGCGAAACTGCGATCTTCAGCGCCGTAATCGGCGGAAGCGCCGCCGCCCTGGCGACTACACGGCGGGCCTGCGTCCTCTCCGCGGCGGGGCCAGCGGGCGCGGCCACGATCCTGATCTTCGGTCCATCTGTCAGCCATGGTGGTTCTCCCGTGTCTTAGAAGGGTGCGCGTTCGCGCTCTCCTCAAAACAACAGGCTCGCCCCGGCCTTGTTCCGAAATTGTCCAACCAGCGGCTTACACAGCGGTCAGATCACAGCGGGATATTGTCGTGCTTCTTCCAGGGGTTCTGGAGGACCTTGCCCTTGAGACTGCGCAGGCCGCGGACGATGCGGCGGCGGGTGCCGTGCGGCATGATCACGTCGTCGATATAGCCACGGCTGGCGGCGACGAAGGGGTTGGCGAAGCGGTCCTTGTACTCCGCTTCCCGGGCGACCAGTTCTTCTTCGGTCTGGTTGCGGAAGATGATCTCCACCGCGCCCTTGGAGCCCATGACGGCGATCTCGGCCGTCGGCCAGGCATAGTTCAGGTCGCCGCGAATGTGCTTGGAGCTCATGACGTCATAGGCGCCGCCATAGGCCTTGCGGGTGATGACGGTGATCTTGGGCACCGTGGCCTCGGCATAGGCGAACAGGAGCTTGGCGCCATGGCGGATCAGGCCGCCCTGCTCCTGCCGGGTGCCTGGCATGAAGCCCGGCACGTCGACAAAGGTCACCAGCGGGATTTCAAAGGCGTCGCAGAAGCGGACGAAGCGGGCGGCCTTGCGGCTGGCGTCGATGTCCAGCACCCCGGCCAGCACCTGCGGCTGATTGGCGACGATGCCCACCGGCTGGCCGTCCATGCGGGCGAAGCCGCAGATGATGTTCTTGGCGAAGTCGGGGGAAATCTCGAAGAAATCGGCCTCGTCCACGACCTTCAGGATCAGCTCCTTCATGTCGTAGGGCTTGTTGGGATTGGCCGGGACCAGGGTGTCGAGGCTGGGCTCCTCCCGCTCGGCGCCGTCGAAGCTCATCCGCACCGGCGGGCGTTCGCGGTTCGAGGTCGGCAGGAAATCCACCAGGCGGCGCACCTGGGTCATGGCCTCCAGGTCGTTCTCGAAGGCGCCGTCGGCGACGCCGGACTTCATGGCGTGGACGCGGTATCCACCCAGGTCCTCGTGGCTGACATCCTCGTGGGTGACGGTCTTCACCACGTCAGGGCCGGTCACGTACATGTAGCTCGTGTCCTTCACCATGAAGATGAAGTCCATGATGGCCGGGGAATAGACGTCACCGCCGGCGCAGGGGCCCATGATCACCGCGATCTGCGGGATGACGCCGGAGGCCAGGGTGTTCTCCAGGAAGATGTCGGCATAGCCGGCCAGCGAATCGACGCCCTCCTGGATGCGAGCCCCGCCGGCGTCGAACAGGCCGATGATCGGGGCGCCCATCTTCAGGGCCTGACGTTGAACCTTGAGGATCTTTTGCGCATGCGCGCTGGAAAGAGATCCGCCGAAGACCGTGAAATCCTTGGAGAAGACGAAGACGGTTCGGCCGTTGATCGTGCCCCAGCCAGTGACCACTCCGTCACCGGGGACCCGTTGGTCCGCCATGCCGAAGTCGGTGGCCCGGTGCTCGACGAACATGTCGAACTCCTCGAAGGAGCCCTCGTCCAGCAGCAGGTCCACCCGCTCGCGGGCGGTGAGCTTGCCCTTGGCGTGCTGGGCTTCGATCCGGCGGGCGCCGCCCCCCTGACGGGCGGTTTCCCGCTTGGCTTCGAGCTCTATGAGGACCTGCTTCACGCCGAACCCCTCCCTGACGACCACTGACTGTCCAGCCGTAATGGGCGCCGCAGGGCCGCGCAAGTTCACCCCGCGTCAGGGAATTTTGCGCCTACGCCGCGTCTAGGGCGCGGAACCAGGCGTCCAGCATGGCCGACTCCTCCGCCAGCCTGGCCGCCCGCTCGGCGGCCTCCTCATCGACGCCCCAGGCTTCCTCCTGGAAGATCTCGTCCAGACGCGACAGGGCCAGCGCCTGGGCGCCGTCCAGCCAGCCCCGCTGCAGCGCGAGCGCCAGCACGGCCGAGCCATAGAGCGAGGCGCCGAAGGCGACGCCGGCCAGCCGGAAGTCATCCAGGCGCTCGGCCAGGGTTCTTACCTGTTCGAGGGTCGCCTCGGGCTGGGCCTGGTGAATGATGCCGGCGGCTCGGACGAAGGCGACGCCAAACTCCCGCTCGGCCCGGATGAGCACCGGTTCCCAGGCCGCGCTCTGCCGCGCCACGAGGGCCTGCGGATCCTCGGCGAAATAGCAGAGCAGGTCGGACCCGGCATAGTCGGCCACCGCCTGGGCCGTGGCGGCGCGGGCCTGGGGAATGGAGTCGATGGCGGTGTTGGCCAGGCGGGTGGCGTGCATGCCGGCGATGTCGAGGGTTTCGCCCTGGCCCTCCCACTCGGCGGCGATCATCTCGGCCAGGGCGCGGGTCGGGGCCAGCAGACGCCCGCCCAGGGGGCCGCGCACCTGACGATCATCCAGCAGGATGGCGAAGCCGCCGTCCGCCTGCGAAATCGCCACGTCCTTGTAGAAGCGCCGGGGCTTGTCGGTCGCCTCTTGAAAACCACGTCTCAAATTCGACTCCATTGGATGCGACGGAGGTGGGCCGGAGAAACGTGGAATGGGGATCAGGCCCACCACGTGCAAGGAGGCGCCTTATGGCCCTGCCCGACCGTGATCTCCAGGCCGCAATCGCGGCCACCCGCTTTGGCCTTGGGGGCCGCCCCGGCGAAATCGCCGAGGCCCGGCGCGATGCGCAGGGCTTTCTGAGAGCTCAGCTCGGCGCGCCCGCATCTGGGCCTGAGCGCGCCCTGCCGCTCGACCGGACCAGAGCTCTAAAGGCCTTCCGCGAGGCTCAGACGGCATTCCAGGCGGCCAACCGCCGCCAAAGCTCCGAGGCCCAGGCGCTCCGCCCGCAACTCAATGCTCAGCGCCAGGCCCTTCGCAAGGAGATCGAGGCCGACATCGTCCAGCGGGCGATTCAGGGGGCGACCACGGAAAGCGCCTTCGCCGAGCGATGGGCGCTATTCTGGGCCAATCATTTCACCGTGGGCGCAGGAAACTTCGTCCGCACGGCCACTATCGGTCCGTTCGAGACCACGGCCATCCGGCCCCATGTCTTCGGCGCCTTTACAGACCTGCTGGTGGCCGCAGAGACCCATCCGGCCATGCTGCTCTATCTCGATCAGAACGGCTCCGTCGGGCCTTCCAGTCCCCTGGCGCAGCGCCTGTCGGGCCGGAAGGCCGCCCGGCAGGTCGGGCTGAATGAGAACCTGGCCCGCGAAATTCTGGAACTGCACACCGTTGGGGTGAACGGCGGCTATACCCAGGCCGACGTGACGGAGTTCGCCCGCGCCCTGACCGGGATCACCTTTCGCGGCCTGAACACCGCGCCTGAAGAGATGGGTCAGTCCCACTTCCGCACCATCGCCCACGAACCTGGCCCACGAACCGTGCTGGGGGTGCGCTACGAGGTTGAAGGCGAAGCCCAGTCCGTGGCCATCCTGCGCGATCTGGCCGCCCGTCCCGAGACCGCCCGCTTTATTTCGCGAAAGATCGCCCGCCACTTCGTGGCCGACGATCCGCCGCCGGCCCTGGTCGCCCGGCTGGAACAGGCCTGGCTCAAATCCGATGGGGCGCTGGACCAGGTAGCCGCCGCCTTGATCTCGGCTCCCGAGTCCTGGGCGCCCGAGGCTAAGAAGTTCAAGACCCCCTACGAATTCCTGATCTCCAGCTGGCGGGCGACCGACACCGCGCCCCGGGCGCACAACGAGCTGGCCATGCTGAACGCCATGGGCCAGCGCCCCTTCTACGCCCCCTCCCCCGAGGGCTGGCCTGAGGAAGAGGCCGCCTGGGCCACACCGGACGGGATCATCAAACGCCTGGTCTGGACGGAATCGTTCGCGCCCAAGGCGGTCCGGAACCGCGATCCCTCCGACCTGGCCGCCCAGGCCCTGGGCGTCCGGCTGTCGCCCCTCACCGCCAAGGCCATCGCCCGCGCCGAGTCCCGCGACGAAGGCCTCGCCCTCCTGCTCATGAGCCCGGAGTTTCAACGCCGATGACCCGCCCAGTCCCACGAGCCGCCTGGGCGCCCACCCGTCGCCGGGTGCTGGCCGCCGGCGCCGGTTTCGGCCTCGCCCTGCCCTTGGTCACCACGCCGGCCTACGCCGCGCCGGGGCGCAAGAAGTTCGTGCTGGTGATCCTCCGGGGCGCCGCCGACGGCCTCTCCATGACGCCGCCAGTGGGCGATCCCAACTATGTCGCCCTGCGCCGGGAGCTCGCGCTGACCGACGAAGCCCTGCGCCTGGACGGCGACTTCGGCCTGCATCCCGAGCTCAAGACCGTCCATCGTCTCGTGGGCGCAGGCCAGGGGAGGATCGCGCCGGCCGTGGCCATGCCCGAGCGGATCCGCTCCCACTTCGAGGCCCAGGACCGGCTGGAGAGCGCGGCGGGCGATGACATCAATTCCGGCTGGCTGAACCGCGCCCTGGCCAGTCTGTCGGGCAAGACCGAGGCGGAGGGCCTATCGGTGGGCCCCGTCGCGCCCCTGGTCCTGCGGGGCGAGGTCCCTACCGCCTCCTGGTCCCCCGGGCGCGCCGTGGAGGCGCAGGCGCGCCTGCCGATGCTGGTTCAGGATCTCTATGGCGACGATCCCGTGCTGGGCGCGGCCCTGGCCCGGGGCCTCAAGACCGAAGCCCTGGCCCAGGCCAACATCGCCCGCCTGGCGCCCGAGGCCGGCGGCGACCTCAGCGCGGCGGAGACGGCCAGGCTGACCCGCACCCTGATGGGCGACAGCCGCGAGGCAGCCGGCCGCCTGGGCGGCACGGTCGCCGGATTCATGCAGGAGGGCGCCGCCACCGACCTGGTCGCGATTTCCCTGGACGGGTTCGACACTCACGCCAATCAGGCCGGGGCCCTGGCCGGCAGACTGGCCTATCTCGACGCCATGCTGGGCGGGCTGAAGGACGGGCTGGGCGCGGGATGGGGGGAGACCGTGGTCCTGGTGGTCACCGAATTTGGCCGCACCGCCCGGATCAACGGCACCCAAGGCACCGACCATGGCACGGCTTCCACCGCCCTCCTGCTGGGCGGCGGGCTGAAGCCCGGCGGGATCATCGGCGACTGGCCCACCCTGCAGGAGGCGCGGCTATTCGAGAACCGCGACCTGGCCCCGACGGCCGACCTGCGCAGCCTGTTCAAGGGCGTCCTGGCCGAGCATATGGGGGTCGATCGCCGGGCCCTGGACACCACCGTCTTCCCCGACAGCGCCACAGCGCCGCCGATCCTCGGCTTCGTCTAGCGCCGCTTGCGGCCGAAGGGCTCGGGGTCGGCCTCGTGCTCATCGAAACCGAAGCGCGCAAAGCCCGCCTTCATCTCCGGGCTGAGCGGCGCCTCGAGGATCAGCATGCCGCTGGACGGATGCGGCAGGGTCAGTCGGCGGGCGTGGAGCTGCAGCTTGAGCAGGCCCGACAGCTGGGCCGAGGCCTCGTCGCCATATTTGGGATCGCCCAGAATCGGGTGGCCCATGGCCTTCATATGGGCGCGCAGCTGGTGGGTCCGGCCGGTGTGGGGCCGCAGGGCCATCCAGGCCGCCCGGGGGCCGGCGCGGCTGATGGTGACGAACTCGGTCTCGGCGGGATCGGCGTCCTTGTCGCCCTTCTCGGCCGGCACGATCATCTCGCGGTCGCCGACGCCGCGCTTGACCAGCGGCAGTTCCAGGACCCCTTCGGTGGGGCGCGGATTGCCCATGACCAGGGCCCAATAGGTCTTCTGCGCCTTGCGGCGGGCGAAGGCGCCGGCGAGCTTGGCCGCCGCCGACGGGGTCTTGCCCAGCACCAGGACGCCCGAGGTGTCCCGGTCCAGGCGGTGGACGAGCCTCGGCCGCGCCAGGCCGTCCCCCCAGGCGCCCAGCAGGCGGTCCACATGGTTGGTCGTCTTGGTGCCCCCCTGGACCGCAAGACCGGAGGGCTTGTTGAGGACCAGGACCTCCTCGTCCTCATAGATGACCAGGCCCTTCACATAGGCCACGTCCCGGGGATGCAGCTCGACGCTCTTGCGGCTGTCGCCCTTGGCGGGAGCGTCAGGCAACGGCGGCACGCGCACCGTCTCGCCGCCCTCCAGCCGGGTGTCGGGCTTGGCGCGGGCGCCGTCGATCCGGACCTGCCCCGAACGGATCAGCTTGTGCAGCTGGCCCTGGGTCAGGTGGGGCCAGCGGCGGCGGAACCAGCGGTCGAGGCGCACCCCGCCCTCGGCGGGATCCACGACCATGTTGCGGACCTCACGCATCAGGCGAACCTGCGCATCAGGATCAGGCCCACGAACAGGGCGGTGACCGACAGCAGCACCGACACCAGGGCGTAGCCCAGGGCCTCGCCATAGGCGCGGCGCTCGATCATCAATGCGGTCTCCAGGGAAAAGGCCGAGAAGGTGGTGAAGCCGCCGAGCAGGCCGACTCCCAGCAGCAGGCGAAGGCGCTCCTGATCGGCCCCGCCCCGCTGGGCGAGCCAGCCCACCAGCAGACCCATCAACAGGCCGCCGCTGACATTGGCCAGAAAGGTGCCCACGGGCCATGCGCTCCCGAACCGGTGAAAACTCGCCACCCCAAGCAGGTAGCGCATCACTGCGCCGGCGCCCCCGCCGATGGCGATCAGAATTAGCTTATCCATGGCCCCTTATGCCGGGGGAGCCTTCCCGCCGCCAAGCGCAGAGTGAGGCGACGCCTCAGACCCGGGGTCGCAGGGAGTCGCGGACGCCGCGGGCGTCATAGGCGTTGGGATCGGCGGGTCGCTGGCCCGTGCCCATCAAGACCTCGAGGCTCTGGGCCACCGCAGGACCCCCGCCCAGGGAAAGGCTGGTGCCGACGCCGACGCCAATGGCGCTGCGGCCCCCATAGGAGCCGCCCCCGGTGCCCAACGACACCCGAGGACCGGAATCAGGACGGCCAGAGGTGGCCCGGTCCGTGATGGCGAACCAGTCATAGCCTTCGGCCAGGGTCAGTTCAGCCGCCCGCAGCAGCGCGTAGTCGGCGACCTGCTGCGGCGGGGCGCCAGGGCCGCCCTGAAAGGTGACGCGGAAGCGGCCCGGCTCGATCCGGTATTCCGAGAACCCAGCGCCGCGGGGGCCATAGGCCGGCGCATAGGCCGTGTCGGCCATGGCGCAGGCGCCGAGGAGGGCGCAAAGGGAAAGACAGGCAAGAACTCGCTTCATGCCCTATCAACGTACCGCGACCGACCGCTGTTCCGTTCCGCGCTCAGACGGCCGGGATCACCAAACCCAGGCCTGCGCAGAAAGCGCTCATATCGGCGGGCGGCGGGGCCGTGATGCGCAGCCGTTCTCCGCCGGCCAGGGGCACATCGAGGGCTGCGGCATGCAGCATCAGCCGCGCGCAGGTCTTGCCGCCCAGGCTGAGCGCGCCGCCATAGCGCACGTCCCCGGCGATCGGCCGGCCGATGGAGGCCAGGTGGACACGCAGCTGGTGCATGCGACCCGTGCGGGGCGACAGCTCCAGCAGGGCTGCGCCAGCCCCCGCAGACAGGGTGCGGTAGTGGCTTTGTGCGCTCTCGGCCCCCTCGGCGTCGGGGGCGCAGATTCGCATATAGGCCTCTCGGCCCACCTCTTCGCGGCGCATGGGTTTGTCGATCAGCCCTTGCGGCGGCTCCGGCGGTCCTGGAGCGACCACCGCGAGATAGGTCTTGCCGAACCGCCGGGCCATCATCGCCTTGCCGAGCGCCGAGGCGGCGGGCTTAGTCTTGGCCGTCAGGATGACGCCGGAGGTGTCGCGGTCCAGCCGGTGGATCAGCCGCGGCCGGGCCTTGCCAGGCTTGGCGAAGGCGAACAGAAGTTCATCGAGGGTGTGAACCTGTCCACGTCCGCCCTGGCTGGACAGTCCCGACGGCTTGTTCAGAGCCAAGAGGTCGGCGTCCTCGTAGATCACCATGGACCGCACCCAGGCGATCTCTTCGGCGGATAGCTGGATATCTCGGGGCGGCTTCACCGGCCTCCCTTAGCGTAGAACGCCCCCGCGGGTCATCGCCCAAGAATAGGCCAGCAGAAATACCCCGATCCCAGCGATCACCAGGGTCATGGGCCCGCCCATCAAGGCCCAGCCGCCCGGCGTGAACAGGGCGTAGCCATTGCTGCCGACGATGCCCAGCAGGGACAGGATGAAGGCGTGCAGCGCAAACCGGCTGCGCAGAAGCAGCAGGACCGAGCCAGCCACAGCGCTCCAGACCCCCAGGGCCCAGACCCCATGCATCCAGGCGGGATAGGCGGCCATGTAGGCGATCTGGGCCTCGCTCATGCCCACCTGCCGATAGTAGGCTTCGCCCTGCAGATGGCTCATCAGATAGTCGTAGCCGCCGAACCCGTTCCAAAGCAGCGACACCACGCCGACGACCCAGAGGTGCCAAGGAGCGGCCTTGGCCTTGACGATTTCGAACACGGCGCCCTCCCGCAGCAAGACCTTAGTCTAGGCCCGCAATTTTCGGAGAACAACGGTCTTTGATCAGGACTTGCGTGCGCGAATCTCGGCCCAGCGGTCCAGCCGCGCCTTGATCGGCCCCTCGGCCCCCTCGCCCTTAGGACGATAGAAGACCGGGCGCTCCATCTCGTCGGGGAAGTAGTTCTGGCCGGAGAAGCCTTCCTCGGTGTCATGGTCGTAGGCGTAGCCCTTGCCATAGCCCAGGTCGCGCATCAGCCGGGTGGGCGCATTGCGGATATGGGCCGGCGGCATCAGGGAGCCGGTCGCCTTGGCCGCCTTCTGCGCGGCCTTGAAGGCCACATAGACGGCGTTGGACTTGGGCGCGGTGGCGAGATGCACCACCAGTTGGGCGAGCGCGATCTCGCCCTCAGGACTGCCCAGGAAGTCGTAGGTGTCCTTGGCCGCATTGGCGAGGACGAGCGCCATGGGATCGGCCGCGCCGATATCCTCGGCCGCCGTGCGGATCAGCCGCCTGGCCAGATAGAGCGGGTCCTCCCCGCCCCCCAGCATCCGGGCCAGCCAATAGAGGGCCGCGTCCGGGTCCGAGCCGCGGATCGACTTATGCAGGGCCGAGATGAGGTTGTAGTGCTCCTCCCGGTCCTTGTCATAGGCCGGGCTGCGCTTCTGCAGGATGGCGCCCAGCTCCTTGGTCGACAGCGCCTTGGCCGTGCCGATGTTGAACAGGGTCTCAGCCAGGGTCAGCAGGTAGCGGCCGTCCCCGTCGGCCAGGGCCACCAGCGCCTGGCGGGCCTCGGGCTCCAGCGGCAGGGCGCGGCCCTCGAAGGCCTCGGCCTTGGCCAGCAGCGTGGTCAGCGCCTCGTCGTCCAGGCGCTTGAGCACGAAGACCTGGCAGCGCGACAGCAGCGCCCCGTTCAGCTCGAAGGACGGGTTTTCGGTGGTGGCGCCCACCAGGGTGACGATCCCCTCCTCCACAAACGGCAGGAAGCCGTCCTGCTGGGCGCGGTTGAAGCGGTGGATTTCAC
>Ga0208179_1000437_pt1 | contig 27626 bp, 27 predicted proteins | sample Malvired_Geostar_FD_184238 | JGI IMG/M metagenome (GOLD analysis project Ga0208179, IMG submission 184238) | Marine viral communities from the Global Malaspina Expedition - Malaspina viral metaG DeepMed_Geostar (SPAdes) (version 2) | ecosystem: Environmental > Aquatic > Marine > Oceanic | place... | reverse complement strand
CTCGGTCCGGGCCCCTCTGGTCGCGACGGCGGTCGCGACGATGTCGGATCTTCACTCTCCAGACGCGGACGCGGCGTCGTGACTATGAGAGGTGCGGGGTCCGATGGACGCTCTCCTTGTATTTCTGCAAACGCCGTTTCTCGGTCAGGCCGCCTGGCTGTGGCTGCTGTTCCTCGGGATCGTGCTTACGGTCCTGACCCTCGACCTGGGGGTGTTCAACCGCAAGGACCACGTCATCGGTCCGGCGGAATCGGTGAAGGCGGCGGCGGCCTATGTCGCCCTCGGCCTGAGCTTCGGCGCCTGGATCTGGTATGATCTCGGGTCGCAAAAGGCCGTGGAATACTACACCGGCTATCTGCTCGAGCTGACCCTGGCGCTGGACAACGTCTTCGTCATCTCGCTGATCCTGGCCTATTTCGCCGTGCCGCGGGAACTGCAGCACCGGGTGCTCTTCTGGGGCATTCTCGGGGTGATCATCCTGCGGGCGATCATGATCGGCATCGGCGCGGCCCTGGTCGCGAACTTCGCCTGGGTGCTCTACATCTTCGGCGCCTTCCTGCTGTTCACCGGCGCGAAGATGCTCAAGGAGTCCTTCGCCAGCGACGCCGAAGAGGCCAAGGACCTGACCGACAACGCCATCCTGAAATGGCTGCGCGGCCATCTGCGGGTGACCGACGGCTTCCAGGGTTCGCGGTTCTTCGTGCGCCAGGCCCACCCGGTCAGCGGCAAGCTGGTGCTGTTCGTGACGCCGCTGTTCCTGGCCCTGGTGCTGGTGGAGTTCGCCGACCTGGTCTTCGCCATCGACTCGGTGCCGGCCATCTTCGCCATCACCCAGGACCCCTATATCGTCTACACCTCCAACATCTTCGCCATCCTGGGGCTGCGGGCGCTCTACTTCGCCCTGGAGAATGCGGTCCACCGCTTCCACTATCTGAAGGTGGCCCTGGCGCTGGTGCTGGTCTTCATCGGCTTCAAGATCTTCGCCGGCGACCTGTTCTTCGGCGGCAAGTTCCCGGCCCCCTGGTCGCTGGGCATCACCATCAGCCTGCTGGCCGGCGGCGTGATCGTTTCGCTGCTGAAGCCCAAGCGCCCCAAGGGCGAGGTGGAGGGCGCCGGCTGACGCCTGTCCCTGTTCGAGGCTTCGGCGTCCTGCCATTCTGCCGGCCCGCGCCGGAGCCTCATCATGGACATCGACCCCGCTCTCGCCCGCGACCTGGGCTTTCCCAAGCTGAAATACGCCCAGGTGGAGCGGGAGCGGCGCTGGCTCTGCCGGGCGCCGCCGCGGGAGCGGATCGTTCGGGCCGACGTCATCACCGATCTCTATGTGGACGGTGGCGGTCTCCGGCTTCGGGAGGTCCGGCCCCTGGACGGCGGGCCGGTCACGCTCAAACTTGGCCGCAAGGGGGATGTCGACCTCCATACCCGGCTGACCACATCCATCTATCTGAGCGTGGCGGAGTTCGAGCTGTTCGCCGGCCTGCCCGGCAGACGCCTGCGCAAGGTGCGTCATCATCTGGCGCCGGCGGATGGCTTCGCCTACGGCGTCGACGTCTTCGAAGGCGAACTCGCCGGGCTGATCCTGGCGGAGACCGAGTTCGCGACGGCCGAGGCCCTGGCGGCCTGTCCGGGTCCGGACTTCGCCGTCCGCGAGGTCACGCAGGATCTGCGCTATGCGGGCGGCTGGCTGGCGGCCCACGGTCTGCCGCCGGCCGAGGACGCAGGCTGATCGCCACTGGGGACTTCCCCTGGCTCCAGGGATGTGGCCGACTGGCGCCATGACGCGCCGCTTCCTGATGATGGCCTCGGTCGCCGCCCTGTTGACGGGCTGCGCCACGGTTCCGCCGCCCATTCTCGCCCCCTCGGGGGTTCCCCTGGCCGAACTGGAGCCGCTCTACGCCGCCGAGGCGGGCCGGCGGGAGCTGACCATCAAGGTGGCGTCCAACGGCTGCACCACCAAGGGCGACTTCGCCTTCTATGTGGAGCGACAGGGGGAGGCGGTGACCCTGGCCTTTGGCCGCAGGCGGCTGGACGAATGCCGCTCGCTGGTGGCGGGGCATGTGTCGCTGACCTTCAGCTATGAGGAGCTGGGGCTCAGGGCCCGCGATCCGGTCTTCCTGCTCAATCCGCTGATCGCCTGGCCGGGCCTCTGAACCTCAGCCCGGCCGCAGGCGGGCGGCCTTGCGTTCGCGCCAGGCGCGGGCGGCCCGCATCAGCATCAGGACGACGATGACCGCCACGAGGCCGGCCACGCCAAAGGCGATGACCGGCAGGAACACCGCCAGGACGCTGAGCAGGCCTGAGAGCAGGTCCTCCAGCAAAGACAGCACGGGATTGCCCAGGCCGCCGGTGGTGGCGGTGGAGACGGGCCGCACGGCCGCCCGGCTGCCATGGAAGCCGCCGGCGACGATCAGGCCAGCCAGCGCGCCGATGGCCGGATGCATGTCGCTCAGCACATTCTGCTGGCTGGCGAAGAGGACGGCGCCGGCGATGGGGCTGACCAGGGCGCCCAGGCCGTGCCAGGCGGTGTCCACCGCCGGGATCTTGTCGGCGACGAAATCGACCACCGCCAGGACGCCGATGACCGCCAGCACCCAGGGCTGGGTGAGCACGTCGAAGGGCTCGGCCAGGGAGACCAGATCGGTGTAGCGGGCCACCAGACCGACGGTGAGCAGGGGCACATAGGCGTTGAAGCCGGCCGCGCTGGCCAGGCCAAAGGCCGAGAAGAGACTGGCGAAACCGTCCATGAACCGCCTCCTGTGGCCCCATCATGCCGCAAGCGACGCCAGGGCGCTAAGCCTTAACCGAAGCGGGCGACCAGCTCGGCGGGCACGCGGCGGGGGCGGCCGGTGGCCCGTTCGATCAGGCACCAGACGGTCCGGACCTGGGCGCACATGGCGCCGTCGGGGCCATCGATGCGGACGAACCGGTCGAAGCGCGGCCCCTCGGCCTTGTCGGAAACCCAGGTGCGGCCGAGCGCCGTCTCGCCGGGCAGCAGGGCGCGGCGATAGTCCACCTCGTGGCGAAGGGCCACCCAGGCCAGGGCCTCGGACTCGTCAGGGGCGGCGGCGGAGTCCCAGTGGGCGATGGCGAGATCCTGCGCCCAGCCCAGATAGACCACATTGTTCACATGGCCATTGGCGTCGATGTCGGACGCGCTCGGCGTGAAGCTGCGGGAAAAGACCTGGCGCCCCGGCGGGGGCTCGAAGGCCCGGCTCACGCAGCCAGGACGCCCTGCTGGCTGAGGAAGGGCTTCAGCTCGCCATTCTGGAACATCTCGCGGACGATGTCGGCGCCGCCGACGAATTCGCCCTTCACATAGAGCTGCGGGATGGTCGGCCAGTCGGTGTAGGTCTTGATCCCGTCCCGCAGGCCGTCGTCCTGCAGCACATCGACGCCGACGAAGTCCACGCCGAGATGGTCGAGAATCTGCACCACCAGGCCGGAGAAGCCGCAGCGGGGCTGTTCGGGCACGCCCTTCATGAACAGGACGACCTGATGGTCCTTCAGGGTCTTGGCGATGAAGTCGTGGGCGGGATCGGTCATGGCCTCGCTCATGGGAACGGCCTTTCGATGGGATAAGAGTCTTGAGACAGAGAGCTAGGGAGGCTGCGCCCCCCGGTCAATAGCCGCTCACGCGCTGCGCGCGTCGGCCGGGGTGTCGATCCGCGCCATTTCGATCTGGGCGGCGAGGCCCGTGGGCAGTTCGCGGTCGGGTACGGCGGCCAGGCGTTCGATCACCTCGGGGCGGTGGGCCTCGATCTGGACGCAGGCCAGGGCCGGTTCGGTGAGCGCATAGGCGAGACAGAGTTCGTCGGCCGCCCAGTTGCGGGTCTCGTGCAGGAAGGCGTAGGCGCCGACGGTCGCGGCGCTGGGGCCGGCCCGTCGAAAAAGCGCCGTCTTGGCCGCGATCTGGGCGGGCGGGCGGCACAGCTCCGGCGGAAAGGCGTCGAAGCCGGTGATCGACATGTTCAGATGGGCGGCCTCGCGGATCCGGCGGCGAATGTGCCATCCGGAGGTCAGGTTGAACGGCGAGGCCAGCGCGTCGAAGGCGCCGGTGGCGACTGCCTGGTCCACCAGGGCGCCGACGCCGGCCACGCCGATCTGCAGCGCCAGGCCGGCGGCCCGCAGATCGTCCAGGGTCGCGGCGCCCTCGGGCGTCAGGGTCGCATAGGCGGCCTCGTCCAGGGTGAGCAGGTCGAAATAGCCGGACCCGGTCCGGTTCAGGCCCTCGCGGACGGCGTCCTGGAGGTAGCGCGCGTCGGTGGGGGTGCGGCCGTCGCCAATGATCCGCCAGGCGACGAACAGCAGGCGGCGTTCCACCGCCTCCAGCGCCTGGCTGAAGCCGGCGGCCAGGGGGGCGACGCCGGCTTCGAGTTCAAAGGCGTTGATGCCGCATTCCATGGCGCAGACCGCCAAGGTCCGCCAGGCGCCGGGGTCCTGGCTGCGGCCAGTGTCGCGCAGCAGCAGGCTGAGCGCCGAGACCGCCTTGCCCGATATGCCGAACGGCCGGTAGCGCATGGCCTCTCCGCCTAGCCTGGGACCGAGGTTTCAAGGGCCAGGGCGTGCAGTTCGCCGCCCATCTTGCCCTTCAGGGCGGCATAGACGAGCTGGTGCTGGCGCACCCGCGGCAGGCCCTGGAAGGCGGTCGAGACAATGCGCGCGCGGTAGTGGTCGCCGTCGCCGGCAAGGTCTTCGATTGCGATCTGGGCGTCGGGAAAGGCCTCGCGCAGGGAGGTTTCCAGATCGGCCTGGGTCATGGGCATGGGCGCACGCTCTCTTCCAACAGGGTTTATAGGGTGAAATGGGTTAACGCCCCCATAGCGCAGGCGGCTCCGGCCGGCCATGGCCGGCCCATTTCTCTCGGAAAACGCCTCAGGCGGTGGGCTCGCTCTCGCGGCTGGCGGCCTTCTCGGCGATGAGCCCGGCGGCCTCCGGATTGATCGCCTGGGCCTCGCGGCGGGGCTTGGAGAAGGGCGTCGGCTGCGGGGTCACCATGTTGCCGCGCATCATGCCGCGGCCGGCCTCGATACCGCCGACCAGCTGCGCCTCGAACCGCGCCTCGTCGCTGCGGCGCACCTCGGCCATGGTCTCGGCGGCCTCGTCGGGCTCGACGCCCAGGTCGAGCAGCAGACGCTCGCCCATGGTGAGCGCCGACTCGAAGGTCTCGCGGATCTGGAAATCCACGCCGGCCTTGGTCAGGCGCATGGAGTGGCCGCGGTCATAGGCGCGCACGAACAGCTTGGCGTGGGGGAATTCGGACTTCACCAGCTCGACGATGTGGTCGGCCACCTCGGGCTTGTCGACGCCGATCATGATCGCCTCGGCCGTTTCGGCGCCCGAGGCGCGCAGCACGTCGAGGCGCGCGCCGTCGCCGTAATAGACCTTGAAGCCGAAATTGGCGGCGGCCTGGATCATCTCCACGTCGTTCTCGATCAGGGCGATCTCGAAGCCGCGGGCCAGCAGGGGCTGACTGACCACCTGGCTGAAACGGCCGAAGCCGATCAGCAGGATCTGGCCCTGCAGGCCGTTGGCCTCCTCGATCCCATCCATGGAGAGCTTCAGCCGGGGCGTCAGCCGGTCCAGCACGATGATCACCACAGGCGTCAGCGCCATGGAGAGGATGACGATGGCGGTCATGACGGCGCTGGTGCGGGGGTCGATCACGCCGCCGGCCAGGGCCGCGCCATAGAGGACGAAGGCGAACTCGCCCCCTTGCGCGAACAGGGCCGCCCGCTCGATGGACTCCCGGGGACTGGCGCGGAACAGGCGGGCGACGGCGTAGATGCCGACGGCCTTGACCGCCATGAAGGCCAGCACCCCGCCGGCGACCAGCACCCAGGACTCCGCCACGACGACGAGGTTCAGGGACATGCCGACGCTGATGAAGAACAGGCCGAGCAGAATGCCGCGGAAGGGCTCGATGTCGGCCTCCAGCTGGTGGCGGAAGGTGGATTCCGACAACAGGACCCCGGCCATGAAGGCGCCCATGGCCATGGAAAGCCCGCCCCAGTCGAGGAACATGGCCGCGCCCAGCACCACCAGCAGGGCCGCCGCCGTCATGATCTCCCGCGCGCCGGTTCGCGCCAGCAGGCCAAAGAAGGGGTTGAGCAGCCAGCGTCCGGCCGCCAGCAGGGCCGCCAGGGTCCCGATCGCCATGAGGATGGAGAGCCAGACCGGCCGCCCGGCCTCCACGGCCTGACCCGACACCGAAGCCAGCACGGCCACCAGGGCCAGCAGGGGGACCACGGCGAGGTCTTCCAGCAGCAGGATCGACACCGCCCGCTGGCCCGCGGGGCTGGCCGTCTGGCCGCGTTCGTCCAGCATCTTCATGATCACGGCGGTGGACGACAGCACAAAGCCGCTGGCGCCGATCACCGCGGCGACCAGGGGCAGGCCCGCCAGCCAGCCAAGGCCCGACAGCAGGGCGGCGCAGACCAGGACCTGGGCGGCGCCGAGGCCGAAGATCTCGCGCCGCAGATTCCACAGCTTGGCCGGGCGCATCTCCAGGCCGATGATGAACAGAAACATCACCACCCCGAGCTCGGCCACATGCAGGATGGTCTCGGGCTCGGAGATGAAGGCCAGGCCGAAGGGGCCGATCAGCAGGCCTGCCGCCAGATAGCCCAGCACCGAACCGAGCTGCAGCCGGCGGAACAACGGCACGGCGATGACGGCCGCCCCCAGCAGCACCACCGCGTGGCCCAGGCTCAGTCCGCTTGCTTCGGTGGCCATGACATCTCCTGTGAACCGTCCAGGCCATAGCGCCCAGGCCGCCGGGGTCTTGTCCAGGGGGCGAGGCGTTCGGTTGAGCCCCGCGCCCCCCTCATGGCCGGGCTTTGGCCGGCTGGCTAGAAGATAAGCGACTGATGCGCCCCGATGCCGGCCATGACGCCGGCCGCCGAGGCCAGGGTGGCGTTGTGCATCGGGCTGGCCATGTCGCCGGCGCCGTAGACGCCAGGGACGGTGGTCTGCTGGCCGGTCTCGAGCTTCAGATGCGGCCCGGTCATGCCGTCTTCGAAGACACAGCCGAGCTGGGCGGCGAGGGGGCTCGCGGGCGCGGTCTGCGGCGCGGTGAAGATGGCCTCCAGGGCCAGGACGCGCCCGTCGGCCAGGCGAACCGCGGCGATGGCCAGGCCCTCGCCCAGCACCTCAATGATCGGGCTCGTCTCCACCGCCACGCCGCGGGCGGCGAGCTGGCGGGCGAGTTCGGGGTCGATCTCGATCTCGCCCTGGGTGAAGAAGGTGGTCGGCCCCCAGTCGGGCAGCATCAGGGCCTGGTGGGCCGACCTCGGATGGTTGGCCAGCACGCCGATACGCCGGTCGCGCACCTCATAGCCATGGCAATAGGGACAGTGCATGACGCTCTGCCCCCACCGTTCGGCCAGACCCGGAATGTCGGGCAGGGAGTCGGCGACCCCGGTGGCCAGGACCAGCCGGCGGGCGGCGTGGACCGCGCCATCCTCCAGCCTCACCTCGAAGCGGTCGCGTTCGCCGGAGGCCAAGGTCGCCTGGCCATGGACGAAGTCGACGCTCGGATAGGCGGACAGCTGGCGCAGGGCCTCGCGCATGATGGCCACCGGCGCCGCCCCATCCTGGCCGAGGAAGCCGTGGGAGGCCTCGGCGAAGCGGTTGCGCGGCAGGCCGGCGTCCACCAGCAGGATCGGCCGCCGCGCCCGGGCGAGCTGCATTGCGGCCGACATGCCGGCGAAGCCGCCGCCGACGATGATGACGTCATAGGACATGGAAAACTCCAGATCTGCGCTGCGGCCTATCTCGCCGCTCCATAAGTTACATGATGGGGCCTGAGGGCCAATCACGCAACTCCTGTTGTTTCGAGAATTATGGCCTATGTTGGAGGGCGAACCGGAGAGCCCCGATGCGAAGCGACAGCCGCCTCTCGCGCATGCTGCACGCCCTGATCCACATGGACCGCCACGACGGCGCCATGACGTCCGAGCATCTGGCCCAGATGCTCAGCACCAATCCCGTGGTGGTCCGCCGCACCATGGCGGGCCTGCGCGACCAGGGCATTGTGCGCTCGGAGAAGGGCCACGGCGGCGGCTGGGCGCTGAACCGCACCCTGGCGGAGGTCAGCCTGCTGGACATCTACCGGGCCCTGGGGGACCCGCGCCTGTTCGCCATCGGCCTGGCCGACGACGACCCCCGCTGCCTGGTGGAGCAGGCCGTCAACGCCGCCGTCGCCGACACCCTGGCCGCCGCCGAGGCCCTGGTCATCGCCCGCTTCGGCGAGGTGACCCTGGCCGACATCGCCCGGGACTTCGACGGACGGTTTGCGGCGGTGATGGGGAGCGAGGGGGCGGAGGCCTGAGGCTGGCCGACCTGTCCATGGCAGGTCTCCTCAGGTCGAAGGGGAAAGGCGTGGGGCGACGACGAGGCGCGATCGCGTGGCGATGCGCTGGTCGGCGATCAGGCAGGCCAGGCCAGACAGGGCGACGCCGACCGGGACGATCAGCAGGCCGAACCCCAGGCTGTTGGCCAGGCCGGCGCCGGCGACCGCGTCGCTGATCATGCCGACGAGCACCGGACCGAGGGCTGGCCCCAGGAGGCCGGACGCCACCATCATCAGGCTGGAGGCCTGCGCCTGACGGCCCGCGCCGGCGACCAGGTGCGCCGCGCCAAACGCCGAGGGCAGGAGGAAGGCGAAGGCGAACATGCCGGGCGTGAACAGGGCGATCGACATCCAGCCTTCCGGCGCGAACAGGCCCGCGGCCAGCGCCGGGGCGGCGATCAGCAGGGCGAGGGCCGGCGGGCGCAGCACATGGCCTGTCCCCGATTGGGCGGCGCGGTCGAAGGCGCGGCCGCCAAGCAGGGTCCCCAGGACGCCCATCAGGCCCTGAAGCAGGCCAAAGGCGAGCCCGACCTCGCCGGCGGTGTACGCATGCGTCCGGATCAGGAAGGGGGCGGAGAAGGCGTAGAAGGGGGCTGTCCCGAAGCCGATGGCGAGGCCCCCGACCAGCAGCCAGCGGAAGCCGGGCGCAGCGGCGAGCCGGAGGGCCGAGGCGAGGAACGGCTGGTCGTCGGCCTCGGTGCGGGGCTGGGGCGGGGTCGGGCGAATGAGCAGCAGGGCGAGCAGGGCCGCCAGGCCGCCGGCGGCTCCGGCCCCGATCAGGGCCGTGCGCCAGCCGAGGGTGTCCGCCAGCGCGCCGCCGGCCGCAAAGCCGATCATGGTGCCCAGGGGAATGCCCATGGAGAAGAGGCCGATGGCCAGGCCCCGCCGTTCGGGCGGGACCTGACGGGCGATCAGGGCGTGGCCGGAGGGAACCGCCCCGGCCTCGCCGATGGCGACGCCGAAGCGGGTGAGCGCCAGGACCAGGAAGCTCGCCGCCATGCCCCCGAGCGCCGTCATCGCGCTCCAGACCACCAGACAGATGAGCAGAACCAGCCGGGGCGAGCTGCGGTCGGCGGCGCGCGCCAGGGGGAGGGACAGCAGGGTGTAGCAGACGGCGAAGGCGACGCCGGTCAGGAGACCGATCTGGGTGTCGGACAGTGACAGGTCGGTCTTGATCGCCTCGGCCAGGATAAAGGGCAGGATCCGGTCGATCTGGCTGATCGCGTTGATCAGCAGCAAGGTCGCCAGGAGCGCCCAGAGTCGCCAGCCGCGGGCGTACGGTGTGTGCATGGGATTGGAGGCCGTCATGGCTTCACCGGGAATCTGACGCCGGTCAGGTCCTCCGAGACCTCCCACAGGCGAAGGCAGGCGGCCTTGTCGGTCGCCGGCCGGGGAATGCGGGCCTTTGTCGGAAAGCCGTTCAGTTCGGCCAATCCGTCCGGGCCGTAATAGGCGCCGCCCTCGGCCGCCGAGGCTGTCGCGGCGAAGAGTTGCGGCAGGGCGCCCTGGGGCACGGGCTGGAACATGAACCACAACAGGGCGCGCAAGGTGCGCCTCAGGCGGGTCGGTCCGCCCGGCGCATTATAGAGGAGCCGGGTGCGCGAAATGCCGGGATGAGCGGCCATGCTGGTCACACCCCAACCCCGCGCCTGGCTGCGGCGCTGCAGTTCCTGGGCGAACATGAGGCAGGCCAGCTTCGACTGAGCGTAGACAAGCATGGGGTTGTAGGCCTCGCGCGCCTGCAGGTCGGAGAAGTTGATCCGCCCCTGTCGCGCCGCGATACTCGACACCGTCACGACCCGCGCCGGCCCTGCGTTCATGAGAAGCGGCAGCAGCAGGGCGGTCAGGGCGAAATGGCCCAGATAGTTGGCCCCGAACTGCAGCTCGAAGCCGTCGGCCGTCTCCATCCGCCGAGGGGGCGTCATCACCCCGGCGTTGTTGATCAGCAGGTCCAGCCCATGGATCTGGTCCCGTAGTCGCCCGGCGAGCGCCGCAACCGAGCCGAGGTCGCCCAGGTCCACCGCCTCGAACCGGACCCGGGCCGAGGGCGTCTCGTCCTTGATGCGCGCGATGGCGTCGGCCCCCGTCTCCGGGTTTCGGCTGGCGACGATCACCTGAGCGCCAGCGCGGGCCAGCGCCCGGGCGGTCTCGAAGCCCAGACCAGCGGCGCCGGTCACGACAGCGGTTCGGCCCCTCTGCGGCGGCATGTCTTCGGCGGTCCAACGGCTCATGAGAGGCTCCGGCTTCAGGACCGCCAGGGCGGTCGGTTGAGGTCCCCAAGCTCCTTCGCCCGGCCGCAAAAGCGAATGTCGGAAGCGCCGCGTTTTTTGCCTGATACTCCAGGTCGCCTTGCCGGACCCTGATCAAGGGCGTAGCCCTTGGGGCGTGAAATGGGAGGCTTAGATGGCCAGCCGACTGACGGACGCGATCGCCGGAGTCCTTGACCGGCAAGGGGTTGAGAACGGGGGGATCGAGACGGCCGTGCCGGGCCTGCGGCTGATCCGCACCTATGGCTGCGTGCCGCCGCGGCACATGACCTATCGCCCTTCGCTATGCCTGATCGCCCAGGCGGCCAAGCGGGTGATGATCGGCGACAGCACCCTGACCTACGGCCACATGCAGTCCCTGGTGATCACGGTCGAGGTGCCGGTGCTCAGCGAAATCATCGACGCCACGCCGGAAAAGCCCTTCATCGGCGCCACTCTGGCGCTTGATCCCGACATCATTCTGGATGTGGTCACGCGGATGAAGAAGGCCGCCCAGCCCCGCGGCCCGGCGGGCCTCGGCCTGGTGGTCGAAGAGGTCGATGAGCGGATCGCGTCGGCCATGTTGCGCCTGATCGAGCTGGTCGAGCAGCCGGCCGCCATCGACATCCTCTATCCCGGCGTCATGCGCGAGATCGCCTATTGGCTGATGACCAGCCGCGCGGCGGTGAACGTCGCCCGGATGGTGCTGCCGGAGGGGCCGCCGCAGCGGATCGCCGTGGCCATCCATCACCTGCGGGAGCACTTCGATAGGCCGCTCAGCGTGGCCGAGCTCGCGGGCCTCGCGGGCCTGAGCCCCTCGGCCTTCCATCAGCATTTCAGGGCGCTGACGTCCATGTCCCCGTTGCAGTATCAGAAGCACCTGCGCCTTCTTGAGGCCCGGCGCCGCATGCTGACCGAAGGCGAGCGGGCGGGGCCGGCGGCCTTCTCGGTGGGCTATGAGAGCGTGTCCCAGTTCAGCCGCGAGTACGCCCGGATGTTCGGCGCCCCGCCACGGCGGGAGACCCAGCAGGCGCGCGAGAGCTTGGTGGGAAGCCGGGTCGATCCCGCAGCCCTCGCCGCGACCCTGTGAGTTCCTAGAGCATCTTCCGATCGGCATGAAACGGCCATCGGGTCAAAAATTCTCTAAACATTTGATCTAGGGCGCTTTTTGTCCGAGTCGGATCGAATCTTCCAGATCGGAGGGCTCTAGCGCTTCGCTCCACCGCTCAGGGCCTCGGTCGGCGCCTGACGCGTCTCGATCGAGGCGAGCACATGTTCGACCAGCAGCCTGTCGCTCAGGCCGTGGGCGTTCCGAACCCTGTAGTTCTCGGTGGTCACCACCGCCACGACGTCGAGATCGGGCACGATCACCACCTTGTTTCCCCCGGTCCCCGCCATGGCCCAGGCGGCATGCTGTTGTCCGTTGACGCTGTAGGCGGGCAGCCACGTCAGATAGCCATAGTCCCCCCGCTGCGCGTCGACCGAGACCTGCGGCGTCGTCATGGCGAGGGCGAAGGGCTCGGGGAGAATCTGACCTCCCTCCCATCGGCCGCGGTTGAGGAGCAGCTGGCCCAGGGCCAGGAGATCGCGGCTGCGCAACCGCAGGCCGCCGCCGCCCTGCGGCGTCCCCACCGGCGACCTCTGCCACTGCTCGCCCTCTATGCCGAGCGGCGCGAACAGGATCCGGTGCGCGAACGTGTCCAGGGGCTCGCCCACGGCGGACTGGACGGCCGCGCCCAGCGCCGTGACGCCGGCGGTGCAGTAGCTGAAGGCGCGGCCATACGGTTGGTCGGCGGGTTTGGGGACCCAGCCCGGAAAGCCTCGGATCGGGAGGTCGAAGGCGAACTTCACCCAGTCCTCGATCAGGTACATCCGCTCCTCGTTGCCGCGCGAAAATGAGTTTCCGTCATCGCATTCGAGCAGCGAGCTCATGGTGAGGAGGTCTTCGATCGTGATCTCGTCCTTGCGGGGATCGGGATTGTCGAAGGGGCCATAGGCCGAAAGCAGCGGTGTGACGGGGGCGGCGACATCAGGAACCGCGCCTTCGGCGATCGCCGCGCCCACCAGCATGGCGGTCACCGTCTTGGTCACCGAGCGGGTGTCCCGACCCGCCTCGCGACCGCCTTCGTCGAAATAGGCTTCGTGCACCAGCCACCCGTGGCGGGCGATCAGGACGCTGGTGACCTTCTCGAAGGACCCTGCCCGGACGGCGGCGTCCATGGTGGCCAGGCGCTCCAACGCCATGCCCTGGCTTTCAGGCGGGGCCGTGCGCCACGGCGTCTGGGCGGTGGCCGAGGTGGCGGCGAGGAAAAGCGCGCTGGCGGCGATGAGCGCTCGAGACATGCAGAGATCTCCAGGAGGGGCTCGTCCGTCGCACGCCCGTCCCTGGTCGTCTTGAACAGGTGAAACCGTCACCGGAAAAGCGCCCGGTAGCGGCCGGGCGTCAGGCCGTAGATGGCGACGAACTCGCGGGTCATATGGCTCTGATCGGCATAACCGGCTTCATCGGCCAGGGCGGCCAGGTCTGCGCCGCGCGCCATGAGGCTCGCAGCGCGGTCGGCCCGGGCCTGCCGGATGGCCGCTGTCGGAGACTGGCGATAGTGACGGCGATAGCGGCGCGCCAGGGAGACCGGATGCACGCCGAGCTCGGCGGCGACGCCCCTGACCTCGGTTCCAGGCCTTGTCGCCAGATCTCCGATAACCTCCCGCGCGCGCCACAGCCACTCGGGCGCGGGATCTTCATCGAGCTCCTCGGCCGACAGGACCGCCCCGGAAAGGTCGAGCGCCAGACCCTGGAGGACAAGCTCATCACCCGGCGCAAAGCGGGCCGCGGCGCCCACTAGGCGTCGCGCCGCCACCTCGGGCCGTCCCCTCAGCCGAAGGGGACCGCCCTGGGCGCCGCCGGCCGGCGGCGTGAAGCTGACCGCCAGAAACCGCCCCCCGACCACATCGAAACAGTCGCGGTGCTCGACCCCGGCCGGGTTCCAGACAAGGGCGCCGGGGCCGAACGCCCGGTCGCGCGGGGTCATCGGGTCATGGGCCAGGCTTCGGTACCCGCCGTCCAGCGCCAGCACAAAGTGGGCGTCCTCGTGCGAATGGGTCTGCACCTGCTCGGCCGGCAAGGTCGCGATCCTAAGGTCGATCCTGTAGCCGTGGGCCAGGACCCCTCGCGACCGCTCGCCGAAAAACTCGCCTGGAGCCAGGCTTTGACGAGACATGTCCGGCGTCCGTTCGAGGCTGTCCTTGCCCGCGCCAGCCGTGGACGGAACAGGCTCTCGGCTATTTTCCACGAGGGCCGGCGGCGTGCAACGATGACTCCCGTTTCCACCGCTTCAAGATTTGGGCTGAGGGCTCCAGCGAAGCAGCGGCCCCGTCCGACTCTGTATCAGCCCACCCCCGAGCATTTCCGCCGCGCGCCCCTATATAGCTCTCCATGATCCCGCTCTCAGTTCTCGACCTTTCGCCCATCGTGCAGGGCGGCGGCCCTGGCCAATCCCTCCGCGACAGCCGCAACCTGGCCCGCGCCGCAGAGCGGCTGGGCTTTGCGCGCTACTGGATGGCCGAGCATCACAACATGACCGGCATCGCCAGCGCGGCCACCGCCGTGGCGCTCGCCTATGTGGGGGAGGGGACCTCGACCATCCGGCTGGGGGCCGGCGGGGTCATGCTGCCCAATCATGCGCCGCTGATCATCGCCGAGCAGTTCGGCACGCTGGACGCCCTCTATCCGGGGCGGATCGACTTAGGCGTCGGCCGGGCGCCAGGGACCGACCAGGTCACCGCCCGGGCCCTGCGCCGCAATCTGGCGGGCGGCGTCGACCAGTTCCCGCAGGACGTGATGGAGCTGATGGCCCTGCTCGACGACGCGCAGCCGGGCCAGACGGTGCGCGCCGTGCCCGGCGTCGGGTCCAAGGTGCCGGTCTGGGTGCTGGGGTCGAGCCTCTATGGCGCGCAGCTGGCCGCGGCGCTGGGGCTGCCCTATGCCTTCGCCTCCCATTTCGCGCCGGCCATGATGGACCAGGCCGCGCAGATTTATCGTCAGCAGTTCAATCCCGCCCAGCCCGGCGACCAACCGCGCCTGATGCTGGCGCTCAACCTGGTGGCGGCCGAGACCGACGCCGAGGCCAAGTATCTGTTCACCTCGCTGCAGCAGGCCTTTGTGAACCTGCACCGGGGCCAGCCCGGACCCCTGCCGCCGCCGATCGAGGATGCGGACGGCGCCCTGGCCGGCACGGTGGCGCCGGGCTCGCCGCTGTCCAAGGCGGTGGTGGGCGGGCCTGAGACCGTGCGCGACGGCCTCGAACGGTTCGTGGCCGAGCATCGCCCCGACGAGATCATCATCACCGCCCAGATCTTCGACCAGGCCAAGCGTGTCCGCTCGCTGGAGATCGCCAGCGCCGCCCGCGACGCCCTGGCCGCGGCGGCCTGAGCCGCCGGGCCTTGGGCGCCCGGGCCGGCATTCGCCTCAGTCGGTGATGGCCGAGTAGATCAGGCTTTTGAGCTGGCCGCGGAAGTTGAAGGTGCCCGACGGCATCAGCTGGGTCATGAAGACCAGCGTCAGGTCCTCCTTGGGATCGACCCAGAAGATGGTCGAGGCCGCACCCCCCCAGTAATAGTCGCCGACGCCCAGCGATCCGGTCTCCACCTGGCCCATGGTGGAGGCGAAGCCGAGGCCGAAGCCCACGCCCTCATTGGCGGTCTCGGAGAAGGCGCCGATGGCCAGCTGGGTCAGGTCCTTGCCGCCCGGCAGGTGGTTCATGTGCATCATCTCCAGGGTGCGGGGACCCAGGATGCGATGACCGTCCAGCTCGCCGCCCCGGCGTAGCATTTCGGTGAAGCGGCCATAGTCGGCCACGGTGCCGGTCAGACCGCCGCCGCCCGACTTGAAGCCCGGCTCGCGGACGAACTGGCTGTCGCCGCCCGGATCGTCGATCAGCTTCAGCCTCTTGTCGGGGCCGCGCTGATAGTTGGCGCAGAACCGCTCCACCTTGTCCGGCGTGACGTGGAAGGCGGTGTCGACCATGCCCAGCGGCTCAAAGATCTCTTCCTTGAGGTACTGGTCGAAGGGCTTGCCGGAGATGATCTCGACGAGCGCGCCGCAGATGTCGGTGGACAGCGAGTACATCCAGCGCGTGCCCGGCTGGTAGAGCAGGGGCACCTGGGAAAGCTTGTCCATGAACTCGTGCATGGAGTCGCCGCCGCCGACGGAGCGCACCTTCAGGCCGCGATAGATGCGGTCGACCGGATGCTGCTCGCCCACGCCGGGCAGGCCGCCGCCATAGGTGAAGCCGCCGGTATGGGTCAGCACGTCACGGAAGGTCACGGGCCGGTGCGGCGCCTCGGTGACCATGTCGTCACCCTCGCCCGAGACCCAGACCCGATGATTGCGCCAGGACGGCACGAAGCGGCTGACCGGATCGTTCAGCTGAAAATGGCCCTGCTCGTACAGCATCATCAGGGCGACCGAGGTGATCGGCTTGGTCATGGAATAGATGCGGAAGATGGCGTCGTCGCGCATCGGCTTGTTCCGCTCCACATCCATGGAGCCGAAGGCCTTTTCGTAGGCGATGTGGCCGTGACGGGCGACCTGCACCTGGCAGCCGGCGATCTTCTGCGGCTCGATATAGTTGCGTTGCAGGTGGTCGGCGATGCGGTCCAGACGCGTGGCGTCCAGGCCCGTCCATTGTGATTGGGCGTCCATATGAAAATTCTCCCGAAAATCGCGGCGCTTCTAATTGGCGCCATCATGGGCCGGAGACGGCCTGCGGCCAAGACGTTCATCGCCCGGGCCTGCTAGGCTTGGCGCGAAAACGGGAGAGAGACGAGCATGAACAATCTGGCGGAGCTGGCGGCGCAGGTGGGTGAGGCCCTCAAAGCGGGCGGGCAGAAGGTGGCGGTGGCCGAAAGCTCGTCCGGCGGCCTGATTTCGGCGGCCCTGCTCGCCGTGCCCGGCGCCTCGGCCTACTATCTGGGGGGCGCGGTGGTCTATACGGGCAAGGCCCGCATGAGCCTGCTGGAGATTCCCCGCGAGGCCGTCGCCGGCATGCGCTCGGCGTCGGAGCCCTATGCGCTCTTGCTGGCGCGCACGGTGCGCGAGCGGTTCGGCGCCGACTGGGGCCTGTCGGAGACCGGCGCGGCCGGACCCACCGGCAACGGCTATGGCGATCCGGCTGGCCATACCTGCATCGCGCTCTCCGGCCCCGTCGAGCTGGTCACCACCCTGCGCACCGGCTCCGATGATCGTCAGGCCAATATGGAGGCCTTCGCCGCCGCGGCGCTGGATCTGCTGCGCCGGGCGACGGAGACGGAGCCGCTTTAGGCTCGGCGGGCGGCGATGTGCCGATCGACGACGCCTTCCAGCACCGTCAGCGGCATGGCGCCCGACAGCAGGGTGGCGTCATGGAAGGCCGGCAGGGCGAACCGGTCGCCGAGCTGCGCCTTGGCCTTTTCGCGCAGGCGCAGCCAGGTGAGTTTGCCGACCATGTAGCTGCAGGCCTGGCCTGGCCAGACGCTGTAGCGCTCGATCTCGGTGGCCGCCGAGCTGGTCGGGCTGCCATCGATGCTGGTCATGGTCTCGATGGCCTTTTCGCGGCTCCAGCGCTTGGCGTGCATGCCGGTGTCGACCACCAGGCGGGCGGCGCGGAACAGGGAGGCCTGGATCTGGCCGAGCTCGCCCAGGGGGTCGTTCTCGTACATGCCCATCTCCAGGGCCAGCTGCTCGGAATAGAGCGCCCAGCCTTCGCTATAGGGTGAGAAGCCGGCGATCTTGCGCAGCATCGGCAGGTCGGCCTCCTGCTGCAGGGAGCGCTGCAGATGGTGGCCGGGAATGGCCTCGTGATAGGTCAGCGTCTTCAGGGTCCAGCGGGGGTTCTCGGCGGAATCCCGCAGATTGATCCAGTAGATGCCGGGCCGTGAGCCATCCAGGGCCGGGCGGTTGTAGTAGCCGCCGGGCGCGCCGGCCTCGATGAACTTGGGCACCCGGCGGATTTCCACCGCGGCCTGGGGCAGGGCGCCGAAGGCCTGGGGCAGGCGCGGGGTGATCTCGGCCACCTGCTTGTTCAGGTCGGCGATCAGCTGTTCCTTGGCCTCGTCGGTGTCGGCGTAGAGGTATTTCGGGTCCTTGAAGAGCGCCTGGATCCGCTCGCCCACCGAGCCCTGCGTCAGGCCCTCGCCCTGCAGGATCGTCTCGGCCCGGGCCGAGAGGGCGCGGGCCTGCTCCCAGCCCAGCTCATGGATTTCGTCGGGGGTCAGCGTCGTGGTGGTCGAGCTCTTCAGGGCGTCGCGGTAATAGGCCTCGCCATCGGGCAGGCGCCAGCAGCCGGCGTCGTGGACGGCGCGGGGCTGCAATGACCGGACCCAGGCGATCTGCCGGTCCAGGGCCGGGATGACTTTTTCCAGATATATGGCGCTGGCCTGGGCGGCATAGTCGCCCTCGATCCCCTTGGCCTTCGCCCGATCTGCGATGGAGGTCACCAGGGGCGAGGCGGCCGGATCGCCCTTCAGCCCCTCCATCTGGGTGAGCGCCCGCTCCAGGGCGAAGTCCGGCGGGATGACGCCGAGGCCGGCGTCCCGGCGGCTGCGCTCGGTCTCCTGGTCCATGACCTCGGCGAACTGGGTGAGGCGGGCGAGATAGGCCTCGGCGTCGGCCTGGGTTTCGATCCCGTGTTGCGTGCCCAGAAAGTCCGGAACCGAGCGATAGGCGCCGTTCAGTTGCGAGATCACATAGGGGTCGCCGGCGCCGCTCTCCCCATAGGCGTAGCGGCTATTGGCTTCGGCGTCGGCGGCGGTGGTGAACATCACCGCGTCGTAGTGGGGCAGCTCCGAAGCGCTCAAGGCGTTGCGGTCGATCGCCTTCAGGCGGACCAGATTGGCCGCGTTGCGCGCCTTGGCCTCATCGAGGGCGGTGATCGAGGCCGGCGTCAGCTGCGCCTTGGCCGTCATGCGAGGGCCTTGGTGAAGACCCAGCCGGGTCACCATCTCCGGCGAGTGGTCCAGCATCTCGCCGAAGATCTGGTCGAACAGAGCCCGCAGCCGCTGGTTCTCAGCGTTCAGGGCCGCCCCGACCTTGGGCTGGGCGTGGGCGCCGGTGGCCAGGGCGGCGGCCGCGGCGGTGGTCAGGAAGGTTCTGCGATCCATGGGCGAACTCATAGGGAAGGGGCTGGGATTGGGGCGAGCCTAGCACGGCCTTTTGGCCTCAGAACGAGAAAGGGCGGCCGCACGCGACCGCCCTCCCTCGCCCCGCAGGCATGAGCGCTAGAAGCTGCTCTTCATGCCCACATAGAAGTAGCGGCCCACGGGTCCGACCGGCGAGGCGCCCGCGGTGAAGGCCGCAGCCCCGGTGGACGCCGTGCCGGTGGAGCCGCGGTCGGGCAGCTGATTGGTGAAGTTGTTCACCCCGGCATAGGCCTGATAGCGGTCCTGGAAGGTGTACTGGACCTGGACGTCGTGGGTCTCCCGCGGCGACCAGGTCCAATAGCCGTCCGGCACATAGTTGGGGTTGGAGGCGCGGCGCTCGTCGGTGAAGCGCTTGGTCTCGTCGAACCAGTTGAAGCCGTAATTGACCATCAGGTCGTTCCACAGCCAGGTCACGTCGAAGTTCGCCTGCCACTTGGGCGCGCCGGCGAAGCCGAGTTCGCTGGAGGCCTCGGCGCCGTCGATCTCCACGAATTCCAGCTTGGTCAGCCGGTTGGCCACCAGGTTGAACTGGAAGGTCCCGATGTCGCGCTCAACCCCGAAGTCCACCGGGTTCAGCAGGTATTGCATCGAGAAGTCGAAGCCGGCCGTCTCATAGGACGAGACGTTCACCGAATACTCCTGGAAGGAGTCGACGAACTGCGTGCCCGGATCGCGGGTGAACAGGCCGCAGAAGTCGTTGGGCTGCTCCAGGTCGTAGCAGCTCTCGATGATGGTGTTGGCCGTGAACAGGTTCACCGCATCGGTCAGCGTGATGCGGTAATAGTCCAGCGACATGGACAGGCCCGGTGCGAACTGCGGGGTGAAGACCAGGCCCAGGGTCTGGGTGTCGCCGGTCTCGGCCTTCAGGTCCGGGTTGCCGCCGACGACGCCTTCCACCGACGACGAGGTGGTGTTGATGAACTCGACCTGCGTCGGATCAAAGCCCAGGGCGGCGGTGCAGTTGGCGACGCGGAATTCCGTGCCGGCCTGGACATTGTCGCTTTCGCAGGGGTCGGTGATCGTGCGGAAGGTCTGGGTCTGGGGCAGGAACAGTTCGCTGATATTGGGCGCGCGCACGGCGCGGGCCCGGCTGCCGCGGATCATCAGGTCCTGCGTCACCCGCCACTGGGCGCCGATGTTCCAGGTGTCGGTCGTGCCGATCGTGGAATAGTCGGAGAAGCGGTAGGCGAGGTTCAGGTCGAAGGAGTCCACCAGCGGCAGGTCGCGAACCACGGGGATCGCCAGCTCGCCGAACAGTTCGTGGACCTCGAACTCGCCGCTTTCCACCGCGCCCTGGCCCAGCCAGGTGACGTCATAGCCAAGCTGGGCGCCCAGCAGTTCGTCATCCGACGGCGTGTCGGTGCTCTTTTCCTTGCGATACTCGGTCCCGAGCACGAAGCCCACCGGGCCGGCCGGCAGGGAGAAGGCCTGGGAGGAATCGCCGGTGATGAAGGCGCTGAACACCTGCTGCTCGATCTTGGCGCTGGAGGTGGCCTCGTCGTTGATCCAGGCGGCGGCTTCCGGCGAGATGCCGCCTTCGCCGAAGATGTTGATCGGCACGCAGCCGCCAGCCTGGCCGCCGCCCACATAGACGCTGTTCCAGGCGTCGGCGTCGACGGGGGTTCCGAACTGGTCGCCGTCCGGAATGGCCGAGGGATCAAGGCTGGAGCGGCAGACGATATTGCCCGAGCTCGGGTCCCGCACCGCATCGATGGCGGCGAACCAGCGCAGATTGTTGCGGTTGTTCAGCTCGGTGTTGGATTCCTTGGTCTGCCCGTAGGTGTAGGAGACGTTATAGGCCACCGACGGCGACAGATCGCCTTCGAAGCCGATCACGCCGCGGAAGGTCTCGCGCTCGATCTCGCGGCGGACGCTGCCGAGATCGAAATTGTCCCGGGCCACCAGCACGCCGGGATTGCGGAGTCCGCCCGGAGCCGCCATCCCCCCCGGCGCCAGAGCGTCGGCGCGGATGGAGTCGGGGATGTAGGGATTGTCGATCGGGACCAGGATCCCATAGTCGAAGGTCGGCTGGGATTTGAAGCTGGTCTTGGCGTTGTTGTACTTGAAGTCGGCGAACATCCGGTGGTCCGGTGTGATCTCGAACATGCCGCCCACATAGCCGGTCCAGCGCTCCAGGCCCGGGACCAGCTCGGTCTGGAAGAGATCGAGCGGCGTGCCCGAGCCACCCAGCATCGAGAAGCCGCCGGTATAGATGCCGTCCTGCCAGGGCGCGCCATTCCCCTGGAAGCTCACCCCCGACAGGGTGTTGGGGTCGAAGTCGGCGCGGGTATAGACGCCGCCGCCCAGGGCGGTGTCGATGTAGCGGCCGTCCCGGGCGAAGACGAGGTCGGTGTCGCCCCAGTCGGCGCGGTCGACGCCGGGGTTCTCGTCAGGATAGTCGGCCGGGTTGTTGACCAGGGTCTCGCGCTGGCCGGCGCGGGAGAAGTCGCGGTCCTGCGGGTCGAGGGCGTCGCGGTTGGAATATTCCAGGCCGACGGTGAGGTTGGCCCGGCCCTCCATGAAGTTGCGGCCGCCGAGCGCGGAGATGAAGCTCTCCTCGCCGCCGCCGAGGTCCGACCAGCCGTACTGGGCGCGGACGTCCAGCCCGTCGAAGTTGCGCTTGGTGATGAAGTTGACGACGCCGGAGACGCCATCGGCGCCGTAGATGGCCGAGGCCCCGCCGGTCAGCACCTCGACCCGGTCGATCAGGGCGACGGGAATGGCGTTGGTGTCGACGGCGGCGGAGCCGGCCTGGCCGGCCACGTGGCGGCGGCCGTCCACCAGCACCAGGGTGCGCTTGGTCCCCAGGTTGCGCAGGTTCAGCAGGTTCAGGCCGACGCTGCCGCGGTCGGCGGCGTTGGACAGGGCCTGGGTGTCGGTGGAGCCCACCAGGGCCGGATAGTTCTCCATCAGGTCGGTGACGTTGGTGACGCCCGAGCGCTCGATGGCCTCGCCGGTGAGCGTGCTGACCGGGTTGGGCGAGACGAAGTCCTGCAGCCGGATGCGCGAGCCGGTGACCACCAGCTCCTCAACGGCGACGGCCTCATCCTGCGCGAGGGCGGCCTGTGGCATGGCCAGCGCCGTCAGGGCCGCAGCGCTGGAGAGCAGGGTGGTGGCAAGAAGGCTGGTTCTGGTCGGCATCGGGTCGTTCCATGGAAGGTTCGGTTGCCGAAACTTCGATCATGGAAGGACCGCGAAGGCATGTCGCCAGGGTTCAATTTGCCGAGATACGGCCGGAATGCGCCCAAATCTGTCCATAAATGGGAGGGCGTGCGGCGCAAAAGCCACAGGATGACAGAACGATGTCATCCAGCAGTCGGGGGCGTGGGCGAAAAAAGCTGTGCTTTATCTATGTGTTATGGTGAAGCTTGGTGGTGTTCCGCTTCGGTGGCTGGAAATCGGCTTCGGGCATGAACTGATCGCGCGGATCTAGCGGCGCTTGCCCAGTTCGGCGGCGATATCCTTCGTCATCCGGCCGACCTTGCGGTGGGCGGCGGTGATCTGGTCGCGGGTCACGCCCCAGCGCTTCATCCAGTATTCGACGGCCTTGCGCTCCGACAGGTCGAGGCGGTCCTTGTCGATGAAGCCGCGTTTGTCTTTCAGACCGGCCATGGTTGTGAGCTCCCTGAAGCGGTGGCGAGTCCGCTGTTTATCCCGCGCCTGCCTTCAGGGCCAGATCAGCCCAGGCCGCCCCCGGCCGCCAGCGCGACCTGCAGTGACCCGACCACCGCAAGCGTCAAGCCGATCCGCAGGCGCCCATACCAGACCGGCGCTTCGCCCCGGCGTACGGTCCAGAGGTCATAGAGCATCAGCGCCAGGAAGGCCGCCGACAGGGCGAGCAGACCGGGGCCGCCGGGGATCAGAAAGGTCGCCCAGGCGAACAGGGCCGGCAGGACGCTGACCGCCAGGGACCGGACGGAGGGGCCGCGGTCATTGGCCGTGGCCAGGCCCCACTGAGCGCCGCCCATGAAGGACAGGATCAGCGCAGCGTACAGCCGCAGAACCCGCTCAGCCTGCTCCGGCGCCAGCAGGCCCATGCCGCCCAGGGCGATCCCGAGGGCCAGGCCGGCGAATGGGATGACGCCCGCGGCGCCCAGCAGCAGCGCGGCGGGCGGAATCGTCTGTCCCGATTTCATTCGTCGACCGCCGGCGATCACGGCTGCGGCGCAGTGGGCTCGGTTTCCGCAGCCTCGGCCTCGGCCTCGGCGGCGCGGGCGGCGCTCATCTGCGGCACATAGAGGCCGGTGACGAACCGGGCGCCCAAGCCTTCGACGCGGAAGCGCGAGCCGTATTCCCGGCAGGGATCGGTTTCGGCGGTGATCTCCCGGGGCTCGTGGTCCTCCGGCGTCATGGTCGCGGCGGCGGCGTCGGCGAAGGGTTCGACGAACTGCAGGGCGTCGCCCACCCGACTAAGCGAAGGGTTGTCCGTGCCGATGGCGGTCGCCGTCCGGCGCCAGACGATGGCGGCGATCTGTTGATTGGCGGCGTCCAGAAGTTCGGCTTCGGCGCCCAGGCCGCCCAGGCCGCCGGGCACGCGAAGGCCGACGGGGCCGGGAATGAAGAAGCCCGCCGCCGCTGAGGCCGCTGAGCCGGCGGGGTTGGTGGGGATCACTTCGGTGACCGCGGCGCGCACCCGCGGCGTTGTGGGCGCGGCGTCGCGGCCGGCGATCTCGAAGCGCTCAGAAAGCTCGAAGCACAGCTGGGCGTCGACCTCGCGCAGCATCATCGTCTGCTCGTCGGCCGTCATCCAGGCCTTGGCGTTGGTGCTGGGGGCGAAGACGGTCGGCTCGATGCGAACCGCCTGGATCCCCTCCAGCGCTTCGGCGTCGGCGCGGTCGAGCGCGCCGGCCCGGACCATGTCGGTCCGCGGGGTCAGGTCCTCATAGCTGGACAGGAACTGGCCCTGGGTGGGGGCGCCGGCGCAGGCCGCGAGGCTCAGGAGAAGGGCGGGCGCGACGAGGTGGGGAAGGGAGGTTTTCATGGCGACCTTTAACGCGGTCGCCGTCCAGTGGCTCCGCTCTATCCCATGTACGCCGGCATCCACCCCTCGTATGCATCCTTAAGCTGTTCCAGCGGCAATTCGAACAGGTCGGCGACGCCGAGGTTAGCGCCGCCGGCCAGGCCGACGCGGCGCGCAGGGATGCCAGCGGCCTTGGCCGCCGCCAACAGCGGATCGGCGTCGGCCGCCGCCACCAGATAGCGGGCCTGGTCCTCGCCGAACAGTTCAGCCTGGGGCGGCAGGGCGCCCTGCAGCTCCAGGGCGATCCCGACGCCCGAGGCCAGGGCCATCTCGGCGGCCGCGGCGATCAGGCCGCCGTCGGAGAGGTCGTGAACCACGGCGATCTGCTCGCCCTCGATCATGTCGCGCACGAAGTCGCCGGTGCGGCGCTCGCGGGCCAGATCGACCTTGGGCGGGGCGCCATCCTCGCGGCCGAGGATTTCGCGCAGATACATGCTGGCGCCCAGTTCGCCGCGGGTCTCGCCCAGCAGGACAAGGACATCGCCGGGCTTGAGGCTGGAAAAGTCGGCATGGCGGTCATAGTCGGCGATCAGGCCGACGGCGCCGACGGTGGGCGTCGGCGGAATGGCCTGGCCATTGGTCTCGTTGTAGAGCGAGACATTGCCGCTCACGACCGGGAAGTCGAGCTCGCGGCAGGCCAGCGCCATGCCCTCGATGGCCTGGACGATCTGGCCCATGATCTCAGGGCGCTCAGGATTGCCGAAGTTGAGATTATCGGTGATGGCGATGGGGGTCGCGCCCACGGCGGTCAGGTTGCGCCAGGCCTCGGCCACGGCCTGCTTGCCGCCCTCGAAGGGATCGTTCTGCACATAGCGCGGGGTGCAGTCGGAGGTGACGGCGAGCGCCTTCTTGGTCCCATGGACCCGCACGATGCCGGCGTCGGCGCCGGTGGCGGAGTCTTCCATGGTGTCGGCCATGACGTGGCGGTCGTACTGCTCCCAGATCCAGCGCTTGGAGGCCATGTCCGGGCTGCCCATCAGTTGGCACACGGCCGCGGCGTAGTCGGCGGGCGCCGGCACGTCGGCCGGAACCAGCGACGGCTGCAGGGGCGGCGCGACCCAGGGCCGGTCATAGAGGGGCGCGTCGTCCGACAGGGGCGCCAGCGGCAGGTCGCAGACCACCTGGCCCTGGTGCTTCAGCACAATGCGGCCGGTGTCGGTGGTCTGGCCGATGGTGGCGGCGTCCAGGCCCCACTTTTCGAAGATGCGCTGGCCGTCGGCCTCGCGGCCGGGCTTGAGGATGGCCAGCATCCGCTCCTGGCTCTCCGACAGCATCATCTCATAGGCGCTCATGCCTTCTTCGCGCTGGGGCACGGCGTCGAGGTTCAGCTCGATGCCGACTCCGCCCTTGCCGGCCATCTCGACCGAGGACGAGGTGAGGCCGGCCGCGCCCATGTCCTGGATCGCGGCCACGGCGCCCGAGGCCATCAGCTCAAGCGTGGCCTCGATCAGCAGCTTTTCGGCGAAGGGGTCGCCGACCTGGACGGTGGGGCGCTTCTCGTCCGAGGCGTCGTCGAACTCGGCCGAGGCCATGGTGGCGCCGTGGATGCCGTCGCGGCCGGTCTTGGAGCCGAAATAGACCACCGGCAGGCCGGGGCCAGGGGCGGCGGAGTAGAAGATCTTGTCGGCGTCGGCGAGGCCCACGCACATGGCGTTGACCAGGATGTTGCCGTCATAGCCGCGGTGGAAATTGGTCTCGCCAGCCACGGTGGGCACGCCCACGCAGTTGCCGTAGCCGCCGATGCCGGCGACCACGCCTGACACCAGGCGCTTGGTCTTCGGGTGCGAGGGATCGCCGAACCGCAGGGCGTTCAGCAGGGCCACAGGCCGCGCGCCCATGGTGAAGACGTCGCGCATGATCCCGCCGACGCCCGTCGCCGCGCCCTGATAGGGCTCGATATAGGAGGGGTGGTTGTGGCTCTCCATCTTGAAGACGCAGGCCTGGCCGTCGCCGATGTCGACCACCCCGGCGTTCTCGCCCGGTCCCTGGATCACCCGGGGCCCCTTGGTCGGGAATTTGCCCAGGTGTTTTCGGCTCGACTTGTAGGAGCAGTGCTCGCTCCACATGACCGAAAAGACGCCCAGTTCCACGAGGTTCGGCTCGCGGTTCAGGCGCTGGACGATCAGGTCATATTCCTCGGCCTTGAGGCCGAACTCGGCGGCCGTATCGGCCAGGGATTTCGCGGGCGCAGCGGTCATGGCGGCCTTCTAGAGCGCGTTCGGATCAGTGGGAACCGGTTATCGGAACGAACGCGCGCAAGACTCAGAGCTTAGAGCCCGATTCAACGCTCAGCCGATTGTGTCTGATCGCCTCTGTTGAACTATCGCGGACGATTTCGCGTGAGGGGAGAAGTCTGGTTTCGCAGGCCTTTTGGCCGCATTAACCATCCAAAGATCTATGGTTAACGAAACCTTGTCAGGTGCGGCATTCCGTCCTAACAGAAGGCGTGAGCGTAAGGGGCTGATGGCTCACGCCAGCCCTGTGGTGAAATCAAACCAGGGTAGGTGTCATGCTCAAGATCGCGTCCATCGCAGCTGTCACGCTGCTGGCTTCGGCCGGCGCCGCCAGTGCGCAGTACCATCCGACGGCCCCGCAGCCGTCCTATCAGAACTGCCCGCCGGTCCATCCGGCACATCCGGGCCATGGCGACTGCTACTGCGCCCAGGAACAGGTCTTCTATTATCCGCCGGCCGGGCCGGGCTGGAACGTCCGTCACGTGGGCGGTCCTGCCGTGCGGGTCTATTCCCAGCCGGTCTATGTGCCCTCGGGCCGCATCGATATTCAGGGGCCGCCGATCTATGTGGAGGCGCCGCCGATCCGCGTCGCCCCGGCGCAGATCTATCTTCATGCCCCCGACGTGCGCGTGAAGCCCTCGCAGGTCACGGTGGAGCCGCCGCAGGTCCATGTGGCGCCTTGCCCCGATGGCCGCGTCTGTGGTCCGGCCGGCGCCGGCAGCTGATCTGAAAGCCTGTTCTTAGGGGCTGAAATCCGGGCCGCCTCCGAAAAGGGGGCGGCCTATTTTTCTGCGGCGCAGAAGGCCCGGATCTCGCGGGCGAGCGACAGGTCGCCGCCTTCCAGGGCGACGCGGACGGCGTCGTCGCACTGATCCTGGGCGGCCAGGGTGGTGACCTCCAGCCTCAGGGCGGCCCTGGCCTCGGCGGTTTCCTGCAGGGCCTTGGCCTCGCGGCGATCGCCCGGTGTGCAGAGCGATATCCAGGAGGCGTCGGCGCAGCGGCGGATCAGGCGGGCCTGACGGGCGGCTTCGGCGTCGGCCGGCTCACCGACCGGCTCCGGGGGCGCGATGTCCGCAGACTCGGTTGGGGGCGGCCCAGCGGGAGGCAGCAAAGGCGCGCCCTGCGGCGGCGAAGCGGCGGCCTCTTGATCGGTCATCGGACGATAGATGGTGTCGGGCACACGGTACCGGCACACCCAGCCCTCGGCCTCCAGCACGCAGGACTGGAGGGTGGCCTGGCTTTCCTGGCCGAGCAGCAACAGACCAAAGGCCAAAGCCGAAAGCACCCGATCAGCACCTCTCTCCAGGGTGGTGGAGGCCGACGATAGCACGTCGGCCCCCAGCGCCAAGCCCGTCGGGGTCAGCCTAACCCTTGGCGGGGTTGACCAGGTACTTCTCGCCGGTCGCCTTGCGCGTATAGGCGGCGACGGTTTCAGGCTGCAGCACCTCCGCCAGGGAGATCTCCGCCGTGTAGTGGCTGGCGAAGGTGGTGGTCAGCTCGGCCATCACCCGGTCGCGCAGCTTCTGGGCGTCGGCCGCCCCGATCTTCTGCAGGAAGTAGGTCAGCAGCCAGCCGCCGACGCCCCAGGCCATGCCGATGCT
>Ga0208179_1000436_pt1 | contig 27651 bp, 31 predicted proteins | sample Malvired_Geostar_FD_184238 | JGI IMG/M metagenome (GOLD analysis project Ga0208179, IMG submission 184238) | Marine viral communities from the Global Malaspina Expedition - Malaspina viral metaG DeepMed_Geostar (SPAdes) (version 2) | ecosystem: Environmental > Aquatic > Marine > Oceanic | place... | reverse complement strand
ATATCGACGACGGGATTGGCGACTTTGATCTTGGCCATAGGCGAGGCGCGCTCCGTGGCGGAATTGAGGGGTTGAGGCCGTATACAAGGCCTGCGCCGGAGCGCAAAGCCACGACGGCGTCAAAGATGGCTGACATGGGAACGTCGCACGACTGAACTAGTTGTGTCGGTGTGCGCGCCGCAGCCCCCCCACCCGGCCTGATCGGAGCCACAGTTCTCGTGCTGGTGGCGGAGCCTTGGGACTTCGAGTCCCCGGAAGGTCGCGGCCGTCTGCGCGGACAAGTCAGCAAAATCCAGGACTTCGCCCCCGAAGGCGGTCAGGAAGTGATGCTCGCCACGGCGCCCGTATCCCTGGGCGGCGCCACGATCACGAGTCTGCGGGCGCTCGGCCTTCATCCGACGCAGGAGAATCTCATTCGGCGGCTCGAGAGTGGTCGGACGACCGGCGTTCGCCTCTATGGACCCGGGGCGGCGGCGCCCCTGCTGGTCGGATCGATTCGCCGCCTGGGCGCCTGACCCAGGGGAAGTCCGAGTCGGTCAACCGACGGCGCCGGCCACGCTGCGAGCCAGATCGGCGAAGATCGCCTCACGCTCGGCCTCCGGCAGCGGGGAGCCGGCGAGGAAGACGGCGATCACATACTGCCGACCGTCCTCCAGGGTGATGAGGCCGATGTCGTTGATGGCGGGGGTCGCGCCCAGGTCCGTGCGGGCCGTGCCGGTCTTGTGGGCGAGGCGGGCGCCGGGCGGCAGGCCGGCGGCCAGACGCCCGCGGCCGGTGGTCGTTTCGCTCATGATCTTCAGCAGGCGGGCCGTGGAGGCCTCAGACAGCAGCTCTCCGCGGGCGAGCTTGGCCAGGAAGAGCAGGGCCTCGCGGGGGGTGGTCGTATCCCGCGGGTCGGCCAGATAGGCCTCTGCGGCGGCCTGCCGCTCGGCGGCGGGTACGTCCTGCAGGGCGGCGCGATAGGCGGCCTCGCCCTTCCAGGCCAGGCGGAAGGAGTCGAGTCCCGCGATCTCCGGCTGCAGCTGGCGCTCATAGCGATCGATCCGCATGTCGCGGATGTCCTGGGCGCGCAGCCAGGCGGTGACGGCGCCGGGTCCGCCGATCCGCCGCATCAGCACGTCGGCGGCGGTGTTGTCGCTGGCGCCGGCGCTCAGGGTCAGAAGCTCGGCCACCGTATAGTCCCGGCGGCTCGGATAGGCGTCGGCCACCGGGCTGAAGGGCGGCGAGATGTCTTCGTCCGTCAGGGTGATGGTCTCATCCAAGTCCAGCCGCCCGGCGTCGACCTCGGCCAGGACGGCGGCGGCCAGGGGCGCCTTGAAGACGCTCTGCATCGGGAACCGATCGACGCCGTTGATCGCCCAGAGCTCGCCGCTCTCCAGGTTCATCACCGCGGCGCCCAGACGCCCCGGGGCGGCGCGGGCGGTCAGTTCGGCCGCCGTGGCGTCCAGGCGTTCGGCGTCCAGGCGCGGGGTGGTGGACACGGTCTGAGGCATGCCCGGCTCGCAGGCCGCGACAAGTAGGACGGCGGCCAGAAGGACGAGACGACGCATGGACAAGGCTCCGGACGACGGGCGAGGGGGGTTGCGCGCATCGTCGCTCAGACTGAAAACGCCACATGACCGCAAGTTCCCCCCCCGCTCCAACCATTATCCTGTCCGCCCCTCAGCTGGCCGAGAACATCGGGGCCTGCGCCCGGGTGATGGCCAATTTCGGCCTGGAGGACCTCCGGCTGGTGAATCCCCGGGATGGCTGGCCCCAGGAGCGGGCCTGGGCCTCGGCCTCCGGCGCCGACTGGCCGCTGGACGGGGCCAAGGTCTGCGCCAGCGTGGCCGAGGCGGTGGGCGACCTGCAGCTGGTCTTCGCCACCACGGCGCGCCCACGGGAGCTGCAGCTTCCGGTGATCACCCCGCGGGAGGCGGCCGGAGAGTTGGCCGCCGCCGTGGCCGCCGGCCGGAAGGTCGGCCTTCTGTTCGGGGCCGAACGGGCCGGGCTGGAGACCGCCGAGGTCGCCCTTTGCCAGGCGGTGGTGACCGTGCCGGTGGATCCGCGCTTCCACTCCCTGAACCTCGCCCAGGCCGTGGCGATCAACGCCTATGAGTGGCGCATGACTCAGGCCTCGGGGCCGCCGCCGCGGTTCCGGGACGGGCCGGAGCCCGCCGACCAGGCCGCGATGATGGGGCTCTATGGTCAGCTGGAGGCCGAGCTGGACGCCGCCGGCTTCTTCCACCCGCCCGAAAAGCGCCCGTCCATGATTCAGAATCTTCGCTCGGCCCTGGGCCGGGCGAGCTTCAGCGACCAGGAGGTGCGCACCTTCCGCGGCGTGGTGACGGCGCTATCCCGCGGCCGGGGTCGGGTGCTGGACAAGCTCGCCCGCCAGAAGGCCGAGCGCGAGGCTGCGGGCGATCCAGGCGGCCCGGAGACTTGACGCTGGGGCGCCTTCCACGATCATAAGAGATCAATGATAACCTATCGGCGGTCGGGGAGAGCGCAATGTCGGGAACGGATCTGAAGACGGCGGCCATGAAGGCGTGGCTCTACGGCCTGCCGCTCATCGAGATCGCCGCAACCCGGGCCCGCGGCCTGTCCTTCGGTCAGAGCCTCAACACCATCGCCCATGTGCGCAAGCTGGCCACGCCCAAGCACCGGGCGGTGACCACGCCGAACAATGACACCCTCTATTCCTCGGCCCAGCTGGACCTGTCCCAGGGGCCGGTGACGCTGAGTCTGCCGCAGACCGGGGACCGCTATTTCTCCCTGGCCCTGATGGACGCCTACACCAACAACTTCGCGATCCTCGGGACCCGCACCACCGGCCCCAACGGCGGAACCTTCACCCTGGTGGGTCCCAATGACGCGGCCGAGGGCGCCCAGGTGGTCCGCGCGCCGACCAACCACGTCTGGGCCCTGGGGCGGATCGTGGTCTATGGCCCCGACGACCTGGAGGCGGCGCAGCAGGTTCAGTCAGGTCTGGCGATCCAGGGGCCGCCCGCCCCGACCCCGCCGCCGGCCGTCAAGCGCAGCGCCCCATGGCAGGACTATTTCGCCGCCCTGGCGGACCTGATGAAGGCCAACCCGCCGCCGGTGACGGACCGCGCCCTGCTGGAGGAGATCGCGCCCCTGGGTCTGGAGTCGGGCTTTGATCCGGCGCGCTTCTCCGCCGCCGAGGCCGCCGAGATCGAGGCGGGGCTGGCCGAGGCGCGGGTGGCGGTGCGCCGCGGCGGCCTGACCGGCGACCAGTTCATCGACGGCTGGTCCTACCCCAGCGCCACGCTGGGCGACTTCGGGCAGAATTATCACTACCGGGCGACCGTGGCGCTAGGCGGCCTGGCGGCGCTGCCGCCGGTGGAGGCCCTCTATATGCGCGCCCGCGGCGACCAGCCCCGGGGCCTGTACGACGGGCTCAAGGCCTACCGGCTCCACTTCCCCGCCGACCGGCTGCCGCCGGTGAATTCCTTCTGGTCGCTCAGCCTCTATGAGGCCACCGAGGACGGACAGTTCTTCTTCGCCGACAACCCTCTGGACCGGTACGCCATCGGTGATCGCACCGAGGGCCTGGCCTTTAACGACGACGGCTCCCTCGACATCTGGATCGGCAGCGAGAGCCCCGGCGAGGACCGGCAGGGCAACTGGCTGCCGGCCCCGGCCGGTCCGTTCGCGCTCTTCATGCGGACCTAACTGCCCAAGCCGGAACTGCTGGACGGCGCCTATCGCCTGCCGCCGGTGGAAGCGGTCTGATCGCGCCCTAGCTCCGGAAGCCCTCGGGCGAGGGCTGGGCCGGGCAGGCATAGGTGACGGTGAAGGTCTCGGGGCCGGCCGGCGTCTCCACCACCACCGAGGCGTCGTCGGCGGGCTCGGCGTCTTCAGCACAGATCCGCAGGGCCCGCGCCCCGGTCCAGGCGATCCCCAGGCTGCGAACCGCGTCCAGGGTGGCGACGGCGGTTTCGGCGCCGCTCACATGGCGCAGGCTGAGTTCGGCCCCCAGGCCCGGCCTCAGGGTCAGGCCGCCGCCCCTGAAGGCGACATCGAGCACGAACTGCCCGTCGGGGCTCGGCGTCTCCATGTCCTCGGGAGTCGAGACGAGACAGCCGGACAGGAGGACGGCCGCCAGGCCGAGGGACGCGAGACGGAGACCCGGAATCTGCTTCATCCCGGTGAAATGGACGAGGCGGGCCAAGGTTGCCGCCGCGCCCGACCCTGCCCCATGATGAAAGAACGTCGTCCAGTGAGGCGGCAAGACGAAGGCGTCACGGCGATCCCGCCGGCGGCCGCCCAGCACCTGGAGGATGACATGGCCCATTCCGATACGACGCCGTCGCGCCGCGCCCTGATCGCCGGTGGGGTGGGCCTGGCCGCCGTGGCCGCCCAGTCGGCCGCCCCGTCGGCCGCCGCCGCCGATCTGAAGACGCCGCCGGAGGGCGCGACCGCCCTGGCCCGGGATGGCCGCTTCGCCGGCAAGGTGGCGCTGATCACCGGGGCCACCTCCGGCATTGGCCGGGCGACCGCCAAGGCCTTTGCGCTGGAGGGCGCCAAGGTGATGTTCTGCGGCCGCCGCGAGGCCCTGGGCGCCGAGGTTCAGGCCGAGATTCGGGCCGCCGGCGGCGAGGCCGTCTATCGGCGGGCCGATGTGCGGGTCGAGGCCGATGTGGCCGCCCTGGTGGCCGCCTGCGTCGAGACCTTCGGCGGACTCGACATCGCCTTCAACAACGCCGGGATCGCCGGGCGGGCCGGCGACATGGGCGCCGAGTTCGACTGGGCGGTCCACAACGACATCATGGCCACCAATCTCGAGGGCGTGATCCGCTGCACCAACCACGAAATCCCGGCCATGAAGGCCCGGGGCGGCGGGGCGATCATCAACACCGCCTCGGTCATGGGCTATGTGGGCTCCGGTCCCATCATGTCCTACGCCCTGTCCAAGGCCGGCGTGCTGAGCCTGACCCGCTCCACCGCCCTGCAGGTGGCCGACGACAACATCCGGGTCAACGCCGTCTCGCCGGGCCCGATCGACACCCCCATGATGGGCGGCGGCGCGGCCCAGGCCTCAGGCGCCCGCACCCCGGCCGGGCGGGCCGGCCAGCCCGAGGAGATCGCCCACGCGGTCATGTATCTCGCCGACAGCGCCGCCAGCTACGTCACGGGCGAGGACCTGCGCGTGGACGGCGGCGTGCGCGCCTGAGGCGGGGCCACGGCGGCGCGGCCTCTACGGGCTGATGCTATCGGATACGGCGCCCGCCCCGGTGGCGCCGGCTCGCCTATAGGGACGTCTTGATCCTGTGGATAAGTTGGGCCTAGGATTTTGTCGGGGGCGATCATGAAGACCATCGCAGTCATTTCCCGCAAGGGCGGCGCCGGTAAGACGACGGTGGCCGTCAATCTGGCGGCGGCCCTGCGCGAACAGGGCGCCCGCGCGGTGCTGGCGGACGCCGATCCGCTGCGGTCCTCCAGCGAGGCGCTTCGGGCCCATAGCCTGTCGGTGGTGGAGACCTCGGCCTCCAAGCTGTTCGCCCTGACCACGGCGTCCCGGCGCAGCGGCGGGGACCTGCTGATCATCGACACGCCCGCCGCCCCGGAGGGCGACGTCGTCGCCGCCATCAAGGTGGCCGACCTGTGCCTGGTGGTCAGCCGACCCACCTATCTCGACGTGGCCGCCGCCCTGAAGACCCTGGAGCTGCTGCGCCAGCTGCGCGCCAGCGGTCTGATCGTCCTCAACCAGTGCCCCTCGGCGCGGCAGGGCCGGGAACCCCGGCAGGTGTCCTCGACCCTGGACGCCCTGCGCTTCGCCGGCGTTCCCGTGGCTCCGACGCCCCTTCGGGTGCGGCAGGCCTATCAGGCGGCCCTGTCGGAGGGGCAGGGGGTCACCGAATGGGAGCCCCGCGGCCAGGCCGCCGCCGAGGTCCGCGCCCTGGCCGAGATCGTACGGCGCAAGGTCCTGGGCGATCTTCCCGCCCAGCCGGCCAATGACGCCATGGCGCCGCCCGCCATGGCCGCAAGGCCTTAGCCCGGGCGCTCGCCTTGACTCCCACCCTCCCGGTGGGCATACACCGCCCCTTCACACCGGCGGGCGACTGCGCGGTGCGAAGACCATTACGGGTGATACGGGCCCCGCCGTTGAGATCGCGCCTCCACTCTCGGAAGCGCCGGGCCGTGTCGATGATGAAGAGTATTCATGACCAAGCGTCATACCGCCAAGTATAAGCTCGATCGCCGTATGGGCGAGAACATCTGGGGCCGCGCCAAGTCGCCGGTGAACAAGCGTTCCTACGGCCCTGGCCAGCACGGCCAGCGCCGCAAGTCCAAGGTGTCGGATTTCGGCCTGCAGCTGCGCGCCAAGCAGAAGCTCAAGGGGTCCTACGGCAACCTGACCGAGAAGCAGTTCAGCCGCACCTATACCGAGGCCGCGCGCCGCAAGGGCAACACGGCGGAGAACCTCATCGCGCTGCTGGAATCGCGCCTGGACGCGGTGGTCTACCGCGCCAAGTTCGTGCCCACCGTTTTCGCCGCCCGCCAGTTCGTGAACCACGGCCACGTGACCGTGAACGGCAAGCGCGTGAACATTCCGTCCTACCGGGTGAAGCCGGGCGACGTGGTCGAGGTGCGTGAGCGTTCGCGCAACATGGCCCTGGTGATCGAAGCCCAGGCGTCGGGCGAGCGCGACGTGCCGGACTATATCGAAGTGGACGGCAAGGGCCTGTCGGCGAAGTTCATCCGCACGCCGGAACTGGCCGAAGTGCCGTACGCCGTGAAGATGGAGCCGAACCTCGTGGTCGAATTCTACGCCTCCTAAGGCGTACGATCTGCGAAGACGACAAGAGGGTCCCGGCGAAAGCCGGGGCCCTTTTTCATGGCCGCGCCAACCTGAACTATTCCGCCTGGCGACCCCGCCGGCCTGTTGACGCCGCCGATCTGTCCCCCTATGTCCGCCGCTCGGTCCGGGCCCCTCTGGTCGCGACGGCGGTCGCGACGATGTCGGATCTTCACTCTCCAGACGCGGACGCGGCGTCGTGACTATGAGAGGTGCGGGGTCCGATGGACGCTCTTCTTGTATTTCTACAAACGCCGTTTCTCGGTCAGGCCGCCTGGCTTTGGCTGTTGTTCCTCGGGATCGTTCTCACGGTCCTGACCCTCGACCTGGGGGTGTTCAACCGCAAGGACCACGTCATTGGTCCAGCGGAATCGGTGAAGGCGGCGGCGGCCTACATCGCCCTGGGCGTGACCTTCGGCGCCTGGATCTGGTATGATCTCGGGTCTGAGAAGGCGGTGGAGTATTACACCGGCTATCTGCTCGAGCTGACCCTGGCGCTCGACAACGTCTTCGTCATTTCGCTGATCCTGGCCTATTTCGCCGTGCCGCGGGAGCTGCAGCACCGGGTGCTCTTCTGGGGCATTCTGGGGGTGATCATCCTGCGGGCGATCATGATCGGCATCGGCGCGGCCCTGGTCGCGAACTTCGCCTGGGTGCTCTACATCTTCGGCGCCTTCCTGCTCTTCACCGGCGCCAAGATGCTGAAGGAGTCCTTCGCCAGCGACGCCGAAGAGGCCAAGGATCTCACCGACAACGCGATCCTGAAGTGGCTGCGCAGCCATCTGCGGGTGACCGACGGCTTCCAGGGCTCGCGGTTCTTCATGCGCCAGCCCCATCCGGTCAGCGGCAAGCTGGTGCTGTTCGTGACGCCCCTGTTCCTGGCCCTGGTGCTGGTGGAGTTCGCCGATCTGGTCTTCGCCATCGACTCGGTGCCGGCCATCTTCGCCATCACCCAGGACCCCTACATCGTCTACACCTCCAACATCTTCGCCATCCTCGGCTTGCGGGCGCTCTACTTCGCCCTGGAGAATGCGGTCCACCGCTTCCACTATCTGAAGGTGGCGCTGGCGCTCGTGCTGGTCTTCATCGGCTTCAAGATCTTCGCCGGCGATCTCTTCTTCGGCGGCAAGTTCCCCGCCCCCTGGTCGCTGGGCATCACCATCAGCCTGCTGGCCGGCGGTGTGATCGTCTCACTGCTGAAGCCCAAGCGTCCCAAGGGCGAGGTCGAGGGCGCCGGCTGAGGCCTGTCCCTGTTCGAGGCTTCGGCGTCCTGCCATTCTGGCGGCCCGCGCCGGAGCCTCATCATGGACATCGACCCCGCTCTCGCCCGCGACCTGGGCTTTCCCAAGCTGAAATACGCCCAGGTGGAGCGAGAGCGGCGCTGGCTCTGCCGGTCGGCGCCGACCGAGCGGGTCGTCCGCGCCGACGCCATCACCGATCTCTACGTGGAGGGCGGCGGCCTCCGGCTCCGGGAGGTCAGGCCCCTGGGCGGCGGGCCGCCGACATACAAGCTTGGCCGCAAGGGCGACCTTGACCCCCAGACCCGGCTGGTCACCTCGATTTATCTGAGCGGGGCGGAGTTCGCTTTGCTCTCGGGACTGCCCGGCAGGCGCCTGCGCAAGGTCCGTCATCATCTGGCTCCGGTGGACGGCCTGGCCTACGGCGTCGACGTCTTCGAAGGCAAGCTTGCCGGGCTGATCCTGTCGGAGAGCGAGTTCGCCACGGCCGAGGCCCTGGCGGCCTGTCCCGGTCCGGACTTCGCCATCCGCGAGGTCACCCAGGATCTGCGCTATGCGGGCGGCTGGCTGGCGGCCCATGGTCTGCCGCCCGACGCGGGCTGATCGCCAGAGGGGCCTTTCCCTGGCCGCCGGGATGTGGCCGATAGGAAGCATGACTCGCCGCTTCCTGATGATGGCCTCGGTCGCCGCCCTGCTGACGGGCTGCGCGACGGTTCCTCCGCCGCCCATTCTCGCCCCCTCCGGGGCCCCGCTGGCCGAACTGGAGCCGCTCTACGCCGCCGAGGCCGGCCGGCGGGAGCTGACCATCAAGGTGGCGTCCAACGGCTGCACCACCAAGGGTGACTTCGCCTTCTATGTGGAGCGGCAGGGCGAAGCGGTCACCCTGGCCTTTGGCCGAAAGCGGCTCGATGAATGCCGCTCGCTGGTGGCGGGCCACGTGGCCCTGACTTTCAGCTATGAGGAGCTCGGGCTCATGGCACGTGATCCGGTCTTCCTGCTCAATCCGCTGATCGCCTGGCCCGGCCTCTGAACCTCAGCCGGGTCGGAGGCGCGCGGCCTTGCGGTCACGCCAGGCCCGAGCCGCCCGCATGAGCGTCAGGACGACGATGATCGCCACGAGGCCGGCGAGGCCAAAGGCGATGACCGGCAGGAACACCGCCAGCAGACTGAGCAGGCCCGAGAGCACATCCTCCAGCAGGGACAGAACCGGATTGCCCAGCCCGCCTGTGGTGGCCGTGGAGACCGGGCGTACGGCCGCCCGGCCTCCATGGAAGCCGCCGGCGACGATCAGGCCGGCCAGCGCGCCGATGGCCGGATGCATGTCGCTCAGCACGTTCTGCTGGCTGGCGAAGAGGACGGCGCCGGCGATGGGGCTGACGAGGGCGCCCAGGCCATGCCAGGCGGTGTCTACCGCCGGAATCTTATCGGCGACGAAATCCACCACCGCCAGAACACCGATGACCGCCAGCACCCAGGGCTGGGTGAGCACGTCGAAGGGTTCGGCCAGGCGAAGCAGGTCGGTGTAGCGCGCCACGAGACCGACGGTGAGCAGGGGCACATAGGCGTTGAAGCCGGCCGCGCTGGCCAGGCCAAAGGCCGAGAAGAGACTGGCGAAACCATCCATGAACCGCCTCCTGTCGCCCCATCATGCCGCAAGCGGGTGAGGGCGCTAAGTCTTAACCGAAGCGGGCGATCAGTTCGGCGGGCACGCGGCGGGGGCGTCCGGTCGCCCTTTCGATCAGGCACCAGACGGTGCGGACCTGGGCGCACATGGCGCCGTCTGGGCTATCGATGCGAACGAAGCGGTCGAAGCGCGGACCCTCGGCCTTGTCCGAGACCCAGGTGCGGCCGAGCGCCGTCTCCCCGGGCAGCAGGGCGCGGCGATAGTCCACCTCATGGCGCAGGGCGACCCAGGCCAGGGTCTCCGTCTCCGGGGCGGATGCAGCAGAGTCCCAGTGGGCGATGGCCAGATCCTGAGCCCAGCCCAGATAGACCACATTGTTCACATGGCCATTGGCGTCGATGTCAGACGCGCTCGGCGTGAAGCTGCGGGAGAAGACCTGGCGCCCCGGCGGGGGCTCGAAGGCCCGGCTCACGCAGCCAGGACGCCCTGCTGGCTGAGGAAGGGTTTCAGCTCGCCGTTCTGGAACATCTCGCGGACGATGTCGGCGCCGCCGACGAATTCGCCCTTCACATAGAGCTGCGGGATGGTTGGCCAGTCGGTGTAGGTTTTGATCCCGTCCCGCAGGCCGTCGTCCTGCAGCACGTCGACGCCGACGAAGTCCACGCCGAGATGGTCGAGGATCTGGACCACCAGGCCGGAGAAGCCGCAGCGGGGCTGTTCGGGCACGCCCTTCATGAACAGGACCACCTGATGGTCCTTCAGGGTCTTGGCGATGAAGTCGTGGGCGGGATCGGTCATGGCCTCGCTCATGGGAACGGCCTTTCGATGGGATCGGAGTCTTGAGGCACAGAGCTAGGGAGGCGGCGCCTTCTGGTCAATAGCTGCTCACGCCGAGCGGGCCTCGGCGGGCGTGTCGATCCGCGCCATTTCGATCTGGGCGGCGAGGCCCGTGGGCAGTTCGCGGTCGGGCACGGCGGCCAGGCGCTCGATCACCTCGGGGCGGTGGGCCTCGATCTGGACGCAGGCCAGGGCCGGCTCGGTGAGGGCGTAGGCGAGGCAGAGCTCGTCGGCCGCCCAGTTGCGAGTCTCGTGCAGGAAGGCATAGACGCCGACCGTGGCCGCGCTCGGCCCCGCGCGGCGGAAAAGCGCCGCCTTGGCTGCGACCTGGGCGGGCGGGCGGCATAGCTCAGGCGGAAAGGCGTCGAAGCCGGTGATCGACATGTTGAGGTGAGCCGCTTCGCGGATCCGGCGGCGGATGTGCCACCCGGACGTCAGGTTGAACGGTGAGCCCAGGGCGTCGAAGGCGCCGGTGGCCACCGCCTGGTCCACCAGGTCGCCAACGCCAGCCACACCGATCTGCAGCGCCAGTCCGGCGGCCCGGAGGTCGTCCAGGGTTGCAGCGCCTTCCGGCGTCAGGGCCGCATAGGCGGCCTCGTCCAGGGTCAGCAGGTCGAAATAGCCGGAGCCGGTCTGGTTCAGGCCTTCGCGGACGGCCTCCCGCAGATAGCGCCCATCGGTGGGGGTGCGGCCATCGCCGATGATCCGCCAGGCGACGAACAGCAGGCGGCGCTCGACCGCCTCCATCGCCTCCCGGAACCCGGCCGCCAGCGGAGCGACGCCGGCTTCGAGTTCAAAGGCGTTGATGCCGCATTCCATGGCGCAGACGGCCAGCGTCCGCCAGGCGCCAGGAGCCTGACTGCGGCCGGTGTCGCGCAGCAGCAGGCTCAGCGCCGAGACCACCTTGCCTGATATGCCGAACGGCCGGTAGCGCATGGCCTCCCCGCCCTAGCCTGGAACCGAGGTCTCAAGGGCCAGCGCGTGCAGTTCGCCGCCCATCTTGCCTTTCAGAGCGGCATAGACCAGCTGGTGCTGGCGCACCCGCGGCAGGCCCTTGAAGGCGTCAGATATGATGCGCGCGCGGTAGTGGTCGCCGTCGCCGGCGAGATCCTCGATGGCGATCTGGGCGTCGGGAAAGGCCTCGCGCAGCGAGGTTTCCAAATCAGCCTGGGTCATGGGCATGGGCGCACGCTCTCTTCCGACAGGGTTTATGGGGCGGAATGGGTTAACGCCCCCATAGCGCATGCGGCGCCGATAGACCACGGACGGGCGGACGCCTCAGGCGGTCGGCTCGGTCTCGCGACTGGCGGCCTTCTCGGCGATGAGGCCGGCGGCCTCGGGATTGATCGCCTGAGCTTCTCGGCGGGGTTTGGAGAAGGGCGTCGGCTGCGGGGTCACCATATTGCCGCGCATCATGCCGCGACCGGCCTCGATGCCACCGACCAGCTGCGCCTCGAACCGCTCCTCGTCGCTGCGGCGGATCTCGGCCATGGTTTCGGCGGTCTCGTCGGGCTCGACGCCCAGGTCCAGCAGCAGGCGCTCGCCCATGGCGAGGGCCGACTCGAAGGTCTCGCGGATCTGGAAGTCCACGCCGGCCTTGGTCAGGCGCATGGAGTGGCCGCGGTCGTAGGCCCGCACGAACAGCTTGGCGTGGGGGAATTCCGACTTCACGAGCTCGACGATGTGGTCGGCCACCTCGGGCTTGTCGACGCCGATCATGATCGCCTCGGCGGTCTCGGCGCCAGAGGCCCGCAGGACGTCGAGGCGCCCCCCGTCGCCGTAATAGACCTTGAAGCCGAAATTGGCGGCGGCCTGGATCATCTCCACGTCGTTCTCGATCAGCGAAATCTCGAAGCCGCGGGCCAGCAGGGGCTGGCTGACCACCTGGCTGAAGCGGCCAAAGCCGATCAGCAGGATCTGCCCCTGCAGGCCGTTGGCCTCCTCGATCCCATCCATGGAGAGCTTCAGCCGCGGCGTCAGCCGGTCCAGGACGATGATCACCAGGGGGGTAAGCGCCATGGAGAGGATGACGATGGCGGTCATGACGGCGCTGGTGCGGGCGTCGATCACCCCGCCGGCCAGGGCTGCGCCATAGAGGACGAAGGCGAACTCGCCCCCTTGCGCGAACAGGGCCGCCCGCTCGATCGACTCCCGGGGGCTCGCCCGGAACAGGCGCGCGACGCCGTAGATGCCCACGGCCTTGACCGTCATGAAGGCCAACACCCCGCCGGCGACCAGCATCCAGGACTCCGCCACCACGACGAGGTTCAGCGACATGCCGACGCTGATGAAGAACAGGCCGAGCAGAATGCCCCGGAAGGGCTCGATGTCGGCTTCCAGCTGGTGGCGGAAGGTGGACTCCGACAGGAGGACGCCGGCCATGAAGGCGCCCATGGCCATGGAAAGTCCGCCCCAGTCGAGGAACATGGCCGCGCCCAGCACCACCAGAAGGGCCGCGGCGGTCATGATCTCCCGGGCGCCGGTCCGCGCCAGCAGGCCGAAGAAGGGATTGAGCAGCCAGCGGCCGGCCGCCAGCAGGGCCGCCAGGGTTCCGATGGCCATGAGAATGGAGAGCCAGACCGGGCGCGCAGCCTCCACGTCCTGCCCCGAAACCGAGGCCAGCACGGCCACCAGGGCCAGCAGGGGGACCACGGCCAGGTCTTCCAGCAGCAGGATCGACACCGCCCGCTGGCCGGCCGGACTGGCCGTCTGGCCGCGCTCGTCCAGCATCTTCATGATCACCGCGGTGGACGACAGCACAAAGCCGCTGGCGCCGATCACCGCCGCGACCAGGGGCAGCCCCGCCAGGACGCCCAGGCCCGACAGCAGGGCGGCGCAGACCAGGACCTGGACCGCGCCGAGGCCGAAGATCTCTCGCCGCAGGTTCCACAGCTTGGCCGGCCGCATCTCCAGGCCGATGATGAACAGGAACATCACCACCCCCAGCTCGGCCACATGCAGGATGGTCTCGGGCTCGGAGATGAAGGCCAGGCCGAAGGGGCCGATCACCAGGCCCGCGGCCAGGTAGCCCAGCACCGACCCCAGCTGCAGCCGGCGAAACAGGGGCACGGCGATGACCGCGGCGCCCAGAAGCACCACGGCGTGGCCCAGGTTCAGTCCCACCGAGTCCGTCGCCATGTGATCTCCTGTCCTCGCCCGGACCCATTGCGCCCAGGTCGTGGGGCCTTGTCCAGCCGCCTGGGGCCGTAGGCGCCGTTCGACCTCCTCATGGCCGGGCTTTGATCGGCTGGCTAGAAGATTAGCGACTGATGCGCGCCGATCCCGGCCATCACGCCGGCGGCCGAGGCCAGGGTGGCGTTGTGCATCGGGCTGGCCACATCGCCGGCGCTGTGGACGCCAGGCACGGAGGTCCGCTGCTGGCCAGGCTCCAGCTTCACATGCGGCCCGGTCATGCCGTCCTCGAAGGCGCAGCCGAGCTGTTGGGCCAGCGGGCTGGCCGGCGCGGTTTGCGGCGCGGTGAAGATGGCCTCTAGCGACGCGACCCGATCATCGGCCAGGCGGACCGCGGCGATCTCCTGGCCATCTCCCAGCACCGCGACGATGGGCGTGGTCTCCACCTGCACCCCGCGGCCGGCGAGTTTGGCGGCGAGGTCGGCGTCGATCTCCACCAGCCCTTGCGTGAAGAGGGTGGTCGGCCCCCAGTCGGGCAGCATCAGGGCCTGATGGGCCGCCATGGGATGGTTGGCCAGCACCCCGATGCGCCGGTCGCGCACCTCATAGCCGTGGCAATAGGGACAGTGCATGACGCTGACGCCCCATCGCTCGGCCAGGCCCGGAATGTCGGGCAGGGTGTCGGCGACCCCGGTGGCCAGGACCAGCCGGCGGGCGGCATGGACGGCGCCATCCTCCATCTCCACCTCGAACCGGTCGATCTCGCCCCGGGCGACCGCCACGCGGCCATGGACGAAATCCACCGTGGGATAGGCGCTGAGCTGGCGCAGGGCCTCGCGCATGATGGCGGCGGGCGCCACGCCGTCCTGGCCGAGGAAGCCGTGGGAGGCCTCGGCGAAGCGGTTGCGGGGCAGGCCAACATCGGCCAGCAGGATCGGGCGGCGCGCCCGGGCGAGCTGGAGGGCGGCCGACATGCCGGCGAAGCCGCCGCCGACGATGATGACGTCATAGGACATGGGGGAAACTCCTGATCTGCGTCCGCGGCATTCTCGATGCTTCATAAGTTACATGATGGGGTGTGGGCGCCAATCACGCAACTCCTGTTGTTTCGAGAATTATCGCCTATGTTCGCAGGCCAACCGGAGAGTCCCGATGCGAAGCGACAGCCGCCTCTCGCGCATGCTGCACGCCCTGATCCATATGGACCGCCACGACGGCGCCATGACGTCCGAGCAGCTGGCCCAGATGCTCAGCACCAACCCCGTGGTGGTCCGCCGCACCATGGCGGGCCTGCGCGACCAGGGCATCGTGCGCTCGGAAAAGGGCCACGGCGGCGGCTGGGCGCTGAACCGCACCCTGGCGGAGGTGAGCCTGCTGGACATCTACCGCGCCCTGGGCGACCCGCGCCTGTTCGCCATCGGCCTGGCCGACGACGACCCCCGCTGCCTGGTGGAACAGGCCGTCAACGCCGCCGTCGCCGACACCCTGACCGCCGCCGAAGCCCTGGTCATCGCCCGCTTCGGCGAGGTCACCCTGGCCGACATCGCCCGGGACTTCGACGGACGGTTCGCGGCGGTGGTGGCGGGGGGCTGAGGTCTGGGTTGGGCTCTGAGCGGTCGTTGGCTACGTCGCGCTTCGCGACCGTAAGGCTAACAGGGGCCGCAGCGCCCTGGTTGAGCTCGCAATGGTCCGAAGCTCTGCGCCAAAGCTGCCGTTTTGGGTGTTCGACCCAACCCGTCGTTCATTCTCAACGGGCAGGGCTCCGGCTCAGGGAAGGCCACGCCGGGCTATTTCAGTTCGTGATCGAATGCGGCTGAGCCGGCGGCGGGCTGGGTGGCCCGGATGGCCTGGAGGTCGGCGTGGGTAAAGTCGGCGAGGCTGAGAACCTCGCGGTCCCGGCGCATGAGCCGATGATACTCATCCACCGAAATCACGACGGTACGGTCCCGCCTAATGCGGGTGACCGTGACAGGCTGCTGCAAAGCAATGTCCTGATAATGCCCCGGGGTCTTTTGAAACTCCGTCGCGCTGATCCGGACCATATCGACAACCTCCGTCCATACGTAACTTACGCAAAATACGAAGATTTTCCAAGATAGATCGAACGAGCCGGTCCGATCCTCACCGCCCGCAGCTATGGCGGTCTATCCGTAGGACACCTGTTCCCGAATATGGAACTTTTCCTTTGTTCCAAATCTGGGAACATGCTAGCGTGCTTGCATGAGGTTGATCGCTCGCAGCACGCTCGTCGCCTTCGCCGCTAAGCACCCGGCGTCGAGCGCGCAGCTGGAGCACTGGCAGAAGATCGTGAAGTACGCGTCCTGGCAAAATATGTCGGAAGCGGCAAACGCCTTCTCCAGGGCCAAGAGTGTGAGCGGCGACCGCATCCGTTATGACTTGGTCGGCGGCGACTATCGACTGATCGTCGCTTTCGATTTCGTTCGTCAGATCGCCTTCGTGAAGTTCATCGGCACTCACGCCGAGTACGACAGGGCGGACGCGGCGACCGTAGCGCAGTTTTGATGAAAACCCGCTGGCATGGAGGAGGCGGAGACAAGATGGAAATTCGACCCATTCGCACAGACGCGGACCACGAAGCGGCCCTGCGTGAAATTGATCGACTTTGGGGCTCAGCGCCCGGCACTGACGATGGCGACCGCCTCGACGTCCTCGCGACGCTTGTCGAGCACTACGAGGAAATTCGGTGGCCTATTCCTCGCACCACGCCTCTTGGGGTGCTGAAGTTCATGATGGAGCAGAACGATCGCTCCCAAACGGACCTCGCCAACCTCCTCGGCTCGCGGTCTCGTGCCTCCGAGATCCTGAGCGGCAAGCGCGAGCTCAACCTGGATCAGATCAGATTGCTTGCGAGGGAATGGCACATTCCCGCGGCCAGCTTGATCGGAGAGCTTGAGACAGCTTGATCGCTGCAGCTACTCCCCCTGCTTCTGCTGATGATCTTCTTCATCGGTATGCCGATGCCGGATAGCCTCGCTGGATCGAAGCTCAGGCGGGGAGGCCACGTGAAGTTCCGCTTTGCCGGCGGATGCCAATGTCGCCTCCTGGCGCAGGGCCATCCTTCGCCCACCCCCGAGCAATCCTGCCGCCCGCGCCCTATATCCTCTCCATGATCCCGCTCTCAGTTCTCGACCTTTCGCCCATCGTGCAGGGCGGCAGCCCTGGCCAGTCCCTCCGTGACAGCCGCAACCTGGCCCGCGCCGCAGAGCGGCTGGGGTTTGCGCGCTACTGGATGGCTGAGCACCACAACATGACCGGCATCGCCAGCGCGGCGACCGCCGTGGCGCTGGCCTATGTGGGGGAGGGGACCTCGACCATCCGGCTGGGGGCCGGCGGCGTCATGCTGCCCAACCACGCGCCGCTGATTATCGCCGAGCAGTTCGGCACCCTGGACGCCCTCTATCCGGGGCGCATCGACCTGGGCGTCGGCCGGGCGCCAGGGACCGACCAGGTCACCGCCCGGGCCCTGCGGCGCAATCTGGCCGGCGGCGTCGACCAGTTTCCGCAGGATGTGATGGAGCTGATGGCCCTGCTGGATGATGCCCAGCCAGGCCAGACGGTGCGCGCCGTGCCCGGCGTCGGGTCCAAGGTGCCGGTCTGGGTGCTGGGCTCCAGCCTCTATGGGGCGCAGCTGGCCGCGGCGCTGGGCCTGCCCTACTCGTTCGCCTCCCACTTCGCGCCGGCCATGATGGATCAGGCCGCGCAGATCTATCGCCAGCAGTTCAACCCTGCCCGGCCTGGGGACCGGCCGCGCCTGATGCTGGCGCTCAACCTGGTGGCGGCCGAGACCGACGCCGAGGCGAAGTATCTGTTCACCTCGCTGCAACAGGCGTTCGTGAACCTGCACCGAGGCCAGCCCGGACCCCTGCCGCCGCCGATCGAGGATGCGGACGGGGCGCTGGCCGGCACGGTGGCGCCGGGCTCGCCGCTCTCCAAGGCGGTGGTCGGCGGGCCTGAGACCGTGCGCGCCGGCCTCGAGCGGTTCGTGGCCGAGCACCGCCCCGACGAGATCATCATCACCGCCCAGATCTTCGACCAGGCCAAGCGCGCCCGTTCCCTGGAAATCGCCAGCGCCGCCCGCGACGCCCTGGTCGCGGCGGCCTAGGCCGGAGTCGTCACCTCGTCATAGCCGCGGTTGAGGAACTGGATCAGACAGAGGCCGTGGCCGAACGGGTCGGCGAGCAGGGCGATCTTGCCCCACACCTCGGTGCGCGCCGGCTGCTCCAGGATGGCGCCGGCGTTGAGCGCGCGGGCCAGGGCGGCGTCGAGATCGTCCACCACGACGTCCATGTGGACCGGCGTCCAGTGGCGGCCGTAGCGGCGGATGTCACGGCCTGCGCCAACCGACCCCTCGGCCTTTTCCAGCAGATATAGCCGCACCGGCAGGCCTGACAGCTCCACCCCGCCCTGACCGAACCGGCGGGTGGGGGTGAGGCCGAGCGCCGCCACATAGAAGGCCTCGGCGCGTTCGAGGTCGGGGACGTCGATATTGACCAGAAGGTCCATGGCTCAGCCTTTGTCCGAGGTTTGACCGGGCCGAGGGTCGCGCGATCCTCTAGGGTCGGGCAATCGCGTAAAGAGGAGCCGACATGCTGGAGGCGGGACTTTGGGGCCTTGTCGGGGGCTCTGCCCTGATCCTGGGCGCTGTCCTGGCCTGGTTCCTCGACCTGCCCAAGCGGCTGATCGCCGGCGTGATGGCGGCGGGCTCCGGCGTGCTGATCTCGGCCGTCGCCTTCGACCTGATGGACGAGGCCTTTGCGCAAGGGGGCCTGGCGGCCGCCGGCGGCGGCTTCCTGGCCGGCGCCTTGGCCTACACCCTGGCCAACATCGCCGTCTCCCGCGCCGGCGCGCGGCATCGCAAACGCTCGGGCTTCAATCCCGAAGAGTCGCAGGCCGCCGCCACGGCGAACGGCGGGCTCGCCATCGCCATCGGCGCCCTGCTGGATGGCGTGCCGGAGTCGGTGGTGATCGGGGTCAGCCTGCTGGACGGGACCGGCGTCAGCCTGGTGACGGTGGCGGCGGTCTTCCTGTCGAACCTGCCCGAGGGCCTTTCGAGCGTGGCGGGCATGAAGCGGGCCGGGCGTTCGGCGGGCTACGTGTTCGGCGTCTGGGGCGCCATCGCCCTGGCGTCCGGCGCAGCGGCGATGCTGGGCCATGGCGCCCTGGCGCAGGCCCCACCCGAGGCGATCGCAGCGGTCACCGCCCTGGCGGCCGGCGCCATCCTGGCCATGCTGGTGGACACCATGATCCCGGAGGCCACGGAAGAGGCCCACGAGGCGTCCGGCCTCATCGCCGTGGCGGGCTTCCTGGTCGCCTTCCTGCTGTCGAAGCTGGCGGGATGAGCGACGGGGCCGGCGCAGGCCAGCCCCGCACGCCAGGCCCTCAGTCGGTGATGGCCGAATAGATCAGGCTCTTGAGCTGACCGCGGAAGTTGAAGGTGCCGGACGGCATCAGCTGGGTCATGAAGACCAGGGTCAGGTCCTCCTTGGGGTCGACCCAGAAGATGGTCGAGGCCGCGCCGCCCCAGTAGTAGTCGCCGACGCCGAGCGCGCCGGTCTCCACCTGACCCATGGTCGACGCGAAGCCGAGGCCGAACCCCACGCCTTCGTTCGACGTCTCGGAGAAGGCGCCGATGGCCAGCTGTGTCAGGTCCTTGCCGCCGGGCAGGTGGTTCATGTGCATCATTTCCAGGGTGCGGGGACCCAGGATGCGGTGGCCGTCCAGCTCGCCGCCCCGGCGCAGCATCTCGGTGAAGCGGCCATAGTCGGCCACCGTGCCGGTCAGGCCGCCGCCGCCGGACTTGAAGCCGGGCTCGCGGACGAACTGGCTGTCGCCGCCGGGATCGTCGATCAGCTTGAGCTTCTTGTCGGGGCCGCGCTGATAGTTGGCGCAGAACCGCTCGACCTTGTCCGGCGTGACGTGGAAGGCGGTGTCGACCATGCCGAGCGGCTCGAAAATCTCCTCCTTGAGGTACTGGTCGAAGGGCTTGCCGGAGATGATCTCGACGAGCGCGCCGCAGATGTCGGTGGACAGGGAGTACATCCAGCGCGTGCCCGGCTGATAAAGCAGGGGCACCTGGGCGAGCTTGTCCATGAACTCCTGCATGGAGTCCTTGCCGCCGACGGAGCGCACCTTCAGGCCGCGATAGATCCGGTCCACCGGATGCTGCTCGCCCACGCCCGGCAGGCCGCCGCCATAGGTGAAGCCGCCGGTATGGGTCAGCACGTCGCGGAAGTTCACCGGCCGGTGGGGCGCCTCGGTGACCATGTCGTCACCCTCGCCCGACACCCAGACCCGGTGGTTGCGCCAGGACGGCACGAACCGGCTGACCGGATCGGTGAGCTGGAAATAACCCTTTTCATACAGGGTCATCAGCGCCACCGAGGTGATCGGCTTGGTCATAGAATAGATGCGGAAGATGGCGTCGTCGCGCATCGGCTTGTTGCGCTCCACATCCATGGAGCCGAAGGCCTTTTCGTAGGCGATGTGGCCGTGGCGGGCGACCTGCACCTGGCAGCCGGCGATCTTCTGCGGCTCGATATAGTTGCGTTGCAGGTGGTCGGCGATGCGGTCCAGACGCGTGGCGTCCAGGCCCGTCCATTGTGATTGGGCGTCCATGTGAAAAATCCTCCCGAAAATCGCGGCGCTTCTAATTGGCGCCATCATGGGCCGCAGAGGGCCGGGGGCCAAGACGTTCGTTGGTCTGGCCTGCTAGGCTGGGCGCAGAAACGGGAGTGAAGCAGGCATGAGCAATCTGGCGGAACTGGCGGCGCAGCTGGGCGAGGCCCTGAAGGCGCGCGGGCAGAAGGTGGCGGTGGCCGAGAGCTCGTCCGGCGGCCTGATCTCGGCGGCCCTGCTCGCCGTGCCCGGCGCCTCGGCCTACTATCTGGGGGGCGCGGTGGTCTATACGGGCAAGGCCCGCATGAGCCTGCTGGAGATCCCCCGCGAGGCGGTGGCCGGCATGCGCTCGGCCTCCGAGCCCTATGCGCTCCTGCTGGCCCGCACGGTGCGCGAGCGCTTCGGCGCCGACTGGGGCCTGTCGGAGACCGGCGCGGCTGGCCCCACCGGCAACGGCTATGGCGATCCGGCCGGCCACACCTGCATCGCGCTCTCTGGTCCCGTCGAGCTGGTCACCACCCTGCGCACCGGCTCAGACGACCGGCAGGCCAATATGGAGGCCTTCGCCGCCGCGGCGCTGGATCTGCTGCGCCGGGCGACGGAGGACTGAGCCGCCTTACGCCCGGCGGGCGGCGATGTGCCGGTCGACCACGCTCTCCAGAACGGTGAGCGGCATGGCGCCCGACAGCAGGGTGGCGTCGTGGAAGGCGGGCAGGGCGAAGCGGTCGCCGAGCTGCGCCTTGGCCTTCTCGCGCAGGCGCAGCCAGGTGAGCTTGCCGACCATGTAGCTGCAGGCCTGACCGGGCCAGACGCTATAGCGTTCGATCTCAGTGGCCGCCGAGCTGGTCGGGCTGCCATCGATGCTGGTCATGGTCTCGATGGCCTTTTCCCGGCTCCAGCGCTTGGCGTGCATGCCGGTGTCCACCACCAGGCGCGCGGCGCGGAACAAGGAGGCCTGGATCTGGCCGAGCTCGCCCAGGGGGTCGTTCTCATACATGCCCATCTCCAGGGCCAGCTGCTCGGAATAGAGCGCCCAGCCTTCGCTGTAAGGGGAGAAGCCGGCGATCTTGCGCAACATCGGCAGGTCGGCCTCCTGCTGCAGGGAGCGCTGCAGATGGTGGCCGGGAATGGCCTCATGATAGGTGAGCGTCTTGAGCGTCCAGCTGGGGTTCTCGGCGGAATCCCGCAGGTTGATCCAGTAGATGCCCGGCCGTGAGCCATCGAGCGCAGGCCGGTTGTAGTAGCCCCCTGGCGCGCCGGCCTCGATGAATTTCGGCACCCGGCGGATCTCGACGGCGGCCTGGGGCAGGGCGCCGAAGGCCTGGGGCAGGCGCGGGGTGATCTCGGCCACCTGTTTGTTCAGGTCGGCGATCAACTGCTCCTTGGCCTCATCGGTGTTGGTGTAGAGGTATTTCGGGTCCTTGAAGAGCGCCTGGATCCGCTCGCCCACCGAACCCTGGGTCAGGCCCTCGCCCTGCAGGATCGTCTCGGCCCGGGCCGACAGGGCGCGGGCCTGCTCCCAGCCCAGTTCGTGGATCTCATCGGGCGTCAGGGTGGTGGTGGTCGAGCTCTTCAGGGCGTCGCGGTAATAGGCCTCGCCATCGGGCAGGCGCCAGCAGCCGGCGTCGTGGACGGCCTGGGGCTGCAGGGACCGGACCCAGGCGATCTGCCGGTCCAGGGCCGGGATGACCTTCTCCAGATAGATGGCGCTGGCCCGGGCGGCATAGTCGCCCTCGATCCCCTTGGCCTGGGCGCGGTCAGCGATAGACGTGACCAGGGGCGAAGCGGCCGGATCGCCCTTCAGCCCTTCCATCTGGGTGAGCGCCCGCTCCAGAGCGAAGTCCGGCGGGATGACACCAAGACCTGCGTCCCGGCGGCTGCGCTCGGTCTCCTGGTCCATGACCTCGGCGAACTGGGTGAGGCGGGCGAGATAGGCCTCGGCGTCGGCCTGGGTTTCGATGCCGTGCTGTGTGCCCAGGAAGTCTGGGACCGAGCGATAGGCGCCGTTGAGCTGCGAGATCACATAGGGATCGCCCGCGCCGGCGTCCCCATAAGCGTAGCGGCTGTTGGCCTCCGCATCAGCGGCGGTGGTGAACATCACCGCGTCGTAGTGGGGCAGCTCTGAAGCGCTCAAGGCGTTGCGGTCGATCGCCTTCAGGCGGACCAGATTGGCCGCGTTGCGCGCCTTGGCCTCATCGAGGGCGGTGATCGAGGCCGGCGTCAGCTGCGCCTTGGCCGCCATGCGCGGGCCTTGGTGAAGACCCAGCCGGGTCACCATCTCCGGCGAATGGTCTAGCATCTCGCCGAAGATCTGGTCGAACAGAGCCCGCAGGCGCTGGTTCTCAGCGTTCAGGGCCGTCCCGACCTTGGGCTGGGCGTGGGCGCCGGTGGCCAGGGCGGCGGCCGCGGCGGTGGTCAGGAAGGTTCTGCGATCCATGGGCGAACTCATAGGAAAGGGGCTGGGATTTGGCCGAGCCTAGCATGGCCTTTTGACCTCAGAACGAGAAAGGGCGGCCGCATGCGACCGCCCTCCCTCGCCCCGCAGGCATGAGGTGCTAGAAGCTGCTCTTCATGCCCACATAGAAGTAGCGGCCCACGGGACCGACCGGCGAGGCGCCCTGGGTGAAGGCCGCAGCCCCCGTGGACGCCGTGCCGGTGGAGCCGCGGTCGGGCAGCTGGTTGGTGAAGTTGTTCACCCCGGCATAGGCCTGGTAGCGATCCTGGAAGCTGTACTGGACCTGGATGTCGTGGGTCTCGCGCGGCGACCACGTCCAGTAGCCGTCCGGCACATAGTTCGGGTTGGAGGCGCGGCGTTCGTCGGTGAAGCGCTTGGTCTCGTCGAACCAGTTGAAGCCGTAATTGACCATCAGGTCGTTCCACAGCCAGGTCACGTCGAGGTTCGCCTGCCACTTGGGCGCGCCGGCGAAGCCCAGCTCGCTGGAGGCTTCCGCGCCGTCGATCTCCACGAACTCCAGCTTGGTCAGCCGGTTGGCCACCAGGTTGAACTGGAAGGTCCCGACGTCGCGCTCGACGCCGAAGTCCACCGGGTTCAGCAGGTACTGCATGGAGAAGTCGAAGCCGGCCGTCTCATAGGACGAGACGTTCACCGAATACTCCTGGAAGGAGTCGACGAACTGGCTGTTCGGATCGCGGGTGAACAGGCCGCAGAAGTCGTTGGGCTGCTCCAGGTCGTAGCAGCTCTCGATGATGGTGTTGGCGGTGAACAGGTTCACCGCATCGGTGAGGGTGATGCGGTAGTAGTCCAGCGACATGGACAGGCCCGGCGCGAACTGCGGGGTGAAGACCAGGCCCAGGGTCTGGGTGTCGCCGGTCTCGGCCTTCAGGTCCGGGTTGCCGCCGACGACGCCCTCCACCGATGACGACGTGGTGTTGATGAACTCCACCTGCGCCGGATCAAAGCCCAGGGCGGCGGTGCAGTTGGCGACGCGGAATTCCGTGCCGGCCTGGACGTTATCGCTTTCGCAGGGATCGGTGATGGTCCGGAAGGTCTGGCTCTGCGGCAGGAACAGTTCGCTGATGTTGGGCGCACGCACGGCCCGGGCCCGGCTGCCGCGGATCATCAGGTCTGGCGTCACCCGCCACTGGGCGCCGATGTTCCAGGTGTCGGTGGTCCCGATCGTCGAATAGTCGGAGAACCGGTAGGCGAGGTTCAGGTCGAAGGAGTCCACCAGCGGCAGGTCCCGCAGGACCGGCACCGCCAGTTCGCCGAACAGCTCATGGACCTCGAACTCGCCGGCCTCCACCGCGCCCTGGCCGAGCCAGGTGACGTCATAGCCAAGCTGGGCGCCCAGCAGTTCGTCGTCAGACGGCGTGTCGGTGCTCTTTTCCTTGCGGTACTCGGTCCCGAGCACGAAGCCCACCGGGCCGGCCGGCAGCGAGAAGGCCTGGGAGGAGTCGCCGGTGATGTAGGCGCTGAACACCTGCTGCTCGATCTTGGCGGTGGAGGTGGCCTCGTCGTTGATCCAGGCGGCGGCTTCAGGAGAAATGCCGCCTTCGCCGAAGATGTTGACCGGCACGCAGCCGCTGGCCTAGCCGCCGGCCACATAGACGCTGTTCCAGGCGTCAGCGTCGACGGGGGTGCCGAACTGATCGCCGTCGGGGATGGCCGAGGGATCGAGGGCGGAGCGGCAGACGATATTGCCCGAGCTCGGGTCTCGCACCGCATCGATGGCGGCGAACCAGCGCAGATTGTTGCGGTTGTTCAGCTCGGTGTTGGATTCCTTGGTCTGCCCATAGGTGTAGGAGACGTTGTAGGCCACCGACGGCGACAGATCGCCTTCGAAGCCGATCACGCCGCGGAAGGTCTCGCGCTCGATCTCGCGGCGGACGCTGCCGAGGTCGAAGTTGTCCCGGGCCACCAGCACGCCGGGGTTGTCTAGCCCACCCGGCGCCGCCATGCCGCCGGGCGCCAGGGCGTCGGCGCGGATGGAGTCCGGGATGTAGGGATTGTCGATCGGAACCAGGATCCCGTAGTCGAAGGTGGGCTGGGATTTGAAGCTGGTCTTGGCGTTGTTGTACTTGAAGTCGGCGAACATCCGGTGATCCGGCGTGATCTCGAACATGCCGCCCACATAGCCGGTCCAGCGCTCCAGGCCCGGGACCAGTTCGGTCTGGAAGAGGTCCAGCGGCGTGCCCGAGCCGCCCAGCATCGAGAAGCCCCCGGTGTAGATGCCGTCCTGCCAGGGCGTCCCGTCACCCTGGAAGCTGACGCCCGACAGGGTGGGGCCGAAGCCTGCGCGGGTATAGACGCCGCCGCCCAGGGCGGTGTCGATGTAGCGGCCGTCGCGGGCGAAGACGAGGTCGGTGTCGCCCCAGTCGGCGCGATCGACGCCCGGGTTCTCGTCAGGATAGTCGGCCGGGTTGTTGACCAGGGTCTCGCGCTGTCCGGCGCGGGAGAAGTCGCGGTCCTGCGGGTCGATGGCGTCGCGGTTGGAATATTCCAGACCGACGGTGAGATTGGCCCGACCGTCCATGAAGTTGCGGCCGCCGAGCGCGGAGATGAAGCTCTCCTCGCCGCCGCCCAGGTCGGACCAGCCGTACTGGGCGCGGACATCCAGGCCGTCGAAATTGCGCTTGGTGATGAAGTTGACGACGCCAGACACGCCATCGGCGCCATAGATGGCCGAGGCCCCGCCGGTCAGCACCTCGACCCGGTCGATCAGGGCGACGGGAATGGCGTTGGTGTCGACCGCGGCCGAGCCGGCCTGGCCGGCCACGTGGCGGCGACCGTCCACCAGCACCAGGGTGCGCTTGGTTCCGAGGTTGCGCAGGTTCAAGAGGTTAAGCCCGACGCTGCCGCGGTCGGCGGCGTTGGACAGGGCCTGGGTGTCGGTGGAGCCCACCAGGGCCGGGTAGTTCTCCATCAGGTCGGTGACGTTGGTGACGCCCGAGCGCTCGATAGCCTCGCCGGTGAGCGTGCTGACGGGGTTGGGGGAGACGAAATCCTGCAGCCGGATGCGCGAGCCGGTGACCACCAGCTCCTCGACGGCGACGGCCTCATCCTGGGCGACGGCGGCCTGCGGCGCGGCCAGGGCGGCAAGGGCCGCGGCGCTGGACAGCAGCGTGGTGGCTAAGAGATTGATCTTGGTCGGCATCGGCTCGTCCCATGGAAAGGTTCGGTTGCCGAATTTTCGATCATGGAAGGTTCGGTCCTGCCCATCCCCGTCTGGGCTTATTCTGGCTCAAGCTGGCGAAAATCAGCGAAAAACCACCGTCTTTTAGACGGATGTGCGGTGCCAAAAGCACAGGATGGCCGAACCGTGTCATCTGTGTGACGGCCAGAATCCGTCAAAAAGCTTAGCTATATCTGCGCCTTAAGGCCAAGCTTGCCGCGAACCAGCAGCCGGCGTCATCCGCGCCGTGCCGGCATGAATTGCCCGCGCGGCCTAACGTCTCTTTCCGAGTTCGGCGGCGATATCCTTGGTCATACGCCCGACCTTGCGGTGGGCGGCGGTGATCTGGTCGCGGGTGACGCCCCAGCGCTTCATCCAGTATTCGACGGCCTTGCGCTCCGACAGGTCGAGGCGGTCCTTGTCGATGAAGCCGCGCTTGTCTTTCAGACCGGCCATGCTTGTGACTCCCTGACGCTGTGGCGAGTCCGCTGTTTATCCCGCGCCCGCCGCAAGGACCAGATCAGCCCAGGCCGCCGCCGGCCGCCAGCGCGACCTGCAGGGCGGCGACCACGGCAAGGGTCAGGCCAATGCGCAAGCGTCCGTACCAGACCGGCGCCTCGCCGCGCCTGACGGTCCAGAGATCGTAGAGCATCAGCGCCAGGAAGGCTGCCGAAAGGGCCAGCAGACCGGGGCCGCTGGGGATCAGGAAGGTCGCCCAGGCGAACAGGGCCGGCAGAACGCTGACCGCCAGCGGTCGGACGGAGGCGCCGCGGTCACGGGCCGTGGCCAGACCCCACTGCGCGCCGCCCATGAAGGACAGAATAAGCGCAGCATACAGCCGCAGAACCCGCTCAGCCTGTTCGGGCGCCAGCAGGCCCACGCCGCCCAGGGCGATCACCAGGGCGAGGCCGGCAAATGGGATGACGCCCGCCGCGCCAAGCAGCAGTGCGGCGGGCGGAATTGTCTTTCCCGGTTTCATTCGCACGCCGTCGGCGGTCACGGCTGCGGCGGCTCAGTCGGCGCCGTTTCCGGGGCCTCGGCCTCGGCGGCGCGGGCGGCGCTCATCTGCGGCACATAGAGGCCGGTGACGAACCGGGCGCCGACGCCTTCCACGCGAAAGCGCGAGCCATACTCCCGACAGGGATCGGTCTCGGCGGTGATCTCCCGGGGGTCATGGTCTTCCGGGGTCATGGTGGCGGCGGCCGCATCGGCGAAGGGCTCGACGAACTGCAGGGCGTCGCCGATCCGGCTGAGGGAGGGATTGTCGGTGCCGATGGCGGTCGCCGTCCGGCGCCAGACGATGGCGGCGATCTGCTGATTGGCGACGTCCAGAAGCTCGGCTTCCGCTCCCAGGCCGCCCAGACCGCCGGGCACGCGAACACCGACCGGTCCCGGAATGAAGAAGCCCGCCGCCGCCGAGGCCGCTGAGCCAGCGGGGTTTGTGGGGATCACCTCGGTGACCGCGGCGCGCACCCGGGGGGTCGTAGGCGCGGCGTCGGGGCCGGCGATCTCGAAGCGCTCGGAAAGCTCGAAGCAGAGCTGGGCGTCGACCTCGCGCAGCATCATCGTCTGCTCTTCGGGCGTCATCCAGGCCTTGGCGTTGGTGCTGGGGGCGAAGACGGTCGGCTCGATGCGGACGGCCTGCACGGCCGCCAGAGCGTCCTTGTCGGCGCGGTCCAGGGCGCCGGCCCGGACCATGTCGGTCCGCGGGGTCAGGTCCTCATAGCTGCTCAGGAACTGCCCCTGGGT
>Ga0208179_1000434_pt1 | contig 27735 bp, 25 predicted proteins | sample Malvired_Geostar_FD_184238 | JGI IMG/M metagenome (GOLD analysis project Ga0208179, IMG submission 184238) | Marine viral communities from the Global Malaspina Expedition - Malaspina viral metaG DeepMed_Geostar (SPAdes) (version 2) | ecosystem: Environmental > Aquatic > Marine > Oceanic | place... | reverse complement strand
CCATTGCCGGGCGGCGGTGTAGCCCAGATAGCCGGTGCCGAAGAGCGCGTAGAGCGGTTCGGGCAGGCCGGCGAGATAGGCGTTCATCCCCGCGGCGATATCCCGCGCCGTGGCGGGGGAGAAGGCGGCGAGCACGCCCATCGGCAGCGACCACAGCAGCAGGATATAGATCACGTAGAGGAACGAGGGCCGCGCGCGGCTGGTCCAGGGATCCTGCGAGCCGGCCTCGGCGACGATCGCCGCCAGCCGCGCCTCGATGGTGCGCAATTCCTGCGTACCCTCGAGCTGGAGCAGTTCGAGCTTGGCGCGGGCGCGGGCCTCCTTGTCGGGAATCAGCTTGTCCAGAAGCGAGGCGAGCGGTCCGATCAGTGTTTCGACGAGTGCCATCGAGGTTCTCCTTCCGATTCGCCGAAAGGATGAACCATAACGGTTAGTGTAGGAAAGAAGAAAGTACCTAAAGATTTCGTCTCGGCAACCGGCCCGAGTCGGGAGAATGAAGTCCGCCGAATTAGCGCACCATCAACACCGGTGCCTTGACCGTGCGGACCATCTCGGTGGTCGTGCTGCCCAGGATCATCCGGCGGATCGGCGAGTGGCCATAGGCCCCCATCAGCAGCAGCGCGCCCTCGGTCGCCGCGACCACGCCCGGGATCACCTGCTCGGCCTTGCCGCGCTCCATGACCGCGGTGACCGAATGCTCGGGCGCAAATGCCGCCTCGGCCCTGGCCAGCTTCGTCCGTTCCGCGTCGCCACCCGCCTCGGCCATGACGATCGTGACCGGCAGCCCGGCGAACAGCGGCGAATTGGCCAGCCGCTCGAGCGCGCGATCGGCGGCGGGGCTGGCATCGTAGGCGAAGACCACGTGCCGCGGCTCGGAATATTCGCGCGAGGCGACCAGCACCGGCTTGGCGCTGGCGCGGACCACGCGCTCGATCATCGAGCCGAGATGCTCGCCGCCCGCTTCATGCGCCACGCCGCGCTTGCCGAGCACCAGCACGCGGGCGGTATCCTCGCGCTCGAGAATGGTCTCGACCACGCCGCCATGGCGATGCAGCGCGGTGACTTGCGCCACGCCGGCTTCGCGCAGCATCTGCTCGCCCGCAGCCAGCAGCACGCGGCCCTTCTCGATCTCGATCCGGCTGCTGTCCTGCGACAGGCGGACCAGCTCTTCCATCAGATCGCTTTTCACGCCGAGGCCGATCGCGCCCGAGAGGTCGTGGCGCGCGGTGACCGGGTCCTGATGCTGCACCACGTGGAGCAGCTCCACCGGGAGCGAGAGCCGGGTCGCGGCCCAGGCGGCATAGCGGCAGACGCTGGTGGCGTAGGTGGAGGCGTCGATCGCCGCGAGCACGTGTTCCATGGTTCTCTCTCCCATCAGTGCGCGCCCGCTTGCGCATCGGCGCCGGGCTTGTCGTGAATGGCGTAACGCTCGATCATCGCCGCGCTCGCCTCGTTGAGGCCGAGCACCTCGACCTCGGTGCCCTCGCGGCGGAACTTTAGGATCGCCTTGTCGAGCGTTCCCACCGCCGAGATGTCCCAGAAATGCGCCTCGCTCACGTCGATGACGACCCGGTCGAGCACTTCCTTGTAGTCGAAGGCGGAAACGAAGCTGTCGGAGGAGGCGAAGAACACCTGTCCGCCGATGCGGTAGGTCCGCGTCCTTCCGTCTGCAGACAGATCGGTTTCGACCGTGAACATCCGCTTGACCTTGCTGGCGAAGAACAGACCCGAAAGGATTACGCCCGCCAGCACGCCCTGCGCCAGATCGTGGGTCCAGACCACGATCGCGACCGTCACGATCATGACGACCGAGGACTGCCAGGGGTGGATGCGGATGTCCTTGATCGAGCGCCACGAGAAGGTGCCGATCGAGACCATGATCATCACCGCGACCAGCGCGGCCATCGGAATGATCGCCACCAGCGACCCGAGCACGAGCAGCAGGAACAGCAGGAACACGCCCGACACCATTGTCGAAAGCCGCGTCTCGCCGCCCGATTTGACGTTGATCACCGACTGACCGATCATCGCGCAGCCGCCCATGCCGCCCAGGAAACCGGTGAAGAAATTGGCGATGCCCTGGCCCTTCATCTCGCGCTGCTTGTCGGAGCCGGTGTCGGTCAGATCGTCGACGATCTGCGCGGTCAGCATCGATTCGAGCAGGCCCACCGCCGCCATGGTGAGCGAATAGGGCAGGATGATCTGCAGCGTCTCGAGCGTGAAGGGGACGTCGGGGATCAGCCATGCGGGGAGCGAGGAGGGCAGTTCGCCCATGTCGCCCACGGTGCGGACGTCGAAGCCCATGTAAAACGCCACCGCCGTCAGCACCACGATCGCCACCAGCGGCGAGGGAACCGCTCTGGTCAGCAGCGGGAAAAGATAGATGATGGCGAGACCCGCGGCGACCAGCGCATAGGTCAGCATCGGCACGCCCGTCAGTTCGGGCAGCTGCGCCATGAAGATCAGGATCGCCAATGCGTTGACGAAGCCGGTGATCACCGAACGCGAGACGTATTGCATCAGCAGATGCAGCCGCAGGAAGCCGGCGATCAGCTGGATCACCCCCATCAGCACGGTCGCGGCGAAGAGGTATTCGACGCCGTGTTCGCGCACCAGCGGAACCACGATGACCGCGACCGCGGCCGTCGCCGCCGAGATCATTCCCGGCCTGCCGCCGACCAGCGAAATGATCACCGCGATCGAGAAGGAGGCGTAGAGGCCCACGCGCGGATCGACCCCGGCGATGATCGAGAAACCGATCGCCTCGGGGATCAGCGCGAGCGCGACGACGATGCCGGCGAGGATGTCGCGCCGGGGATTGGGAAGCCACTCGCGTTTGAGCGTAGCGATATCGAACATGGGAATGTTTGCCTGACCCATACGACCGGCGGGACGCAAGGAGCGACGCGAAAAGCGGCGATCACGATGTGCGGTTTGAATTGCCGGTCTGAACATTGTCCCGGGGATAGGCGCCGGGCCGAGCCACCCGGCAGGCCGGGTCCGATGGATGGGCGCGCCTCTATGCGATCAGGCACGATGCTGCAAGTGCGAAGGTTCCGCTACCAGCGGATCAGCGGCAGGATCGAGGCGTTGTTGTCGGTCCAGGCGCGGCGGGCGGGGCGCGGCAACGGCTCCCAGGCGTATTCGCCGTCGAGCCGTGCCAGTGCCTCCTCGTCGCGCGCCAGCGCGATCCACACCGAAGGGGCCAGCCCCTCGGCGAGGTTCTCGTCGTCGAAGCGCAGCCGCCCGTGCCAGCCCTGCGCCTCTGCCAGCGCCGAGACCATCGGAGCGAGATCGATGAAGCGGTTGGAGATATGCACCAGCAGCAAGCCGTCGGGGGCAAGCGCGCGGCCATAGGTGGCGAAGGCCTCCTCGGTCATCAGATGCAGCGGGATCGAATCCGAGGAAAAGGCATCGATCGCCAGCAGATCGAAGCGATCCTGCCGCTCTTCCGCCAGCTCCAGCCGCGCGTCGCCCACCACCATCCGGGCATCGGGGGCGCAATCGGAGAGGAAGGTGAAGCTGCCGTCGCGCGAATAGGAGAGGATCTGCGGATCGATCTCGAAGAAGCTCCAGCGCTGCCCGGGTTGGCGATAGCAGGCGAGCGTTCCCGCACCCAGACCGACCACCCCGATCTCGGCATCCGGCGCGGCGGCATCGAGCGCGATTCCGATCCCCGCGGAACGACCGTAATAGCTGGTCGGCTCACGGCGCCGCTCGGGGTCGAGCCATTGCCGCCCGTGATTGGTGGTCCCGTGGTTGAGCTGACGGAACCGGCCATCTTCGATCTCGACGACGCTGTAGACTCCGAAATAGGTCCGCGCGCGCTCGCCCTCGAGCGACAGTGCCAGCGTCGCCAACCCACCCATGCCCAGCATCAGCAGCGCCGCTACCGCGACGAAGGCCCAGCGTATTGCGACCAGTGCCACGCCGATCAGCGTCAGCGTAGCGAACAAAGCGAGGATCGTCTCGCCATCGCCCGCTTCCGTGGCGCGGTGGAGGAGATAGGCGAGCAGAATCGCGAGGAGGACCAGCGCGGCAACGATTGTCCGACCCGCGGGCCGTTCCTGCAGGAAACGGCGCATGCGCTCGATCACCAGCGTCTGCGGCAACAGCGCCGCCGCGGCCAGCAGCAGGATCGCGTGCTCGTAGATCCAGTCGAAAAGCACCGGCGCGACCAGCGCGGTGAACGCCCCGCCCAGGGCACCGCCGGCCGCGACCACCAGATAGAAGAAGGTAAGCTGCGAGGGGTCGGGGCGCAGCGCGTAGAGCCTGCCGTGGAGCGCCACCGCCAGCACGAACAGCAGCCCGACCATCGCCAGCGCGATCGCCGGATTGGCCTGGCCGCCGGAAACCATCGCGAAAGAGCCGGCGGCGAGCAGCAGCACCGGGGCCATCCGGGTCAGGATCCGCGTCCAGTGACCGACCTCGGAAAAGGCAACGGAGAAGCTCAGCAGGTAGAGGCCCAGCGGGATCACCCACAGCAGCGGCATCGCCATGAGGTCCGTTGTCAGCAAGGTGGTGGTGGACAGCATCAGCCCCGAAGGAACCGCAGCGAGCGCCAGCCACAGCAGCACGACGCGCCCAGCCGGTCGGCCCCGATGCTCCAGCGGCTCCGGGGCCGCCGCAGCCCCGTCGTCTTTCTCTGCGGTCTTCCACCGTTGCGCGGCAGCGAGCGCGGTAAGCAGGATCAGCACGCCATAGCCCAGCGACCACAGCGCACTTTGTGCGCTCAGCGCAAACCGCGGCTCGAGCCACAGCGGATAGGCCAGCAGGCCAGCGAAACTGCCCAGATTGGACGCGGCGTAGAGCGGATAGGGATTGCCCGCGCCCGGCGCCGCGGCGAACCAGCGCTGGATCAGCGAAGCCTGCGCCGCAACCAGCAGGAACACCGGCCCGACCGCCAACCCCAGCAGCGCCGGGACCCACAGCACCTCCCAGCCTGCAGCGGGTGGCGCAATCCGGGGCAAGGCGATCGGCAGCACGACTGCCGCCACCAGGAGCAAGGCGATATGGATCAGTGCCTGCCGCCGCAGCGGCCAGCGGCTCAGCCAATGGGCATAGCCATAGCCGCCCAGCAGCAGCAGCTGGAACACCAGCATCGCGCTGTTCCAGACGTTGGGCGCGCCGCCCAGCTGCGGCAGCGCCAGCCGCGCCACCAGCGGCTGGATCAGGAACAGCAGGAAACTGCCCGCGAAGATGACGAGCGCGAACAGGGCGCGCCGGGGTCTCTGGCCCGTGATCGCCGGCATGTGCTGGTTCATCGCATCCCAATCGAGTGATGCTCGCGAACGCCGGAAAGCGCCCGCTCGCGCGTCGCCGGGTATCTCAGGCCAATAGCCGGGACAACCGGTAAAGGCAGGGCGTGCTGCCACCCCCGACCGAGGCAAGGCCGCTATGGCGACCGACAGGCAAGCGCTGAAATTTTGCTTTTCAGGATGCGGCGCTATGTACGGAGCCATGAATCCGAGCCGCGACGTTGTGATTTCCGGGTGCTCGGGAGGCGGTAAGTCCAGCCTGATCCTGGAGCTGTCTCGCCGCGGCTATCCCACCGTGCCCGAGCCCGGCCGACGCATCGTCCAGGAGGAACTGCGCGGGGACGGGGCCGCTTTGCCGTGGCTCAACCTTGCCGCCTTCGCAAAACGCGCGATTGCCATAGCTTCGCAGGATCGCGAGTCGAAGGTCGACATCGGCTGCTGGAGGTTCTTCGATCGTGGCCTCGTCGACGCTGCCGTCGCGCTGGAGCATTCCTCGGCGCGGTCTGCCAAGTCCGTCATGGCCGCCTTCGAGCCGTATCATCGTCAGGTTTTTCTCACGCCGCCATGGCCGGAGATTTACGCAAACGATGCCGAGCGACCGCAGCCGTTCGGCGAGGCGGTCGCCGAGTACGAGCGCCTGGCCGTTGCCTATCGTGAGCTTGGCTACGATCCGATCCTGCTTCCCGAAAGTTCCGTTTCGGAAAGAGCGACCTTCGTACTCGACCGATTGGAATAGTGCCAAGCGCCCGGCCGTTGCGACCTTCGCCGGAGTGGTGCCGAGCCGCTAGCTGCGCAGCGAGCTCCGTCTCATCCCGGGCCGCTGCGGCCGTCGTCCGCCGAAGCGGGATGCAACTCGAGCGGCTCGAGGCGCCAGACCGCCCCGTTTGCGCCTTCCATGGTGTTGGTGAGCAGATACACCGCGCCATCCGGACCCTGTTCCACCTCGCGGATGCGGGTGTTGAGCGGGATGAACTGGGTCCCCGCAATCGCGCCGTTCTCCATGTCCACCCGCTCCAATCCTCCGGCGGACAGCGCACCGAAGAGAATGTCTCCCTGCCACTCGGGGAACATGTCGCCCGTGTAGACGATCATTCCCGAGGGCGAGCGGACCGGGCTCCAGACATGCGCCGCATCGGCGAATTGGGGGAATTGGGTCGGATCGGGGATATCCACGCCGTCGTAATTGATCCCCCAGCTGACGACCGGCCAGCCGTAATTGGCACCCGCGCGGATTTCATTGAGTTCGTCGCCGCCCAGCGGCCCCATTTCGGCCACCCACAAAGCGCCCGTCTCGGGATGAATTGCGGAAGCTTCGATGTTGCGATGGCCGTAGGACCAGATCGCGTCCTCGGCGTCCGCTCGGCCCACGAAGGGGTTGTCCTGCGGGATCGAGCCATCGTCGTTCAGCCGCACGACCGTGCCGAGCGTGTTCGACAGATCCTGCGCCGGGCCGAACTGGAACCTCTCGCCCAGCGCGAGGAACAGCTTGCCGTCCGGGGCAAAGGCGATGCGATTGCCGAAATGGTTGGGGCCGACGAGCTTGGGCTCCTGCCGCCAGATCACCTCGAAGCCTTCCAGGCGGTCGTTCGCCAATCGCGCGCGGCCCAGCGCGGTTCCGGCGGAGCCGTCCGGACCGGGTTCGGCGAAGGTGAGATAGACCATCCGGTTCTGCGCGAAATCGGGATGCAGCGCCACGTCCATCAGGCCGCCCTGACCCTGCGCGTACACGGTCGGCGTACCGGCGAGCGGCGAGGAGACGGCTCCATCCGCGGCGACGATCACCAGATTGCCGGGACGTTCGGTCACCAGCATGCGGCCATCGGGGAGGAAGGTCATGCCCCAGGGCGTATCGAGCCCCGCGGCGACCTCGACGACCGAGACCACGGCCTCGCCGGTATGGACCGATTCGATTTGATTGCTGCGCTCGGGAGCCTGCGCGCCGACGGGGCTTGCCATGGCGGCGAGCAGGAGAAGAGGCAGCGACATACGCCCCGGCTGGCTGGCGGCGCGAGGTTCACTGGTGAGGAGGTTTTTCATCGGTCTGCGGCTCCCTTCGTCCGATCGGCTGGTCGCGACCGGTTTCGATCGCCTGCTTCGATCTAAACCCGGCAGTCTCCGAGCCGTTCCTTGGAATAGGAGCCTTCGTCCCGACGACGAGACGCAGCCGACAACGCGAACCACGAGCGCCCAGTCGCGCTCTCGCTGCTCAACCAGCAGGCGGACGCTAAAGGAGGAGGGGTATTCCACTGGTCGGGACGACAGGATTCGAACCTGCGACCCCCACACCCCCAGTGTGGTGCGCTACCAGACTGCGCTACGTCCCGGATCCAGTGGAAGCCGCGCCTATAGGCACCGCATTCGGCTATGGCAAGCGCGGTCCGCACGCCATTTTATTGCCCTGTTGCACCATTGCTGCTAGGCGGCGGCCACTTCGCGAGGGGGCGGGGTGCGCGGCTTGATTTTCGCCAGCGTTCCACCACCTGCGAATCATCCGCTAGACACCATCACCGACAGGCTGTTTCGTATCATGCTCGACCTTCTTGCCGCCGCAACCGGCGCCGCCGACGCTCCACCCGCATGGGTCACCTGGGCGCCGATCGTCGGCATGATCCTGATCTTCTGGTTCCTGATCATCCGCCCGCAGATGAAGCAGCACAAGGCGCATCAGGCGAAGGTCGCCGGGCTCAAGCGCGGCGATCAGGTGGTCACCGCCGGCGGGCTGGTCGCCAAGGTCGTCAAGGTCGAGGACCACTACGCCGAACTCGAACTCGCCAAGGGCGTCAAGGTGCGCGCGGTCAAATCGACCATCGGCGACGTGATCGCGCCGGAAACCGCCCCCCCGGCGAACGACTGAGCGAAGGGCGCAGACGACAATGCTCGACTTCCCCACATGGAAGAAGACCTGGCTGTGGCTGATCGCCGCGGTCGCCATGTTCGCGGCACTGCCGTCGCTGTTCGCCGCGATCGATCAGCGCTGGCCCGATGCGCTCCCCGATCCTACGGTCAATCTCGGGCTCGATCTTGCCGGGGGTAGCCATATCCTGCTCGAGGCCGAGCCGGCGCAGGTTGCCGCGCAGCGGCTCGAGAGCATGGAAGAAGGCGTCCGCACCGTCCTCCAGAACGCAGAGCCGCGCATCCGCATCGGCGATGTCTCGACCGCCGACGGGCGGCTGAGCTTCATGATCGACGACGCGGGCGATGTCGATCGGGCTCGCGAATTGCTGCTGCCGCTGGTCAACGGCCAGGGAATGGTCCGCGAATGGGATCTGACCGTCGTCGACGAAACGCGTTTCGTTCTCACCCCCACCGAATCCGGCCTGGAACAGGCAGTTTCGGATGCAATGGATAGCGCCACCGAAGTCGTCCGCAGGCGCATCGATGCGCTCGGCACGCGCGAGCCGACTATCATCCGCCAGGGCGATACCCGCATCGTGGTGCAGGTCCCCGGGCTCGACGATCCCGACCAGCTCAAGGAACTGCTCGGCCAGACCGCGCGGCTCGAATTCCGGATGGTCGACGAGACCGCGCTGCCGACCGACGTCATGCAAGGCATCGCTCCTCCGGGCAGCGAGATATTCCCCTATGCCGAAGGCTCGCCGCAGGCGGGTACCTCGGTCGCGGTGCGCCGGCTCGGCGGGATCCGCGGCGACAGCCTGACCGGCGCTCAGCAGAGCTTCGATCCGCAGACCAACGAGCCGGTGGTCAACATCCAGTTCGACCAGCAGGGCGGGGCGCGTTTCGCCAAGCTCAGCACCGAGAATGTCGACAAGGCCTTCGCCATCATCCTCGATGAGGAGGTGCTGTCGACGCCGGCCTTCCGCGAACCGATCCTGGGCGGCAGCGCCCAGATCTCGGGCAGCTTCACCACCGAAAGCGCCAACAATCTCGCGATCTCGCTTCGTTCCGGCGCGCTGCCGGTCGATCTGGCGGTGATCGAGGAGCGGACGGTGGGCCCGGACCTGGGCGCGGATTCGATCCGCCGCGGTCTTCTCGCGCTGATAGTCGGATCGGTCGCCGTGGTCGCGCTGATGATCGCCAGCTACGGTCGCTTCGGGATCTATGCCTCGGTCGCGCTGGTGATCAACGTGCTGATGATCCTGGGGATCATGGCCGCGCTCAACACCACGCTGACGCTGCCGGGGATTGCGGGTTTCGTGCTGACCATCGGTGCCGCGGTCGACGCCAACGTGCTGATCAACGAACGCATTCGCGAAGAACGAAAACGCGGGCGGCGTGTCGTCGCCGCGGTCGAAAACGGCTACAAGGAAGCGAGCCGGGCGATCTACGATGCCAACATCACCAACCTCATCGCCGGCGTGCTGCTGTTCCTGTTCGGCTCCGGCCCGATCCGCGGCTTCGCGGTCGTGCTGGTGATCGGCCTGTTCACCAGCGTCTTCACCGCCGTCACCCTGACCCGCATGTGGGTCGCCGGATGGCTGCGCAAGAACCGTCCCAGCGACATCCACCTGTAAGGGGAGAGAGACCATGAAACTGCTCAAGCTCGTCCCCGACGACACCAACATCCAGTTCCTCAAATGGCGCGTCCCGTTCTTCGTTTTCAGCCTGTTCCTGATCCTGGGAAGCTGGACGCTGGTGGCGGTCAACGGCCTCAATTACGGAGTCGATTTCGCGGGTGGCCAGGAAATCCGCGTCACCTTCGTGGGCGAGGCGGAAGCCCCGGTCGCGGAGATCCGCGAGACGGTCGATGCGCTGCCCGCGGTCGAGAACCCGATCATCCAGCGCTTCGGCGAACCCAACCAGGTCTCGATCCGCGTCGCGCTGCCCGACGAGGCCGAAGGCGATCCGGAATTCGCCAATCGCATGACCGAGGACATCACCGCGGCGCTCGAGGCAGATCATCCGCAATTGCGCATCGATGGCGTCGATTCGGTCTCGGGCAAGGTCTCGGGCGAGTTCCGCAGCGACGCTGCCTTTGCGCTGCTCGCGGCGATGATCGCGGTGGCGATCTACATCTGGATCCGCTTCGAATGGCAATTCGGGGTCGGGGCGCTGTTCGCGCTGGTCCACGACGTGTCGGTCGCGCTGGGCCTGTTCGCGCTGTTCCAGCTCGAGTTCAGCCTCCAGATCATCGCCGCGATCCTCGCGATCATCGGCTACTCGCTCAACGACACGATCGTGGTTTATGACCGGATCCGCGAGAATCTGAAGAAATACCGCAAGATGCCGCTGCCAGAACTGCTCGATCTGTCGGTCAACGAGACGCTGGCGCGCACCGTGATGACCAGCCTGACGCTGCTGGTCGCGCTGCTGCCGTTGTTGTTCTTCGGCCCTGCCAGCCTGTTCGGCCTGGTCGCGGCGATCACCGTCGGGCTTGGCGTCGGCACCTACAGTTCGGTCTATCTGGCTGCGCCGCTGCTGATCTGGATGGGGGTGACCTCGAAGAGCTTCGTCCCCGATGAAACCGCCACCGACAAACAGGACCGCGCCGCGCGCGGCGAGGTCTGAGAACCCGGTCGGCGGGATCCTCGACGGGGTCTAGCCGGCGGTTCCGGGCAGGCGGTCGTAATAGGCCGCAAGCGCGCGGGCGTTCTCGGTCCAGCCAAAACGCTCGACCGTTGCCGCCACGGCCTGGCGGTCGCGGGGTCGGGCGAGCACGCGGGCCACGCCTTCGCGCACCGCTTGCGTCTCGCGCGCGACCAGCACGCCCGCAACGGGATCGCTCACCAGCTCGCGCGCGCCGCCGACATCGGTGATCACCAGCGGGGTGCCGCAAGCCAGCGCCTCGACCCAGGCGTTGGCGAGCCCTTCGCTGGCGGAGGGAAGCACCATCGCGTCGCAGGCCGAGAGCACCAGCGGCAGCATGTCGTGGTCGAGCAAGCCGAGAAAATGAACCCGCTCGGCCACGCCCAGTTCCGCCGCCAGCGCTCGCAGCCTGGGCTCGTCCTCGCCCTTGCCGACCAGCAGCAGCCGCGCCCCTTGCAGGTCGGCAGGGAGGCCGGCCAGCGCGCGGATCACCAGCTGCTGTCCTTTGCGCGGGATCAGCGCGCCGACGCTGACCAGCAGCGGCTCCGCGAATCCCAGCGGCAAATCGAGTTCTTTGGCCAGCCGCGGGCGCAGGCGGGTGTGGTCGAGCGGCCGGAAGCGGTCGCGATCGAGCCCGGTGTAATGCACCGCGATCTTCTCGCGAGGCAGGCCCAGCGCGGTCATGTCGCTGGCCAGCGCTTCGCACACCGCCAGCAGCCCTGCTGCGGCCTCGCCCGCCTCGAGCATGGCAGCGCGGGCGTAGGATTTGCCGCCCCAGTAATGAATATCCGCGCCCCGGGCCTTGATCGACAGCGGCAGATCGAGCGCGCGAGCGATCCGCAGCGCCGCCGGTCCGTCGGGATAGAAGAATTGCGCATCGACCAGATCGAAGGGCTTCTCGCGGTGCAGCCGCCTGGCCAGCGGGATCGCCGCGCCCGCGATGGCGCGGGGGTTGAGACGCCCGCCGATCCCCGGCAGCAGACGAAAGGTGGGGCGGTGGACCGGGACGCCGTGCTCGATGCCGTCGACGGCTGCGGCGGCCTTGGCGCGATATCGGCCCAGCGCGAGCGGCGCGACGCCGATCGGGTTGATCACGGTCACCTCCCAGTCGGTCTCGCGCTGCAGCGCCTCGAGCGAGCGCGCGACGAAGGTGCCGAACCGGGGCTGGGCGCCGTTGGGGTAGAGCGTCGATAGCGAGAGGACGCGTGGCATCAGAGGCGCCGCACCAGCATCTCGGCGACCGCAATCCAGGCCGGATCGCTGACGACTTCCTGCTTCTGCCCATGGCCGGGCGGAAGAATGCCGACCATCTTGCCCTGGCGGTCGATCAGCCGCCCGAAGGCGAAGCGGCCGTGCTTGCGTGGGACCAGAACGTCGCGGTTGATTGCGCGCGCCGCCTCCTCGGGGGCGAGCTGGCGCAGCCACAGCTGATCGCCGGGGCGGTATTCGCCATGCGGATAGGCGATCTCGAGCACCACCAGCGGCGCCTCGCCGCCCAGCTCGGTTGCGAGCAGGGCATCGCGCGATTGGGGCAGCGCCTCGGCGCCATTCGCAGCCAGCACCGCGACGGTCTGCGGGGGCGCGGAACCCTCTGAGCGGACCAGCATTTCGGGTTCGACCTCCAGCGCGGTCGCGATCCGCTCCATCCATTTGAGCGATAGATTGCGCATCCCCGTCTCGAGTCGCCCGACCGTCTGCGGCGTTGTCGGCGGGACGCAGGCTTGCGCGACATCGGCCAGCGTCCAGCCCTTCTGTTTGCGGATATCGCGGATGCGGTTGATCATCGGGGGGCTTTCTCTAACCGATATGGTTTTTCGGCTTTCCTACAGGAACCGGAACAACGCAAGGCCTCCCTCGCTCTAGTGGAGGCTCCCTGCATGAAACGTCAATTGATCGAACGCGAACTCACGCCGGAAGGTCCCCGCCGCGCCGACGGTCCGCGTCACCGCACCCGGCGCTCGGTCACCGTCAATCTCGCCGAATCGCCGCTGACCTGGCTGCACTCGCGCGGCTATCTCGACGACCGGCAATTGGCGGGCGGCGAGCAATTGCGGCGCGACTACGAACGCGCGCAACTCGCGCCCAGCGTGACGATGCGCTGGGACCCGGTTCGCGCGCGCACCACCGGCGATACCGGCCTCACCGGCGCCGAACGCCAGATCGCCGCCAAGGCGCGGTTCCACGGCGCGCTGGCGCAGGCCGGCGGGGGCCTGCAGGACGTGCTGTGGCGCGTGATCTGCGCCGGCGAGACGATCCCGGCGGCGGAAAAGGCGCTCGAATGGCCCGCGCGCAGCGGCAAGCTGGTGCTCCGCCTCGCGCTCGACCGCGTCGCCGACTTCTACCGCCTCACATGAGGCGCCCGGATGTGTTTCATCAACTTGCGCCGCGATCCGCGCCCGCCACCGCCTCCGAGACCGCCGCGCGCAATTCGGGCAGCACCTCGGTCTCGAACCACGGATTCTTGCGCATCCAGATCGTGCTCCGCCAGGCGGGGTGGGGCAGGGGGAAGGCATCCGGCAGAAAGCTGCGGAATTCGCGCACCCGCTCGGTCATCGACCATTTGCGGTGTTCGGGGAGGTAGTGAGCCTGCGCATGCATCCCGACCAGCAGCGTCAGCCGTTTGGCGGGAAGGACTTCGAGCACGCGCCCGTGCCATTGGGCTGCGCATTCGCGGCGCGGAGGCTTGTCGCCCCCGCTGGCCTTGCCCGGATAGCAGAACCCCATCGGCACCAGCGCCACCCGCGCGGGATCGTACATCTCGTCCTTGCTCAGCCCGGTCCACTCGCGCAGCCGGTCGCCACTGGCATCGTCCCAGGGAATCCCGCTCTCATGGACCTTCGATCCCGGCGCCTGGCCTATGATCAGCAGCCGCGCCGTCGCCGAAAACCCGACCACCGGGCGCACCCCATGCGGCAGGTGCTGCGCGCAAAGCCGGCACCCGGCGATCTCGCGCCGCAGCGCCTCGCTCACCCCTCGACCCGTTCGGCCAGCGTCAGCCAGCGCTCTTCCGCCGCATCCTTCTCGGCGCGGGCGTTCTCGATCCCCTGCGAGATATTGGCGAATTTCTGCGGATCGGCGGAGAACAGGTCGGGATCGGCGAGGATCGTCTCACCCTTCACGATCGCGGTTTCCAGTTCATCGATCCGCGCGGGCAGCAACTCGTAATCGCGCTGGTCCTTGTAGGTCAGCTTGTCGGACTTCGGCGGCGGCGGAGCCTTGGCGGCGGGCTTGCTCGCCGCAGCCGCATCGCTCTTCCTGCCGGCCACCGGTTCGCGGCGCTTGCGCTGCCAGTCCTCGTAGCCGCCCGCGACCACATCGACCTGGCCGGTGCCGTCGAGCCCCAGCGTCAGCGTCACCGTGCGGTCGAGGAAGTCGCGATCGTGGCTCACCAGCAGCACGGTGCCCTCGTAGTCCGAGATCACCTCCTGCAGCAGGTCGAGCGTCTCGAGATCGAGATCGTTGGTCGGCTCGTCGAGCACCAGCAGATTGCTCGCCTTGGCGAATTCGCGCGCCAGCAGCAGCCGCGAGCGCTCGCCGCCCGAGAGGATGCCGACTTTGGTATCGACCATCTTGGGATCGAACAGGAAGTCCTTGAGATAGGCGAGCACATGCTTTCGCACCCCGCGCACGTCGATCCAGTCGCCGCCTTCGGCGAGCACTTCGCGCACGGTCTTGTCGGGTGCCATCAGGCTGCGCTGCTGGTCGATCATCACCCCGGTCAGCGTCTTGGCGATCTCGACGCTGCCGGTATCGGGTTCGAGTTCGCCGGTCAGCATCCTGAGCAGCGTGGTCTTGCCCGCGCCGTTGGAGCCGACGATGCCGATCCGGTCGCCGCGCTGGATCCGCAGGCTGAAGGGCTTGATGATCGCCCGCCCGTCGTAGCTCTTGGAGATGTCTTCCGCGGTGATGACGGCCTTGGACTTGAACTCGGTCTCGGTCGCCAGCTTGAGCTTCGCGGTGCCCGCGCCGGACACCATCGAGGCGCGCGCGGCGCGCATCTGGTGGAGTTTTTCCAGCCGCCCCTGGTTGCGCTTGCGCCGCGCGGTCACCCCGCGTTCGAGCCAGTGCGCCTCGATCTTGAGCTTGGCGTCGAGCCGGTCGGCATTGCGCGCCTCTTCGGCATAGACCTGTTCCTCCCACGCCTCGTAGCCGCCGAAACCGATCTCCTTGCGCCGCAGCCCGCCGCGGTCGAGCCACAGCGTCGTGCGGGTCAGCCGCTTGAGGAAGGTGCGGTCGTGGCTGATCACCACGAAGGCGCCGGTGTAGCGATCGAGATAATCCTCGAGCCAGTCGATCGCGGCGAGGTCGAGATGGTTGGTCGGCTCGTCGAGCAGCAGCAGGTCGGGATCCTGTGCCAGCGCGCGGGCGATCGCGGCGCGGCGCCGCTCGCCGCCGCTCGCGCCCTTGGTCGCGGTCGTCATGTCGATCCCGAGCTGGCCGGCGATGGCCTCGATCTCGTACTCGGCCGGAGCATCTTCGCCGGAGAGCGCCCAGTCCATCAGGGTGGCGTGTCCCGCGACGGCCGGATCCTGTTCGAGCACCACGATCCGGGTCCCGGGCTTGACCTTGCGCAGGCCGCGGTCGGCCTCGAGCTTGTCGTCGATCAGCCTGAACAGCGTGGTCTTGCCGGCGCCGTTGCGGCCGATCAGCGCGATCCGGTCGCGCGGACCTATATGCAGGTCGAGCCCGCCGGTCTCGGGCGCGCCGAACAGCCAGCGACCGCCCTGTTGAAGACCGAGGCCTTCCCAACTGAGGATCGGAGGTTGCGCCATGGGACGCGCGAGGTAGGCGTTGCCCGCGCATGCGACAAGTCCAATCTCCGGGGCCTCGCCTCGACGGGCCCGACTCGCGTTCAGCCTGCGTGCAGCGGTACAGGCGAGAAGAAGAAGATGCGGAACAACTCGCCTCTCGCTCGCTTGTTCGATCGAGGCAGTCGAGGGGCTTGCCACCAAGGAGAACACAATGCTTCGATACGCAATTCCTCTGGCCGCCGTGGCGGCCATCGCGGTTCCGGCTTCTGCGGCCGAAATCCAGATCGCCAGCCAGGGACCGGTGGTCGAACTGTCGGTCAATGAAGTCGTCCGCAGCGCACCCGATGTGGCGCAGGTCGGCGCCGGTGTGACCACCCGCGCGGCCACCGCACGCGAGGCGCTGACGCAGAATTCGCAGGCGATGGACCGGATCGTCGCCCGGCTGCGCCAGCTCGGCATCGCGGGCGAGGACATCCAGACCAGCAATTTCAATCTCAGCCCGCAATACGACTACAACCAGCAGAGCGGGGAACAGGTGTTCCGCGGCTACAATGTGAGCAATCAGGTGCAGGTGAAACTGCGCGATCTGCCGCGGGCCGGGGAAATCCTCGACGCGCTCGTGAATGCCGGCGCCAACACGATCTACGGGCCGAACTTCATGATCGAGGACGACGAGGCAGCCAAGGCCGAAGCGCGCGCGCAGGCGTTCGCGCGCGGTCGCCGGATGGCCGAGGACTATGCCCGGGTGGCCGGATACTCTTCGGTTCGGTTGCTCGAGATCTCCGAAAGCGTGCAGAACCATGGACCGATGCCGCAACCGATGATGGCGCGCGCGGCGATGGATTCGGGCGAATCCGCCCCGCCGATCGAGCCGGGCCAGGTCGGCACCGGAGTTAGCATCACGGTCAAATACGAGATGGGCCGCTAACCGGACCAAGCAAACAGGTGCGAAATGGGGGCGGGGGGACATTCAGTCCTTGTTCAATGGCTTGGGCCCAATCATCCCATCCATCATGAAACATCTCCTCGCCTCCCTGGCCGCTGCCGGTCTCGCCCTTTGTGCCCATGCTCCGGCTGTCGCCCAGCAGAATTCGGATCAGGGCGAGGCCCGCAAGGAAATGCGCGCCGGGAACGTCCTGTCCCTGCGCGAGATCGAGGCGCGGATCCTGCCGACCATGCGCGATGCCGAATATCTGGGTCCCGCTTACGATTCGACCGCGATGGCCTATCGGCTCAAGTTCATCCGCGATGGAAGGGTGATGTTCGTCGATGTCGATGCGCGCACCGGGCGGGTCATCCGGCGCAGCCGCTAGAAACCTGCGCCAACTTGACGCGTTCCTGCAGATGAACGACATCTCCGGCGCGCTCCGATACCGGGGTGGCCAAGCGCGAACAGGGATAGGAATTGTATGCGGCTCCTGATTGTCGAGGACGAGCCGACCCTCGGCCAACAATTGAAATCGACGCTCGAACAGAACGGCTATGCGGTCGATCTCTCGACCGATGGCGAAGACGGCCATTTCATGGGCTCGACCGAAGATTACGACGCCGTGATCCTCGATCTGGGCCTGCCCGAGATCGACGGGCTTTCGGTGCTCGGCATGTGGCGCAAGGAAGGGCGGACCTTTCCGGTGCTGGTGCTCACCGCGCGCGACAGCTGGTCCGACAAGGTCGCCGGGCTCGATGCGGGCGCCGACGATTACCTCGCCAAGCCGTTCCAGACCGAGGAACTGATCGCCCGGCTGCGCGCGCTGATCCGCCGCGCCTCGGGCAATACCTCGAGCGAGCTTACTGCGGGTGATGTCCGGCTGGACACCCGTTCGGGCCGGGTCACGCTCAAGGGCGAGCCGGTCAAGCTCACCGCGCAGGAATATAAGCTGCTGAGCTATCTCATCCATCACAAGGGCAAGGTGGTCAGCCGGACCGAACTGATCGAGCATATCTACGATCAGGATTTCGACCGCGATTCCAACACCATAGAGGTCTTCGTCACCCGTATCCGCAAGAAGCTGGGCGCAGAAGTCATCACAACGATCCGTGGCCTTGGCTACTCACTCGACGATCCCGACGACGCCCCCCGCGCCTGATCCGGCCCGCTCGGGAGCTTCCCCGGCCGAACCGGCGGGGGAAGGGCACACTCCCGTGACGGTTGGCGATGCAGTGGGCGCCCGCGCAGCGGGGGGCAAGCGCAGCCTCGCCAGCCGGATGATGGCGATCGCCGCAGGCTGGATCCTCGTCCTGCTCCTCGCCGGCGGTTTCGCGCTCGACCGGACGCTGACCTCGCTGGTCGAGCGCAATTTCGACGATCAGCTCGAATATGTGATGAACGCGCTGGTCTCCTCCGCCGAGATCGATCCCTTCGGCGACGTCTATTTCTACCGGCGGCTGGGCGATCAGCGCTTCCTTGAACCGAACAGCGGCGTCTATTGGCAGATTCGCGGCGAGGGTCAGGAGGATTACCCCAGCCGCAGCCTGTGGGATCGCAGCCTCGAGGTGCGCGGCAGCGATCCCGGGCACGAGCTCGTCATCTACGATTCGGAACAATTTCCGAACGAACCGCTGCGGGTGGCGGAACGTGCGGTCTATCTGCCCGACAGCGACACCCGCTGGTGGTTCACCGTGGCCGCCAGCCGCGGAGAACTGGACGCCCAGATCGGCGAGATTCGCGCGATCCTGTTGTGGAGTTTCGCGCTGCTGGGGCTGGGGCTGTTCGCGATGGCGGTGCTGCAGAACTGGGTCGGGCTGGGCCCCCTGCGCCGGGTTCGCGCGGCGATCCAGCAGATGCGCAGCACCGGGGTCAACCGGATCGACGAGCCGCTTCCGCTCGAGGTCCAGCCGTTGGTGGAGGAGCTCAATGCGCTGCTCGCCCATTCGGCCAAGCAGGCGGAGGAAGCGCGCACCCATGCGGGCAATCTCGCCCATGCGCTCAAGACCCCGCTGACCGTGCTGACCAATGCCGCCACCGCGCGCGCCGAGGATCTCGCCGACACCACCATCCGCGAGGCGCGCACCATGCAGCGCCATGTCGATCATCACCTCGCCCGCGCGCGCGCGGTGGGTCGCAGGGCGGTCGGGCTGGCGCGCACCCCGGTGTGGGAGAGCGCCGAGGCGGTCCGCCGGGCGGTCGAACGGCTCTATCCGGGCACCCGCTTCGACATCGACGGCAATCGCGATGCGCAGGTCGCCATCGAACGCCAGGACCTCGACGAGATTCTCGGCAATCTGATCGAGAATGCGGCCAAATACGGCGGTGGCAGCGTCTTCGCGACGATCGATGCCGAGCCCGAGGAGGAACTGTGCGTGATCTGGGTCGAGGACGATGGGGTCGGCATCCCCGAGGCCGACCGAATCAGCATCTTCGATCGCGGGGCGCGGCTCGACACCGGCAAACCCGGCACCGGCCTGGGGCTGGCGATCGTCCGCGATGTCGCCGAGATCTATGGCGGCGAGGTGGAGCTGGGCGAAAGCGAGGATCTGGGCGGGCTGCTGGTGCGGCTCAGCCTGCCGCGCGCGAATAGCCTCCCGGCGAAGTGATCCCGGAGCAAGTCACCGCCATGAGAGCACCAGGCGGTCCCGACATCTCTTCGGGATTTTCCTGAGCCCAAACGAAAACGGGGCCGGAAAACCGACCCCGTCTCGTATTCGTATCCGATGCAGCGATCAGGGGCTGACGGGTTCGTCCTGGCCACCGACCGCGATGCCGATGCCAAGCGCGAGGATCGCGAACAGCACGGCCACAGTGGCGCCGCCGCCGCCGATTTCGCTCTCGCCTTCGACCGGCGCGCTGACGCGCTCGGCAGCGAAGGCTGCCGGAGTGATTGCGAGACTGACGGCCGATACGGCCAAGGCTGCTTTACCGAACTTCATAATCAACTCCCCTTTGATGACGTGTTGCGGCAAGTCTTAGTTACCCGCCGCGCAGGACTCAAGGCCATTGGTGGCCCTAAGGTTCCATTCTGTCGCAATCGGGTCAGAATAGCTGCATTTTGGCCACAAACAACAGCGCGCCGTTCACGATCTTTCCGACCAATCGCCGTTGCGCGCCTTCTCGTGGTGGCGGATGACCTCCTCGATCACGAAGCGGATGAACTTTTCGCTGAATTCGGGATCGAGATCGGATTCCTCCGCCAGCCGCCGCAGCCGCGCGATCTGCTCCTTCTCGCGCGCCGGGTCGGCGGGGGGCAATGTCGCGCCGGCCTTGTAGGCGCCCACCGCCTGGGTGATCCGGAACCGTTCGGCGAGGATGTGGACCAGCGCCGCGTCGATATTGTCGATGCTCTTGCGATAGCCGGCCAGCACCGCGTCTTCGCGCGGTTCGGCAGGCTTTGCAGCGGCGGCGTGCTGGGAGATCCGATCGGTCATGGCGGCGAGGCTAGCAGCAAATCGCGGCTTGCCAAGATTGCCCGCGCAGAGCATGGCGCGCAGCGCAATGAGCGCCGATATCGTCCCCATTTCGCGCAAGCAATCGCCTGCTCCCTCGCTCGATCCCATGCTGGCGCTGACCGCGCCGGGGATGAACGCGGTCAATGCGGTCATCCTCGACCGGATGCAGAGCGAGATTCCGCTGATCCCGGCGCTGGCGGGCCATCTCATCTCGGGCGGCGGCAAGCGGCTGCGCCCGATGCTCACGCTCGCGGGAGCCGAACTGGTCGGCTATCAGGGCTCGCGGCATTACAAGCTCGCCGCCTCGGTCGAATTCATCCACACCGCCACGCTGCTCCACGACGACGTCGTCGACGGCAGCGAAATGCGGCGCGGCAAGACCGCCGCCAACATCATCTTCGGCAATCCGGCGACCGTGCTGGTCGGCGATTTCCTGTTCAGCCGCAGCTTCGAACTGATGACCGAGGACGGCAGCCTCAGGGTGCTCAAGATTCTCTCGGGCGCCAGCGCGATCATCGCCGAGGGCGAAGTCGACCAGCTCACCGCGCAGCGCAAGATCGGCACCAGCGAGGAACGCTACCTCCAGATCATCCGCGCCAAGACCGCGGCGCTGTTCGCCGCCGCCAGCCGGATCGCAGCGGTGGTGGCCGAATGCGACGACGACCAGGAACGCGCGCTCGATGAATACGGCCGCAATCTGGGGGTCGCTTTCCAGCTGGTCGACGATGCGATCGATTACGATTCCGACGCCGCGGCGATGGGGAAGGATCGCGGCGACGATTTCCGCGAGGGCAAGATGACGCTCCCGGTGATCCTCGCCTACGCCCGCGGCAGCGAGGAAGAGCGCAGCTTCTGGCGCGACGCGATCTCGGGCATCAAGAGCAGCGACGCCGATCTCGATCACGCCTGTTCGCTGATCGCCCGCCACGGCGCGGTGGAAGACACCCGCGCCCGCGCCCGCCACTTCGCCGACCGCGCGATCGATGCGCTCTCGATCTTCCCCGATGGCAAGGCCCGCCAGGCGATGACCGAGGCGGCGCGCTTCGCGGTGGCGCGAGGGTATTGAAACACTCGTCACCCTGAACTCGGTTGTGCTGTGCACAGCTTCGCTTCCAGGATCCATCCATCCTCGCAGACCCGGTTCGAAGAGGAAGAATGGATGCTGAAACAAGTTCAGCATGACAAAGGTGATTGAGTGAGCGCCGACCTCCCCATCCACGCCGTGCTGCCCGAGCTGCTCGCGACGCTCCGCGAGCAGGCCGCCGCGGTGCTGGTCGCGCCGCCGGGGGCGGGCAAGACCACGGCGGTGGCGCCCGCGCTGCTGGGCGAGCCCTGGTGCGGCGGCCAGATCATTCTCACCTCGCCGCGCCGGGTGGCGGCGCGCGCCGCGGCGGAGCGGATGGCGCAGCTGCTGGGCGAAAGCCCGGGCGAGACGGTGGGCTATCTCACAAGGCTCGACAGCAGGACCTCGGCGCGAACCCGGATTCTGGTCATGACCGAGGCGATCTTCGTCAACCGCCTGCTCGACGATCCCGAGCTGGAGGGCGTCTCCGCAGTGCTGTTCGACGAGGCGCACGAGCGCCATCTCGACAGCGATCTGGGCCTCGCGCTGGCGCTGGAAAGCCGCGCGGTGCTGCGCGAGGACCTGCGCGTGCTGGTGATGTCGGCGACGATCGATGGCGCGCGCTTTGCCGAATTGCTGGGCGAGGGCGCTCGCACTATCGCGAGCGAGGGGCGCGCCTATCCGCTGCGAATCCGGTGGCTCGGCTCATCGCCGCAGATGCGCGCCGAGGATGCCATGGCGCAGGCGGTCCTGACCGCCTGGCGCGAGGAAGAGGGCGATATCCTCGCCTTCCTGCCCGGCGTGGGCGAGATCGAGCGTGTCCGCGAGCGGCTCGAGGCGCGGCTGCCCGATGCGCCGATCCTCCCGCTTCACGGTCAGGTCGAACCCGCCATGCAGCGCGGCGCGATCCGCCGCGATCCGCAGGGCAGGCGCCGGATCGTGCTCGCCAGCGCCATTGCCGAAACCTCGATCACGCTCGAGGGTGTCTCGGTGGTGGTCGATTCCGGCCTGTCGCGCCGCGCCGAACATGATCGCGCCGCCGGCACCACCCATCTGGTCACCCACCGCGCCAGCCAGGCCGCCGCCACCCAGCGCGCCGGACGCGCGGCGCGGCAGGGGCCGGGTGTCGCCTATCGTCTGTGGGAGGAGGGCGGTCACAAGGGCCGTCCGCGCTTCGACCCGCCCGAAATCGAGACCGCCGATCTGGCGCCGTTGGTGCTCAAGACTGCTTTGTGGGGCAGCGGCGATCCCGCCGCGCTGCCCTGGCTCGATGGGCCGCCCGAAGCCTCGCTCGGCGCCGCGCGTCAAAAGCTCGAGGGGCTGGGCGCGCTCGACCTCGATGGCAGGATCACGCCGCGCGGCCGGAAGCTAGCCGAACTGGCGCTCGACCCGGCGCAGGCGGCGATGGTGCTGTTCGGCGCCGAACACGGCGCTGCGCGCGAGGCGGCACGGATCGCCGTGCTGCTGCAGGAACGCAATCTGGGCGGGCGCGGCGAGGATTTGGCGGGCAGGCTGCAGCGCTGGAACGCTGATCGCTCGCCGAAATCCGAGGCGCGCCGAAAGTTGGCGGAGCGCTGGGCGGAACGGGCGCGGGGCCTGGTGAACGGCAAGGATGAGCGCGAAGCCGTCCCGCACGCCATCCTGCTGGCCGCCGGAATGCCCGACACCATTGCGCGACGCCGCGACGCTTCGGGGGAGCACTGGCTTGCCGCAGGCGGGCGCGGCTTCGTGCTCGATCCGGCCAGCCCGCTGGCGCGGCAGGACTGGCTGGCGATCGGCGATGCCCAGGGGCAGGCGAAGGGCGCGCGGATCACCTCCGCGTTGCCGCTTGAAGAGGCCGATCTGGAGTGCTGGATGCCCGACAGGATCGAACGCCGCCAGGTGCTCAATTGGAACGAAAGCGCGGCGCGGGTCGAGGCGCGGATCGAACGCCGCCTCGGCGCGATCACTCTGGCCACTGGGTCGGACCCGTCGCCAGACATGGCTGCGATTACGGATATCCTTGTGGAAAAAGCTGTCGAAAAGCTGGGGGGACTGCTTCCCGCGGCGCTGCTGGCGCGGGCGCGCCACGCCGGGATCGACGCGCTTTCGCCCGAAAATCTCGCGCAAAGCGCGGAGCAATGGCTCGCGCCGCTGCTCGCCGGGCGCCGCGATCTCGATCTGGCAGCGGGCAAATTGGCCGAAGCAGCGCTGGGCCTGCTCGATTGGGACACGCGCCAGCGGCTGGACCTTCTGGCCCCGCGCGCCTTCACCTCGCCCGCGGGGAGCACGCACGAGATCGTCTATGCCGGCGACGATGCCCCCAGCACCGAAGTCCGGGTGCAGGCGCTGTTCGGGCTCGAGCGCCATCCGATGATCGGCCCAAAAGAGGGCGGCGTGCCGCTGCTGCTCAAGCTCACCAGCCCCGCGGGACGCCCGCTGCAGGCGACCCGCGATCTTCCCGGGTTCTGGCGCGGCAGCTGGGCCGACGTGCGCAAGGAGATGAAGGGCCGCTACCCCAAACACCGCTGGCCCGAACGGCCATGGACCGAAGCGCCCAGCCTCAAGACCAAGAATGCCTTTTCCAAAGCGCCGCGCTGAATTAGAGGCTTCTCCCATGGCAGCACGAATCTATCAGCGTCCCAAGAACGCGATGCAGTCCGGCAAGGCGCGGATCGACGAATGGGTGCTCGAATTCGAGCAGAGCGAAGCCCGCCATGCCGATCCGCTGATGGGCTGGACCGGCAGCGGCGACACGCAGGCGCAGGTCGTGCTCACCTTCGATTCCTGCGACGAGGCGAAGGCCTATGCCGCCAAGCACGGGATTACCGCGCGCATCCACGCGACCCCGCCGCGCCATCTCAAGCTGCAGGCCTACGCGGACAATTTCAACTAGGCTTCGGGTTGCGGGGAGGGCAGGCGCTGGATTGCCGCGTCGCTTCGCTCCTCGCAATGACGAGGAGTCGGCCACGGGTCGAAACCCACAATTCGTCATTGCGAGCCGTCGCAGGCGGCGTGGCAATCCATGGGTGGAGCTTTCCGCCTTCTCACGACGGCGGTGACGACCGCCAGCGCCGCGCCATGGATTGCTTCGTCGCTGCGCTCCTCACAATGACGAGGTAAGGGGGCAATGACCCTTCCACCCACACGAAAAACTTGAACCCCCGCGACTTCCCCGCCATATGGCGCTCCGGGAGTCGGGTGGACGTTTGCGTTCGCTCACCGGGTCAGGTCCGGAAGGAAGCAGCCCAGGTGAATTGCGACGGGTCGCTCGGCTCCTTTTCCACCAATCGCCAGCATGACAAACGCCCGCGCACGCCCTAGCTAGGGCGAATGGGTGATTCACCGGACAATCCAGACCGCCTGCCGTGGGAGAGCGATCCCGCACCCGATTCCGAGGAGGCACTGCCAAGCGCTGCCGAGCTCGAGCAGGCGGGGCAGGAAGCGCTGTTCGGCGCGCCGGATCCCGCGTCCACGCCAGCCCCGGCAGAGAAACCTGTCGACAAGCCCGCTCCGGCCCCTGCGCCCGCAGCCACACCCGTTCCCGACGCGCCCGCGCAGCCCTATCGCGTCCTCGCGCGCAAATACCGGCCGCAGACCTTCTCCGAGCTTATCGGGCAGGAGCCCATGGTCCGCACGCTGGCCAACGCCATCGCGCGCGACCGGCTGGCGCATGCCTTTTTGATGACCGGGGTGCGCGGGGTCGGCAAGACCTCGACCGCGCGGCTGATCGCCAAGGCGCTCAACTGCATCGGCCCCGACGGAACCGGCGGCCCCACCATCGATCCCTGCGGCGTCTGCGAACCCTGCGTCGCCATCGCCGAGGGGCGCCATATCGACGTCATCGAGATGGATGCCGCCAGCCACACCGGCGTCGACGACGTCCGCGAGATCATCGAGGCGGTGCGCTATTCCGCGGTCAGCGCGCGCTACAAGATCTACATCGTCGACGAAGTCCACATGCTCTCGCGCAACGCCTTCAACGCTTTGCTCAAGACGCTGGAAGAGCCGCCAGCGCACGTCAAATTCCTCTTCGCCACCACCGAGGTGGAGAAGCTCCCCGTCACCGTGCTCAGCCGCACCCAGCGCTTCGACCTGCGCCGGATTCCCGCCGAGATGCTGCAGGAGCATTTCGGCCAGATATGCATCAAGGAAGGCGTCGAGGCCGATGCCGAGGCGCTGTCGATCATCGCCAATGCCGCCGAGGGTTCGGTGCGCGACGGGCTCTCGATTCTCGACCAGGCGATCGCGCATGCCGATATGGACAGCGCAGGCCGGGTCACCGCCGAGCGGGTCCGTTCGATGCTCGGGCTCGCCGACAAGAGCGCGCAGCGAAGGCTGCTGGCGCATCTGCTGGCGGGTGAGGGCAAGCCGCTGCTCGCAGGCATCGACGAGCAATACGCGCTCGGGGTCGAGCCGCTGGCGATGCTGCGCTCGCTGATGGATATCGTCCACCGCGTCACCGTGGCGCAGGTCTCGGGGGGCGAGGTCGATGCGCTGTCCGGGGAGGAACGCGCACAGCTGGGCGAATGGGCCGCTGCGATTCCTCCGGCGCAGCTCCACCGGCTGTGGCAATTGCTGCTCAAGGGATACGACGAGGTGCGCCAGGCGCCCGACCCGCTGGTCTCGGCGCGAATGGCGCTGCTGCGCGCGCTGCATGCGCAGGAACTGCCCGATCCGGGTCGGCTGGCGCGGCTGATCGAGGATGCCGCGACGCGCGCTCCGGCAGCGCCTGCGGAAGGCGCGTCGGCGGGCGATGCTCCGGGCGTCAACGCGGTGAAGTGGGAAGACCTCGTCGCAAAGGTCGAGGCCGGCGGGCAGCATCTCGCCGCCGGGATCATGCGGTTGCAGATCCGCCCGATCGCGGTCGAAGACGGGCTGCTGCGCTATTCGCGCGCCGCGCTGTTCCGCGACGACATCGCGCCCACCCTGCGCGAGGCGCTCGCCGCGATCACCGGCAAGCGCTGGCTGCTCGAGGAAGTCCCCGACGGCGAGGGCGGCCACGAGGCCGCGCCTTCGATCGCCGAGCGCGAGGAAGCCGCGCAGCAGAGCGCGGAAACCGAAGCGCGCGCGCATCCGTTGGTACAGGCCGCCTTCGCCGCCTTTCCCGGTGCCGAAATCATCGCCGACCGCGACAAACCGCCGGTCGGCCTGCAGGAATGGAGACAAAAAGCATGAAGTCGATGGAAGAAATGCTCGCCGCCGCGCAGAAAGCGGCCGAAACCATCCAGAACCAGATGGGCGAGGCGCAGGCCAAGCTCGACACGATCGAGGTCGAGGGCAGCGCCGGCGGCGGCCTGGTCAAGGTCCGCGCCACCGCGCGCGGCCGCATCCTCGGAGTCGCGATCGACGACAGCCTGATGAAGGTCGAGGAAAAGCAGATGGTCGAGGATCTGGTCACCGCCGCCTTCAACGACGCGCGCGACAAGGCCGACCGCCGCGCCGCCACCGAGATGGAAGGCATCCAGTCGGGCATGGGCCTGCCGCCCGGGTTCAACTTCCCCGGCATGGGGTAGGCAGCTACTTCCTATTTTCGTCATGCTGAACTTGATTCAGCATCCATCTCTGCGCTTGGTACGGCGCAGGCGGAGGAATGGACCCTGAAACGAGTTCAGGGTGACGAATGGCGGGGGAGGGACGAAGGAACCAGAGCGCGCGCGACCACCCCCCGCAAACCCCCTACAGCCTGCGCCCGTTCCGTGTTATCCGTGGCAAAACACAACCAATCGGAGAGGCAGTCATGGCAACCGTGATGAACGACAATTCCACCGGCCCACAATCCGGCAGCGACGCCGATATCCGCGCGCAGGTCAGCGACGAGGAATGGGCGGTCCGCGTCGATCTCGCGGCGGCTTACCGGCTGGTCGCGCTCTACGGCTGGGACGATCTCATCTTCACCCATCTCTCCGCCCGCGTGCCGGGGCCCGAGCATCATTTCCTGATCAACCCCTACGACATGATGTTCGAGGAGATCACCGCCTCGAGCCTGGTCAAGATCGATGTCGACGGCCAGCCGGTGATCCCGACTGCGCATCCGGTCAATCCGGCGGGCTTCACCATCCATTCCGCGCTGCACATGAATTGCGACGATGCCCATGCGGTGATGCATCTGCACACGCCCGCGGGCCAGGCGGTCAGCGCCATGGCCGACGGGCTGCTCGAGCACACCCAGACCGGCATGATCGCGCGCAGCGACATCGCCTATCACGAGTATGAAGGCATCGCGACCGATCTCGAGGAACGCGAGCGGCTGGTCGCGGACATGGGCGACAAGCACGTCATGATCCTGCGCAATCACGGCACGCTGGCGATCGGCAAGAGCGTGGGCGAATGCTTCCTGCGGCTCTATTTCCTCGAACGCGCCTGCGATGCGCAGGTCAAGATGCTCTCCGCCGGGCGCGACGGCCTGCACAATCCGCCGCAGGGGACGCCGGAAAAGGTCAAGTCGCAGACCCCGCCCGCGGGCATCGGCATGATCGCCAACGCGCTCGCCTGGCCCGCGCTGCTGCGCAAGCTCGATCGCACCGATCCGGGGTTCCGCGCGTAGGGGGAGGGCGAGCGCAGAACGCCGCCGAAATATTTCGCGCCGGCCGCGTCGGCCCCAACCCTACCGGGGGCCACTTGCCTGGATGCACCCTCGACCGAACGACTGTTTTTAGTGCGGCAGCAGGGGCGGTCCCATGTCTGAATTTGGGTGGAAAGCGGACGTCAAATTCGTCCGTCGAAAGTGCAACCAAATAGGCGACTAGCACGACTATAGACATGAGAGCCGACAACTAGATCGCGGGGGGATTCAGCTCGGATTGAGAAGTTGTAG
>Ga0208179_1000433_pt1 | contig 27790 bp, 33 predicted proteins | sample Malvired_Geostar_FD_184238 | JGI IMG/M metagenome (GOLD analysis project Ga0208179, IMG submission 184238) | Marine viral communities from the Global Malaspina Expedition - Malaspina viral metaG DeepMed_Geostar (SPAdes) (version 2) | ecosystem: Environmental > Aquatic > Marine > Oceanic | place... | reverse complement strand
GGTGGCGGTGGCCACCGACCGGGTGCTCGACTTCCGCACCCTGACCGTGGGCGAGAACGGCGCCACCGTGCGCTTCCAGACCGACGCCCGCTGGGGCGGCGGGGCCTATGTGATGGTCACAGTGGTCCAACCTCGTGATCCCGTCCAGACGCCCAAGCCGCGTCGGGCCCTGGGCCTCGTTTATGTCCCCCTCGATCCCAAGGGCCGCAAGCTCGAGGTCGATCTGGGCACGCCGGAAAAGGCCGGCGCCCGCGAGGCCCTGTCGGTGCCGGTCACCGTCCGCGGCGCAGGCCTTGGTCAGCGGGTGCGCGTCACCCTGGCCGCCGTGGACGAAGGCATCCTGCAGCTTACCCGCTTCGACAGTCCTGACCCCGCTAAATGGTACTTCGGCAAGCGGGCGCTGGGCGTCGATTACCGCGACGACTATGGCCGCCTGCTGGACCCCAATCTCGGGGCGCCGGCTAATGTGAACTTCGGCGGCGATGAGATCGGCGGCGAGGGCCTGACGGTCACGCCAATCAAGACCGTGGCCCTGTGGTCCGGGGTCGTCGAGACCGGGCGCGACGGCAAGGCGACCATCCAGTTGCCGGCGCCGGACTTCAACGGCGAGCTGCGGCTGATGGCGGTGGCTTGGACCGACGACGCCGTCGGTTCGGCCTCCAAGCCCCTGGTGGTCCGCGAGCCGGTGGTGGCGGGGCTCGCCCTGCCCCGCTTCCTGGCGCCCGGCGACTCCGCCTTCGCCACCCTGGAGCTGCACAATATCGAGGGCCGGGCCGGGGAATACATCGCCCAGCTCACCGGCGAAGGCGGCATTCTCGCCCCCTTCCGCAAGGCCTATGAGCTGGCTGTCGGCCGGCGCCTGGCCGAGCGCGTGCCCCTGGAGGCGCCGCGGGTCGCCGGCATCGGCAAGGTGAGCCTGGCCGTGACCGGTCCCGGCTTCTCCAGCACGCGGGACTATCCGCTGCAGACGCGGCTGGGCTGGGGGCGCGAGACCCGCACCACCACCGCCCTGCAGCAGCCAGGTGCGGCGTTCACGCCGACGCCGCAACTGCTGGCCGGACTGGCGGCGGGCGATGCGACCCTGCAGGTCAGCTATTCGCCCTTCCGAGGCTTCGATCCCGGACCGATCGCGGTGTCCCTGCTGCGCTATCCCTATGGCTGCACTGAACAGCTGGTCTCGGCGGCCTATCCGCTGCTCTATGCCGGCAATGTCTCGCAGGACCCCAAGGCCCGCCGCTCCAGCGCCGGCCTCAACCAGGCGGTCAGCCGTCTGTTGGACCGTCAGACCCTGGACGGCGCCTTCGGCCTCTGGCGGGTGGGCGACGGGGAGGCCGACGCCTGGCTCGGCGCCTACGCCACCGACTTCCTGATCGAGGCGCAGAAGGCCGGCGCGCCCGTGCCCGCCCAGGCCCTCGACCGGGCGCTCGGCGCCATGCGGCAGATCTCCCGCCCCGAGGGCTGGGCCAGCGTCTCCTACCGGCTGGAATATCCCGACTGGTGGGCGGGCTCGCCCCAGGCCTCGGAGACCGCTACGGAATCCATGCGCCGAAGGGCCTCGGCCTATGCCCTCTATGTCCTGGCCAAGGGCGGCCGCGGCGACCTCGCGCGGCTGCGCTGGTGGCACGACGTCCAGATGAAGTCCGAGGCCTCGCCGCTGGCCAAGGCCCATGTGGGCGCGGGCCTGGCCCTGATGGGCGACAAGGCCCGGTCCCGCTCGGCCTTCCGCCAGGCGGTCCGGTCGCTGGACTATCGCGAGGAGGCCGACTGGTACCAAAGCCCGCTCCGCGACCTCGCCGCCGTGATCGCCCTGGCCTACGAGGCCGGGGAGACCGAGATCGCCCGCGACCTCCAGGGGCGCCTCGAAAACGCCGTCGAGGACCCCGAGGCGCTCAACACCCAGGAACAGGCCCGCCTGCTGCAGGCCGCCCAGGCGATGTTGAACGCCGCAGGTCCCCTGAGCATCGAGGCGTCCGGCGCCATCCCCCTGGCCGCCGTCGCCGGCGGACCCCGCTGGGCGGTGGGCAAGCTGGCGGACTCCCGCTTCGTCAATTCTGGCGAAGGCGCCGTGTGGCGGACAGTCACCGTCACCGGCGCGCCCGTCTCGGCCCCCTCGGCGGCCAGCAACGGCCTGACCCTGCAAAAGCGCCTGCTAAGCTTCACCGGCGGGCCGGTGGACCCATCGAGCCTGACCCAGGGCGACCGGGTGATCATCATCGTCTCGGGTCGCGCCCAACAGGCGCGGTCCATGGCCCTGGTGATCGACGATCCCCTGCCCGCCGGCTTCGAGATCGAGACGGTGCTGGGTCCCGATGACGCCCAGAGCGGGCCTTTCCGCTTCATGGGTGAGCTGTCGTCGGCCGATGTGCAGGAGGCACGCGACGACCGCTATGTGGCGGCCATGGACCTGCCTGGCCGTGAGGACTTCGCCTTCGCCTATGTGGCCCGGGCGGTGACGCCCGGCGACTTCCTGCTGCCCGGCGCCCAGGCCCGCGACATGTACCGTCCGGCGGTCAACGCCCGCACCAGCGTCGGCCGCACGGTGATCGCGCCCGGCCAGTGAAACCGCTGGCGTCCCTGAAGGCGAAGGCCCGACAGGCGGCAAGCTCGCCGCTTGTGGTCCGTCGCCTGACCCAGGGCCTGCTGGTGGCCATGGGTCTGCAGGCCGCCGCGCTGGTCCTGGACACCGCCCTGCCGCCGGACCTGTCGCGCGGCGCCCAGGCCTCGCCCGTGGCGCTCGACCGCCGCGGCGCCTGGCTGCGCGCCCTGCCAGTGGAAGACGGCCGCTGGCGCATACGAGCCGATCTGGCGCGCACCGACGAGCGGTTCGTCGAGCGGCTGATCGCCGTGGAGGACGCCCGCTTCTGGCGCCATCCCGGGGTCGATCCCTTGGCCGTGGTCAGGGCCGCCGGCTCGGCAGCGATCACCGGTGAGGTGAGCTCCGGCGCCTCGACGCTCACCATGCAGACTGCCCGCCTGCTGACGCCGCGGCCACGCACCGTGCCAGCCAAGCTGGTGGAGATGATCCGCGCGGTGCAGATCGAGGCTCGCCTCTCCAAGCGCGAGATCCTCGCCCTCTATCTGACGCTGGCCCCCTACGGCGGCAATCTGGAGGGGGTGCGGGCCGCCAGCCTCTCCTATTTCGGCCATGAGCCCTCGACCCTGACACCGGGGCAGCAGGCCCTGCTGATCGCTCTGCCCCAGTCGCCCGAGGCGCGGCGCCCTGACCGGCGGACCGAGGCCTCACGCCGCGCCCGCGACGAGGTGCTGGGCAAGATGGTGCGGGCCGGCGTGCTGACCCCCCTGGAGGCCGCCGAGGCCGGCGATGAGCCCATGCCGGGCCGCGCCCCCTTCCCGGCCCTGGCCTGGCATGCGGCCGGGGAGCTAGCCCGTGGCGCCAGGTCTGACGAGGCCTCGGTCATATCCACCCTGGATGCTGGTCTGCAGGCGAGGCTGGAGCCGCTGGTGGCCCGCGCCGCACGGGCCCAGGGCGCCGAAGCGAGCGCAGCCGTCATGGTGGTGGCGCTGGACGGCCGGGCGGTGCTCGCCTCGGTGGGATCGGCGGGGCTGGATAGGGCCGGCGGTTGGATCGACATGACCCGGGCCCTGCGGTCCCCCGGCTCGGCCCTGAAGCCCTTCATCTACGCCATGGCGTTCGAACAGGGCCTGGCGGCGCCCGACACCCGGATGGCCGATGCGCCGCGGCGCTATGCCGACTACCAGCCGGAGAATTTCGACCGGGTCTTCCACGACCAGGTCACCGCCCGCGAAGCCCTGACCCATTCCCTGAACGTGCCGGCCGTGGACACCCTGGCGCGCCTGGGTCCGGCGGCGTTCGAGGGGCGGTTGCAGGCCGCCGGCGTGCGCCTGTGGCGGCCGAGGTCGGAGACCCGCGACGCTGGCCTCGCCATCGCGCTTGGCGGCGTCGGCGTGTCCCTGCGCGACATGGCGGTGCTCTATGGCGCCCTCGGCGATGGCGGCCTGGCGCGGCCCCTGGCCTGGACCGAGGCCGAAGCGCGCGCCCGACGAGAACAGCGTGGAGTCCGGCTCGTGAGCCAGACGGCGGCCGACGAGGTCCTGGCCATCCTGCGGGAAACCCCGCCGCCGGCCGGCGTGACGCCCGCCGCGCTCAGCCGGGGCCGGCCCCTGATGGCCTATAAGACCGGCACCTCCTACGGCTTCCGCGACGCCGTGGCCGCAGGCATCGTCGGCGGCCACGTGATCGTGGTCTGGAGCGGTCGGGCCGACGGCGGCGCCCGGGCGGGCCTCACGGGACGAAACGCCGCCCTGCCCCTGCTGTTCGAGGTCGCCGACCTCTTGCAGGCGCCGCCGGCCGCCCCGCCGCCGCTCGCCCCGCGCAATGCGCCCGCAGCCCTGGACGACCAGACGCGAACCACCGAAGGCCCGCGCCTGATCTTCCCCCCGGATGGGGCGGTGGTGCAGGTGGACGCCTATGGCCCCACTTCCCGCGGTCTGGCGCTGGCCGCCAGCGGGGAGGATCTCGACTGGTACGTGGCCGGCCGGCCGCTCAGCCGCGATCCCTTGAGCGGCCAGGTGCTCTGGCGACCGGAGGGCCCGGGCTTCTACGACCTCAATGTGGTCGACGGCCAGGGCCGCGCCGCCCGCGCCCAGGTGCGAATCCGCGGCGGCTAGTAGAGGCGGGCCAGATCCTCAGGCCCACTGCAGGTGACGTTCATGTCGTTCACCAGGCCGTTGGAGAGGGAATAGACCCAGCCGTGGATGCTGACCGGCTGGTCCCGCAGCCAGGCCTCGCGGATGAAGACGTCGGAGGCGACATTGCGCACCTGGCGGATGACGTTCAGTTCGCACAGCCTGTCGTGGCGGGCGTGCTCGTCCTCCATGGCCTCAAGCTCGGCCCGGTTGGCGGTATAGACTTCGCGGATCGGATGCAGCCAGTGGTCCACCAGCCCCCGCCGCTGTCCGTCGATGGCCGCCACCACGCCGCCGCAGCCATAGTGGCCGACGACCATGATGTGCTTCACCTTCAGCACATCCACCGCGAACTGCAGCACCGACAGATAATTGGCGTCCTGGGGCGGGGCGAGATTGGCCACATTGCGGTGGACGAACAGCTCGCCCGGATCGAGGCCGACGATCTCGTTGGCCGGAACCCGGCTGTCGGCGCAGCCGATCCACAGATATTCCGGGCTCTGCTGGCCCACGAGGCGTTTGAAAAAGCCGGGATCGACGGCGAGCTTGCCCTGCGCCCAGGCCCGGTTCTTGTCCTTCAGGTGGTCGAGCATCGTGGAAACCTCCCCATCTGCAGCATTGTCTCGGCTCAGCCGGCCGCGGGCGCGTCGGGCTGCCGATCAGGGTGAGCCGCGGCGAAGGCGGGATGCGCCCTCGCCCGTTCGGCCGCAGCCCTTATCGCCGGATAGGGCGAAAGGTCCACCCCGTAGCGGTCGGCGGAATAGGCCTGGGGAACCAGGCAGCAGTCGGCCAGGCCCGGCTCGGTCCCATAGGCGAAGTCCTGGCCGTGACGGGCGACCATCGGCTCCAGGGCGTCGAAGCCCTCGGTCATCCAGCGCGCCACCCAGGCCTGCCGGTCGGCGTCGCTGACCCCCATGGCGCTGAGCTGCTGCTGGATGCGCAGATTGTTCAAAGGATGAATATCGCAGGCGATGATTCCGGCCATGGCCCGGACCACCTGCCGCCCCGCCGGATCGGCCGGCAGCAGGGGCGGTTCAGGGTGGGTCTCGTCCAGCCATTCCATCAGCGACAGGCTCTGGGTCATGGCCGCCTCGCCGTCGACCAGCATGGGCGTCAGGCCCTGGGGATTGCGCTCTAGATAGCCGGCCGCCCGCTGCTCGCCCCTGGGCAGGCTGACAGGGATGTAGTCATAGGCCAGCCCCTTCAGCGCGAGCGCGATGCGGACCCGATAGGGCGCGGTGGCCCGCCAGTAGCTGTAGAGGGTCAAAGCCATGGTCAGCGCACCCGGAAGCTGAGTTCGCCGACCCCTTCGACCGCCCCGGCCACCTGATCGCCGCGGGCGATGGGACCGACGCCTTCGGGGGTGCCGGTGAAGATCAGGTCGCCGGGCGCCAGCGCCCACAGCTTCGAGGCCTGGGCGATGATCTCGGCGACGTTCCAGATCATGTCGGAGACCAGGGCGTCCTGGCGGGACTGGCCATTCACCGTCGCGGCGATGCGGCCCTGGGGCGCAGGACCGCTCCAGCGGCGGATGGCCGAGATGGGGGCGGACTGGTCAAAGCCCTTGGAGGCGTCCCAGGGATGGCCCTTGTCCTTGGCTGCGGCCTGCAGGTCCCGGCGGGTCAGGTCGAAGCCCACGCCGTAGCCGAAGACCAGGTCAAGGGCCCGATCCACTGGCACGTCGGCGCCGCCGGCGCTCAGGGCCACGACCAGCTCGATCTCGTGATGCAGGTCGGCCGTCGCCGACGGATAGGCCACGTCGACGTCCGGAAGCACCAGGGCGTCGGCCGGCTTGGCGAAGAAGAAGGGCGGGTCGCGGTCGTCCCCGCCCATCTCCCGGCGGTGGGCGGCATAGTTGCGGCCCACGCAGAGAATTCGACGAACCGGGAACAGGGCGTCCTCACCCAGGACGGGCACGGCGGGGACGGGCGGCGGGGCCAGGACATATGCGCTCATGACCAAGGCCGTACTCCGACCACCGGCCAAAGAAAAGGCTCCCGCGGGGGCGGGAGCCTGATCTTGATAGGACGCCTAAAACCCTGTGGTCTTAGTTGGCGGCGTCGAGGCGTTCCTTCAGGGCCGTCGCCTGGTCGAGGTGCTGCTGGATCGCCGGAGCGGTGGCCGCGGCGAAGGCCTGCAGACCCGGCGTGTCGCCGTCGCCGGCGTAACGCTGCATCAGGTTCAGGGCCTTCTGATGGGTCTCGACCTGCAACTCCATATATTCCTTGTCGAAGTCGGCGGCCTCGGCTTCACGCAGGTCGTTCAGTTCGTCGGTCACCTCTTCATCAGCCGTGGCCGGGGGGGTGATCGGCTGGCCCGTGGCTTCCACGGCCGTCTTCAGATCCTGGGTGGTCTTGGTGTGAGCGTCGACCATCATCTGGGCGAAGGCCTTGACCTCGGCGTCCTGCGCGCGCTCAAGGGCCATCTGCGACGACTGGATCTCCAGCATGTCGCTCTGGGCCGCCAGACGGACGAAATCAGGCGCCGAAGCCTCGTCGGCCATGGTCGGGACGGTGGCGGTCGGGTTGGCGTCGGGGGTCACGCTTTCGGCCGGGGCGGTCGCGGACTGGTCAGCCGGCTGACCACAGGCGGCGAGCGAGAGGGCGGCGATCGCGGCGCCCGCGATAAGCAGGTGGCGGGTCATGTGAACTCCTGAGACGTTGACAAATTCTGGCGTCGCACCTGTCGATGCGTCGGGTCTAAAACTCACGCGCTCGTGATCTGTTCCAAGAAAGTGGGGAGAGCCCAATGGCTGACACAACCGCGCCCACCGCCTCGCCAGGCGCCTTGGCGGGCCTGCGGGTCATCGAAATGGGCTCTCTGATAGCCGGCCCCTTCTGCGGCCAGATCCTGGGCGACTTCGGCGCCGAGGTGATCAAGCTGGAGGATCCCCGCACCGGCGATCCCATGCGTCAGTGGGGCCGCAGCCTGCCCAAGGGCCAGTCGCCCTGGTGGCCCGTCATCGGCCGCAACAAGAAGTCCGTCGGCCTCGACCTGCGCCAGTCTGAAGGTCAGGCCTTGGCGCGCAGGCTGATCGATGGGGCCGACATCGTCATCGAGAACTTCCGCCCCGGCGCCATGGAGAAATGGGACCTGTCCTACGAAGCGCTGTCGGCGTCCAACCCCGGACTGATCATGGCCCGGGTGTCCGGCTTCGGCCAGACCGGCCCCCTGTCGCACCGGGCAGGCTACGGGCTGATCGGCGAGGCTATGGGCGGCCTGCGCCACATCACCGGCGAGCCTGACCGGCCGCCGGCCCGGGCGGGCATCTCCATCGGCGACAGTCTGGCGGCCATGCATGCGGCCATGGGGGTGATGATGGCCCTCCATTCCCGGCACGCCACCGGCCGGGGCCAGGTGGTGGACGCCGCCCTCTATGAGAGCGTGCTGGCGGTGATGGAAAACCTGATCACCGAATATGACCTGACCGGCTATGCGCGGGAGCGCTCAGGCTCGGTGCTGCCGGGGATCGCGCCATCCAACGTCTATCCTTGCTCGGGAGGCGAGATGATCCTGATCGGCGGCAATGGCGACACGGTCTTCGCCCGCCTCTGCGAGGTCATGGGCCAGCCGGAGCTTCCGGCCGACCCGCGGTTCGCCACCCACGCCGCCCGCGGCGAACGGCAGGGGGAGCTGGACGAACTGATCAGCGCCTGGACGGCGACCTACAATCTCGATGACCTCCTGGCGCGCCTGGAGGAGAAGGGCGTGCCCTGCGGGCGCATCTATCGGGCGCCGGACATGCTGAGCGACCCGCACTTCGCCGCGCGGGAGGCCATCGTCACCCTGGACCACCCCGTGTTCGGCCAGGTGAAGATGCAGAACGTCTTCCCCAAGCTCTCGGCCACGCCCGGCCAGGTGCGCTGGCCGGGGCCGCCCCTGGGCGCCCATACCGACGAGGTGCTTCAGACCCTGGCCGGAGCATCCCCCCACGACTTGAGCGATCTTCGGACGCGCGGCGTGATCTAAGCCCCGCCGCCGGCCCGCAGCAGGTCGGCCACCGCAGCAGTGACCTGGGTCACGTCATAGGGCTTGCGGATCACCGGAGCGCCGAAGCCGCTGGGCGCTCCGCCAGCGTCGCCATAGCCGGTGGCGAAGACGAACGGCACGCCGCGTTCGGCCAGGATGTCGGCGACCGGGCTCACTGAGAGGCCGTTGAGATTGGCGTCCAGGACGGCGGCGTCGATCCTCTGGGCCAGAAGCGCCAGGGCCTCTTCCAGTTCATAGGCCGGCCCGACGACGGTGGCGCCGGCCTCCGACAGGCCGGTCTCCAGCTCCATGGCCAGGAGTGCGGCGTCCTCGACGATCAGCACCCGGGCGCCGGCGAGATCCACGGGGCCCGACGGCCCAGAGGCGGTCTCGGCGCTGCGGCGGGTCGGGGCCTCAGGCACGGTCTCGGGGCGCCCGACCAGGGCGGCGGGCCCCGCCTCAAATCTGGCCCGGGCGCCGGTGGGGGGGAATTCCAGCGAGGTGGTCCCGTTCAGCTCGCGCCCGGTGACCTGACTGAGCAGTGTGGTTCCGAACCCTGTCCGCAACGGCGGCGAGGCTACCGGCCCCCCGGACTCGGTCCAGTCGAGGATAAAGCCGCCGTTCGGCGTCGCCCTCCAGGACACCAGGACCTGACCGGTCTCCACCGATAGCGCGCCATACTTCAGGGCGTTGGTGGCCAACTCGTGGAAGGCCAGGGACAGGGCGTTGGCCGCCCGCGGCGTGAGGAACAGGTCTGGCCCCTCCCAGCGCGTCTGGCCCGGCGCCAGGCCCCCGAGCTCGGCCGCCGCCAGATGATCGATGGCCGCGCCACGCCACCGGGCCGCTGTCAGCAGTTCATTGGCAGAACCCATGGACTTGAGGCGGCCGGAAAAGGCCTGCAGGAAGCCCTCCATCGACGAGGTCCGCCGGGCGGTCTGGACCGCCAGGGCCTGGACGGTGGCCAGGACATTCTTCACCCGGTGATCAATTTCGGCCATCAAGGCCTGACGCTGGCCTTCTTCGACCTTGCGGGCCGTGATGTCCTCGACAATGCCGATGACGCCCTGGATCTCCTGCCTGTCGTCGCGGATTCTCTGGCCGACCACCCGCAGCCAGATCTGAGGGCGCCCTGGGCGAGGGGCGGCCCGGCACTCGATCTCGTAGCGATCCTGGGCCTCGAACCCGGCGCGAATCTGGCGCAGCGCTTCGTCGAAGTCGTCTGGATGGATGCGCGGCCACAGCGCCTTGCCGCCTTCAGCCGGCAAATAGCCGGGCTCGCCCCCGGTGATGGCGGCCATGCGCTCGCTGACCATGTAGAAATCACCGGGCACGTCGTACTGGAATTCCCCAAGGCCTGCCGCCTGGAGAGCCAGTTCGAGGTGCTCGATATCCAGGCGAGCGCGCCTTGCGTCTGCGACCATAAAATGACCCTAGCGCCGGGACTGTGCCGACGCGACAGGAACTGTGGAGGTATTGCGAAGTTTTACGCGAGCTAGCCTGGAACCGGGAACCGCCGTGGCCTATGTCACGTTCAGGCAGAGCCCTGTGCGAGGCGTGCGGGGACCTCAAACCTGTGGAGAACCTTCATGACGAATGCTGCCGACCGAGCCACGAGCGAAGCCAAGGCGGCCGCCAGCTCCGCGGCCAACTCCGCCCAAGTGCTTGCTGACGACGCTCAGCGCACCTTCCGCGACGCCGCCAAGCACTTCGAACGTGCGGTGCAGGAAGGTGTTGAACAGATTCGCGCCCAGTCCCGCGCCTATGCCGACACCGCGGGCGAACAGATGGAAGAAGCCCAGCGCTACGTGGTCGAACACGTGCGGGAACGTCCCCTGGCTGCGACAGGCGTCGCTGTCGGCGTGGGCGTGGTCATCGGGCTGCTGCTCGCTGGCGGTCGCCGTTGATCGAAAAGGCGCTCACCGCCGTTATCGGCCTCGCCGCGATCTGGGCGCTCACCATGCTGTGCGTGAGCGCCGCGGGTTTTGCGCTGTTCGTCCTGCTGGCGGGCCCTCTGGGGCCGGCCGGAGCTGCTGGCGTGTTGGCGTTGGTGGCGGGTCTGCTGCTGGTCGCGGCCGTCTTCGCCGTGCGGGGCAAGGGTCCGACCCTGCCCGTGCTGCAGGAAGACGAAAGCCTGACGGCCAGGGCCTTTGATCTGGCGCGTCAGCATCCCATGGCCGCCGGCGCCGCGGGCCTTCTGGCCGTGGTCACCGCCGGGACCCTTGCGGTGAAAAACCCCAAGGTGATCGCTGCGGCGCTCAGCGCTTTTCTGGCTGGCCGCTCGGCTGGTCGGCACTAGCCTTGCGCGTCCCGGCGACGGGATCGCAACCGAAGCTCCTCAGACGCGTCCCTTAAAGGGGGCGCGTCGCTTTACGTGACCAAAACTCGACCCAAGGACCGCCATGTTCAAGCTCCCAGACCTGCCCTACGCCTATGACGCCCTGGCCCCGGTCATCTCCGCCGAAACCATGGGCTATCACCACGACAAGCATCACGCCAAGTACGTGGACACCCTCAACGACCTGCTGAAGGCGGCCGGTGAAAGCCCGGCCAGCCTGGAAGAGGTGGTCAAGGCCGCGGCCGGGGATCCGGCCAAGAAGAAGCTCTTCAACAATGCGGCCCAGACCTACAACCACACCTTCTTCTGGACCTGCATGATCGGCGAGAAGCAGTCGCCCCAGGGCGATCTCGCCGCGGCCATCGATCGCGACTTCGGCGGCCTGGACAAGCTGAAGGAAGCCTTCGTCACCGAGTCGGTGAACCACTTCGCTTCAGGCTGGGGCTGGCTGGCGGCCGAGGGCGACAAGCTCAAGGTGCTGTCCACCCATGACGCCGACGACCTCCTGACCCACCAGGGACTGACGCCGCTTCTGACCTGCGACGTCTGGGAGCACGCCTATTATCTGGACCACCAGAACGACCGAAAGGCCTTCGTCGAAGCCTGGTTCGACAACCTGCCGCACTGGACCTTCGCCGCCGCCCAGTATGACGCCGCCCGCGGCAAGGGCCAGGCCTGGCGCCACCCTGTTCCGACGGCCTGATCGCCGGGCTGGGAACAGCTTACAGTCAAGCACGTTGAAATCCCGCGGCCATCCAGGTCGCGGGATTTTCTTTGGCGGCGTCGCCTGCCGATAAGAGGAACGAGAAAATGCTGAGCTGGGCTCTGGTCTTCCTGGTGGTCGCCTTGATCGCCGGCGTGCTTGGATTCACGTCGATCGCCGGCGCCGCCGTCGGCATCGCGAAGATTCTGTTCTTTGTCTTCCTGGTGCTGTTCGCGGTCTCGGCCATCATGCACATGGTGCGGGGCAGACGGGTCTAGCCGCGCCGATTCAACGACCAGGTCCGGTACGCCTCGAACTGCGAGCCGGACCAGGTCAGGGCCTTGACGCGAATGGCGTCCTCGTCGGCCTCGATCATATTGAAGCTGGCCGGGACGCCCCGCTCGCGCACCGACAGGGTGCCGCAGCCGATGGCGTAGGTGTGCCCGTCGGCGAAGGCGTAGGGGAGGGCGAAGGGGGCGTGCACATGCCCCGACAACACCAGATCCACCCCGGCCTCACTGAACGCCCGGGCGGCGTTCACCCCGCCCCAGACCTTGGCCGTCATCGGCCCGCCAATCATCTCCGTCAGGGGATGGTGGACGGCGACGATCCGGAGGTGGCTGGGCGAGGCCCCATCCAGAAAGCTCACCGCCTCACGGACCTGCCTGCGGGCGATCTGGCCCTTCGACCAGTTCATCCGCCACTGAGCGCCGCGGGCCGTATTGATCCCGGCCACGGCCACGTGCGCGTCCAGGTGCGCCTGGCTCCAGGCTGGCCCGATGATCCGCTCGAACCGCGAGAACGGCGCGAAGATCCGTTCGATCCAGGCCAGATAGGGGGCGTCGTGATTGCCCGGCGTGACCAGCCACGGCCGGGGAAGGCTCTCCATCCAGGCCTTGGCCGCTTCGAGTTCGGCGACCTCGGCGAAGCGGGTGATGTCGCCGGTAATCAGGATGAGATCCGGCGGATCGGCCTGGAGCATCTCGGTGGCGGCGTCGACGGCGGGCCGGTTCTCATCGCCAAAGTGGACGTCGGAAAGCTGCGCGATACGGATCATGCGGCGTCCGGGTTCAACACGCTGGCCGCCACGTCCTTCTCTGCGCCGGCCGGCTCGTCCGGAGGCGCCAGGACACGGGCCACATGCGATACGAAGGCGACCTCGGCCAGGGGACCAAGTTGAACGCTTTCGCCATCCAGGAGCGCCGGGATGCCCCGGGCGGCCCAGACCCGGGCCTTCAGACACAATCCCAGATCAACAGCCGGATCGTCACGCCAGTCACCGACCGCCGCATGAAGGCCCAGACGGAAGGCCTCCATCGCCCCATGCAGATCCAGGCCCGCAGCCTCCAGGGCCTGCTCGTCATCGGCCAAGCTGCGGCTGGCGGTGGGGCACATGAAGATCACCGCCTCGCCTTTTTCCCGCTGCCCCTCGCCGATGACGTAGCGAAGACGTCCGGAAAAGGCGCGGGACCAGGCGGTCTGCGCCCGCTGAAAGGCCAGCCGCGCCTTGCCTTCGCGCATGGCTTCCCGGGCCGGGGCCCAAAGGGCGGGCGCGCCGAGGATGGCGGCCACCAGGAACAGCTTCCCGTCCACCGAACCTCCCGCCAAGGGGCGCTCCACGCCGTTGTCGAGAATATCCACCAGGGCTTCCTGCCAGGGACGTGCGCCATAGATGGCGTGGGGCAGCATGTTCATGGTGCCGCCGGCCAGGGGCGCAAACAGGGGGCCTTTCGGCCCACACAGTTCGGCGGCGCTGCGGGCGGTTCCGTCTCCGGCGACCACCGCCAGGAGGTCAGGCCCGGCTTCCAGGGCGCTGCGCAGGCAGGCCTCCACGTCCCCGGACGAGGAGGCGCACACCCGGGCGCGCACATTGTAGCGCGACAGAATCTCCTCCGCCTGGGCCGGCGCGTCTTCGGAGACGCTGCCCGAGGCGAGGTTGAGGACCATTTCGATTTTTTGAACGCCCTGGATCACCGGCGGGGCCTAAAGGTCTTGGCCAGACGGCGCGGCGTCCGAGGCCGTCCCGTCCGGCGCCGTGGCTGCGGGGGATGAGGCCTCGGTATTGGCCTGGAGATCGCGGCCTGCGCCGCTGATGGCCGCGCCAGCTTCGCTGGCGGCCGCGCGCAAGGTCGGTTCGGCGCGATCGGCGGCGACGGCCAGCTTCTGGTCGACGACCTCTCCCCCCTCGCCAAACGAGCCGTGCCAGGCGGCCACACCCAGGATGGCGGCGCCCGCCAGGGCGACCAGGCCAATCATCAGGTTGCGGATCGGGTGACTGCGCCGAGCCCGCTCCTCCCGCCGGCCCTCCACCAGGCCTCGCTCATAGGCGCGCTCCAGGTCCCGCGGATCGACCGCCACGGGAACCATGGCCTCGGCCGGAATGCCGTCGCGGTCACGTCGTCCAAATCGCGGCCACATTCTGGGCGCTCCATGTTTCATCTGCGGTCAAGCTAACGGCGCGCGCCGACGCCGGTTCCCCCTTTCGGCCGTGGCATGATCGAGCTGGTCCCGATGGTCGGGAACCTGACCAAGAGGACCGGCGTTTGAAGTTCGGCACAAGCTCAAGGAGAGCCTGAAATGATGAAGTCGCTTATCGCTGTGGCGGGCGCGGGCCTGCTGGCCGCAGCCTGCACCTCGACCGGAACCGTGGAACGCAACGCCGCTGGCGGCGCAGCCCTGGGGGCCCTCGCCGGCGCCGTAATCGGCAACAATGTCGGATCGGGCGACGCCGCCACTGGCGCAGCGATCGGCGCTGTCGCCGGCGGCGCGGCCGGCGCCTACAAGGGCTGCCGTGAAGACGGCGGCTGCGGCGCCAACGTGCCCAATCGCCGCCAGTATTATGATGAACGCGCTGGGCGTTACTATTTCTACGACTCCGCCAGCCAGCGCTACTATTGGGAAGACGGTCAGCCCCGCTACTGATCAGAGCAGCAATTGGTGATCCAAGAGAGCGGCCAGGAGTCCTGGCCGCTCTTTTTCGTTTATGACTTTGGACAATGCGCCGCAGGCGCGCCTTAGGGGATGTTCGAGATGATGGATCGGCGAGGATGGGGCCTCCGGCTTGTGGCCCTGGGAGCGCTGCTGGCGCTCGGAGGTTGCCAGACTTGGCTGAACCGGCCCCTGGTCGAGGACACAAGCTGCGCCGATGTGAGCGCCGAAATCTACTTCCAACCCGACTCCGCTGCCCTCGGCCCCGACGCTCAACAGCTGATCCAGGCCGCCGCCGATCAGGCCCAGGGCTGCGCTGTCACGCGGGTGGATGTGCTTGGCCTGGCCGACGCGCCCGGCTCGTCAAGCGCCAACCTCACCTTGTCCCAGGCCCGCGCCAAGGCCGTCACGGCCGCCCTGGCCGCCGCACGCCTTCCCGCCGCCCAGTTTCATGTTCAGGCCGCAGGCGACGCAGGCGCGGTCACGGAGGGCGGGCTTGCCCAGCCCATGCGCCGCCGGGTCGATATCGTCCTGCGCCTCGCCGTCCCCGGCTGAGCGCCGCGCCAAAAGGAACGGCGGATCTCGTGAGATCCGCCGAGTTGGCATAATCGAGAAAGGGGGGGTGCGGAGGCGGCAGGCTGATCTTGGGAGACCAGCCTCAAGTCGGGGGGGGCGTCGCCGCCTCCGCAGCATATGAACTCGCCGTCTGCATCTCCGTTCCCGCCGCCACGCATTATTTTCAAATTTTAGCGCCCAGATTGACGGCGGCTTTGGGCGGTCGAAACAAGCGTCGCCATTCACGGAACGCCCAAGCAACCCCTGCGTTGGTTTGGCAAGGCGGAGCATCGGCTTCGCACCGCGCTGCAAAGGGGCAGATCATGATCAGAGGCCACGAGGTGCCAGTTCAGGCGACCATCTCCTCGCACCGGGATCGCACGGCCCACAGCAGGCTGGCGGCCTTGGCCTCTATCGTGGCCATGGCCAGCGCCATGGCTCTTCTGAGCAGCATGGCCGCCGAGGCTGACGCGCCCCGCGGTTCAGTCCCTGCCGCCGCCCCTGTCGGCCTCATCAACTTCTAAGAAAAGGAGAGCGCTCATGGCTGACTCCCCCCCTGAGTCTGAAACCAAGATGCCCGCCACGCCGGCTCGCCAGGGCGCCTTGGGTAAACCCGTGTTGCTGGTTCTCGTCATATCGACCGCCTTGGCCGGCGTCGCGCTGATCAGCGCGTGGCTCTTCCGGGCCGATGATCTGGCCGAGGTTGAGCCGCACGCCGGGCGCCAGGCCACCGATGCGGCCGTCTTCGAGCAGGACGCGCCCGCGCCGGTTCAGAACCCGCCGCCGGCGAACTGATCTGGACCCCGTCCATGAGAAAGGGCCGCTGATCTCCAGCGGCCCTTTTTGGGTGAGGCGTCCGACGAGCTGCACCTGGGGCGCGCTCCAATAGGCGGGAACCGGTTGTCGGCCGAAGGGCGCTAGAGACTTGAAGTTTAGAGTCCCATTCAACGATCAGCGATTCCGTACGACCGCATCAGGCCTAGACCACTGACTGGCCGCGGATCGCCCGGACGACAAAGCTCGCCACCAACAGGACCAGAAACAGCACGAACAAAATCTTGGCGATGGTGGCCGCCAAGCCAGCCAGTCCCATGAAGCCGAGATAACCGGCCGCGAGGGCCAGAACTGCGAATACGATCGCCCAACCGAGCATGGCGTGATCCTTCGAGGTGATTGACCGGCGGGTCTGCGCCCATCCAGAATTCAAACGCCCTCGAAGCGCCACCGTTCCCTCCGCCCGGCGAACCAGGCGGAGGCGGGGGAACTCTCGCGACAGCCTTAGGCGGCGGCCTTAGCCTTCCGACGAGGATGGAAGAACAGCGCCTGACCGATCGCCGCCTTCACCGTTTCCGGCTGGAAAGGCTTGGTGATCAGGAAGGTGGGCTCCGGGCGCTCGCCGGTGAGGAGGCGCTCCGGGAATGCGGTGATGAAGATCACCGGCACATCAAGCTCGGCCAGGATGTCCTTGACCGCATCGATGCCCGACGAACCGTCCGCCAACTGGATGTCGGCGAGCACGAGCCCTGGCCGGCTACGGCCGACGGCGTCCACGGCCTCGGTGCGGGTGGCGGCGATATCCACCACCGTGTGGCCCAGCTCCTTGACCAGGGCCTCGATGTCGGCGGCGATGACCGGCTCGTCCTCGATGATAAGCACCTCGGTGGCCAGTTCGGCGTCGATCTCAGCCTGGGCTTCGGCGATCAGGCCTTCGACCTCTTCAAAACGCGCGCCCAGGATCTGCGCCGTCTCACTCGGCGTGAACCCCTCAAGAGCGGTCAGCAGGAAGGCCTGCCGAGACCGCGGCGCAATCCGCATGAGGCGGGAATTGGCGTCTTCACCCGCGGCGTCCTCACCGCTGCGCGCCTCAAGCTGCGCGCCGGTGGAGCACCAGATGGCGTGGAACACGTGATACAGGGCCACCCGCGGCGTGAGGTTGGCCTCAAGGACCTTTTCGCCGGCCGCCAGCGCCTCGAGTGCGACGCGGACATAGTGGTCGCCGGTGGTTTGATCGCCGGTGAGGGCGCGCGCATAACGCCGAACATAGGGCAGATGCGGCGCCAATCGGGCTACAAGACTCAATGACCCCTCCCGTAGAGACAAGAACAGACACGCGGCTGCGTCCTGTGCGACCGCGTTTCATCCATCATCCGCACAAAACGCGGCCGGAGGGAACCGGTTCCGCCCATCGGGCGTTTTCTATATCCACGCAACCAGTTTCCGCACATGGAACCGGTTGGGAACTCGACGGGGGGGTCGATCGTTGAGCGATCAGAATGACAGTATGAAAGGGCGTCCGCCGCAAGAGCAGGACGCCGGGGATATGATCGAACAGCAATCGCAACACCCGGGCTCGGGGTCCGAAGCCAACGCCGCCGCCCTTGATGAGGCCCGTTTGCGCCAGCAGGCGATTGGCGTGCGCCTTCGTCAAATGTTCGACGAAGTGGTCAATGAGCCGGTGCCGGATGATTTCCTCGATATCCTGCGTCGCGCCGACAAGTCGGCGGAGCAGGACTGATGATCGACCGCAGTCCGCGAGACCCAGCCCTTGATGAAGCCTTCAAGGCGGAGCTGGTCACCCTCATCCCGCACCTGCGCGCCTTCGCCCGCACCCTCTGTGGCGACGCCACGGCTGCCGATGATCTGGCCCAGGACGCGATGATGAAGGCCTGGGACGCCAGGTCCAGCTTCCAGATGGGCACAAACATGAAGGCCTGGACCTTCATGATCCTGCGCAACCAGTTCTATTCCGAGAAGCGCCGGTCCTGGCGCCAGAGCCAGCTGGATCAGGAAGCCGCCGAGCGGACCCTGGTCGCGGTGGATGACCCCGAGGCGCCCGTCGCCCTGGACGAACTTCGCCTCAGCCTGGGCATGCTGCCGCCGGAGCAGAGGGAAGCCCTGATCCTCGTGGGCGCGGGCGGCTTCGCCTATGAAGAGGCGGCCGAGATCTGCGGCGTGGCCGTCGGCACGGTGAAGAGCCGGGTGAGCCGGGCGCGCAAGGCCCTGCAGTCGATTCTCGAAGACGGCGCCTATGACCGCGACGGCGGCGCAGCGGGCGACGCCATGCGGTCTATCCTGGCCGACGCCGAGCGACTCAGCACCGTCCGCTGAGCGCCCAGGGGGCGGCGCCGTGAACACTGATCCATGGGCTTCGCTCAGCACCATTCGGGTTCGCCTGATCGCAGCCATGGCCGCGGCCCTGCTTCCCGTGCTGATGCTGGGCGCCGTCCAGACCGCCGTCGCCTTCAATCGTGAGGCTGAAATCCTGCGCGAGAGCCTGGGCTCCGCGGCCCAGCGCAGCGCGGCCGACGCCCGGGCGCGCATGGAATCGGCCGACATCCTGCTTGAGACCCTGGCGCCGGGCTCGGTCGGATTCGCCTGCGCCGGGCGGCTGGCCGAGGTGACCGCCCGTATCCCGGGCTATGACAACCTAATCCGCTTCGACCGCAATGGCCGGGTGGCCTGTGCGGCCGGGACAGTGCCCAACGATCCAGGCCGCAGCGCGCGGCCGTGGTTCGAACAGTTGCGCACCGCCGACGACATGATCATCACGCGAGACCCGGGGGTGAGCTATTCCGACCAGCCGGCGCTGGTGGCCGCGGTGCCGGCCCGCACGGCAAGCGGGACGTTCGACGGGGCTCTGGCGGCCGTCATCGCGCTTTCCAGCCTCCAGCCGGACGGCGCCGCCTCGGCCCTGCCCGAGGGCGCCGAGGTCGCACTGGTGGACAATGCCGGGCGTTATCTCAGCATGACCGACGCCGCCGCCTTCGCTCCGCCGCCGGACGACTGGCTGAGGCGCACCCAGGCGGGCGGGTCATATGTCTGGTACGCCCAGGCTGGCGGCGAGCGACGGGTCCACATCGCCGCGCCCCTGGTGGGCGAGAGCCTCTATGTCATGCTGTCGGCCAAGTCGCCGGGCCTGTTCTCATGGGCGCGACTGAATCCGCTGACCGGGCTGGTCCTGCCGCTCATGACCTTCGCCGTGGTGCTGGTCACGGCCTATATCGCCGTCGATCGGGTAGTGGTGAGGTGGCTGATCTATCTGCAGCGGATCGCCGCCCTCTATGCCCGGGGCCGGCTGACGGTGCGGCCTGCACGGGCCGAGGACATGCCCGCCGAAATTCGTGACCTGGCCGAGACCCTGGAGGACATGGCCGACGCCATTGTCGGCCGCGACGCTTCCCTGCGGGAGTCCCTGGCCCAGAAGGACGCCTTGCTCCGCGAGATCCACCACCGGGTGAAGAACAACCTGCAGGTCATTTCCAGCCTGCTCAGCATGCAGCAGCGGGCCCTGTCGGACCCCGGCGCCCGGGCGGCCATGTCCGATACGCGCCAGCGGATTTCCGCCCTGGCCCTGGTCTATCGCGCCCTCTACCAGGGTCCCGACCTCAAACGGGTCGATCTTCGCCCCTTCCTGGAAGAACTCACCGCCCAGCTGGTGGCCGGAGAGTCGATGCGCGGCCCCCCCGTCCGCACCGAACTTCATGCCGACGCCCTGATGATCGATCCCGATCGCCTGGCGCCCCTGGCCCTGTTCGCCGTCGAGGCGATCACCAACGCCCAGAAGCACGCCTTCGCCGAGCGTGGCGGGCTGCTCAGCGTCGATTTCCGGGCGGCCAACGGCCAGGCCGTGCTGGAAATCGCCGACGATGGAGTGGCGACAGACCAGGCCCTGGCCGGGACGGGGGTCGGTCGCACCCTGATGACCGCCTTCGCCCGCCAGTTGCGGGGCCATGCGGAGGTGCTGAGGAACGCCGCCGGGGGCGTCACCGTGCGGCTCGTCTTCCCGACCCCGCCAACCGAGGCCTTCGAAGCGCCGGAGCGGAACCAAGCGGTGGCTTGAACGTTGGATCACGGACGCAGACAAGCCTCACAATGGAGCCTCCCCAAATGCGCAAGATTCTCCTTCTCGCCGCCCTGACCGCCAGCCTTGGCATGACCGCCTGCAACACCATTTCCGGCGCGGGCCAGGACGTGGGCGCTGCTGGCGACGCCGTGACCCGGACCGCCGAAGACGCGAAGAACTAAGAAGGCCACTGCGCGCGAGGCTCCGCCTCTGCGCGAGGTCCAGACCAAGAGCCCCGCCCGGCGATCGCCGCGGCGGGGTTTCTTTTGGCGGGGATCAGGCTGCGGCCCGAGCGTTTGCAGAGGCCTGAAACACGCCCGCGTGCGCGCCGGCCGTCAAACCCTGGGCGTCGAGAGCCTGGGCCTCGTTGGCGCCGACGATCAGATAGCCGCCCGGATTCAGCGCCGCCGCCAGGTTCTCGATCACCCGCTGCTGGGCCGGCTCCGTCATCGCCTCCAGCACGTGGCGACAGAAGATCACGTCAAAGCCCCGAACCCGCGACAGATCGCCGATCAGGTTCAGCCGGCGCCATCGGATGGTCTGGCGGATGCGCGGCGAGATGGCCCAGGCGTCATCGATCTTGTCGAAGTGCCGCACCAGGCTTCGGATCGGCAGGCCTCGCTGCACCTCGAACTGCGTGTAGAGACCACTCTGGGCCTTCTCCAGAGCGCGCTCTGACAGGTCGGAGCCGAAGATCTCAAATTGAGCTCCAGGATGTTCGCCCGACATCTCGTCTACAAGCATGGCGAGGGAGTGCACCTCCTGGCCCGTGGCGCAGGCTGCGCTCCAGATGCGGATCGGCTGGTCGGCGCGCTGGCGGGCCAAGTCCGGAGCCAGCTCATCGCGGAACAGGTCGAAGGGCGTCTGGTCCCGGAAGAAGCTGGAGTCCCCAGCCGCCATGGCTTCCACAATGGCCCAGATCAGCCGGTCTTCCCGTCGGGTCCGCAGGCCAGACATCAGGTCGGCGATGCTTTCGAAGCCTTCGCGGCGCGCCACCGGCCCCAGGCGGGTCTCGAACAGATAGTCTTTCGCCGGGTCCGCCAGCTGCCCCGAACGGGCGGCGCAGAGCTGGGCGACGAGGTCGCGGTCCTCCGGTTTCATACCAGACCGGCCTGGGCGAACTTGGCCGCCACGATCTCGCTGTCAAAGGGCTTCATGATGTATTCGTCAGCGCCGCTCTCGAGGGCTTCGCGAATGGCGGCCAGTTCGTTTTCGACCGTGCAGAACACGACCTTGGGCGCCGCGCCGCCGGGCTCCATCCGCAGGCCGCGCAGGAATTCCAGTCCGTTCATGACCGGCATGTTCCAGTCGAGCAGCACCACGTCGGGCATGGCGGAGCGGCACCAGGCCAAAGCCTCGGCGCCATCGGCGGCCTCGGCGATGTCGAAGCCGAGGTCCTCCAGGATCCTGCGCGCGACCTTCCGGATCACCCGACTGTCATCGACGATGAGGCAAGTCCTCAACGGAACACTCCCAACTTGAGGGCCAAGTTGTTGCGCCCTGCTGGTTAAGGAGCCGTTTGGTTTTGCAAGTTCGCGCCGCCCGAGCGCCCGATTTGGGGGCCGCCGGTCAACCGGCCGGCAGGGTCGCTGCAAAGGTGACCTTTTCCTCGTCGGCCTCGGCGAACACCCGGCCGGAGGCCTCCGTCACGAAGAGGTGGACATAGTAGGCCTGCACCCAGTGTCCATGCATCAGGCCGTCGGGCAGCTTCTCTCCGGCCAGGCCGGCGGCGATGTCCGGGCGCAGCCGCGCCTTGGGGCCGACCGCCTCCACGGCGATCACTGTGGCTCCGCCGTCGTGAACCGCCTGCAGGCGGGCCTTGCCGCCCAGCGGCAGCGCCGCCCCAGCCAGTTGGGCCAGGTTCAAGGCCGTGCGGGCGGCGGCCTTGTCGAGGGACGGAGCCTCGACGGCCCATTCAAGATCGGCGCGCTGATGTCGAAAAATCCCTTGGGCCAGGGCTTCCAGGTCACGAGGATCGAAGGTCTCGGCTGAAGCCGAGGCGCCGAACGCCACACGGGTGAAGGCCAGCATCTCGGCCAGCTTCCGGCCCGACGCCGCGATCAGGCCCATGGCGTCTTCACGCATGTCCTGGGCGTCGGGATCTTCCAGCAGATCGAGGCCGGACACGATGGCGCTGACGGGGCTGATGAAGTCGTGGCACATCCGGGCCGCCAGATAGGCGGCGATCTGGGCCGCGCCCGGCGAAGCCCCGCTGGCGCCGGGTTCAGAAGCGGTAGGAAGAGAGACGTCTGTCATCGCCTGATCAGACTGGCGTGATTTGGCGCCCGCTGAACAGGAAAAGCGGCGGCTCAAATAGCCTTTTCGAACGCCCAGGGCTCAGAGGGGGGCGCAAGTCGGGCTGGCGTCGCATAGGCGGCGCCCTGGACGTCCAGATCGAAACTGGCCTGTTCGGCGCGGCCCTGCGGGCCTAGCTGGACCGCGAGATAGCCCGTGAATCCAGCAAAGAAGGCGAAGACCGCCACCCAAAGGACGATCCGCAGCGAGGCTTGCGGCATTCTGGCGGGGAGGGCGTGGGCGCGTTCCATGCAGTCTCTAACCCGGACAAAGGCCCAGGGTTGCGGCGAGCGCCCATTTTTCGCCTCACACTTTTTGCGAATTATTCTCATTGCGCTTCAGCGCCGCATCTATTAAGAATTATTCGCAAATCTAGAGCCCGCACGCCCCCTGGGCGTCGTATCGTCCCCTTGGCGTTTCCTCCCCGCCAGGCCTCGCCCCGCCCGGCTCCCCGCCTGGGCGGGGCTTCTTTTAAGCCCAGCCCCCGATGGCGCGCCCGGCGGGGCGCAAAGGCGGCTGTAAAACCGACGGAATTGGGTTCATAACCCGGGCTTGAGAATTGAGGCGTAGCAGATCAAGGAGGCCCGCCATGGCTCTGGATTCCGGTGAGACCCCGAAGACTTTCCGCTGGGATGACCCGCTGGATCTCGTATCGCGGCTTTCGGAAGACGAACGCATGGTCTGGGAGGCGGCCCGGGCCTATGCGCGGGACAAGCTGCTGCCGCGGGTGGTCTCGGCCTATGCCGAGGAGCGGTTCGACCGCGAGATCATGAGCGAGATGGGCGCCCTGGGCTTCCTGGGTCCCACCATCTCCGAGGAATATGGCGGCGCCGGCGTGAACCATGTGGCCTATGGCCTGATCGCCCGCGAAATCGAGGCGGTGGATTCCGGCTATCGATCGGCCATGAGCGTGCAGTCCTCACTGGTCATGTATCCGATCTACGCCTTTGGCTCCGAAGCCCAGAAGCAGAAGTACCTGCCCGGCATGGCCCGGGGCGAGATCATCGGCTGCTTTGGCCTGACCGAGGCCGACGGCGGCTCCGATCCGGCCTCCATGCGCACGGTGGCCAAGAAGGTCGACGGCGGCTTCGTCCTGAACGGCGCCAAGATGTGGATCACCAACAGCCCGATCAGCGACGTGGCCCTGGTCTGGGCCAAGCTCGACGGCGTGATCCGCGGTTTCCTCGTGGACCGCGGCTCCGAGGGCCTGACCACGCCCAAGATCAACAACAAGCTGTCCCTGCGCGCATCGGTCACCGGCGAGATCGCGCTCTCCGACGTCTTCGTGCCCGAGGACCACATGCTGCCCGGCGTCACCGGCCTGCGCGGCCCCTTCTCCTGCCTGAACAAGGCGCGCTACGGCATCGCCTGGGGCGCCATGGGGGCGGCGGAATTCTGCCTGCACGCCAGCCGGGACTATGTGTCGAGCCGTCAGGTGTTCGGAAAGCCGCTGGCCGCCCGTCAGCTGGTCCAGAAGAAGCTGGCGGACATGCAGACCGAGATCGCGCTGGGCTATGAAGGCGCCCTGGCGCTGGGCCGCCTGATCGACCAGGGGGCCTGGGTCCCCGAAGCCATCAGCCTGATGAAGCGCAACAACTGCGGCAAGGCGCTGGCCATTGCGCGCGAGGCCCGCGACATCCACGGCGGCAACGGCATCAGCGGCGAGTACCACGTGATGCGGCACGCGGCGAACCTCGAGACCGTCAACACCTATGAGGGCGCCCACGACGTCCACGCCCTGATCCTGGGTCGCGCCATCACCGGCGAGAACGCTTTCTAGGCGCTTGCGCGGCGCCAATGGCGGCCCGGGGCGTTCATTGGCCACGCCCCGGGAGCCGCCATGTCCGACAGTCCTCGCACCCTCGACGATGTCATCCTCTGCGTCTGCGACACCGCCGCGGCTTCGGAGGGGAAGGTCAGCCTGCAGGAGGTGCGCGACGCCATCGGCGGGCGCGCCTATGGCCCCTTGCTGTTCATGGCCGGCCTGATCACCATGACCCCGGTCAGCGCCGTGCCCGGCGTGCCCACCTTGTTGGCGTTCACCGTCGTGCTGATCGCCGGCCAGATGCTGGTGGGCTGCGAGACCGTTTGGCTGCCGCGCTGGCTGCTCCGGCTCAAGGTCAAGGGCGCCAGCCTCGAAAAGGGCGCCCGTAGCGCGCGGCGGCCAGCCCAGTTCCTCGATCGCCTGATCCGACCGCGCATTGCAGGCATGACCGAGGGCGTGGGCCGCAAGGGCGTCGCCCTGGTCTGTATCCTGGTCGGGGTTCTAACCCCGCCCCTCGAGCTTATCCCGTTTTCCACTGCCATCCCGGCGGCGACCATCACGGTCTTCGGGCTGGGCCTGACGGCGCGGGACGGGGTCGTCGTTCTGGCGGCCCTGAGCGTGGGCCTGACGGCCATAGGCCTGGTGGCCTGGGCGATGCTGGCCTAGCCGCTCGTGACTTCTCCCCCCAATCGGCGCCAGGGTCTGGCCATGCTTCGACACCTCCTCGCCGCGCTCCTGTTCAGCCTCGTGGCCTTCCCGGCCGTGGCCCAGACGGCAGGCGCGCCGGCCGCCGACCCTGCGCCGGCCATAGCAAGCCGCACATCAGGCTCCGAAGACAGCGACATCGTCGCCAGGATCAGCGCCATCTTCGCCGAGATCCCCGGGCTACAGGCCGTTGAGGTCCGCGCCAGCGCCGGGGTGGTCACCCTGCGGGGGTCTGTCGCCACGCCCAGCGAGGCCGAGCAGGCCGAAGCCATCGCCAGCCGGGTGGCCGGCGTCGTCACCGTGCAGAACGCCCTCGAGCGCGACCTGGATGTCCGCTCCAATGTGGCGCCGGCCTTTGCGCGGTTTCAGCAGGAGACCCGCGGCCTCATCCAGGGCCTGCCCCTGCTGGGGGTGGCGCTCGGCGTCGCCGCCTTGATCGGGCTGATCGGCCACGGGCTGGCCGGGATCGGTCGGCTCTGGGCCTGGCTGACCCCCAACGCCTTCATGGCCGAACTGGTCGCCAGCAGCGCGCGGGTGGTTTTCGTCGTCCTGGGCGTAGTGATCGGCCTGGAAATCCTCGGCGCGACCGCCCTGCTCGGCGCGGTTCTCGGCGGCGCCGGCGTGATCGGCATCGCCCTGGGCTTCGCCGTCCGCGACACGGTGGACAACTATGTCTCCAGCCTGATGCTCAGCCTGCGCCAGCCCTTCCGGGCCAACGACCATGTAGTGATCAATGGCGAGGAGGGCCGCGTCATCCGCCTGACATCCCGGGCCACGGTGCTGATGACCCTGGACGGCAACCACCTGCGCATCCCCAATGCGATGGTCTTCAAGGCCGTCATTCTGAACTACACGCGAAATCCCGAGCGGCGGTTCGAATTCGACCTGGGGATTGGCGCCGAGGAGGACGGATTGGAGGCGATCGGGCTCGGGCTCGGCGCCCTGAACGCCCTCCCCTTCGTCCTGGCCGAGCCCGAGGCCAGCGCCGTGATCGTCGATGTGGGCGACTCCAACATCGTCCTGCGCTTCTACGGCTGGGTCGACCAGCGCCAGACCGATTTCCTCAAGGGCCGCAGCCGGAGCATTCACGCGGTCAAGGCCGCCTTCGAGGCCGGCGGCTTCAGCCTGCCTGAGCCGATATACCGGCTGCGCTACGACACACCAGCGCCCGGCGCCCCGGCAGCCCCCGCCATCCCGAAACCTGCTTCCGTCCAGCCGCAGCCAAGGGCGCGTGACGATCACGCCCCCCCTGAGGCCCTCGACACAGCGCCGGCCCCGGCGGTCGAGCGCCTGGTGCAGGAGGAGCGTTCTGACAAGAAGAGCGGCGACCTCCTCGACGACCGGCGGCCGATCGAGTGATCTGATGCGATCAGACAATGCGGTCTGATCGCATCAGCCCCTAAGAACGCTTCTGCAGGACCGCCAGAGCCTGCACCGGTTGGTCGCGGCGGCCGGGCACGACCTCCAGGACCGTAAAGTGCTCTTCGGCGAGGGCGACGAAGGTCGAGCGGCGTATCCAGGCGGACAGATAGTTTGAGCCTTCCAAGGCGTCGTTGAAGATGACGAGCGGCTCCGACTGAAGCGAGAGCCGGACCGATTCCGGACCCCATGCGGCGGCATAGTCCTCATCGTGGAACGTCAGCATCGCAAGTCCCCCCGGCCGCAGCACTCTCGCGATTTCCGCGAGCCAGGATCGGATGGCGGGCTCCCGGAGATGCGTGAAAACGGAATAGGCGTAGACGAGATTTCTATCCCCAGACGGGCACGTGGTCGGGGGCTGAAGGCCGTTGCGCAGGTAGCGGCCGGGCAGGTTGGAGGCGCACCAGCGCACGAGCTGCCGATTAATGTCCGTGCCGAGGAAGTCGCCGCCAGCTTTGAGGACGTCCGGAGCGATCCACCGGGCGATGCGGCCACAACCACAACCAAGGTCCCAGACGCGCGCTCCGCCTAATGTGACGCCATGGCTTGAGGCCACTGAGATGAACCAGGCCGCATCCTGCTGTCCCTTCTCGGAATACCATCGTTGCGAACCTGTGCCGGCCACAGCCCCGATCAGGGCGGCGGGCGGCATCGGCAAGCCGTCCTGATAGGGGTCGCTGGACAGTTCCGCGTGGCGCCGCTCCTGGCGGCGGTGAAGCGGGCCGATCAGGCCGCTGACTTCAAGTCCCCGGTGAAGGAGGCGGCGTAGCGGATCTCGCATGAAGAGTACTCCTGGCCCTCGTGACAGCCACAAGAGCCATAACGGACTGGGTCTGGCCTAGGCTAGGTCCTGGCGCGGACCGGCGCTCCGCGGCTAGTCTGCGTCATGCAGCGGATCGCCGTCATCGGCATAAGCGGCTCTGGGAAGACCACCTTCGCGCTGGCCCTCGCGCGCGCGACCGGCTTGCCGCTGCACCACGTCGACCAACTCTTCTGGACGGGACGGTGGCGGCCGGTTCCAGAGCACGAGTATCTAGAGTCTCATTCGGCATGGGTGAGCCGCGACCGGTGGATCATCGAAGGATTCGCGGACCCGTCGTTCGCACAACGGCTCCAGCGCGCCGACCTCGTCGTCTACCTGGCGCCGTCGCCCTGGGTCTGCGCCGGGCGCGTGGTGAAGCGCTGGTGGGCGCATCGGAAACAGCCCGAGCCGAACTCCCCGCCGAAGCCCTTGAGAGACTGGATTTCCGGTTTCTCTGGGTGGTTCTTAGCGCCGCCGAGCGACCCGCCATCGCGGCGGTGTTGCGGCGGTCGCCCGACGCCGTGGTGCGGCGGCTGGCCAGCGCGCGAGATCGGGCCGCCCTACTGCGCCAACTTGTGCACGAGCAGGCGCAGAAACGCCCGCCGGGGGATTAATCCTGGCGGGCGTTATGGATGTTTGGGTGCGGGGACAGGATTTGAACCTGTGACCTTCAGGTTATGAGCCTGACGAGCTACCGGGCTGCTCCACCCCGCGGCAGATGGGATTGGCGCGTAGGGGTGCGCCGGTGTGTGATGGCAAGGGTCTGATGAGTTGCATCCGTTTGGTAGACCTGGCGGCGACCT
>Ga0208179_1000427_pt1 | contig 28018 bp, 20 predicted proteins | sample Malvired_Geostar_FD_184238 | JGI IMG/M metagenome (GOLD analysis project Ga0208179, IMG submission 184238) | Marine viral communities from the Global Malaspina Expedition - Malaspina viral metaG DeepMed_Geostar (SPAdes) (version 2) | ecosystem: Environmental > Aquatic > Marine > Oceanic | place... | reverse complement strand
TTGGGCTAATGAGAGAGAGAAGGAAAGAATGAAAGACTTTGAAATATGGTGGCACACTGAGGGGTCAGCATTATGCCCTGAAGCAGACGAAGATATGGACGCTTTTTTATATAGGGTAACAAGAATGTCATGGTTAAATGCTACATTTCATATAGAGGAGAAAGAATAATGGGTGAAACAGGTAGAAGACTTAATGAACTAATTGAGAGTTTAGAAAGATGTGGACTCATAGAGCGTAGAGTTGTACTGGGGGGAGGTGAATGGTATCCAATATTAACAGACCTAAAAAGAATAGAAGATGAGCATACAGCCCTCATAGAATACTTAGGCTTAGAGGTTAAAGAAGTTACAAGACACTTGAAAATTGTAAAGAAAAAAGAAGTGGGTAGTGAAACTAACCAGAAGGAGAAAGAATGACAATAGACAGAGATATAGATTATATAACAGACTTGGAAAACAGTCGAAAAGTTTACCGTAAAAAACCAAGTGGTAGATATGAAGAGGTTGGGGAAAAGTTCAAAGGTTTCCCTGTTGATGGAATATGGCTTGTATGGGATGGGAGAAAGAACTGTATCACCAAGATAGGAGATATTGTTGGCAAAGACATATCTTCTTTAAAGGGCATTGAATATGCTGTTGATATGATAGAAACGAAGTTACTTAATGCAAAGGGATTTTCCAGAACTATTGCAAGTATAGCAAATGAAATAGTTAATGATTTATACGGCTTAAGGGAGAAATAATGAGAACACTTAGCATAGAAGAAATAGAAGGCCTAATTGAAGAGAGGGATATGCTTGCCCTTGAAAATAGGTATCTATCAAGACATCTGCTCCAGAATGGATATAAAGAAAATGAAATAGATAGTATTGCCAAGGGGTTTGATGATTGGAGAGAAGAATGAGCCACAAAAAGAAGGTGAATGAGCCACAAACAGTAACGAAATATCCTGCACCTAACTGGGCAGTTGGACAAGTTACCCGTATAAATGGACTGGTTGAGGATACTTGTAAGCACGGTGTTGGACATCCTAATGCTGACTTTCTAAGTATTAACAGTCAAGGTAAAGACTGGATGAAGGCTTATAGCACTCACGGCTGTGATGGCTGTTGCGGAGAACCAGACTTTAAGGTGGATTTTAGTGAGCTGAAAGATGTTATTGATGGGCTTGTAGAGGATTACCAAAAGAAAGATAACAGTGAATGGAAAAATATAGTAGAGCGGTTAGCTCACCTTGGCAAGGATACGCATGAAAGTGTCAAAGAACTACTTGGATCAGTTAAGTTACTAAATACGATAACTTCTGCGAATGGATTGGCTATTCAGCAGTTAGAAAAAGAACTCAATAAGTTGAAAGGAGAGAAATGCAAGAAGAAATAGAAGTAATAGAGAATAATGATGGCAGTTGCAATATACGGCTCCCTGAAAGGTACGTTAGACCTCTGCTTACCTATGCAGTAAATAAAATGCTTGAAGAGGTATGTAATCAATATAAGGAGAAAGAATGAATAGTGAAGACAAACTATATGCAATATTTTGGGTGTGTTTAACTATTATACTTATAGGAGTATCAAGCATGATGGCAAATTATGCTATTAAAGAAGTAGAAGCATACACTTCTAATGGATATTCAAAACAAGGTGCAGTAACATCATATTGGTATAAGGAGAAAGACAATGAGTAGTTGGTTAAAACCCTGGAAGTGGTCAAGACATTATGACTATGGTACGCAAAGGACTACCCGTAAACATATAAAGAGGCTGCAGGAGAGACAGGACAACATAGAAAGTCTGCTATTTGAATTAATCAAAGAGCTGGATTATGTGGCTACTATCTCTGATGCAGATGCAGATTATTTTACTTTAAAGAAAGTAAAGGAGAGTAAATGAAATTAGTAACCTGTAATAGAGGCTGCGGTACAGATAACTTACATTGGAAATATCCAGAAGGTAAGTATAAGTTATTTGATGAAAATGACTTAATGCATATATGTGAAGATGGTGTAATAAAGAATACTACTTACAGAGAGAAAGCTACGGCTAATCTACTTAAAGATCTAGTTATAGATGAGCCAGCTAACATTCCATTGCCACATGATAAAGAGAAAAAAGTTCCAATAAAGCAAATAAAACTTCCTAGAACTTATACTAAAGAGCCAAGTAAGACTTTTAGTATTACTACTAATGCTACCGGTATAGCTATAACAGGAAATGATACTCATACAGCAGTATATATTTCTAAGCCTGCTATAAGAGAGCTTACTAAAGCATTGGTAGATTTTGTATAATCCACTTCCAGATCATTGTATAGAGTGTAATAAACCTACAAAAGATGGAATTGTTTGTGCTTGGTGTCAAGAGATCCTTGATGGAAGGGTCTGCACTACTTGCAATGAACTGGAAGATAACTGTAAATGCGGAGATAAATTATGAAGCGAGAATTCGCATTAAGCCTATCTAGGCGTCATTACTTTGAAGATCCAGCTAATATTATCAAATGGACACCCCTAGATCATGATACTTATATGTCTTTATATGAGTATGATGACTATGTGGTAGATTACTTTGCTAAGAATAGAAAGTTAGCAGGATATGATGGTGATATCTATATACCAGAAGAGTTCATATTAGATATTGATGGAGCTAATATAGATGATGCCCAGATTAAGGCTATAGCATTAAAGAAGTTGTTAGAAAATAAAGGTGTTCCCTTAAAAGCATATTTTAGTGGTACTGGATTTCACTTCCATATCCCTAGTACTGCTTTTGCTTATGAACCTTTTCCAGAATTACATGCTAGAGTAAAGCAAGAGCTTACAAAGCAAGATGTCTTTAAGTATGCTGATCCAGCAGTAACAGATAAACTAAGGCTCATAAGGGTACCAAATACGAAGAATTCTAAGTCAGGCTTATATAAGGTCCATTTAGAAAATGGCCTCCTAGAATCATCATGTGAAGAAATCATAGATTATGCTAAGAAGCCACATGAACCTGTAAATATGACTATGGAATGCTTACCAGTATTTGACGTAATGCCTAAGACACCTAGAAAGAAAGCATCTCAAGTTGAGATATCTAAAGGTAGATCAGCTGATCCAACTATGTATCCTTGTATCTCTAGTATGGTTAATTCAATACCTGTAGGTAAAAGACATGTAGTAGCTTTAAGATTAGCTGCTTGGTTTAGATGGCGCTACCCAGAAGAACTTGTAATCACTATGATGGAGCACTGGAGAAAGCAAGTAAGTAGCCCTAATAACCTTTTCAGTGAGATAGAGATGCAGAAAATAATAGAATCTACATACAGTGGACATGGCGGTGATGGGAACCGCTATGGCTGTAGTGATCCTGTTATGGATGAGCATTGCAAGAATACTTGCCGTCTCTTTCGCACTAAAAAGAGTCAGGATGTTATGGATGCTGAAGCTATGGAGAACAACTTAATAGAGTTCTACAAAAGTGACGTAACTCCCTTAAATATCGGGAACTTATACGGAAAAGACTTTCCAATATATCCAGGCGAAGTAGTTATATTACAAGCACCTCCAAAGTCTATGAAGACTATGCTGTTACAGAATTGGATGACCAGCTTTAAGGTACCTACTTACTTTCTAGAAATGGAGATGTCACCTAGGCAAATATGGTCACGTTTTGTAATGATGGAGAATGGGTGGACTGAAGAAGAGCTTAAACAACACTATCGATCTTTACAGAACGGACAAGATCAACAGTTTAAGTGGCTTCAAGTTAACTTTGCATCTATACCTGCTAGAGATTTAGAAAGAACTGTGATGGCACTTCCTTTTAAACCTAGACTAGTAGTTGTAGATCATATGGGACTCTTTGAAAGTAGCATAAAAGACCCTAATATGAGGGTAGAAGAGGCATCAAAAGCCTTAATGGAACTGGCCGTAAAGCAAAACATAGTAGTAATAGCAGTAAGTGAGATCAATAAGACAGCCATGAGAGAAGGCTTAAATATAGCCTCTTCTAAAGGATCTTTTAGAACAGCTTACAATGCTAACAAGATCTTGTCATTGATCCCTAGAAAGTCTAGAACGACAGGATTAATAGAATTACTTCACTTAAGGTGTGAGGCTAACAGGGAAAGAGAAGACCTTAATGTAAAGTTAACAGTAAATAATGTAAGGATAGAATATGACCCACTCGAAAATGTGTGAGATCATTGATCTTATAACAGAACAAGTAGATACAATGAGACAAGCAGGACAGCAAGAATATGCACATGATGCTGAAGATGTCTTTGCTAACTTCAATAGAATCAGTAACTTACTAGACTCTGACAGAAAGAAGATACTTTTAACATATATGCTTAAACATATTGATGGGATTACAGCATATGTAAAAGGACATAAATCTCAAAGAGAAGATGTAAGAGGTCGAATTACTGATGCAATAGTATATCTAATGCTCTTATGGGGCATGATAGAGGAGGAAGATGGTAGTATATCTGGGACAGAAGACAATCCATCAATGCACAATGTGTGGAACAGACTACAAGAAGCCGACGGAAGCTTATCTGAGAGTAACGGTGACTTACTGGCTAACGGGCTACTCAATGAAAGTGATCTGCAAGAAATGCGCAAAGAAAGACTCCGGAAAAAGCTCAGAAGACTGGCAGAAGATAAATGAAGTACAAATTCAACTTCCTGAAGAACTCAGAATACGATAAAGGTGGAAAGTACGATAAGTACGGCAACTGGGTGCGTGATGAAGTACCTATGTTTCATTCTACTATCGATCTGGATGGGAAGATCTATAATGCAGAGATATTTCGTACCTACGGAAAGTGGGGAAAGGAGGAGTTCGTACTATGTCTGGAAATAGACAGCAACATGGAAGCTCCATTCTAGCTCAAGAATGCTCTTATTGTGGCTCAACAGTATATATTGAGGTAGAAAATACCACTGCTGATGAGTATAATGACACTATGGTATCGAATTCGGGCCAAAATGGTGCCTTAGAGGCTACTTCTCAAGAGAAGCGACTTATACCTCACCATAAGATAAAGGAGGCTTTAAATCGCTTAAAGAGTGAGTATGGCTTTGGAATACCAGATAAAAAGGGAGAAAATGATGACGAAGAAACACTTCAAGTTAATAGCAATGATGCTCAAAAAGAGGACGAATCCAGACGGGTTTACGATATACAAGGACAGCCTGGTATCAGACATGTGTATCATTTTTGAAGACTTAAATCCTAACTTTGACAAGGTTAAGTTTAGGGAGGCATGCTATGAACGTGAAATCAGTCAAGGCTAAAGGTAGAAAGCTACAGAATTTCGTAAGAGATATGCTGAGAGATGTGTTCCCTCAACTGGCCGAGGATGACATTAAATCTCAGACTATGGGTATGACTGGGGAGGACATTGTGCTCTCTCCAGCTGCTCGTAAGCTAATACCTTATAGCTTTGAGTGTAAGAATGTAGAAAGACTGCAAATGTGGGACGCCATAGAGCAATGTGAAGCTAATGCAGGCGAGAGAACACCAGCTGTAGTATTTAAGAAAAATAGAAGAAGCCCCTATATAGCGATACCTTTAGGGGCTTTTTGTGACTTAATAGATAACAGAGGTGATGATGGAAAAAATAGCTAGCTATGGAGTGCCTTTATTAGCACACCTAACTACCTATCAAGGAGAGACTGACAATACTATAGGTATGACATTTCTATGGATATTTACAATAGATATTGATATAGGAAGAAAAAATCTAGGCTTAGTCTTAGGTGTCGGACCTTTGTATATTCAGCTAGGCTGGGGGGTGTTATAGCCCCCTAAAGCCTTCCTTGGCTTATATCTCCAGATAATTGAGCTAACTTACGTAACGTCTTACTTCTTTTGTTGCTTTTTCTCTTAAATGTTGCTGGCTTATAAAGATCATGGTAACCCAAAGGACTTGCAACCTTATCATCCAGCCATCTAGAAACCTTTCTATTCATACTCCTAGTCCAATCTCTCGGATATGCAGCAAATATATGTCTCCACATAGCATCCCAACCATGGCCATTTCCAACCTCTGGAAGTATCTTATTGGCCCACCTACCCCATTCACTTGCTAATCTATATCGTCTAGCATTAGTTTCAACAGCTGGATCATCATAGTCTATATCACCTAAAAGCATCTCATACATCTCACCCTCAGGGGCCTCATTCATAAGATTAGTAGATGTCCACCAAATTAAGTCACTTAATATTGGCCCTGAAGCTAGGGATACTATACCTCTTTTTTTACCTTCTACGTCAGGATCATCAGTAAGATGTTCTGCAAGTTCTTTAAATCGTTCAAAAGTATCATTCTCTAATATATTATTTAAGTCTGCATTGAAGAATATTGATAAGGCTTGAGTAGCTAAAGCTATCCCTGCAAAATTCATAGCAATAGCATATTCAGGTGCATCAATCTGCCTGGATCTCACTGCATCTATGCCACCCTTCAGTATTCTGGCTTGATTCTGCATAAAGGACATAGGGAAGTGCATAAACTGAAACATAAGCTGCCCACCTGCTGCTGCAGCATCTAAGCCTGTCATTTTAGGCTTCCCTGTAACTGGATCTATTTTTCCACTAGCAGCTCTTCCACCAACCATTCTAGCCTTAGAATGAGGAGCGTATTCAAAAGCAAACTGGTTTACACTCCTAAGAGCAAATCTTTTAGCTCTAAGAGTCCTCTCTAGCTTAGGCATATCTGTTTTAGACAATACTTCATAAGACTGTATAAAAGCAGATCTAAACAATGCAGTACGAGTAATATTCTCACCTAATCTGTGTAAAACCAATGACTTAGTCGTGGCCCACCTAATACCGTCATCTATCGCTCTCCATGCACCCTGATCTTTATAGACTATCTTATTAGAGCTTGGGTCAAACATGATACTACCTTTATCGGCACTAGCGCTTACAAGTCCATCTGCTACCATCTCATTGAAGGTTTCAGCCTGCTTAAAGTGAAAACCCTGTTCTTCTTCAACCTTATTAACTATATCTGTTATCGTCTCAGCATCCCCTCCAATATGCTTCTTGTTCTTATAAGCTCCAAGAGCCTTAACTGTCTTCCGCATACCAACTCCGCCAAAGAAATAGGCTGCTGAGAGAAAGTTTCTAGTAGCTCCAGTAGTGGACAGCCCCATAGTCTTCAATGTCCATGCAGAGAGTAAGGTTCTAGACATATTATTAACCCATTCAGGCCTATCTCTAAAACCTCTAGTAGATACTCTAAATGTATCATCTAAAAACTGCCTCATGCCATTTATATAGTTCTCGCTGAACTTAGGGCTTGAAAAGGCAGGCATAACTTCTAGATATTTAGCACCTATCCAATTTATCTTATTAAAGGCTATAATATCTCTAGCATATTGATTCAATACCTCTATAGGATCATGATTCCAAAACTTATCACTCAAAGAAGTCTCAGCTTTTATCCTGTCCGGTACCATAGCATCTATCATACTAATAACTCCTCCATCACCTTCTAGAGCAGCTTTCACTTGAGCGCCTCCCTTTGCAGTTAATAACTTATTCTGAAGAGCTTCATTGATCTGGACAAGATCCTCAAGCATAATATGGGGATAGTAACCGCCAGCCTCAAGGTTATCTTTAATTCTATTTTTTGCAGCGTTTATCTTCTCCTGGAATCTATATAGGTGCTTGTCCATGAGCTTGGGAGTAGTCCCATTATGTGATGCCCTAGTAGCAACCTCCATAAGATTATCTAGGCCTGGAAGAGCAACCTCTTTACCAAGCTTATCAAGAAGTGCCCTTGCAGACTCTGCAGCATTACGAACTCTAATATCGTATGGAGCAATCTTACTCCTAGTGCCAAAATCAGTTTTATTCATCTCTATCAAATCTTGGAAGTCTCTGTAAACCTTGCCATTATCACTAGCTACAAGTGATTCTATCTCCTTTTTAACCTCTACCATAGCAGCTTCAGCTTGAGATTTATTATCATTAGCCGACGCTTTAAAATACTCTGCCTGAGCTTTTCTCAGATTAGCCCTGAACCCTTTACTTCCAGTAGCAGCCATAGCGTCAAGCAACTGTTCACTTACATTCTTAATCTTATAGAAAGAGTTATCTTGATAGTTTCTCTCAAAGTTATATGCCTCATTTACTGACTCATAAAAGGATCTAGCAAGTGGATGCTTAATAGAGATAGATTCACCAACAGCTGTATTAAGATATAAAGATCCCATCCTATTTTTCTCATATCTCTTATTGAGCTTAGTTATCTCTGTATTTAAACGCCTTACTTCCCCAGGAGATAAAGATACATCCATTGATAGCGACTTGCCTTGAAAAAGATTCTCAGCCATTATCTGTATAGACTCCTCAGCTAACACATCAGTGCCAGCCTCTCCAATACCTTCCTTTAAGTTTTTAAACTTATTCCAATGTGCCCTAACAGTATTTATATCCTTCTCTCTCTTTACTGCTTCTGGGCTATTATAACTACATAAACTCATATCCTCTCCTAATCACAACTGGGAGATTTGGTATCTTCCCACTTGATAGTTTTATCTACTAAACTCTTAATCTCTCTAAAACTTACTCCACCTGAAGTCCGCTGAACATCTCCCATGTACATTACGCCCCTAGACTGCATCCCTAATCCTAGATCTGGCGTAATATTAAATCTCACTAATGCATCTGGCCTCTCAGCTAAAGTAGGAATATTCTCTATCCCCATAAAGTTTTTCCCAGTATAAAATCCAGACTTATCTTTAGTCATATATGGCATCTCCCCTCTTCCAATCATAAAATCATACACCTGCCCAAGCTCTTCACCCACCACTCTCGCAACCTCAGGATTATTTCTATATAAATATTGCATAGTTTTATCAAGCAATGTCTTATTAATATAAAAGTAAGGCGCAGCTCCAACGTCGCTTGAAACTTTCATTCTAGCCAAGGGGGTAGGTGTTAGAAGCGTTTTAGTAAGGTAATATACTTGTGTTTTAGAAGAGCTTAGACCTTCTACTGTAAGGCCTTCCATAGAAAATCCGTCTTCCCTTATCATCATCTTAGAGTGATCTTCATAATACCTACTTAAGGCTTCTGCTATCTCAGCATCGCCTAGCGTAAATATCTCCGGCGCATATTCGGCACCTTTTTTCAATCTGGATATAGACCTCGACCAGGAGCTAGTTATGGCCTTCCTGGTGGCAAATACGCTGTTTTCACCTGCATCTATTGAGAATCTACTCCAAGAATCAGGGAATATAGTAGTAAGAGGATTGTTTTTAGTCCATAAATAGCTCATATAACCAGTGAGTGTATCTTCATTATTAAGGCGTCTAGAAGCTATAGGATTTTTAAGCTCTATATAGTGTCCAAATAACTTATTACCGTACTGATCTCTAGAAATAGATTCACCAGCCTGAACAATAATAGGATTTCTATCTATAGCTTGATAGTTAACGTCTACAATATTACCATCAACATCTCTTTTGACAAAGTTTTTATCCTTAATCTTATAAAAATAGCTATAACCCTTCTGGCCATCTGGCCTACTAAGTCGGGTACGCTGACCCTTAAGTTCAATTATCTTAATTTTTTGAAGTTGACTCTCTGGTAACGCTATCTGTTTTATCTTAATATCAAGCATATCTTGAGCTCTCCCAAGTGCCATAACTCTATCTTGAGCTTTTGATACCTGATATGAATTGCTAGATTTATACCCTCTCAAATATCTAAGGTATCCAACAGCTCTCTCATATTCATACGTAAGTGCTGTTTCAAGCATAGCGACATGCTCTGCCTTCTTTATGTCTGAGCCTTTAGGTAATTGGAAGCCATCAAATATAGTATCGAACATACCCATATCCATCATCTCTGCATCTTTAGCCCCAAGAAGACGTCCAAGTTCAAATACTTGCTCTGCATTTGAGACTATATTAGCATACCTGGAAACTTCCTTACTATCAGAGCTAATGTTCCAAGCCTCAATAAAGCCTCTGTCATTAAAGAGATGGTTTTTAGATATCTCTCTAATTATCTCGCCAGAATCTGAGAGATCCATAAGTTTATCAGCATCATACCTTAAACCCTTCTTGAACTCATCGCCAAACTTAATGATATTCTTAGTAGGCCTTAAGCCCCGCTTGGACTTAGCTCTCTTAATGATATCGCCTAATGACTTAAGATCTTTAGAGATATTCTCACCAAAGAACATATGTAATAATTGGGTCATCTCTGCATCTGACATGCCTTTATTGCGCCTTAGAATTTCCTTAAAGACATAGGTATTTGGGTCAGAGAAAAAGCTTCTTAAATCAGCGTACATTCCATCCATCTCATCAACCCTAGGCTTATGCTTACCTGCCTGATCTGTGATATCATTAAAGATATTTGCCGGTCTCCTAAGCACATCAAGAACTATTCCAGCCATCTCTCTGTGTAGTTTATTGGATTGACGTGAAGTTCCAAATAATTCTGTGCCTTCATTAAAGAATATAGTATTAACAGGGTTATTCAAGAGATCTTGATTTACACCCTTAGAAGCATCTGCTATAGACTGTGATGCATTAGCAAAGTGGTTTAATCTGGCTCTATTGGATATCTTTTCAGCATTAGAGAAGCCCATATTAATATCCATACCATCTATAGTTATTTTAGAATTAGCCATCCAAGAAACAGCATTATTCATGCCTAGAACCTTGCCCATAGTCCTTTCTACCTGACGAGTATACTGCATATAAGCTTCTATAGTATTCGCTTGAGAGAGGCCTGCCCTACCCCTATTAGGGCCACCAAGTTCTATACCGAATGGGTTTAACATCTTAGGGGATGAGGTTAAGTTAACATAATCAGGAATAAGCCCTGAATCAAAGTTCGCTTCTTTAGCTACATCCCAAGGCTGTCCATGAAAGATAGTAACAGCGTCACCATCCCAATCACCCTGAAGAGCTACTCTAACATCATAGCTATTTACTTTAGCTATCGCTCCAAGATCCCTAGGCATAACATCTCTTATCTTAGTAAGCACAAAGTCGCTCTGCCCTTTTCTGGGGCTTCTCTCTACCATTGTAAGTATATTAGTATTAATGCCTGCTTCTTTGGCTAATTGATTATAGACTGTAGCAACACGACCTAAAGTAAAGTCATTTCCAGAGCCCAGCCAATATGTTCCCTCGTCGCTCTTCATAACGCCCGAAAGACTCTCTATAATTTCTCTTACTCCAGCTGGAACCTCCATTGGAGCTTTGTGTGCATAGGGCAAGGTAAACCCTTCCTTTTGATAAGCCTCTATATTGTTATAAATTTTATAAGTGCCATCCCCATTCACAGTAAACATGTAGTCTACACCATTCTCATTAAAAGAGAACTGAAGCTCCTGCATTGAATCAACACTCCGTAAAGCCCTATTTCCCCTTGTCATACCTAAAGCATACTCATAAGGTAGGGAAATCTCTCCGAACTGTGTCTGCACCTCAATAGTAGAAGCATCTTTAGACATAGTGGTAAAATAAGGATTCTTAAGAGTCATATCTGGTAAGATGTAGTATCTACCCTGCTTACCATCTGCAGTTGGCTTATTAATCTTAGTAAGCATCCTGTCTTTGAACATTCTAAAGATAGACTTCTTTACCAACGGCATAGTATGATGGAAGCCGTAAACATTAACCATTTCATTAACAAAGCCTAGTCCTTCAGCCTCATAGCCTCCTTCTTTTTCCATTCTGGCAAGAACCTGAGCTAGATTAGAAGAAGCAGCGTTCTTCATATGAGCATCCCACCCAACAGCCTTAGAGATTATTTCATCTAATTGCATCCATACTCTTGTCTTGTCTACCAGATTCTTAGACTTACCATACGTAATCGTATGAGAGATAGGTGCATTAGTGAGACCATGAGAGCTCTTTATAATCCCTTGATCTGCAAAGCTAATATCTATAATATTCTCCATAGATGGATTTACTATATCAGCACCTGTAGTCAGATTAGATCCGTCTAGAGGTACTATTTCATTGCCAGCCCTAGATCTACCTCTAAGTGACTTAACAGCAGATCCAGACATGATCATATGAACACCTCTAGGCATTACATCAGAAATCTCTGGTATATATGCATATAGTCCCTTGCCTAAAACAGTGCTTACACCGCTATTATGCCATACCGTAGGCTTTAACGCATTAGAATTAGATCCCTCTGGCCTCATAGCCATAGAAGTAAGATACATATCTTTACTTATAATGATTATCCCATCCCATCCTGAGGTATTTAAGCTATTTATAAACTCCTCATTAGAGTATTTTTCTGATAAATGCTTACGCATATCTTTTGGTAGGGATTGATCAATCTCTATCTGCCTGACATGATTGAGTCTATTATTAAAAATATTAGTCTCAGCTATAGAGCCATCCTTACCTATAAAAGTTCTTGCAAAACTCTCATCTAGCACTGGAACTACACCTATATTGTCAAACTCATTTACGATAGTCTCTATAGACCTACGAGTCTCATTTGAAAGCTCAGTATTAGACTCTAAGAATCGCTCTAGAGATTCTCTGGAGACTGGCTTAGATAGTTCATTAGCAAATAGAGTAGAATACTTAATATATTTTCTAGATGCCTCAGACATAGCTTCTAAACTGCTGACATTATCATTCATAAATAAGTCATAAGCAAGCTTGCCATTAGTCTTAAACCAATATAAAGCCCTAAGCTGTAACGCTGCATTAGAAGTATTCTCAAAAGCCCTACTTATATTTTGGGCTATCTCTCCGTTAGCCCCTCCAGGAGCATCAGCTAGTATCTGAACCAGATCATTATTAAACTTTTTATTAATAGCTGCTATATTTTCTTTTGAAGACTTAAAGAATAATGGCTTAGTATATCCAGTAATGAGCACTTCATAAGATCCATCAATTCTCTCTAATGCTTCCTTAGTATTTCCTATAGATATATCTTCATGCGCACCTTCATTAAATCTCTTTAAATCTTCTTTTTGTGATACCCTTACTTTAGCGCTACGTATTTTAGATGAAAGATCTGATATAAGCTCAAGAGGTTTCCTACCTTTGTCCATAGCATTACCAGAAGCCTCATAAATAACTATACCTTCATCGTTAAATTCATTAATAATCTCTCTAGCCCTAGTCCTAGATGAAGCTACATCAAACTCAAACTCTAGATTTCCATCTTTATAAGTTACCCTTGTAATGCGTTCCTGTAAACCGCTGTCTCTTAACAGTACTCCAAGATCATTCCTTAGAAAATTCTCTCCAGCACGCTGCCCAAACTTATCTGTAATATCAGCTACAAGATTTGATACTCCTTCTGGTGTCTTCAGTTGTTCCACCACCTCTATTTTTAGCTCTCCATTCTTACCTAGGTCATAATCAGCTATAATCTTGACACTATTTCTAGACACACTTCCAGCGTCATTTCTTATATCGGCAGCAAAATTAGCCTCATTCTCATGATAGTATAAATCAGTCTCCATAGGTTTTTGCCTAGATAGATACACAGCATTGACCATGCGCTTCCATTCAGCAAGTCCATGCGTTTGTGCAAACTCAAGAGCTAAGTCTTCCAATGAAGCACCAGGCCTTTCAACAGTTTTCTCAATCTCCTTGGTAAGATTCTTTATATAGAATAAAGAATTATCTCTCTCATTCAGCATCATACTAAGTAACTTCTCTGCATCATTCCTACTTCTGCCTTCAGTAACAAATGCCTCTTTCAAAGCATTAATCCATAATCCTAAATCTTTATTATAAATATCAGTATTTAAAAGAGCATCTTCAAATATCTTCCCTCTAGATAAATCTCTTTCTAAAGAACCTTTAACTCTTAGTATTTCTTCCCTAACTGCTGGAAGCTTCTCAGCTATAGCCTCTAATGCCTGTAGAGCCTTCGTACCATCTGAGTCACTTAGTGCATCTTCTAAGGCTTTAATACTATTTTCTCCTTCTAAAAGATCAATAGACGCAAGCTTATCTCTAAGTCCTACAATCTTCTCTACTATCATTTTCTTGCGAACTTCAGGAATCTTGCTATGGATACGTTTAATAGCAGTCATATCTACAGGCTGCTGTCTAGTTAAATCACCAGTAGTCTGGACTTTATCTCCTAAATAAGATAAAAGTTGTGCATACATATTATCTCTAGCCCTACTAGTTCCAGTCTCTCCTGACATTAATGAAGCTGTACGGTAGTCATAAACATAAAACTGTTCTGCCTCAGGATTCCACCAACCTAGACCTGCATCTTCTAAGTCTGTAACTAGCTCGTATTGCAACCGATCAGGAAACTTCTTTTGAAATCTACGAACTTTTACTTTATAAGCTATCTGGGATGAAAGTATACCATCTGATATAAGCCTTTCTGCCGATATAGGGAGCTGCATTTCCTTGAATCCATCTACAATAGATTTAGCCTCCTCATAAGACAACTTCTTTACCTCACCAGTCATAGATTTTTCAGAAGTGCCTGCATGATAAACAGAAGCTATCTCCCTTAGGTCTGACTCTAATTGAGCCCTATCTTTTTCAGCAAAGGCAACGTCTGAGTCATTCATCTTCTTTCTAGTAAGGTCTGGAATATCTTTTTCAGTAACTTCTATCCTTACAGGATCAACCATATTTCCCTTAGAATCTAATAGGAATGGATCAATAGCTCTCTTCCTATAATCTTGCTGAACGGGAGAGAGACCTTCATTGTCGCCAACTACTGATTTCTGCAGAATTTCCTCAGTCTGTATTCTCCTTACTGCATGCATTTCATCTAGGAATAAGTTATCATTAAGTTCAATAGGGACATGAATGCCTTCCCCTACAGCATCAGCCCGTAGTCCATCTTTAAAGGACTCTGATGCTTCCCTAATAACCTCAGGAGATATATCCTTACCTTTCTCTCCTAAATGGGTAGTAATTTTAACCAGACCAAGATCATGCAGCCTTAATATCATTCTATCTACCTTAATATGTTCATTGCCACCTTCTCTATTTACTCTACCCACCTGTTTAGTATCTACATTAAAGTCTACTACCCCTAGATCATTAAGCCTCTTTAGGAACCTAATATGTGACCCCTCTACACCCTGATTCCAGTTAATACGCTCCAGATTAAACCATTCATTTGGAGTAAACTCACTAAGCTTTTTGCCATTATACTCTATAGTTTCAAGCTTCCCTGCAATAGTATTAAGCTGTTTTTTAGAGAGGTATTCAAGATCTAGTATATTAAAGTCTAGATCCTCTACAAGACCTCTTCTGTGATAGATATCATACCAATCTTTAACTATTTGATGCTCAGTACCGACCGTAGTTCTTTGGTTATGCTTCCGGGCCTCCCTCATCTCAATATCATAGATATCAAATATTTCATTAGCAGAATCACTACCAAGCATACCCCTGGAATTAATAGCTACATCCTGCCTCGCCTTATGATAATTAACCACATCTGCAAGTGCTTTAGTATCTATATCTAGATATCGAGCCATCTCAAAATAGTTATCTACATTACGAGATGCCATCTCTCCTTCCATCCAACCCCTCCGGCTCTTGGTCATAAAAGCACCTATCATCATATGTGGAAGTATTTCATGAATACTAGCATTAGACATACTAGGGTCTATTATGGACTGCCAATTCATAGCTGCAGAGCCAACTGCCATTCTAGGTATTGAGACTGCTGTATCCATACTCCACTTTAATGCCCAGTTAGCTAGAGCTTTAGGGGTAGAGACACTACTACGTATTTGCTCTAATGCTTGTCGAGCTATCTTTCCGCCCTCCTTAGAAGATAAGTTCATGTTCAATATATCATCTAATAGTAATTCTTCTGTTATAGGCTTTCCATTAGCTCCAGTACGAGTTATCTTAACCTTCTTAGATGTCCATTCAGTGATGTTCTTCTTTCCATTAAGCATCTCTAAAAAACCTTTGAGAGTAGAACGTCCCTGTTGGGTCTCAGCTAACTTAGCATAGTCAGTCTTCTTCCATTGGTTAAACATAATTCTTGCACCATCTGTAAGCTTCTCTTTGCCACCCTTCTTAAATAAAGGTAAACCAAAGCCAGATCTAATAAATGGGAAGATAGCTCCGAGCAATATACCATGCCCTGCTGCAGTGCCAGGTGCAAACTTATGTGGAACCTTATCATCGGAGGTATATTTGGACCTGATATAGTCCCTCATAACACTATCCATAGTAAGTACTAATGCTTCATCAGTAGCTTCTCCAGCCCATTTAGAAAACTTAGACTTCCAAAAGCCTCCAGTAGGGGCTGATCTAGAATAATGATTCAACCATGATCCTAAGGTATTGTAATGCTTGCCTTCTTGGATGCCTTTAGTAAAGCCTGTAACTATGTCATCTATCTGCTTGCCTGTAACTTTAATACCAGCCTCAGATAGATTGGTACTAAGTTTTGCAGTAAGGATCTGGCCTATCTTGGAAGAAGCCTTAGCTGCAGTCTCTCCACCAACCTCTAGCTGATAGAGATACTTAGGACTTTTACCTATTATAGTAGCGCCACTTTCATGTTCTAAAGTCTTTCGTATAATATTTCTAGCAGCAGCCTCAGTAGTCTCTTGAGTAGCTTCTTTTCCTACAGTTTTAGCTATATTCGTGCCAGCTAAATCTGCAGTCTCTTTTGCTGTTTGTTTAGCTATACTCCTAACGCCAGTCTTAAGGCCTGATCCAACAGCTCTAACGCCCTTACCTATCAGCCCTATAGGAACTAAAAATCCTGCAGCCTCACCAAGAGCAGCTCCCCATAATTCATGAGCATTCTTTTCACCCCATGCTTTATTTCTAAGGTCATCACTAAACTCAGTAAGCCCCATAGTAGCGCTGGACAGTGCGTGCCCTCCTAAAGCTGAAAAGAAGTCACCCCAATCACCTTCAGGCTCTTGAGAGATATCTGTTGACACAGACTTCTCTGCTTTCTTTATTACTGTTGGGATTTCAAAGTCGGATCTAGGCTGTACTGGAACTAAGCCTAATTGCTTCTTCTTCTTCTTCTCAGTGTCTTCATCTGGGAAGATAGAAGGATCAAAATGCCATTCACTCATTTCTCTTCCTGTTCTATTAATTGATAGTAAACTTTTAACTCATCAGGATTATCTATATATCTCAAACTGCTTATAGCTTTAGACAGCTCATCATTACTTTTATTAGCTTTCTTTGCACTAGCTTTAGATATCCTTTGGAGATTACTTTCTAAACTCTCTGGTAAAAGGCCATTATTTCTAAGCTCATCTACTATATTTTCATAACTGTCAGTAGCACCTAATACATAATTAACTCCCGCCTTTACTCCAACATCTTTACCAGCCATCATGAGCCACCTATTCTCTCTGCTTACCTGATGCTCACGTGTGTCAACATTATGTACAAACCCTTCCTTTACAGATGCGGCAGCATGTCTCTGCCTCATTAGTTTCGTATACTCATCTTCTTGGGTTGTAATGCTATAAGCCTTCTTTAGTGCTGGATTTTGAGATAGTAAGTCTGTTATCTCGCTATCACTCTTATTTAGGAGCCATTCATAGTTATACTTAGACCCCCTGTCTCTAAGCTCTACATCATAGGGGTTATTATTTAAATAGCCAAAACTTCTATCATTCTCCCACCAAGATTTATATATATGACCTATCTCTGCATCCTTAGACTTATACTTCTCTTGTATATTGCCTTGAATCTTAAATAGCAGAGCATCTTTCTGAGGATTAGTCATACCAGAAGATATATCTTCAAATAATGTAAAAGACTTATGGAGGTAACTCTTAAATTCTTCATCTCCGCCTAGAAGCTTCAAGTCAAAGTCATATTTATTATTAGCTTTAGGCGGCATCTTATTGTCCCTTCATATTATCTAAATATTGCTTATATTGAATATCTACAGTTAAAGAGTCTGGACTAGAAGACTTTAATGGCTGGACTTTAGAAAAGTCTATAAAGGAAGCCTTCTTATTTAGAAAAGCCTGGTATTGTGCAGCTAAAGCAGGATTACTTTTAATAGCCTCTCTTAGGTGTGGATGATCTGCTAACATCTGCTCGAATGTATACATATCACCGGATAAAGCTGTTGCTAAATCCTTTATTACACCAAACATAGTATCCTCATCCATATTAAGACCCCAAAGTGACTTTCCTTTGTTATCCTTAGCTAATTGCAAGAGAGCCGTAACTGTTTCGGAAGTATCTCCTTTATCTGACTGACTGAGCAAGTCTCCCATATAAGTTAAATGGGTCTCTGCCTCAGCTCTTTGTCTGGCCTCTGCTGTTCCCTTGGTAATATCCATTCTTAGATCTTCATTGCCCTTACTATCTAAAGCAGCATTAAGCTTAATGAGATTAGTGAGGCTGGGCTGGTTAACACTAATAGCACCCATCTGATACTCATCAAACTCTTTTATACCATATTCCTCCTTTGCCATAGTGACAGCTGCCTTATAATCTGCAACATCATAAGAATCTACATTGCCAGCAAGTGCCGGAGAAAGATTAGTATTTATATATCTACTAATCTTATCAAGAGACTCTATCTCATTCTTTAAAGTCTCTACACGCTTAGCAGCATTGCTTCTTTCAGCCTTACTTTGAGCCCTAAGAGACTGCATTCTATCAACAGTATTGCTAGAATGGGATTCTTGAAGCTGATCATAACTGCTAGTAATATCCTTCTCATTAAACTTGTATCTCTTGCCAGTCCTCTCATACATAGACTCTTGAAGTTGTAATTCTAGAGAATCATACTGATCTATCTTCCTTTGGTTCAGCTCAAACTCCATCTTGGCAAACTCTAAGTTCTGATTTGTCTGCTCCTTCTTTATCCTAAATTGTAGCTCATCTCTAGCTATCTCAGCACTAGTATTAATATTCTTAACATTAGCCGCGTGCTCTAGGATGCTCGCTGTAAGCCCTAGAAGGGCGTTTAAAGCCATTATATCTTCTTGTTCAGCCATTATATACCTCTATCCATGTATCGCCTGAAAAACACCTTCTACCATGCATATATGCATTCCCTGTGCTAAAAGCATCTGACATTGTTTTACCATGAAGACTCTTATCAAAAGCTCCAGTAATCAGAGTCCTATCCTGTACATCTCTTGTAGGCATAAAAACAGACTCATCTTTTATCCTCTGCATGCCTGAGACAAGGCCATCCTTATCAGACATATCATGCGTTTCATCAATACCTGGATTCTCCGAACCTTTACCTAGGTCATAATCTGTTATTAGGGCTTCGTCTATATAATCAGATGACGCGCCATCTTTACTTCTTATTTTTTCCCCATCAGGTGTTGAATCATTAACATTTTTTCTTCTTCTTTTATGCCCGCCTCTTATAGAATCCTTCCAATATGTATTAAGAGTATCTACCCCTATATTAACTTCTGTCATAGCTTCAGCTATATCATCACTAGCCGCTGAAGTAAAGTCACCCTTAGCATCATTAACTGATGTCTTAAATTCATTGAGAGCAACCTCTCTACCGATTGCACGATCTTGTTGATTCTCTCCAGCAGACTCAGCATTCTCTACCAAGATCTCCTCCTTAGCCCTCACCACTTCTCCAGCAGTAACTAACCCGCTGTTTTCTGAAGCTACTTGCAGCTCTGCACGTTGATCCTGTAAAGTTTGCGCATTAGTCTGCTGAGTATCTCCAAATGCAGTATTTAAGTCATCTATTTGAGACTTGTATTCTACAGCCAACCCCGATAATTCCATATCTGGAGAAAAACCTTCATCTATAATTTGCTCTGCATTAGCGGTAGTCTTTTCAAATTCAATACCCTCTGCTGCAATTTCATCTATGGCACCTCCGTAGGCAGCATATACTGTATCATTATATTCGGTAGCCTTATCATTAATTGCATCCCTCATTTTTTTTGCCTTCTTATCTGAGCCGTACCATTTATTACCCTTATTATGTACTAGAAATCCCCCAGCGAAATAATTATGAGTGCCCTCTACCTCCATATTAAAGATAGTAATTGGGGAGTCTACTTTTGAGATACTTTTTATCTTGACAGATTTTCCTTTTGCGTCTAATAACATATCTCCTGTAGATAGATCTTCAACCTTAGTCCACTTACCATTGGCATAAAAAGGATGAGCTCCTGTAACCTTTATCTTCTTATTAATAATATAGTAATGATCACTTTCTCCAGAGAACGTACTTTCTACTTTATGCTTCTCTAATTCACCAGTCTTAAAGTTAAGAGACTTAACATAATCACCTACCTTTATATTTTTTATATATTTACGCATAGTTTAATCCTCTAAAATTGCCTCTATTAGACTTTCCTCTTTTAGTTGAGAGCCTATCTACCCTCCCGCGCGGAACTGTAGCTATATCATCTGCTGGAGAAGAAGATCCTGGCCCACTTGCACTTGCTGTAGCTATATCATGACCTGCCTTTCCTAGGGTGGCTACTGTTCCTGCTGTACTAAGCGCCATTCCCACCGCCCTTAAAGGCACCCCTACAATAGCTCCAATACCAGTGGCTGTTGCAGCGTCGGCTACAGTAGTAAGTCCTGATCCAACGGCACTAACTCCATGGGCTGCACCAGCAAACTTATCTCCCGACTGCCAGGCGTCCTGGGCTGCCTTGGCTGATGCAACTGTAGCAACAGCAGATGTCCCTATACCTATGCCAGATGCTAAACTTCCCGCTGCTGTTGCACCTGTTTTTGCAACTGTTTTACCAGCTTCCTTTGCAACTGTTTTGCCAGCTTCTTTCGCAACCGTCTCTGTTGCTGTCTTTTTAGCAACTGCTTTTGCCGCCTTTAGGCCTACATCAGCCACATTAAGGCCCGCTTGAGTTTTTTCTAACGCACTTGAATCTTCATCAGTAAGAACTTTACCAGCTTTATAAGCACTATATGCAGAGCCTAAAGCATTCGTTCCAGTTTTAATCTTACTTTGAGTCTCAAGCTGGGAAGATAAGCCCAACCTTGAATCATGAGTCTTCTTTTTTATGTTATTTACCGCTGTCTTAGTAGCCTCACCAGGCCTAAAAGAGTCCCCTCCTCCTCTAAGTTGCGGAGATCTACTCTGTATAGGGCTATTAGGATTAAGCGTTTGGCTGGTATTAAAAGAGTCATCTAATGGATTCCTTCCCTCAGATAATGCCTTATTAAAGTCTACTTCAGCGCTAACACCCTGCGATTTAGCTAGCTCTGCATTTCGCATATTTTGCATAACTTCAGGCATAGGTTGACTTCCTGGCCCAGGAGCTTTAAAGCGTTCAGGAACAGGAGAGATTGGCTTAATATCTTCAGTGCCCAGAGGACGTGTAAAACTGGAAGAAAAATCTAAAGGTTCCTTCATATCTTCTGTTGCAGCATCATAAAGTACTCTTCCAGCCCTTCCATGGATTGCACTAGAGCCCATATCTCCACCAGCCGGCATAGACTTAGTGCTAGCTGGATCTCTTAATACATCGTAGGATTCCCCGCTACCAGATGTTGCAAATGGATTATCTTTATTTATAAACTGAGAGCCATATTGCTTGCTATAAGCAGATGCAAGCTCTTCCTCATTATAAATAGGTTCATTATCATACCCTTGCATAAAAAGTTCATCTTCACTCAGAACTTGTCCAGTACCAGCCTCTAAACCTTCTGCACTAGTAAAGGAATCCTCGGTAAAAGAAGGATCATAATCTGTCACAGTTTTAGGTGTTGAACTATAAGTCTTTATATCGTTAGCAGCGGGCTCATACTCTATGACGCCACCTTCTGCAGGAATCTCACTAAGCCGCTCCCCTTTAGAGTAATCACCAGTTTCAGGAATCTTGCCTGTTTGTTCTTCTGTATGTTTAAGTATTTGTTGAGCTACTGCAGGATTCTGTACTACACTTCCACCAGTAACTAGATTTTTAGCCTTACCAAGGAGGCTCTCAGGCTGATATTGCTCATATAAAGAAGTATCAGCTGAAATACCCCATTGATTCTCTCCCACAACCTTTCCTAACTTAGCCTTATTTCTTTGTATATTGGATTCACGCAGCTTAAAGGCACCGCTTACAGCAGCCCCACCGAGAGTATACATCTGCTGCTTCTGCGCTAAGTCAATTTGTTCCTGTTTAGCAAGCTCACGCTCTCTATTCAGTCTCTTTCTGTCTACATAACGTAAGCGTCTATCCATTACGCTCATAAATAACTCCTTAAAATTCCGAGGAATTTAACACTACTAATACCTATTAAGCAACTATTATTATTGAGCTTCAAGTGCTTCCACCTTTGCTGATAGCTCTTTAACCGCTTCCACTAATGCCCCGACAAGAAATTGATACTCAACAGATTTAATAGCCTCTTCAGTATCCTCTGTATGTACTGACTCTGGGAACACCTCTTCCACCTCTTGAGCTATTAAACCAATTCTAAGTTTTTCTTTATCCTTATCCTTCCATGTGAAGTTAACACCTCTCAAAGATTTTACCCTCTCTAGCGCATTAGGAATAGTTTCTATATTATCTTTTAGCCTTATATCTGAGGCAGTATGATAGTCTCCATGAGTGCCTTCAACATTTCCATCAGAAGTTATCCTAAACCTTTCTTCAACAGTGCTATTATGCATCAATAAGAACCTTAAATCTCCAGTATTCTCTGAGGTATTCTGAGTCTCTCCTATTATTTGTACTAATGGGTTTCCATTAGCAAGCATAGCAATACATCCAATATTTTCTCCAGTTAGGCTCTCGCCATGATAGCTAAGTTCTATAATAGGAGGGTCCTCATTGCCAGGGGAATCTGCATCCGACTCTATAGTAAGAGTTGTCGCCCAATTGCCCTGATTAATTCTCCCAACACTATCAGTTCCTATACTTACATCTCCCTGGAGCCTAGTATGAGTTATAGAAGAGCTGCCTATTTTTACCGTGTTAGACCCCATTCCTGTGGCATCCTTTCCGATCACAATAGTATTCACATAAGCTGACCCTCCTGGCTCAGCACCATTACCTATTATAATATTATCAGTATTTGTCTGCAAGCCCATGCCTGCTTCAAAACCTATAGCTATATTTTTATCCCCACTTACAACAGCACCTGCATTAGCACCTATACACACATTGCCATTAATAAGAGAAGAAGAATTATGTTGTCCAAAGTTCACCGCAGCATTGTACCCTATTGCTACATTATCTCTTGCACTATTATTATATCCTGCCTGGCCCCACCCCTGCATAGCAAAGGCGCCAACTGCAGTATTTGTCAAACAATGTAAATAGGTATCGGTGTTATCTTTATTGATGAACCTCATAGCGGACTGGCCTATTGCAATATTATAAGAGCCGTCTTCAGTCTTATATAGTGTATTTGCACCTATAGCTATATTATCATTAGTGTTAGTAGTATCAGTTAATGCATCCCCAGGCTTGCTGGTAGAGGGGCCTATTAATATATTTTCTCGTGTAGAACCAGATCCAAACAATATAGTGCCACCCCAAGTATTTATTACAATATTGGAAGCAACATTGACCGATCCAGTAAAAGATCCCCCTGATGCGTTAATCGTACCTGTGAATGTACCCGAAGTTGCAGTAACAGCACCTGTAAAACTAGCACTGCCAGAACTATTTAGAGATATTGCAGTAGTGTCAGTACCTGATACTCTATTTATTATAGATAGATTACCACTTACATCTATTTCTAGGCGAGAAGAGTCATTTTCATACTTCCCAACTCTCACAATAGGGTCAGTACCCCTTCCAAAGCTAGCTATTTTTACGTCAGGATTACTGGCATAATTAGCATCATAAATAGTTAAACCATCGTCATAATCTAAACTCAATAATGGGAGCCATGACGCTGGGGTAACAGAACTATATCTTTGAAATTTTATCCCTTCCTGATCAGGCATAACTTTAATGCGATAATCTGCGGCGCCAGGGGAGGATAAATTCTTAGAGCCAAGTCGGATGCTGGAATAGTTGTCACCACTCTCAGTACCTATAATTATATTATCCTTATTATCATTTACCAGTGTTATTCCATCACCATCCAGCTCTATGTAATCATTAGTACTGCCAGGTCCATAAATTTTAAGAGCACTACTATTAGCTTCCAGCCCTAAATCACCAGCTTCGTTCCATAGCCTTAGATGAGTTGAACTAATACTTGCTCTATTATTGGTACCATCATAGAATGTCAGAGCACCGCTATCTACAGAAAGCTTTTCAGATGCTGGCCCAATTATTTCAACCCCTGTACTAGAGATTTCTACCTCTGAGTTTACACCAGAAGTATCTGTCTGTACACTTATAATTCCAGCTTTTAGAGTTATATCACGACCAAAGCTAGACTTAATGCTCCATACGCCCAGCCCGATGAATTCCTCAAAAGTTATGGTGCTGCCAGTAACCTTTACTTGTTTATCTCCAGCTGATGGACTAGTCTGGCCTTTAGGTGTAAGACGAAGTTCATTCGACCTAAAGGTTGACACTACTTTATCAAATGTATCCATAACTGTTAAGCCGCCCGAATCTAGTTCAATATGGCCCCTAGTAGCCTGTCCAACTGTTACTGTGCCTTCTACTATTGAAAAATATCCAATCCCCCCTTCTTTAATCCTGATAGAACCATCTGTAATTGTTAGTTGGTTATCTGTAGGTGTCTGACTATCTCCATTAAGAGTTATTATGCCTCCATTTAAAGTTACATTTGAACCAAAATCTGCTACAGCGTTATTACCTACAGTAACTATCATTCCAGTATCATTAATTGCTACATTGTCATCTACGTCAGTCCCTCCATATATATTAACCCCACCAGAGTGTACACTAACATTAGCAATAACTGCTGATGGAGAGTCTGCAGAAGAAGGAGCAACAGCAGCTGGCCCAATATTCATACCATATTCACTGACAGCAAGTTGAGGAGTATTATTACTCTTCATAATTATACTTCCAGACGTTAAGGATAGTGAATCATTCGTATCTTTTTTAATCTCAACTCCAGTATTGGTTATAAAAACACCATCTGTAGCATTAGCACCATACACTGTAACAGCAGTAGGAGCAATAACAGTAGAATATGAATAATTAGCAGGATCAGCCTCTACATCTCCACCTAAAACAAGAGTAGTATTATCCCACTCAGTCATAACAGTAGCGCCATCATCAGCATACATCTTTATGCTATTGCCAGTAATATCCATCTTCTTATTATTATCATAAAACTCTATCTTAGCAGCATCAGCCTTAAGATATGTAGCCTCATCACCCTTTATAAAGACACCAGATGTACTAGCCTTTATATAATTAGTTGAAGTTTTACCAGCCCACATTCCATATTCATTATCCCCACCAGTTTGTCCATCAAGTCTACCTAGCCTCACTTTAACCTTATCACTATGTTCCCAGTCACCTGATGTAGCTGCTTCTCCATTGGCAAAATCTGTTACCCCATTCCATATATCTATAAATGGTGACCCTGAGTCATCTGATGTAAGATAAACGCCTCCCTGCCTAGCCGCGTCACTAGTATTCCCAACTCTAACAAAAGTCATACCTACAGCGGGATCATTAGTAGTGCTTTCTTTGGTGGCTTCCAGTACATTTACGTCACCAACAGCTATATCAGTCACCTGAAATTGCGTCTCAGTTATAACTGCTGGAGATCCATTCTCCCCAAGCGTACTTTCATGTGACATAATAAGATCACCATTAGCAAAAGGATGGTAATCTACATCAGAAGTATCACCAGTTTCAAAAGTTAGATTCCATGTATCTCCAGATACATTAGTTACAGCAGATACTTTAGCTGCAGAGGTCACCACTAGGCTTCCGTTTGTAGCTCTAATCTGATTTATGACAAGCTCCCATACAAACATAGATCCTCTTACCCAAAGATTATCTACCTCAAGATTATAGTCAGACCCTGATTTATATATACCCCAACCATCTCCAGTGAATAAGCCTGAAGTATACGTAGTATTCTTTAAATTTGTCACTGTATCCGCTAACAATATATTATTACCACTAGGGGTAATTGTAAGATAGCCATTAGTATCTACGCCAAATGTGCAATTTTCAGTTGCATCAAAGGAGAGTTTTAATTGATTAGCAGTGCCAGCAAGAACTTCTAGTTTGGTATTGGGACCTACAACCCCAATACCGACATTGCCAGATGCCTTTATAGTCATAGCGGTATAATCGTTTCCACCAGAAGCAGTAGAACCAGATACGCCAAACTTTAATCCGTAATATCCACCATAAGTAGTATTATCATTATAAGCTCTTACTGAGGATTTTACCCCTGCACCACCATCACCACTTGTATCTGCACTATAAAATTCCAATCCCCCAATAGCTTCTTCATTTGACGCGTGCCAATCAGCAGCATTTTTTGTATTTGAAATTCGTATATGTGGAGCACTTGTCCCAATACTGGCACTTCCTATGTCTAATAAAGTATCTGGTGAAGTAGTCCCAATACCGACATTGCCATCACTTTGAACAACTAAATGATTATCACTTAAATTGGCTGAGCAATTTATCTTTAAGTCTGTGGTAGATGTACTGATGTCATATCCAATAACCCCCATCGTAGAAGTATTATTCTCAAAAAGAATCCTTGAATCAGCACTACTATAACCATTTAAAGTAATAGTAGCACTGGTTGAACTTCCATCACCAATTTCTAAGGCTGTACCTGGCGAACTAGTCCCAATACCGACATTGCCACTTTCAAGTATTGTCATTCTTTGTGCTAAAGATTCAGAACCATTTGGGGTAGTCCAAAATTGTAACTCCCCAGGAGAGTCACTTGGGTCCCCACTTGACCCTATCTCTGCACCTGCTATACCTTTAATTGCACAAGCGTTTTGATAAGCATTAGAGTCTTCATTGTTACTAGCCTGCCAAACCATATCTCCAAGAGATTGACCTTCTGAGGTTACTCCATCAGTGTGACTATTTCTAAAAATTATGTTTGAGCCTAATTGGTCTGAAGTAGATGAATTTGTTAAACATAAAGTAGGTGAATTGTTGGTGCTAGATTCAAGTTCTAACATATAATCTGGTGTAGCAGTCCCAATACCGACCCTGTTACTGGCACCATCAATAGATAAAATATTGTCAGCAGCTCCATCAAAGTGAAACGAGCCTATTACGGGCTTTACCTCTACTGTAACTTCCTGTGAAGCTGTATTAATAGTAGCACTATTAAAGTCTATATCACCACCTATAGTTACTGCTCCACTAGCTTCTAGAGTAGTAAACTTTCCTGTAGAGTGATTCTCAGTACCTATTGGGGTATCATCTATTTCTCCACTATTAATATAAGCTGTTATAGGGTCAGAATCTGTGCCAAGTTGATCTATATAACCGATACCATTTATATATATATCTTTAAACTGCCTGGTTGATGTGCCTATATCATAAGAATTATCAGTATCATTAATTATATTGCCACCTACCCGCAAATAGCCTGTAGCTACTTCTAGGGCTACCTTATTAGCCGTACCAGTTATAGTTACTAAGCTTCCGCTAGTCTGAGTTGTTGAATTGATTATATCCAGTCCTGCGCCGTTTGTGCTATCAGCATCAATACTAAGTCCCTTCCAGCGCTGGCCACTTTGGCCTAAATAGTACGCCCCGTCGGATCCAGGATTTAGGGCTGTAGTAGTGAATGTTGCTACTGCCGTACCTCCAGCAGCTAATGCAAAAGTATTTACTGACGTCCAATAGAATCCAGTATCAGGGTCACCTGAAAAAGAATAAGCTGGAGCTCCTGCTGTCCCATTAGAAGCTAATATTGGACCACCCATGGTTACTTTACTAGCGTAGGTATCTACTGTCAGTATATCTCCCGCATCACCATTTTTACGCACTAACAATGCTTCAGCATTAGTAGAGTCTATAAGCACAGTTCCTTGAGTAGTTACGTTTACTTCTACTGCGCCTGAGCCTGTTACATTAATATCACCCTCTACTTGAAGGTCATTTTTTACAGTTACAGTTCCGCCGGTAGCTTGACCTATAGCTATATTATCAGTACCAGAATTGATAGTCGCCAAACCATCTATTCCAGTAT
>Ga0208179_1000420_pt1 | contig 28401 bp, 29 predicted proteins | sample Malvired_Geostar_FD_184238 | JGI IMG/M metagenome (GOLD analysis project Ga0208179, IMG submission 184238) | Marine viral communities from the Global Malaspina Expedition - Malaspina viral metaG DeepMed_Geostar (SPAdes) (version 2) | ecosystem: Environmental > Aquatic > Marine > Oceanic | place... | reverse complement strand
GGCTCAGCGCTCGGCCGAGGCGGCGATGGCGGCGATAACGTCGGAGATTTCGGTGACCTTGCCGACGATGCCGTTGAGAACCTCGCCGGTCTGGCCCACCAGATCGACGCCGCTCTGGACCTGCTGGCCCGAGATCTCGATCAGCCCCTTGATCTCTTTGGCGGCGTCGGCCGAGCGCTGAGCCAGGGCGCGGACTTCCGAGGCGACCACCGCGAACCCGCGGCCGGACTCCCCGGCCCGGGCGGCCTCGACCCCGGCGTTGAGGGCGAGCAGGTTGGTCTGGAAGGCGATCTCGTCGATCACCCCGATGATCTTGCTGATCTCCTGGGCGGATGTGGCTATCTGGCCCATGGCGGTGACGGCCTGGCCGACCACCTCTCCGCTGCGTGCGGCGTCTCCGCGAGCCGCGGCCATGGCGCCATTGGCCTGGCGCGCGCCGGACGCCGTATTGCGAACGGTGACGGTGATTTCATCGAGGGCTGCTGCGGTCTGCTGCAGACTGGCGGCCTGTCGCTCGGTGCGGTGAGACAGGTCATCCACGGCGGTGGTGATTTCCTGGGAGCCGGCGCGGATTTCGCCGGCGGCCGTGGCGATCGCACCAAATGCGCCTTCCAGTTGGCCGACCGCGGCGTTGAAGTCCGACTTCAGAGCCAAATAGTCCTGGGCCACGGCGACCTCGATCCGGGCGCCCAGGTCGCCGCGGGCCAGGCGCGACAGCGCCTTGGCCATGGCTTCAACGAGCGCCTTCTGGTCCTGGCTGGCGCGCTCAAAGGCCGCTTCGGCGGCGGCCAGCCGGCGATCCAGTTCTCCCCGGGCGGCCTGGGCTTCGTCCTCCAGCTGCGCCCGGACCTCGGCGTTCTCGCGGAACACTACGACGCTGGCGGCCATCTGGCCGATTTCGTCCCCGCGCTCGGCGCCCGGGATGACCTCGACCCTTTCGCCAGCCGCCAGCCGCCGCATGACCCCGCTCATCCGGGAGAGGGCGGTGATCACCAGGCTTTCGAAGTAGAGAGCGCCCAGCACCACGCCGACCACGGTGGCGACGCCGATCCCGATGCTGATGGTGGTGGCCATGGCCAGGATGCGGTCGGCTTCGGCGCCGGCGGGCGCCTCCGCGACCATGCGCAACAGGGCGACGTTGAGCCCAGCCAGGGCCAGCATGGAGGCCATGCCGACGCCCCAAGAGAGACGCATGCGGCCCTTGATCGTCTTCAGCATCGATTATGTCACTCGTTCAGTCGCGACCCAGGCGCCCCACCGCCGGCCGGAGATGGAGGCGATCCTGCGGCAGGAGCCTGGACACTTGGTTAACAGGACTGGAGGCTTCGTGGGGCGGTGGCGGGCGGCGGGCTGCCGCACCCCGCTTCGGGGCGACGACATGGCGGCGAGAGCCGTCTGACCCTACATCGATGCGATGACCTTCCCGTCGGGCCTCCAGACGCTGCTCAGCGACATCGCCGCCTGCCGAGCCTGCGCCGGCGACCTCGTACCCGAGCCGCGGCCGGTGGTGCGGGTGAGGCCCGAAACCCGGCTGTTGATCTGCGGCCAGGCGCCGGGCCGGCTGGTGCACGAGACCGGCTTGCCATTCAACGATCCCTCCGGCGTGCGCCTGCGCAGCTGGATGGGGATCGACCGGGAGACCTTCTACGATCATCCGGCGATCGGCGTGGCGGCGATGGCCTTCTGCTTTCCCGGGACCAATCCCAAGGGCGGGGACTTCCCGCCGCCGGCCCGCTGCGCCCAGCTCTGGCGACCTCAGCTCCTGGCGCAACTGCCCCAGGTCGAACTGACCCTGCTGGTGGGCTCCTACGCCCAGGCCTGGGCGCTGGGGGCGGCGCGCAAGGCCACGATGACAGAGACTGTGGCGGCCTGGGCTGAGTATGGGCCGGGCATCCTGCCGCTGCCGCACCCATCCTGGCGCAACACCGCCTGGCTGAAGCGCAATCCCTGGTTCGAGGCCGAGGTCACGCCCTATCTTCGCCAAAGGGTGGAGGCTCTTTTGCGCGCATGACTCGTCTGACCGTCCTTCTCTTCGCCCTGATGCTCGGAGCCTGCACGCCGCTCATGGTCCAGACCGCTGGCCAGCCGCCCCTCGGTTTCGAAGGCCCGCGCCTGGCCGGCGACCGCTTTGTCAGCTTCGACGGCGCACGGCTGGGCCTGACCAGCTGGGAAGCCCAGGATGGCGCGCCGGACGCCGTGATCGTCGCGGTGCATGGCATGAACGACTACGCCAACGCCTTCCACCTGGCCGCGCCCTATTGGGCCGAGCACGGGGTGACCACCTACGCCTATGACCAGCGGGGCTTTGGTCGCTCGCCCAACCGCGGGGTCTGGCCGGACGAGACGGTGCTGCAGGAGGATCTGCGGACTCTGGTCTCCCTGGTCCGCGCCCGCCATCCCCATGCCCTGGTGGTGGTGGCCGGCGAGAGCATGGGCGGGGCCGTCGCCATCCGCGCCTTCGCCTCGGAGCGGCCCCCCGCCGCGCACCGGCTGGTGCTGATGGCGCCGGCGGTCTGGGGGTGGTCGACCCAGCCTCTGCCCTACAAGACCGCCCTGTGGTTCGCCGCCCATGTCACCGGCCCCAAGGTCTATACGCCGCCGAGCTGGGTCACCGACCGAGTGAAGCCCACCGACAATATCCCTGAGCTGCAGGCCATGGGCGCCGACGAGTTGATGATCTGGGGCGCGCGGTCCGACACGCTCTATGGCTTGGTGGACCTGATGGAGAACGCCTGGCGCGATATCGACCGGCTGCAGGTTCCGGTGCTGTATCTCTATGGCCAGAACGACGAGATCATTCCCGAGCGGCCGGCCTTCCAGGCCGCAGCCCGGATCAAGCCCACGGACAGCTCGGCCTATTATGCGAACGGCTGGCACCTGCTGACCCGGGACCTGCAAGGCCAGGCGGTGATGGCCGACATCCTGGCCTTCATCGGGGATCCCGAGGCGCCTCTGCCGTCTGGGGCGCCGCCCATTCCCACCGCCCCGGGCGGCGATGACTGGACGCCGCTCGCCGAGCATGCGACGGCGGGCTTGTGAGGGCGCAGCCTGCGGGCTAGAGCCGACAAAATTGGTTTCAAACGCAACGATCCCGTGAGCGCATGACCCTGTTCGATTCCGCCGACTTCGATGGCCACGAGGCCGTTCATGCCTTTGCCGACGAGGCCACTGGGCTGCGCTGCATCATCGCGGTTCATTCCACCGCCAGGGGGCCGGCGGCCGGCGGTTGCCGCATGTGGCCGTTCCCGACCTCGGCCGACGCCCTGCAGGACGCCCTGCGGCTGTCGCGGGCCATGTCCTACAAGAACGCCATGGCCGACCTGGACCTGGGCGGCGGCAAGGCGGTGATCATCGGCGATTCCCGCACCCAGAAGTCGCCCGCCCTGTTCGAGGCCTTCGGCCGGGCGGTCGACGCCGTGGGCGGCGCCTATTGGACGGCCGAAGATGTGGGCGTCTCGCCGACGGACCTGATGCACGCCCGCCGGCACACCCGCTTCGTGGCGGGGCTGGAGGGCCATGCGGCGGCCTCTGGCGATCCGAGCCCGGTCACGGCCGAGGGTGTGTTCCGCGGCATCAGCCTGTGCGTGCGCCGGGCGCTGGATCGCGATCTGTCCGGCGTGACGGTGGCGATCCAGGGGGTCGGCCATGTGGGCGCCTATCTGGCCCAGAAGCTGAGCGCCGCCGGCGCACGACTGGTCATCACCGACGTCAACCGCGAGGTTCTGGCCCAGGTGGCGGCCCAGACGGGCGCCATGATCGTGGGGCCCGACGAGATCTTCGACGTCGAGGCCGACGTCTTCGCCCCCTGCGCCCTGGGCGGCGCGATCAGTGTCGAAACCCTGCCGCGCCTGCGCGCCAGGATCATCGCCGGCGGAGCCAACAACCAGCTGGCCGACCCGGTCATTGGCCAGACCCTGTTCGACCTTGGCCTGCTCTATGCGCCGGACTATGTGATCAACGGCGGCGGCATTATCAATGTGGCCGGGGAAATCCGCGCCCTGGACGCCGGCCAGACCTTTGATCCGGCCTGGGTGGAGGCCAAGCTCTCACGCCTGATGCTGACCCTGGAGGAGGTGCTCGACCGCTCCCTGGCCGAGCGGCGTCCGACGCACGAGGTGGCCGGCGAGATGGCCCGCGAGCGGATCGCCCGCGGGCGCAGCGTTCTTGCCGCCCAATAGGGTTCACCCCGCCGGGGCCATCCGATCCTTGCGCGGCTCGCGCACCATGAACAGCAGCAACAGCAACCCCGCCGTCAGGAAGGCGATGGAGGTTCCGAAGACGCTCTCATAGCCCAGGGTGGCGGCCATGATCCCGCCCACCAGGGGACCCGCTGAGGCCATGACCCCCTCGGCGGTGGAGGAGAGCGCGATGCGCATGGGCAATTCGTCCCGCGATCCGAACTCCAGGATCATGGTCTGGGCGCTCATCATGTAGCCCGACTGGGCTGCGCCGAGGCCGAAGAAGGCGACGAAGATGGCGGCCACCTCGTGGACATTCATCAGCAGTACGGTGGCGGCGATCCAGATCACCAGGGAGCTGACCAGCACGACGCGGAAGCCGGTCTTGTCGCCCAGATAGCCCCAGACCAGATTCGACAGGGTGTCTGCGCCGAGGAAGGCCAGGCTGAGCAGGCCGATATTGGCCCCGGTCAGCTCGATCGTGGTGCTGACATAGAGAATGTAGAACGGGGTCGCCATCCGCCCGGTGATGCTGAGCATCTGGACGATCAGGAAGAACATGTAGCCCCGGTCCTGGGAGATCAGGCGTGGGAAGTCCTTCAGACGTTCCAGGAAAGGCGTCTGGACCCGGGTGGTCGGCGGCTCCGGCTCGATCATCAGGAACTGCAGCGCCCAGAGGCCCATCGAGGTGAGGATGGTGGCGAACAGGAAGGTCGAGGCATAGCCATTGCCCAGCAGGTTGCCTTCGATGAAGTACTTCCCCGCCACCCAGGCGAGGGCCGCGGCGATGACCCCGCCGGTGGCGTTGCGCCAGGCCTGCAGCCGACCGCGCCGGCTGATCGGGATCACCTTGGCCATGAGCAGCGAGAAGACGACCCGCTGGGTGCCCATGAAGAGGCCGAACATGAACATGAAGGCCAGAATGGCGATCACCAGGGGCTGGCCCGAGAGGAACCAGCCGGCGAGCGCCATGCCCAGGATCTGAACCCGCGCCAGACCGCCCATCCAGACGGCGGCGGGCATGACCCGCTTGCGGTGCTCGATCTGGGTCGCCCCGAAGATGGGCGAGATCATGCCGCCCACCTGCTGCAGGGCCAGGCCCAGCCCGACGATGAAGCTGGAGCCCGAGATCAGGTAGAGATAGGCCGGCAGGAAGGTCGGCGCATTGACCAGCCGGAAGCCGGTCATGCCCAGCATGCCGTGAAGGTAGTGGGCGATATAGTTGCGCTTCAGATTGGCCCAGACGAACTTTTCGTATTCGACTTCGCGCTCGGCCAGGGTCTTGCCGTCGTCGTCAGCATGGATCACGACCGCCTCATCGGCGATCGGTGGTTCCTCGGTGGTCTTTTCCAATAGCGTCCCTGCCGCGCGGGGGTCGCAAAGGGTCGCGCGGCGGCTCCCCAAAATTATGATCTGCTAAAACAATCGCTCCGTCCTATCAGAGTCCTTCGACCTGAAAAGCCGATTTCTCGCCCGCGCCAAAATTGAGCGCACAGCCATGCTGCGCCCTCAGGCGGCGCTCGCCAGGGGGCCGGCCAGGGTGACGTCCACCTTGACCACCATGCGGCTGGCGCCCGGATCGCCCAGGATGGAGCCGCTGATCGGCGCGGCCTCGGCCGGGGTGCGGCTGACGGCGACGGGGATCAGGTCGGCGGCCTCGGCCAGGCCATTGGTGGGATCGAAATCCATCCAACCAAAGGCCGGCAGAAAGACCTCGCACCAGGCATGGGTGGCGCCGGCGCCGCGCACGCTCTCTAGGCCCGGCGAATAAAGGTAGCCGCTGACGAAGCGGGCGGCGAAGCCCACCCGGCGCAGGGTCTCCACCATCAGCCAGGCGAAGTCGCGGCAGGTGCCACGGCCAAGCTCCACGGTTTCATGCGGCGCCTGGGTGCCCTCCTCTTGGCGGGCCTCATAGTCGAACTGCTGGTGGATGGCCCGGTTGAGGCGCAGCACGTAGTCCAGCGCAGGCTCGCCCGTGCTCGGCGCCAGCCCATGCAGCCAGCGCAGAAGCAGGCCTTCGGGATCGAGGGTGACCGGCTCGATATAGGGACCCAGCACCGCCCGGTCGGTGGGGGGATAGACGATCGGCGTGGCGGTGCGGGGATCGTCCACCTCCTGCGGCTCCAGGGGGGCAGGGAAGCGCTCGATCTCCAGTTCGCTGAGGATGAAGAACTCGTCGGACTCCTCGCTGACATTCAGCTGGCAAACGCAGTTGCCATAGGCGTCATAGCGCCAGCGGGTTTCTCCCCGGGGGGAAAAGGTGAGGGCGCCCTTCACCACGCGCAGGGCGTGGCCGCCCCTGGGGCGCACCAATAACTGGTGCGGCCCAAAGGCGACCGGGCGCTCGTAGGCGTAGCGGGTTTCGTGGCGGATGATCAGGCGGGACATGTGCGCGCTGCTAACACGCCCTGGCGGCGAAGGTTCCTATTCTCTCCCGTTGCGACGCCCGGTCAGGCGGTGGTCGCGGTCGGCCGCACGATGATCTCGTTCACGTCCACCTCCGGCGGTTGCTCGATGGCGAAGCGCACGGCCCGGGCGATGGCTTCGGCAGGAATGGCCTTTTTGCGATAGTCGTCGATGAAGGCCGCCGTCTCCGGGTGGGTGATGGTCTCGGCCAATTCCGAGGTCGTGACGCCCGGCGAGACAATGGCCACGCGCACCTTGTCGGTCTCCTGGCGCAGGGCCTCGGAGATCACCCGCACCGCGTACTTGGTGGCGCAATAGACCGCCGCGGTCGGCAGGATCTGGTGCCCAGCCGTTGAGGCGATGTTGATGATCTGGCCGTGTCCCTGAGCCTCCATGACCGGCAGGGCCGCAGCGATGCCGTTCAAGACGCCCTTGATGTTCACGTCGATCATCTGGTCCCACTCGTCCACCTTCAGGGCGGCCAGGGGCGAGAGCGGCATGACGCCCGCATTGTTGACGATTACGTCCACCCGGCCGAACTGCGCCTGCGCCGCCTCGACGAACGCCTTCACCTCATCGCGGGAGGTGACGTCCAGGCCGTAGACCATGGCCTTGCCGCCATCGGCCTCGATCTGGCGCTTCAGGGCTTCCAGACGTTCCACCCGTCGCGCGCCCAGCACGACGGTCGCGCCGGCCGCCGCCAGTTCGCGGGCCGTCGCCTCGCCGATGCCGCTGCTCGCGCCGGTCACCAGCACCACCTTGTTTGCAATCTCAGTCATGGCCGTCTCCTTGTGTTTGGCGAGGACAAGGATGCGGCGGGTGGAGGATCAGGCGGTAGACCAGTCCTCCGTCGTTCTTGCATGATCCTCCTGGAGGTGCGGGTAAGCCTTGCGGCTAGCCGGACGCCGTGAGAGCAAGTCGCATGGACAATCTCGTGGCTTTGATCGCGCGTCACGCGCCACAGGACGGCATGCACGACATGCCTGTTCCTGGCCTGGCGGTCATACGCTATGGAGCGCCGACCGATCGTGTGCCGGTGCTTCACCAGCCAGCCGTCTGCATTATCGCGCAAGGCGCCAAGGTGGTGATGCTGGCCGACGAGGCCTTCCGCTATGACAGCGCCAGCCACCTGGTGGTGTCGGTCGACCTGCCGCTGACCGGCCAGGTGGTGGAGGCGACGCCGGACCAGCCCTATCTCTGCGTCCGGGTCGATCTGGACCCGGCCCTGCTGCGGGAACTGATGCTCCAGCGGCCGCCGGCGCCTGGGGCCGAGACCTCGCGCGGTCTGCATCTCAGCCGCAACACGCCCGAACTCACTGACGCGGTGGCCCGTCTCCTGCGGCTGCTGGACCGGCCGCAGGATGTGGCGGTGCTGGCGCCGATGATCCGACGGGAGATCCACTACTGGCTGCTGACCGGCGACCAGGCGGGCATCGTGCGCCAGATCGGCGCGCCGGACAGCCGGCTGTCCCAGGTCAGCCGCGCCATCGCCTGGATCCGCGACAATTTCGACCGGCCATTCAGCATCGAGCGGCTGTCGCAGGCCGCGGGCATGAGTCCCTCGGCCCTGCACCACCACTTCAAGGCGGTGACGGCCATGAGCCCGCTGCAATATCAGAAGCAGATTCGCCTGCAGGAGGCCCGCCGCCTGATGCTCGGCGAGGCGGCCGACGCCCAGGCCGCCGGCTTTCAGGTCGGCTATGAGAGCCCCTCCCAGTTCTCCCGTGAGTACGCCCGCCTGTTCGGCGCACCGCCGGCCCGCGACGCCGCGCGGCTGCGGGCCAGCGGACCCGTGCCGGTGGAGGTTTAGGGCGCCGTTGCCTTTACGGCTCGGCCGGCAGGACGGCCAGCAGGGCGCGGGTGAAGCCGGCCGGGGCCACGGTCAGGTGGTCCTCGTCGTCCAGCACGGTCGATCGTAGGCTCAGGCTCGGATAGTGGCGGGATTTCAGGACCTGTTCCATGGCCTGCATTTCGCCGACCATGTCGTAGCGCGAGGCGTGGCGCGGGGTGGGGCCAAGGGTCTCGAAGGCGCCGATATACATGAAGACCTCGGCCGGAAGGTCAGTGTGGCTCTGCGCATAGTCGACCTCCATCTTCATGATGTGGCGCTGGCCGAACCAGAAGGAGGGGCTGCCCAGCACATAGGCCTGGAACATCTCCGGATCGGTGAACAGGATCTGCGCGCCCAGCAGGCCGCCATAGGAGTGGCCCAACAGCACGCGGGCCGCGGGATCGGCCCGGAACCGTCCCTCGATGAAGGGCAGGACCTCGGACTTCAGATACGCCTGGTAGGCGTCGCCGCCCCCATGGACCCTGGCGCAGCTGGAAGGCGGATTGCAGGGGACCGGCGTGTAGTCGCGGCTGCGGGACGCCGCGCCTCCCTCGTTCTTGGCGTAGGACAGGCCGACCAGGATGAACTCCTCAAGCACCGGACCATCCAGGTTAACCCGGCGGGCGATCTGGCGGAGGATCGGAAAGCCGTAGTCGGCGTCGGTGACATAGAGGGTGGGATAGCGTCGCTGCGGTTCCGCGCCATAGCTGGCCGGCAGGCTGACAAAGACCTCGTAGTCCCGGCCCGAGACCGGATCGGGCACGGTCCAGACCTGGGTGTCTTTGAGGACGTAGGGGCCGCCTTCGGGGGACGTCGTCGCGGATTCTGCGTCCGCGGTTGGCGGGGCCTGGGCGTCGGCCCTTTCGACGCAGGCTGAGCCGAGCATCGCCGTCGCCAGGATTGCGGCCAAGCCGAATGATCTCATCGTCCACCCCCGAAGCTCCACCTTACGCAGCTAGAGCGCCAATGTGGCGAAACTCGGATGTTCGGGCCTCGCTCAAGGGGTGGGGCCCGCCCTATTCGGCAGCTCCCACGGCGACGCTGGACAGCAGGGCGGCGAGCTCGGCCTGACGGGCGCAGCCGGTCTTTTCCAGTACGCGGCGCAGCTGGTTGCGCACGGTGTTGATCGAGACCCCGCCGGCCTGGGCCAGGTCCTCCAGGGTCTTGCCGGCGGCGATGCCCTGGGCCACGCGGGCCTCCGCCGCCGTGAGGTCGAACAGCGAGCGCATGAGGTTCAGCGACGGCGCGCGCTCGCTGCTGACCGTCGTGATCATCAGCAGGGCGAAGCTCTGGCCGAAGATGTCGTGGGCCGAGCGCTTGATGGGGATCAGGTGCAGCACCATGGTCGCCCGGCCCAGCTCGTCGCGCAGGGGAAAGGTGCAGCGCCCGAGGCCCGGCGCGGCGTCGATGGTCTTCAGGGCGTCGGTCAGCATCTGCTGGGCGGCCTTGTCGCTCAAGGCCAGCCGATTGCCGGCGCCGAACCGCACCTCGCCGCCGAGCGGCGCCATCCATTCATTGGCCTCGACGACCATGCCCCCCTCGGTGAGCAGCAGGGCCGGCAGCCGCAGGCCGCTCAGCGCTTCGGTGGCGCCCCGGGCCCGCTGCAGGCCCAGGCGGGCGCTGACCAGGGCGCTCCGCGCCAGATGAGGGCGCAGGCTGTTGAGCATGGCCACGTGTTCCGGCTCGATCGGCCCGCGCTCCAGGCTCCGTTCGACGCTGAAGACGATGGAATCGCCCGTCGGCACCTGCAGGCCCGTGCCGGCCGACCAGCCCAGGCCGCGGGGGTGGAAGAAGTCCCGATAGATGGGATCGATCTTGATCTGATCTTCGCTCCAGAAATCCTGCTCCACGAAGAAGGCGGGATCGGACTGGCTCATGATGCAGGTGCGGCGGGGGCAACGATGGAACCAGCCATCGTTCACATAGGCCTCGAAGACGTCGCGGATCGAGCCCGAGGCGGTCCAGCAGAGCGAGCGCCGCGCCGAGAACAGCAGACCGCCCCGGGACTCGGTTCGCTCCGCCAGATCGTCGAGCACCGAGGGCCAGAGGTCCGGCGCCACGGAACACTCATAGATCCGGTCAATCAGATCGCTTTCCATCGGACCCCCATTGGCTGGAGGCAAGACTATCGCATTGATCGCGCCGGTCGTCTGGATCTTGCGCCCCTGACGTGCGGGTCAGTGGGCGATGGTGCGGCGCCGGGGACCGACCAACAGGCCCTCGACCCGGGCCCCTTCGGCCTTCAGAACCGGGCGCAGGCGGCGAAAGAGCCTGGCGTAGTTGTAGAAGGGCGCGCTCGGCCACAGGTGGTGCATCAGGTGGAGGTTCTGTTGCAGCAGCAGAACCGTGCCACCGGGCCAGAGGCTGACGCGGGTGTTGAGATAGCGCTCGGTGCGGTCGAACGGATGGTGCGGCAGCCACTGAAAGAAGATGTTCAGCATCAGGATGCCGAGCTTGGTCGGCAGGAACCACAGCATCAGCCACTCGACGACGCGCCCCGTGGCGATGGCGGCCGCCAGCAGGGCCAGAGTGAATAGTGTCACCGCTGAAACCTGGGTGATCTCGGTGGGACTGAGGATTTTGCCCAGCCGCTGGTAGCGCGCCGGGTTGATGAACTTCACCGCGAAGATCGGCAGCAGGGAGACGGGAAGCCCCACCAGCCATTTCTTCAGGAGCTGGAGGAAGGTGCCCTTCACCGCGATGTCGGGGTCGCGCTCGGTATTGGTGTGGGCGTGGTGCAGGACATGGGTGCGCTGGAGCGCAGGCCAGCCGGCCCCCATTCCAAGGGCGCCGATCCAACCCACCACTGTGTTGATCCAAGCCGCGCGCTTGGGCCTCGCCACCACATTACCGTGGATGGCCTCATGGACCAGCGTGTAGTGGGCGTAGGAGAGCGCCGCCAGGATCAGCGTGCAGGCCCAGAGCGGAAGCGCGCCGGCCATTCCCAGGGCGATCACCGAGATCAGGCTGGCTGGCAGGATGAGCGCCAGGGCCAGGGTCGGCCAGGCCACGGCCGGAGACAGCGCCACCGCGATTCGCCGCTCCTCGGCATGCGAGATCCCGATGGCGGCGCGCAGCGCCTTGGAGTCGTGGGGGCCATCGGTCATCTGCGGTCGCCTTCCGTCGGTGTGGGACGGAGGGAGGTTAGCAACTCTGAAAATCAAAGCGACTCAAAAATGACGCCTGCGTCACTTTTGGCGAAGTGATGGACAGGTCACCTATGACTTTCATACTGTCGGCGGGATTGAGGTGGTTCTGCCCTGGGGGTGGAGCCTGGACGGAGCCCAAGGACAACCGTGACCCGACGCGAGGCGCCCGACGACACCCTCTGCCCGGTGGCCCATTCCACCAGCCTGATCGGGGACAAGTGGTCGATCCTGGTGGTGCGCGAACTGCTGCTGGGCCAGAGCCGCTTCCAGGACCTGCAGGCCCAGACCGGCGCCACGAGCCAGATGCTGGCCGCCCGCCTCAAGCGGCTGGAGGCCGATGGCCTGGTGGCGCGGGAGGCCTATTCCGAACGGCCAAGGCGCTACGCCTACCGGCTGACGGAGAAGGGCGCCCATCTGAAGCCCGTCATCCTGGCGCTGCGGGCCTGGGGCGAGCAGTGGTGCAAGCCGCAGGACGGTCCCCCGGCCACCCGCATGTTCCATCGGACCTGTGGCGCTGAGCTTGAACTCGACGGCCATTGCCCGACCTGCGGCGTCATCGCGCCCTGGCCCGAGATGGGTGGGGCGCCAAGCGAGGCCTGGGCCGAGGAGCGTCGCCGCCGGGCCGAGGCCTTCGCCGATCACCGACGGCCGTCTTAGGAGCCAAACGCCACGGCTGCGCTTGCAGAACAAAAAGAGAACTTTAGAGTGGCCCCATGGCCGTTCTCGATTTGAAGCAGAAGCTCTCCATCCTCGCCGACGCGGCCAAGTACGACGCGTCCTGCGCCTCTTCCGGGGCCGGAAAACGAGACTCCCGCGGCGGCAAGGGCGTGGGGTCCACCGAGGGCATGGGCATCTGCCACGCCTATACGCCGGATGGGCGATGCGTCAGCCTGCTGAAGATCCTGCTGACCAATTACTGCATCTATGACTGCGCCTATTGCGTGAACCGGGTTTCGTCCAACACCCCGCGGGCGCGGTTCAAGGTCCAGGAGGTGGTCGACCTGACGCTGGGCTTCTACAAGCGAAACTATATCGAGGGGCTGTTCCTCTCCTCCGGCATCATCCGCAACAGCGACTATACGATGGAGGCCATGGTCGCGGTCGCGCGGAGCCTGCGCATCGACCATGACTTCCGCGGCTACATCCATCTGAAGCTGATCCCGGAAGCCTCGGTGGAGCTGACCAACCAGGCGGCGCTCTATGCGGACCGGGTCTCGATCAATGTGGAGTTGCCGCGGGAGGAGAGCCTGGCGGCCTTCGCTCCGGAAAAGGACGCCGGCGTCATCCGCAAGGCCATGGGCGCGGTGCGCCTGGGCATCGAGGCGGGGAAGGAGCCTGTGCGCAAGGCCCGGCCGCCAAAGTATGCGCCGGCTGGCCAGTCGACCCAGATGATCATCGGCGCGGACGGCGCCAGCGACGGCGAGATTCTGGCGCGGTCGAACACGCTCTATGGAAACTATGGGCTGCGCCGGGTCTATTATTCGGCCTTCAGCCCGATCCCGGACGTGGCCAAGTCCCTGCCGGCGCAGCGCCCGCCCTTGATGCGCGAACACCGCCTCTATCAGGCCGACTGGCTGATGCGGTTCTATGGCTTTGAGACGGGCGAGATCATCGCGCCGGGCGAGGACCTGGACCTCGCCATCGATCCCAAGCTCGCCTGGGCGCTGCGCCACCGGGCCGACTTTCCGGTGGATGTGAATGCCGCCGCGCGCGAGCAGCTTCTGCGGGTGCCGGGCCTCGGAACCCGCAGCGTGGATCGGATGATCGCGGCGCGGAAGCTGACGCGGCTGGCCCTGGCCGATGTGAAGCGCCTGGCCCGCAATATCGAGAAGCTGAAGCCCTTCGTGATCGCCAGCGACTGGAGCCCCGGCGCCCTGGCCGACCGGGCCGATCTGCGCGACCGGTTCGCCCCGCCGCCGCAGCAGTTGAGCCTGTTCTGATGCGCGTCATACGCCTGGCGTCAGAGACCGACTTCGAGGGCTGGCGCGCTGCGGCGAGGGCCTTGCGCGCCGAGGCGGCTCCGCCGGCCGACGTGCTGTGGACCGTGGACGGCGGGCAGGCGAGCCTGTTTCCAGCCGAGGCGTCTCTGGCGCCGGGCGGGGAGGGCGGCTTCAAGGTCAGCCGCGCCTTCGTGGACCTGGCCGGGCGGGTGGCGCTGCATCGTTCGCCGGAACGGTTCGATCTGCTCTACCGCCTGCTCTGGCGGCTGGAGACGACGCCGCGTCTGTTGGAGATCGCCAGCGATCCCGATGTGTCGCTGGCAGCGGACATGCAGAGCCAGGTGAACCGGGCGGCCCACAAGATGAAGGCCTTCGTCCGCTTTCGCGAGGTCGCGGCGCAGGACGGCGTGGAGGCCTTCGTCGCTTGGTTCGAGCCGGCCCATCGGGTGACCGAGGCCACCGCGCCCTTCTTCACGCGCCGGTTCGCCAATATGGCCTTCTCGATCCTGACCCCGGACGTCTGCGCCCACTGGGACACCCAGGCGCTCAGCTTCACATCCGGGGCCGATCCGGCCGACGCGCCGGCCGGCGACGATCTGGAGGCCTATTGGCGGACCTATTTCGCCTCGACCTTCAACCCGGCGCGATTGCGCACCGCGACCATGGTGCGCGAAATGCCCAAGCGCTACTGGCGCAACCTGCCCGAGGCCTCGCTCATTCCGGACATGACCCGCGCTGCAGGAGACCGGACCACCGCCATGGTCGAAAAGGCCCCTACCGAACCCGCCCGCCGCATCGTCCGCGCAGCTCGGACCGAGCCGCCCGCAAGTCCGGAGGGCGCGCCGCCCTCCAGCCTGGACGCGATCGCCGCCGGCGTAGACGCCTGCCGCCGCTGCCACCTGTGGCGTGACGCGACCCAAGGCGTGGCCGGCGAAGGCCCCGCCAGCGCGCGGCTGATGATCGTGGGCGAACAGCCGGGGGACCAGGAGGACCTCGCGGGGCGGCCCTTCGTCGGGCCAGCCGGCCAGGTGTTTGATCGCGCCCTGGCCGCAGCGGGGGTGCCGCGCAGCGAGGCCTATGTCACTAACGCCGTGAAGCACTTCAAGCATCAGCTGCGGGGCAAGCGGCGGCTGCACAAGACGCCGGAGACGCCGGAGATCGAGGCCTGCCGCTGGTGGCTGGACGCCGAACGCCGGCTGGTTCGCCCTCGGGTGATCGTGGCCATGGGGGCCACGGCGGCGCGGGCCGTGCTGGGCAAGGCCACGCCCATCGGCAAGCTCAGGGGCCAGGCGCTGCAGCTGGAGGACCAGGCCCAGGGGGTGGTCACCTGGCATCCGTCCTATCTTCTGCGGGTCCCGGACGCCGAGGCCAAGGCGCGGGCGGAGGCGCAGTTCGTCGAAGACCTAAGGTTCGCCTGGTCGCTCGCGAACCAGACCGCATAGTCGTCCAGGAATGGTCGCTGTCGACCGCGGCGTCAGGCCAGGAAGCCGGCCTCGGCGAAGTCCAGCATGCGGCCCAGCAGGCCGTCGGCGTCCTGCTCCCGCGTCAGGCCGTCTGACAGGTGATGCAGCCGGTCGAACTCGGCGAAGCGGTTGTTGTGCACCATGCCCAGGCAGAAGTGCAGCCGCCAGTAGACGTCCTCCAGGGCCAGCTCCGGCCGCGCGGCGATCAGGGCGTCGGCGAACCGGCGCAGGTGCGAGACGTCGTTCTGCAGCACGTCGCGCATCTGGGCGGTGCCCTCGCTGCGGGCGCGGATGATGAACTGGACGGAAATCCGCCGGTCGCCGGCCGGATCGGCCCATTTCAGCGGTGGGGCGAACAGAGCCTCGAGGATGTCCCGCACCGGCGGCTTGCCCCCGTGGCGGTCATTGGCCTCGTGCAGCATCCGGGCCCGCTCGCGATTCAGCTCGGCGGTGCGCCGGCGAAAGATTTCGAACAGCAGGCCGTCCTTGGAGCCGAAGTGGTAGTTCACCGAGGCGAGGTTCACCGCGGCCTCGGCGGTGATGTCGCGCACCGACACATTCTGGAAGCCGTGCAGGGCGAACAGCCGCTCGGCCGCGCAGAAGACGGCGGCCTTGGTGGCGGCTTCCTGCATCTCCGCCTCGGGTGGCGGAGCCGGCGTGGGGGGCGGGGTCACGGGTTCTGTCATGCGATTCTCAAACGTCCGTCTTCAAGCCTATCAGCCGTAGACGGACGGCGCCGCAGGGAATGAACCCCTTAGCGCGCCAACTCGCGCATGGCCTTCTCCAGCCCCTCGAGGGTCAGCGGGTACATGCGGTCATTGACCAGCTGCTTCATCACCTCGACGGACGGCGTGTGCTGCCAGTGGCGTTCGGCCGTCGGGTTCAGCCAGACCATGTGCTCATAGATCTGCGCCACCCGGTCGATCCAGACCGCGCCGGCCTCCTCGTTCCAGTGCTCCACCGAGCCGCCGGGATAGGTGATCTCATAGGGGCTCATCGTGGCGTCGCCAACGAAGATCACCTTGTAATCGCTGGAGAACTTGTGGAGCACGTCCCAGGTGTTGAGCTTCTCGGCATGACGGCGGCGGTTGTCCTTCCAAACGGTCTCATAGAGGCAGTTGTGGAAGTAATAGAACTCCATGTTCTTGAATTCCGAGCGGGCCGCGGAGAACAGCTCCTCGCAGATCTTGATGTGGCTATCCATCGAGCCGCCGACATCGAAGAAGATGAGCACGCTCACCTTATTGCGGCGCTCGGGCCGCATGTGGATGTCGAGATAGCCCTTCTCGGCGGTGCCGCGGATGGTGCCGGACATGTCCAGCTCTTCGGTCGCGCCCTCGCGGACCCATTTGCGCAGGCGGCGCAGGGCGACCTTGATGTTGCGGGTGCCGAGCTCGACGGAGTCGTCGAGGTTCTTATACTCGCGCTTGTCCCAGACCTTGATCGCCTTGCCGTGGCGGCCCTTGTCCTGGCCGATGCGGATGCCTTCGGGATGATAACCGTTGGCGCCGAAGGGCGAGGTGCCCCCGGTGCCGATCATCTTGTTGCCGCCCTCGTGGCGCTCCTTCTGCTCCTTCATGCGCTCGGCGAGCGCTTCCATGAGCTTGTCAAAGCCGCCCATGGCCTCGATCTGCGCCTTCTCCTCCTCAGTGAGGAATTTCTCGCTGATCTTCTCCAGCCATTCGGCGGGAATGTCGGCCGTGCCGACGCCGTCCACCTTTTCCAGGCCCTTGAAGACGTGGCCGAACACCTGGTCGAACCGGTCGATGTTCTTCTCGTCCTTCACGAGGGCCGCCCGCGACAGGTAGTAGAAATCCTCGACCGTGCGGTCGATGACCATCTTGTCGAGCCCCTCCATCAGCATGAGGTACTCTTTCAAGGACACCGGGACCTTGGCTTGGCGAAGCTCGGTGAAAAATTGCATGAACATGGGCAGGCCTCCCAAACAGCGGGACGAACAGACGTTTGACTGCCGAGGATGGGGCGGCGGGGCTGCGATGTCCAGCGCCCCGCCGCAATTCTCGCCTGCCGGCCCGGCTCAGCGCTCGCTGTCGAGCATGGCCATCTGGGCGTCGGGATAGCGGGCGCCGGCCACAGCCTCGGCCGGCGCGGCCTCCGCGATGGCCGCCAAATCCTCAGGCTCCAGGCGCAGCTCCAGGGCGCCCAGGGCTTCGGCCAGGCGATCGCGACGCCGGGCGCCGACCAGGGGGACGATATCCTCGCCCTGATGCAGGACCCAGGCGATGGCCAGCTGGGCCACGCTGACGCCCCGGGCCTGCGCCTGCGCCCGCAGGGTCTCCACCAGCTTCAGGTTCTGCTCCAGATTGGCGCCCTGGAAACGCGGGCTGTGGGCGCGGAAGTCCCCGGCCGGTCCTTCGCCCGCCGTCCAGTGGCCGCTGATCAGCCCCCGCGACAGCACCCCATAGGCGGTGATCCCGATTCCCAGTTCGCGGCAGGCCGGCAGGATGGTCTCCTCGATCCCTCGGGAGATCAGGGAATATTCGATCTGCAGGTCGCTGATGGGATGGATGGCGGCCGCCCGGCGCAGGGTCTCCACCCCGACCTCGGAGAGACCGATGTGGCGGACATATCCTGCCTGGACCAGTTCAGAGAGCGCGCCGACCGTTTCTTCGATGGGCGCCGCCGGGTCCAGGCGCGCGGGGCGATAGATATCGATGTGATCGACGCCGAGCCGCTTAAGGCTGTAGGCGCAGGCCGCCTTCAGAGCCTGGGGTCGAGCGTCATAGCCGAGCCAGGCGCCGTCGGGGCCGCGCTGGGCGCCGAACTTCACGCTGAGCACCAGTTCGTCGCGGGGCCGGCCGGCGATGGCCTCGCTGATCAGCATCTCGTTGTGGCCCATGCCGTAGAAGTCACCGGTGTCGATCAGGGTGATATCGGCGGCGAAGGCGTCGGCCAGGGTGGCGAGGCTCTCGGCCCGATCGGCGGGACCGTAGAGGTCGGACATGCCCATGCAGCCGAGGCCGAGGGCCGAGACGGTGGGACTGTGGGGTCCAGGTTGGCGGGTCTGCATGGAGGGCTCCTTAGGCAGGGGGAGAAGGCTGCAGGATGCGCCGGCCGACTGTGCGTGATAATCTGGTTTTTCAGGATCAGGCTGTTCGAGAGTTCGCACAATGAAGGGCCCGCCCCTGGCCGAACTGCAGGCCTTCGCCTGGGTCGCCGCCCAGCGCAGCTTCCGGCGCGCCGCAGCGCTGAATGGGGTGTCGGCCTCGGGCCTGAGCCAGGCGGTTCGTAGCCTGGAAGAGCGGCTGGGGGTGCGGCTGCTCAACCGCACGACCCGCAGCGTCGCCCCGACGGATGCCGGCCTGCGCCTGCTCGAACGCCTGACGCCCGCGTTCGGCGAGATCGGCGCGGCCCTGGACCAGGTGGCGGAAAGCCGGGGGGCGGTGGCGGGACCTCTGCGGATCAACGCCCCGGAACCCGCGGTCGAGTTGGTGCTGGCGCCCCTGGTCGGCGACTTCCTGGAGGCCCATCCCCAGGTGCGGCTGGAGATCGTCTCGGAGGCAGGCTTCGTCGACATCGTGCGTGCAGGCTTCGACGCCGGCGTGCGCTGGGAGGAGAGCCTGGCGCTGGACATGGTCGCTGTGCCGCTGGGCGGGCGTCAGCGCTATGTGGTGGTGGGGAGCCCCGACCTGATCGCGCGTCACGGCCGGCCCGAACATCCCGAGGACCTGCTGGGACGACCCTGCATCAGGCTGAGGTTCGCCAGCGGCTTCGCGCCGGCCTGGGAGTTCGAGCGGGCGGGGCGGGTTCTCAAGGTCGCGCCCGAAGGCCCTCTGACCACCAACTCCATTCCGCTGCAGCTGCGCGCGGCCCTGGATGGGGTTGGCTATTGGGCGACCTTCGAGGCCTATGTGCAGGATCTGGTGGCCGAGGGGAGGCTCGTCCAACTGCTGGACGACTGGACGCCAAGCTTTCCGGGACCGATGCTCTATTACCCCAGCGGGCGTCAGGCCCCCGGGCCGCTGCGCGCCTTTATCGATTTCGTCCGTGAGCGGCGAATTCGGGATCTTGCCGCCCGCGTCTAGATTCCTGCGTTTGAGCGCGTGTCATCCCCAAACTGGATTCCACTTTTCAGACGCGCCTAGGCTTCCAGCGCCCGCAGTTTGCGCCAGACGGTCATGCGCGAGACGCCGAGGCGTCGGGCGATCTCCACGGGGCCGACGCCGGCCTGCTGCAGGGCGCGGATATCCTCGGCCTCGGGCGCCTTGCGGCGCTTGCGGCCGGCCCAGGGCGGTTCGACGGCCGCCACCGCCTTCAGGGCCGCGCGCAGGGCGCGGCCGCCTTCGCCGTCGCTGGTGATGTCGGGTTCGACGACGAACAGGCTGGCGTTCCGCGCCTCGAGCCGGTCGATCACACGAAGGACATTGCGGGTGGAATGGCCAAGCTGGTCGAGACGCGTGACGACCAGCTGGTCGCCCTCGCCGATGAAATCGAGAATCGAATAGAGGACCGCGGCCTCATCGCCTCCGGGAGGCGCCGGCTCCTCGGCCCGGACAACGTGACAGCCGCAAGCCTTCAAGGTCGCAGTATCTTCCGACGACCGCGCGTCGCGCAGACGGACATAACCAATTCTCAGCATCCAACTGACGCCCCGTGGCTCTACGATGACAGCGCCACAAAATCCCAGAAGCAGGACCCTGCGTCAAAGCGCTTGCTGTTAAATCTCGGCAATAATCCGCCAATGGCGCGGGATTGAGGCCGTGCCCCGAGGCATGTGCCGAGCAAATATGACAGTTGAATTAGAAAATCTGTGCCGACCGCCGAAAAATGAACTCTCTGTCCACCACGGCGCCTACGGGGAAGCCATATTCGCCGACCGGACTGAACCCATACCGGCGGTAGAAGCGCTGCGCGCCATGGTTTAGCGACCAGACGCCGAGCCAGATATCCTGGCGTCCGGTTTCCTCCAGCCAGGCGATCACGGTCTCGAACAGGCGCGCCCCCAGCCCGCCGCCCTGGGCCCGGGCGCGGAGATAGAGGCGCTTGACCTCGCCGGCCTCTGGCGTGACCTCCGGATGGGGCAGGTCGCAGGGGCCGGCCAGGGCATGGCCGACGACCTCGCCGTCAGCCTGCATCACCAGCCAAGCGGCCTTGTGCGGGTGTCGGAGGGTCTGGCGGGTGGCGTCCAGACCATAGGCCTCGTCCAGGAATGTCGCCAGGTCGTGGGCCGGATAGAGATGGCCGAAGGTCTCGGTGAAGGTCTCCCGGCCGATCCTGGCCAGGGCCTCCGCGTCGGAAGTTCCCGCACGGCGGATGATCACGTCTTGCATTCCGGGGCTCTGTCGGCCGTTAGAATAGGCCCATGATCGGTCTTTATACGCATGAGGACATGCTGGACCACCGCCCGGGGGAGGAACACCCGGAGCGGCCTGAGCGTCTGGCCGCCGTGATCGAGGCCCTGGAAGCGGCGCTGGACCTGGATGTCGAGCCCCGTGACGCGCCCCTGGTCGAGCGGGCCGATCTGCTGCGGGTTCACGACGCGGCCTATGTGGAGCGAATCTTCGCCGCTGCGCCCCGCGCCGGCCAGGTGCGGCTGGACGAGGACACGGTGATGTCGCCAGGCTCTCTTCTTGCGGCGCGTCGGGCGGCCGGCGCCGTGGTCGCCGCCGTTCGCGATGTCGCCGCGGGCCAGTTCACCCGGGCCTTCTGCGCTGTGCGGCCGCCGGGCCATCACGCCGAGCCGGGCGCCTCCATGGGCTTCTGCATCTTCTCCAATGTGGCCATCGCAGCCCTGGTCGCCCAGGCGGCCGGGCTGAAGCGGGTGGCGGTGGTGGATTTCGACGTCCACCATGGCAATGGGACCCAGGCGGCCCTGGCCGGCCGGCCCGACATTCTCTTCGTCTCGCTCCAGCAATGGCCCCTTTGGCCGGGCACCGGGCATCCTGACGAGGTGGTGGCGGCTAATGTGGTCAATGCGGTCTCCCCGCCCGGCGGCGGCCGGGCGGGCTGGCGCGCGGCCTTCACCGGCCTGATGGAGCGCGTGGCGGTGTTTGCGCCAGACCTGATCCTGGTTTCGGCCGGCTTCGATGCTCACCGCCAGGATCCGCTGGGCGGCGGCGTGGCGGGCCAGCAGCTGGAGGCGGAGGACTATGGGTGGGCCACCGAACAGATTGTCGCCGTGGCGCAGGTCAGCGCCCGGGGCCGGGTTGTGTCGGCGCTCGAGGGCGGATACGACCTTGAGGCTCTAGGCCGGTCGGCGGTCGCGCACGTCTTGGCCCTGCAAGGGGGGTGAGGCGCGCCGCGGACCTGGCGCGAACCCTGGGATGACATGGCCGATTCATTGACCGTCGAGTCTCAGCCTTCCGGGGCCGCAGCGCCCCGGCGTCCGGGCGCCATCATCCTGGCCCGGCATGGCGAGCCGGCCATCAGCCGCAAGATCTGGATCAACGCCGAGGGCTATCGGCAGTTCTGGGCCAAGTACGAGGTGCTGGGCATCCTGCCGGGCCAGATCCCGCCGCAGGCCCTGGTGAGCTTCGTCGCCGAGGCCGGGCTCGTGTTCTCCTCCACCCGCCAGCGCTCCATCGAGACGGCGATCGCCCTGACCCAGGGGCGAGCCTTCGACAGCGACGCCATCTTTGTCGAGGCGCCCCTGCCGCCGCCCAACCTGCCGGGCTTCATCCGCCTGACGCCGTCCATCTGGGGCTTTCTCGCCCGGGTCTGGTGGTGGTTTCTCAACCACCACGAGGGGGAGGAGACCCGTCGCCAGGCCGAAGGCCGCGCCGAGCAGGCGGCCGACCGGCTCATCGCCTCCGCAGAGGAAGGCCATGACGTGGTGCTGCTGGCCCACGGCTTCTTCAACTTCATGATCGGCCGGGCCTTGCGCCAGCGCGGATGGCAGGTGGTCATGAGCGAGGGCTATAAGTACTGGTCCATGCGCCGCTTCGAACGCCCTTAAGGGATGGAGCCGGCTCGCCCGTTGCGGGCGGGGCCACGTCTCTCTAGGTTGGCGCTCTCCCGAGGAGCGAAATGTCCGAGATCAACGACATCCAAACCCTGACCTTCGAGCAGGCCCTGGCCGAGCTGGAAGGCATCGTGGCCAAGCTGGAATCAGGCCAGGCGGCCCTGGACGATTCCATCAAGCTGTATGAGCGGGGCGCCCAGCTCAAGGCGCACTGCGAGGCGCGCCTGGAGGCCGCTCGGCTGCGGGTCGAGAAGATCGTGGTCGGCGCCCAAGGAACCCCCTCGGCTGAGCCCGCCGAGTTCAGCTGATGGCCGTGTCTGTCGAGCGCCGCGTGGCCGAGGCCGCAGACCTGGTCACTGTCGCCCTCGACGAGCTGTTGCCCCGGGCCGATGGACCCGAATCGCGCCTTACCGAAGCCATGCGCTATGCTGCTCTAGGCCCCGGCAAGCGCCTGCGCCCCTATTTCGTGCTCGAGACCGGGCGGATGTTCGGGCTTGAGGAACGTCCGCTATTGCGGGCGGCCTGCGCCCTGGAATGCATCCACGCCTACAGCCTGATCCATGACGACCTGCCGGCCATGGACGATGACGACCTGCGTCACGGCCGCGCCACCGTGCATAAGGCCTATGACGAGGCCACCGCCATCCTGGCCGGCGACGCCCTGCAGGCCGCGGCTTTTGAGATTCTCGCCCATCCCGACAGCCATCCCGATGCTGGCGTCCGCGGTGAGATGGTGATGCGGCTGGCCTCGGCCAGCGGCGCCCGGGGCATGTGCGGCGGCCAGATGATCGACCTGCTGGGGGTTCGTGACGACCTGGGCGCGGTGGCCCGGATGCAGCGGATGAAGACCGGCGCCCTGATCGCCTGCGCCTTCGAACTGCCCCTGGTCATGGCCCATTCCGGCGAGGCCGAGCGCCACGCCCTGATGGTCTTCGCCCAGGACTTGGGCCTGGCTTATCAGATCATCGACGACCTGCTGGACGCCGAGGGCGACCCCGATCTGATGGGCAAGCGGGCGGGCAAGGACGCCGCCATGGGCAAGGCCAACTATGTCACCTTGCTGGGCGCCGGAGCGGCTCGGGAACGCCTGAATATCCTGGTGGAACAGACCAAATCGCATCTCGATCCGTTCGGCCCGCAGGCTGATTTCCTGCGGGCGAGCGTCGATTTCGTGCTACAGCGCCGAAACTAGTCTCCCCATCAGTTGTTTGCCTCACTTCATGTCCTCAAAGACACCTCTGTTGGATCAGGTCGCGGCGCCCGCCGACATCCGCGGCTATGGCGTGGCGCAGCTCCAGCAGGTCGCTGACGAGCTCCGCACCGAGACCATCGACGCCGTCTCGCAGACCGGCGGCCACCTGGGCGCAGGCCTCGGCGTGGTCGAGCTGACGGTGGCGCTGCACCATGTCTATGAGACGCCCAAGGACATCCTGATCTGGGACGTCGGCCACCAGGCCTATCCGCACAAGATCCTGACCGGCCGCCGCGACCGTATTCGCACCCTGCGCCAGGGTGGCGGACTTTCGGGCTTCACCAAGCGCGCCGAGAGTGAATACGACCCCTTCGGCGCGGCCCATGCCTCCACCTCGATCTCGGCGGCGCTGGGCTTCTGCGCGGCCCGCGACCAGGCCGGCCGCGACAACCGCGTGGTGGCGGTGATCGGCGACGGCTCCATGAGCGCGGGCATGGCCTATGAGGCCATGAACAATGCGGCCGAGACCACCAAGCAGCTGACCGTCGTGCTCAACGACAACGACATGTCCATCGCCCCGCCGGTGGGCGGGATGAGCGCCTATATGGCCCGCCTGGTGTCGGGCGGCGGCTACCAGTCCCTGCGCAATCTCGGCAAGTCGGTGGCCAAGGCCTTCCCGCGGCCGATCCAGGAAGCCGCCCGCAAGGCCGAGGAATATGCCCGCGGCATGGTCACCGGCGGCACCCTTTTTGAAGAGCTGGGCTTCTACTATGTCGGCCCCATCGATGGCCACGACATGGAAGCGCTGGTCGCCGTCCTCAAGAACGCCCGCGAGATCACCGACCGGCCGGTGCTGGTCCATGTGGTGACCCAGAAGGGCAAGGGCTACGCCCCGGCCGAGAGCGCCGCCGACAAGCACCACGCGGTGGTCAAGTTCGACGTGGTCACCGGCCAGCAGGCCAAGGCCCAGGCCAAGGCGCCCAGCTACACCAAGGTGTTCGCCACCGAGCTGATCAAGCAGGCGGAGCGCGACCCGACCATCTGCGCCATCACCGCGGCCATGCCGTCGGGCACCGGCCTTGATCTGTTCGGCCAGGCCTTCCCGGATCGGACCTATGATGTCGGCATCGCCGAGCAGCATGCGGTGACCTTCGCCGCCGGCCTCGCCGCCGACGGCATGAAGCCGTTCGCGGCGATCTACTCGACCTTCCTGCAGCGCGGCTACGACCAGGTGGTCCACGACGTGGCCATCCAGGGCCTGCCGGTGCGCTTCGCCATCGATCGGGCGGGCCTGGTGGGCGCCGATGGGCCGACCCATGCCGGCTCCTTCGATGTTGGCTTCATGGGCGCGCTGCCGGGCATGGTGCTGATGGCCGCTTCGGACGAGGCGGAACTGGCCCATATGGTCGCCACATCGGTGGCCATCGACGACCGGCCCAGCGCCTTTCGCTATCCGCGGGGGGAGGGTTCTGGCGTGGCCATTCCCGACTTCGCCGCCCCGCTGGAGATCGGCAAGGGCCGTGTCGTGCGCGAGGGCACGGCTGTGGCCTTGCTCTCGTTCGGCGCCCGCCTGCCCGAATGCCTGAAGGCCGCGGACATGCTGGGCGCTCGAGGGCTTTCGACCACCGTCGCCGACGCCCGGTTCGCCAAGCCCCTGGATATCGACCTGATCCTGCGCCTTGCCCGCGAGCACGAGGCCCTGATCACGGTGGAAGAAGGCGCCATGGGTGGCTTCGGCGCCTTCGTGCTGGAGGCGCTCGCCCGGCACGGCGCCCTCGATGCCGGCCTCAAGGTCCGCACCCTGACCCTGCCCGACATCTTCCAGGATCATGACAAGCCGGAACTGATGTACGCCCAGGCCGGTCTTGACGCCGACGGGATCGTGCGCACGGCCCTTGCGGCGCTAGGGGCCGATGTCGTGGCGGCCGCCGGCCGCCGGGCCTGATCAGCGACAGTAGCGCAGGAAGCTTCGCAGCTCTCGGCGCGGCGCTGCGGGCGGAGCGATGACGCTACCCAGGGCGGCGAGGCGAAGCTCACCTGTCTTGGCGAAATTCTCGGCCACCGGCGCTCTATCGGCGAACTCGACGCGCACCGCCGAGCCCCCGGGCGTGGGCCCCACGGTGGCCTGACCTGGAATGGTCGTGGTCTGGTCGCCGGAACTGAGGGTGACGCTCACCGGCCAGGGCGCGCGCCGACCCACATCATCGAGCCACGCGCCGTTTTCATTCCGCACCGCCAGCGTCCGGGCCGCCGAGAAGTAGGCGACGATCTGTCGGGTGTCCTTGGCGCAGCTCAGGGCCAGAATCACGGCCTGGCCGTCCGGGGTCGCATAGCCCAGTTCAACGGGGTCAGACTCCGCGCGATAGATCCAGCCAGGCTCCTGGGCGGCCGCGGCTGGCGCGAAAGCCAGGGCCAGGAAACCGAGCATGCATGCGGACGGGGAGGGTAGACGGATCATGGAGCCAGCTTAGCCGCACCCCGTCATCGGCTCCAGCCGCTTCGCGATCAGACCGGCTGGCCGCACTGGCCGAAGAAGTCGGCCACCATCTCGTGATCGGCGCCGACGGCCGGGGCCGAAACCGTGCGGCCGGCGGTCCTGACATCCAGATCACCGGTGCGGGCGAAGCTGTCCAGGGCCGGCGTATCAGCCGAGGCCATCTCCATCACGACGCCGACCCCCTGGATGGGCGTGGGCGCCACGGGGCTGGTCAGTTCGAAACCTTCCCGCTGAGAGGCCAGACCGACCGCGCCGGACCCCGTGTCCGACGTGGTGACGGCGACCTCCACCTGACCCGACTGAGGCTGGCAGCTCAGCATGACCAGCACATTGTCCGACCGCGCCTCGCCATAGACCAGCTTGAGGCCCTCGCTCTGGGTGTGGTTGAGCGCCCAGGCCATGTCGGCGCGGGTTTCGGTGTTCTGATGGGCGCAGGCCGCAGCGATGACGAGGGCTGCGGACAGGCCGAAGATCGAACGGGTGCGCATGGTCTGGCGTCTCCTTCGCAAAAGACAACGCCGACCCTGGCCGGGGGTTCACCCGTTTGGGCTCAGAAGGGCGAGAAGCTCTCCACCAGGGACTGGCCGGCGGGCGTCTTCTGTACGCGGCTGATATCGCCACGGCCGCCATAGCTGATCCGCGCCTCGGCGATCTGCGAGTGGCGGATGGTGTTAGCCGAAGTGATGTCCTCAGGCCGGATGATGCCGGCCACAGACAGCTGGCGGACCTCGTTGTTGGTCCGGACCTCCTGCGTGGCCTGGATCATCATATTGCCGTTGGGCAGCACGGCGGTGACGACGGCGGCCACAGTCAGGCTGATCTTCTCAGAGCGGGAGACTGAGCCCGAGCCGGTATTGTTGGAAGATGAGTTGGTCGAGATGGCGTTGGCCGGATCAAATCCGCCCGGCAGGATGCGGCCCAGGCTCGACTCCAGGCCCAGGAAGTTGGGCACGCCCGCCGACATGCCGCCGCTGCGGCTGCTGTTGGTGGAGTTGGAGGTCTGGGCGCGGTCGTCGATCTCGATCTGGACGGTGACGATGTCGCCAACACGGTTGGCCCGCTGATCGAGAAAGAAGGCCCGGGCGCCGCTGCGCCACAGGGAGTTGGCCGAGGCTGGGGTCGGCATGGGCTGGTTGGCCGAGGCCAGGATCATCTGCTGCTGCGGAACCAGGGCGGCAGGATAGCGCACCGGCGTCAGGTCGGGGCCGGCGACGGCCTCATGGACGGTGGAGCAGGCGCCGAGCGGCAGCAGGGCGAGGACGGCGAGGGTGGCGAGGCGCATGGCGCGATCTCTCTCTTTGCGGGTCAACGCAGGGCGTAGCGGGTGGCCGGGGCGGCCTGGAGCTGGTCGGCGGCCGGGCCGACCGCGGCCTGGCCGGGTCCGGTGGCCACGGCCTGGATGGTGCGTTTGGAGCTGAGGTTCTGGGCCGCGAAGGCCTCGCCCACAGTGGCCCGGCCCATGGCCTTGGCCTTGGCGCTCAGCACCATGCCGGCGGCCTCGTAGGTCAGGGTGATGATGTCGCCCGTGGCGATCACCTGGGGCGCGCTCACGTCCCTGGCCGAAACCGCCGAGCCGGCGCGTAACGGGCGCCGGGCCGAGAGGCCCACCACCTGGTCGGCGTCGTGCGGCGCATCTCCAGGCGCCATGGCGGCCTTGGCCCAGATCAGGTCTTCAGGCTGGACGATCTCGCCGGTGGAGAGGCTTCGGGCATAGGTCAGCACCTCGACATTGCCGGTGCGCGCGACCGAGGCCGAGCCCCCGCTGGCGCCGGAGCGGACGATGATGCGGCGGACGCCCTCGGCGTTGGCCCAGTCGAGGCCCGCGCGGCGGGCCAGTTGCTGCACCGCGCCGGCGTCGAGCACGACGCTCAGGCCAGGCTTGGCGGCGACCCGGACGCCGGCGGCCGAGCCGGCCCCGTCAAACAGGTCGCCAAGGGTGACGATCCCGTCGGAGTCGGCGGTTTCCGCCTTGAGGTTCACCGGCTGGCCGGCCTGGGCGACGGCGGCGAGGCCGAGCCAGAGGCCGGCGGCGAGGCTGAGACGGCGCAGGCTCATCATGACTTCACCGAGTTGGCGGCCTGCAGCATCTCGTCGGCGGCCGAGATGACCTTGGAGTTCATCTCGTAGGCGCGCTGGGCGACGATCAGGGCGGTGATCTCGGTCACCGCATCGACGTTGGAGGCTTCGGTATAGCCCTGCAGCAGGTTGCCGAAGCCGTCGATGCCCGGCGCGCCGACATTGGCGGGGCCGGACGCGGCGGTCTCCATCAGCAGGTTGTCGCCGATGGCGCTGAGGCCCGCCTCGTTGACGAAGTTGGCGAGCTCAATCTGGCCGACCACCTCGGCCTCGGTCTGGCCGGCGCGCACCGCCTGGACCTGGCCGCCCTTGGAGACCGAGATCGATGTGGCGTCGTTGGGCACGGCGATGGCCGGCTGGATCTCGTAGCCGTCCTCGGTGACCAGCTGGCCGTCGGCGTTCAGCGACAGGTTGCCGGCCCGGGTATAGGCCATCTCCCCCGACGGCAGCAGGACCTGGAAGAAGCCGCGGCCTTCGATGGCGACGTCATAGGGGTTGCCAGTCTGGGTGACCGCGCCCTGCTCGGTGATGCGATAGACCGAGCCGGCCTTCACGCCGCCGCCGATCTGAACGCCGGTGGGCACGATGGTTCCCTGTTCGGAGGACTGGGCGCCGGCCCTTTCCATGGTGTGGTAGAGCAGGTCCTGGAACTCGGCGCGCTGCTTCTTGAAGCCCACCGTGTTCATGTTGGCGATGTTGTTCGAGATGACCTCGACGTTCAGCTGCTGGGCGGACATGCCCGTCGCG
>Ga0208179_1000418_pt1 | contig 28433 bp, 20 predicted proteins | sample Malvired_Geostar_FD_184238 | JGI IMG/M metagenome (GOLD analysis project Ga0208179, IMG submission 184238) | Marine viral communities from the Global Malaspina Expedition - Malaspina viral metaG DeepMed_Geostar (SPAdes) (version 2) | ecosystem: Environmental > Aquatic > Marine > Oceanic | place... | reverse complement strand
GCCCAAGTGGGATGATACTGTATCCATTGGAAAATTAGAAAACGTGGAGGGCGGTGAGGCGTGGCAGCAAGCCCTGTTGTACATCAGGGATAAGATAGGAAGCCCGGTTGGTACTGCCGGGGGTGTTGCTGGAGGATTCTCTACAGAACAAGACTTTGATAATCCAGTTAATACCAGCATTATTGGCATATATGGAATGAACCTGTATGGATATACGGGGTGGGATTATGGCAGAACGCAAACCATAGACAAAAAGGCTGGAAGCGTCAGCATTACGGAAACTTGGACATTGGCGCCCGCAACAAACGGGGTCAAAGAAACGCTAGATATTCAAATTAGCCAAACAGATGACACCGATAGTTCAAATTCAACAAACCAAATTACAATCAGTGGCACAATTAAGGGAATGGTCGAAGCGGTAAGCGAAAATTCTTCGACTAAATATGCTGAAACTGACGCAAATGAAACCAAATACACTGTTGCTAGAACCAGACTGGCACTAATTCTTCCCTTGATGGACAATATAGTCAAAGCCACAGCAAACACCTATATTGGCGCTGGCGCTGGAACTTTTTTCTCGGCTTTGCCTGATAGTAAGACACTAGGGATAAATGTCCCACAGGGTGAGATTACATATAGTTTTGTTTACAGCGACAAGGGGCAATCATACTTTGGTGACGGAGTGCAGGATTCGTCCTTTAACGTAAGTGAAACACGACCGGGACATGTTCTGGCTGTTACCCCGGTTATGGGTAGAATTTATGGACCTGTGATACAAGACGGCGGAACTCAAACTGAATACAGGCGCTCTTTTAGCCTTGACATCACGGTAAATAAGAAGAAATGGGGGCTTACTAATAACGCCCTTAGTTTAAGAGTCAAGTTGTTCGACCTCAAACCGAGTAATTTTGGCCAAATTGCACACGCAGACCAAGGAGTAGACCTTCACCCAGCCGGGTGTTTGGATGCACCCTTTAACCTTGCCGATGTTATTGCTTGTAATGGTGCTGGCGGTAGAACAATTATGGAACAACTGTTGGATGTAATTGAAGCTTGCGCACCAGACCCAACCGTCGAACTCAATGTGCTAAAAATGAGGGTGGCTTCTCCCCCCACGGAAAGCTGGGATATAGAAACTGGTAAATATACCTATAGGACAGAGTGGATATACGAAACAAAAGATTCTGAATATCCACTATTAACTTCCGCTTGGCTGGGAGGAGTACTGTAATGCCCGCAGGAGTATTCGACTTAATAAAGCAGCAAACCTTTTTTGGTGCTTCTGTAATTAACTGGAACATTAACTTGGGTTATAACTCAAGTCCGACCCAGCTTAATCTTAATTTGGTTAACGACAAAAGCAACCAAGAACTCCCCAACGGCGCCAACAGGGGATTTAACGGCGGTCCTGACGGTGAAGGATATCATTGCAGAAAGACGAAAGCGGCAGATACGGCGCCCACAGCTATAAGAGCAGGTAAATACCCCGCAAACGACTTTAACAGCACGGCAGCAAACGTAATCTTACATCCGCCCCATTATGAGGCAGGATTTGGCAGGGGAACTTTGCCAAGATATGATTTTGGAATTCAGGCAATGGTTGATGCGAGAAGAAAGACCCTGTACGAGCTTGGAGATTATTTTTGCCCTCCCCCGGTGGGAACACCGGTATGGTTTAACTACTACTTGTTTGATTCTACCGATGCTAGAGCGGGTTTTCCCGTTACCCTACAAACGTCATACCCATGGAATGTCGGTAGTTTTAATGGGATATTTACAGATTATACGATGAAGACTTCTACTGGCGGTGAATCCATCAGTGTAACCGTACAAGACCCTCGTTTAATATTGGAGGGGGTTCAGGTTATTCTCGACGGACACAGAAGAACGCTGGCCCCCGGAGACTTTTCAAAAGGGGTGATAACAAGCCCATATACCAGAAGGTATCAAGACGGATACGCTGGCTATTACAATATGTTAAACGTTTTTGGATACTACGAAAACTTCTTCAAATGGAATAACGAGTACAGCAATAGATTCACGGCAGACAGTTCAGAGCTAGACGATACGTATGCGCCTTGGATTCCAGATACGCCCGGCTTTGGCGTAGCCGATATTAACGAAGCTGGGATGAAGTTTTATGACCCGCGCGCTAGACTCCATGCACAATTTCTTCCACCTGCTGGTCTAATTGTCTCGCAAGGTCCGGGCTGGCCCGGAATATTCCCTGCCCTGCAACATATGTTAATGGGTCACCCAGACGCTGTTTATACCAACAACCGTCCGGGTTTAGTTTGGCAAGTTGCCGACCCTGAAAAACGCATGCTTAATGAAGATTTTGGTGGGCCTGTATATTACCTACCCAAAGCAACAGTCCCGCCAGTGCCGCCTCTTACCGGTCATCTTGCCAACGAACTGAGCACGCCCACAAACCCCTATCGTTATAAAGTAGACCTGTCGGAGATGAAGAAGCTATTTGAAGATACGGTTATAGGCGGCGTACCCGGACCACTTCCGAGATATTACAGGGTTAAAGCTTCTAGTATGAATCTATTGGAGCTTATAGATAGTGTTTGCAAGGCTGCAAATGCAGATTTCTTCGTGGAGCTTTTGCCCGACGTAGACCCTCTTGGCAATTTTACTGATGATAGTTTCGATGGTGTCATAAAGATTTACGTGAGGCTAAAGCAATTCAAGCAAGAAACGAACATAATCGCCTCGTACATTCGAGGAGCAGAAAATTCAACAGGACCGGTTCCGGGTACTAACTATGCACTAAACAATCCCCACATTCCGCCGGGGCTGTTCCCCCACGTATGGTTTAATAGATTGGTATCTCACGATGTAGGAAAGGAGCTTCCAAACAACGCTCTTGGTAAGGTTGTTATGGGGGCGCCGAAGACCCGAGTTGTTGGGGTTAAAGAAATGGGGATAGACTTTGTCAGGGAAGAACTTTGTGCGTGTGAAAGTGCGGCTGGCGTCCCCATCCCCGGACTTACAACGCAGGGAACCTGTATTCCACCACCAGTACCACCACCGATACCGCCAGCGGCGGTGGATAACACATGGAACTGTCTCAGAGAGATTCAAGAGTTTGATGGAGTAAGGGGGCCAAACAACCATACCGCCGACCCCGCTGCGTGGTTCAATTCTGGTTACAAACACCACAGATGGAATGAAGAGTGGAGAAGATTTGAGGACACTTGGGAGAAAACGAATAAGAGAGTAGAAGATTTTGTTGGAAGAAGATTCTGGGATGTAAAAAATGAACAGTGGGATTATGTTCAACAAGATATAGAGAATGATAACTGGAACGCGGAAAGCGAATTTTTTAGGTTTAATATTCACGACGGCTGCTCCCCGTTAGATGCAAACGGGAATATAGATTTTGCTGGCGGTGAAACAAAACCGTGCGGAGTGTTTGTAAATGATACTGACGGGGACGCTCCCGGTTCTAAGAATACGAGTTTTGTCGAAGACCACAGAATCGACATCTTCCCGGCTTGGGGGTTCGCTCCCAAATACTTCCAGCACACAATTACTGGCATGAGTGGGCCAGAAGATGTGACGATAACCAATCTCAAAAAGGGGATTAAGGGCGAATTTGATAGCATGAATCCATACTGGGACTGGCACGCCTTGGCTGGATTGCCCGGTATATTTGAGTTTGTTATTTATGACTTGGAAGACCCGAAAGCTGCTGAAATTCTCCCCAACGGGGGGGCGCCGCTAATAAAGGCGGAAATAGAAAGAGAAAATAGCGCCGCAATAAACTGGGGTGTTGACACTTTTACCTCTGTACAAGAGTGTGTGAGATACAAGTGTGAAAACGACCCAGACGGCAGGACATGTGTTCCGAAATGGCAAGACAATATGCTTCATCCCAAGAAAGTATACGCAGAGTATGAAAATAATGTCTTTACTTTCAGTGAAATCCAAGCCGGGATAGAAGCTTGGAACGATGCTGTTAACGGGTGTGGTGCGCCGGGAGTCGTGAAGGGTATTAGTCGTTTCGGTTTAGAAAGGCTTAGGCATTTGAGCGGTCTGGACGACGATGATTATCGAAGAGTAGTTACTGGTGCGCCAATAAAGCACGATACCGGTAAATGTATGTCAAGCGCAGCTGACGACGCGGTTCCGGTTCCCACGACTGCATATGGCGCGGCCAACTGTACAGCAACTTGGATTCCCGATGACCCGCAAAGGGAAATGGGGGCAACAGGAGTTCCGAGACAGATTAAGAGAAATGGGAAATTTAAAGAGCCTTGTTCCAAGGGTCGGAACATACAGGTAGACATGCGAGACATTGGCTATCAGGCAAATGATGGAATCCATTTGGCTACAGTTACCGAGCTTAGACATGCGTTAATCGGCCAGAGTGAATGGATGGATTATATCAGGAGGTTTGACAGCCAGTTTTCGCTTGACCTACACTTTGACCCCAAGGATAAAAAGGGTAATCCGGGTAGCTGGATTGCTCAGGTAATGGGGGCGAGCCATATTGCCGCATCAGCCCCCGCAGCCGGTCCTGCTCCCGGTGGAGGAACATCTCCGGTTGTTCTCAATGCGAATACGGGTCAAGGCGTCTTAATAAACCATGTTGGTGCTGACCTAGACAACAAAAAGAAAATTCATGACAGAGCTTATGAAATAGTTAAAACCGTGGCAACCGACTGGTACGGTAAGAAGTTCTTTGTGCCTCTGCCATATGACCCACAGATGAGAACAGAATATTCAAAAAGAACACACGGCGATGACGACGGCCTGATTGCCTCGTTTAATGTCACAAACTCTTGGGAGATTGCAGAGGGTGGTTGGGTAGAACCTAAGCTTGGTGGAGTTTTCAATGTTAGTGTTGGTGGGGTTCAGTTTAACTTGAATGGACCTGCACACCAGAAGGATGTTAAGTACCCATACGACCTGTCATTCTGGAATGATACCGGTCAAATGCAGCCATTCTTGGTTTACCCATATAAGGTATGGCAACATATTAAAGAGTCAAAAACAGAAGAAGTTCTTTACTTACCAACCGACCCAGTTTCCGATGATTTAGATTTGGGTTGTGTGAAGTGTGACGGTAATGCTTGGAGTACCAACACCGAAGACCCTCCCACCAATGCAACTGGAGACGAAGCCAACGGTGGTCCGTGGAGCAGCGAACTTGATTGCAGACATTTTAACGAGAATAGTGTACTTAATAATGGCAATTTTGACAACGACAACATATGCAATGTTTTCAGACGGGATGAAACATCTGAAATAATAAAGTTGGAATTTGCTCCTCTTGATTTTAGCGAATTAGACAGGAATAGTTATTACATTGAACAAGAAAGAGATGACGATATAGCAACCCCGTTCTGTTTGGACGAGACGATATCGGGCAGGGAGGCGTGTACAAACGTAGTCCCCGGCAACAACGATAGAGACCCCTACGCATTCTTAACTCCTGATGGAATGTGGGGGAGTGCGCTACTTGAAAAGAATACTACTAAGCCATCTGCTTGGATTACGAATAGCGCTTATCTAACAAGGGTATGGGTTAAGGCCAGTGTAGAATCAGAAACATACTGGATGCACTCTGATATATACAGGTATGGGAGAATCGTACCAGATTCAACCAGCGGCACTACGTGTGAGGGTTCGGCGTTTGGAGGCAGCATTAATACTAATGTAGCTGAGCAGAACGCCTGTAGCCAGCTTAGACCGTTTGCTCTTATATCAACCGATAGTGCTGTTAGATATGATAAAAACTCAGTAATTGGCCCGTCTGCTTGGACTGTCGGAAGTGCGTGGGTAGCCGTCACTATGGACTCCTCAACAGGTCTGCAAACTGGCGGCGCTCTTGGAGCAACAACCCCAGCGGGTGCTCCTTCTTATGGGTCTTCCTTCTCAATTTATAACGCAATGGCTCCAGCGGCCTATAAGCCGTGGGATGCCGCCGTTCCGCAGATTAGCAATGTGGAATCTTGGGGGCCGTGGTCTGCTGGAGACCATATTGGGAAGGCAGACTTTGAAGAGGATACTTCTTTGACGCCAGAAACATTTGGTTCAATAAAACGCATGGGGGATGCGGGAATATCCAAGGTGGCTGCGGCGGCTTCGGAGTTTACGGACCATGAGCGTGGAACCATAACTATGTGGGGATTGCCAGAATTTCCAATAGGGGCGCCCATTGTTGCGGGTGGTCCATACGTGACAAACATCACAACTGATATGGGCACTGGGGGTATTAATACCACCTATAGAATGGAAACCTATAAAAGACAGAACCCCGCACAAAGAGATTGGTGGGACGCAGATAGAGACGCTAGGGTCTTCAGGTCGGTAGCACAAAGGCTCAAATCAGAACGAGATAATATCGTACTTCGAAACAGGCCGCAAACGGACTAGGAATTTAATATGGCTAATGAACATACAAAAGGGGGCAGGGGCGCGCCTGAGTACGAATCCCGTCCTCATCATGATATGATTTCGGCTGACATGGTTGATTATACTCAGCCAAGACAGGGCGAGGATGGAACATATCTTAGCTCATGGCGACCATTATATATGCCGAGCGTAGTTTCTCAGACTATTGGTTCGACCATGAGGGAATCTTCGGCGGGCTGGGAGGGCAAATCCTGCGTAAGCATGGATGCATTATTTGTCCCATACGGTGGTGTCTATGTGTCTGGGATAACCTTGAACCATCCAGACGCTGATAGACCAGACGGATTCAGACTGGCATTATCGACAAATGTAAATATACCAGAATTTAAAGTAAGAAACTACCGAGGGTATAACGCAGACAAGGTGGCCCGAAATCTTCCGACAAGAGAATACCCTGTTGGATGGAATCCAGACGTTGGTGGAACAGAGGCTAACTCAGCAACTCTTAATCCTCTTCATAGAAATGCTAATATTGCCATAGTACATAGAGGCAGTGGATTAAACTACATTGAAGACCTGTCTCCGTTAAAATCAACCTCCGAAAGAGACCGGGCAGAAGACCCAAGGGCTATAGCCCTAAGAGGCCCCGTTATGATTGCGGGATGGGGTTTTGACACGGCGGGATTTCCTGTTCCAAACGCGGCCCTTGATGCGGATGAGACTATCCCGGTTCAAGACCGAAACAGTACTGATAAACAAGACTTTATAGATGACCATACGTGGAGAATGGATAAATGGAAGGTCGGTCCTCTAGATGTAAAATGGGATAGAGAAAGAAAGGTGTGGGCTACCGGCGGCGCTGGAACGGACATAGGACTTCTTCAGGCTGCTAGATGTTTCAATTTTGCGGGTTGGACTCAGCCTTACGACACATGCTTAGATGGAAATCCTCAGTGCTGCTTTACTGATGAAAGCGGAATGGGTGTGCCCGAACCCCCATTCTATGGCGGGACGACCGCAGAATTTCAGACCTGTTGTCCCGGCTCAAGATGTAGGGGTAAACAGTGTGCTACTAACTATTGGACTTGTGATTCTTGTGACAATATTTCTATCTGCGTAGCAAAGTCAGTCGTCGGTCCTGCGTTAGAAAAAGACACCGGAACAGGAACTCAAATATTTCTTGACGACGTAACGTGTTTGCGCAAGGCGATAACAGGTCTAGGAATATGCAAGGGGCCTAATGGTAACACTTTGCCACAATATAGAACAAGGCAGGATTGCAACCCCCCCGGCGCAGGAACCGGACGAATTTGGGTTCCTTCTCAGGGCAACACAATACATGTCATGATTTCACAGGACTTAGATGAAGCGTTTGCAGGAAACCCTTCGCTTAAACCAGATTTGCCTAATTTGACACCACCCGGCCCGGCAACCGGACCACCCGTTAACTTTAATGGTGCAGAAGTAGTAAAGATTAGCGATGTTGTGTTTACAGACCCGAAGTGTGTAGCCGCTAAATGTCCCGGTTATATAGAAATAGCCCCCGATACTGGTATTCCCCCGCAGAACAGGGGCTTGTCTGCACCCAGTTGGAACGGTTGTCCGCAAAGTGAATTCAATCCCTGTGCGCCACTACCTACCACTTGTCCCCCCGGCTCCGATACGATAGATGAAGAGGGGATGAGGGCTAGGGGTTGTCCTTCAACTTGGAACCCACCGTATTATGTTATAGGTCCGGGGTTAGCATTCCACGACGCTATAGAAATAAGAAAGCCTGTTCAGCCACCAAACGGATATTCAACAGACTCTCCACCAGACTGGGAAGCTGGTCATAAAGAGACCCCAACCGAAACAGATATACAAAAAGCGGTTGTAGAAAATGTATTACTTCATTCGTTAAAACGCTCGCAGTTTTTCTATGGATTAAAAACTGGAAGAACAAGGAAAACCTTGGTGGATGTACGAGCGGGAAGCGACCCCGTGGGCTGCTCATCAGCTAGTGACTGTGGTAGTTCTGGAAAACCAGAGTGTTGTTGTGAAGACCCTAGTACAAGCGGTAGACCCGGCGGTTATGACCCAGACTTTAATAGCGCTTACGGGACTGGCTGCGAGCCAGCAGAAATCTTTGACAACTTCTCTGTTTACTGGATTCTGCAAGCCGAGTTCGAATACAAGAACTTTGCCACAAAGGTTACATGTGACCCAGATACGTTTGAAATAACTGTATGTACTAGAAGAATCCCAATTGAGGGCGGGGTAAGTTGTGAATACTGTCCCGGCTTTACAAGTTGTCTTAGTGGGGATGAAACATCTGGCGTAGGCAGCTTATATTAGGATACTATGAATGGTTCACTCTAATACGGGTATAAATGAAGTAAATTGGAATCCTGACGGACCAAAGAACGCTCCAGATTCTTGGCCCGCCCATCTAAAGTACCCGCCGTTGCCCTGCCATGATGCTACAAGACCTCCTGAAGCCCGAGGCACGTGCGACATTCCCCTGTATAAACTAGAGGCCGACTGCGTACACGCCCGAGGAACTTGGATTCCCCACCATTTTTGGAATCCGGGCGAACCTGAATGTTGCGGGGGTTTTAATTATAACGGCACTGAACAAGAACGGTGTGTATGTGGCCCCGGAACAAACAGGTCGTGTGGAGATTGCCCGCATGATTGCAGGGTCGTAATAGGAAGATACCCATTCGACAATGTTGGTCCGGGCTACCCCGTTTATCTAGCCCCAATTTTTGGCTGCTCTACAGAGGAATATTGCACGAGAGCCGATGACGTATATCCATGGATAACGAACGGGTGTGACTGCTGCGGACCATGTTGTCCCTCTATGATTGGGAGTCGTCATATATATGAGTGGGAGGGAACCGCCACTTTAGATATAGGTAATTGTTACCCAATTATTTCACACGGACAACACGGAGACCAGTCTTCATGTGAAGGTGCTACTATTGATGGAGTTACGGGGACATGGAGAACTACTGATGAAGACATTGTCGCTCCAACTACGGGACAGAGTGGCGTATGTTTTAAAGCTGGACCAGAGTTGGACCTTGGTCAGGTTTTAGTACCGGGAGGTTCTAGAATAATGACCGACGCTCAGCTTGAAGCGGATTGCGATTCCCCCGATGTTTGGGTTCCGATTACCAGATTAAATAGTAGTCCTCCCGGTTGCATCCCGCCAAATAAATGTAGCGATAACTGTGGTGGTTCTCAGATAGGGGCGTGTGAGGTAGATGGAGACATTGTTTTTAATATAAGCAAGGATGAGTGCGCAGGATGTGTCGGCGTTCCCGGCTCTCCCGACCAGTGCGAATGGGTTGATGATGACAAATGCGTTACGCAGCCTCCCTGTTGCGATAAAAGAGGCATGCAGATGTATGCCAAGGAAGGTTTTGAAACACTAAAAGCTCAAATAAGCGGATGCTCTTGTCCCGGTGGCGGTATTTGTGAAACCGACCTTACGTGGTTGGGCGGGGCGGGTCTGCCAATCAGCATATCTCCTTGGGAAAAATTTGGTGGAATAGACCCTTATAAGGAATTGCTTATCGCGGTAGAGGGAAGCGCTAGCCCCCCCGGATTGGGAATAGTAGACGACTTTGTAAAATTGAATACATTTAATCTAGAAGATACATGTGGTGTTTGGGCTGGAACATTTGGCACATGTCCGGGCTGTGGTCATTATGTTGCTCTATACGATGTAGACTGTGCGGGTTGTGGATACACGGCGCATCCTCTAAAGGGAATTTGTGATGACGAAACGGACTGGACTCCGGGTCATAGCCCCGGAGTCGACCAGACGCCATTTAATCCCCAGTGCATAGATTTTCCAGCGATACAGCCCACCCCGATTTGTGTGCATACCTTCGTTGAACTGGTCGGTGCTAACCAGAACTGTAATAAATGCTGTCGAGAAGCTTTCGGTAAACCACATGGAGATTGCGCTGGGCATTGTGAAGACATAAACGGTGGAACAATTTCGGCTGGTGATGGGTTTGAGTGCGCACAGGCTGGTGGAAATTGGATACTGGATTGTGATACCGGTGGCCAGTCTGGTGGTGGTGGTGGCAATCCGGGTATAGGTGGTCCGGGGCAGGGAAGTGGTGAACAACCGCCTGACGACTGTGGGATTAACTGCACCAACGCATCCGGTGGCTACTTTCAGTGTGATTGTGCGGACTCAGCAGAGAAAGCGGCTAGATTTGGTATTCCACTGTGTAAAACGGTTGTGACCGAGTGTGGAAATGCGCAATGTTCGCAGTACGCTTTCGCCGCACCGGGAACCTGTTGCGATTGGTGGACCGTGTCAGAAGGTGGCTGTGACGCTCAAAAGATTGTAAACCGAGGACAGAGGTGCGGAGATGGCACAATGGCCAAGCGGTGCGATTGCTGTGAAGGTTGTCCTAGCTGTATTCAAGACGCAAACGGCGATATGGTAGATGCTGACTCGACATTTGACCGAGCAACTGGAGATTTCGGTGATTGGTGTAACATTCCAGAAGAGGGTCCGGGTTGCAGCGTGGATGTAGCCTCTTGTGGTCCAAATGCAATTTGCCATCCTAATATAGAGTGTAACGGTACTAGCCCAATAGATAAGGGTCTGGGCGCATGCTGTAGCTGCCCGGACAACTGTGTGAATTACCAGTTGGACGAGTGTCCTTATCAACCATGCAGGGACGGTAATGGAGAACTTATCACTAGCGCCCAAGGTAATATGCCACCGCCTTGTTACTGCGGAAATGATGTTAATGGTCTGGTCTGGCATCCTGACCATCCTCCAAAGCCTCTTTACGAGGGGGGTGCTGGAGACTGTAAAGTATTTTGTAATAATCAAGGCGCTCCTTATTGGGCGATGCAGTTATGTCCAAACTTCGACGGCACACCACCAGATGAAGACCCCGGCGATGACCCCGAACAACCCGGCGACGGCATCCCCGGCGACGACCCCGGCGGTGGCGGGGGTGGCGGTGTTGCAAATGAATGTGTGGGATGTGGACAATTATCGCCAAGATTAATACAGGACTGTTCATTTGAAGGTATATGCGGTTGCGGTCTTTCAGACTGGACGGGAAGATGTGACAATCCATGCCCACCTGATACCGGCTCTGTTCAAACTGTCTATTTGGTTTGTCGTCAGGAGGGTTCGTGTAAAGAAGACTGTGATGACCTTGGTATGTCAAGGGAGTGGAGAGGAGAATGTCATAAAAATAGATGCATGGCTAAAAGAGGTGGGGAGATTTGTATTGGAGAAGGAAGCCAATATTGGCCACCAGACCCACCACACGGAGGCAATGATGGTATATTCAGATGGGCTAATCTAGACGAAGGTGGTGACGACCCAACTTGGGGAGATGAAAGTGAATGTCCATGCGGTCCAGTTGACTCCTCCGAAGCGCTTGATTGTACGTGTCAGGGACCGACAAGGGGACAAATTGAGTGTATGGGGGCGACGGGTAGGTGTCAAGGTGGCCCACATCTTGAAGGGGTGGCAGTTGGCGGGACTCTTTGTCAGAACCACTGGCAGGGAACTGATAGATATGCTTGTGGTCACGAATGGTTTACCCCACCTTGGGGATGGCCACCGGTTTGTGGCGGCGGATGCGGTACACACGACTTTGACTTCGGGACTAAATTCTATGGAAAATTGACAGAGAATTCTTCTGCGGGTGTTTGTCAATGGCCCGGACCTAACACGCCGTGTTCACAGGGTCAACCTGAAGAAAATATTATCGACCGAAGCAGCCCCTTTGGCAATGCCCGAGACTGCATGGGAGACCCTGAAAGGGATGGTAGGTGTACTTGCGACCCGGCACAGTGGCCCGCGTATTCAACTAAAACAGATTGTAACAATGACGGAGGAAAAGATTGGATTACCTATAACTGGGTGGAAACGGGCGGTATTTGTTGGCATAAGTCGGGACACAGAATATTTAACGACAACGGCGGTGATTTAATACTGGACGCTACCACATGTGAAGCCATGGGAACCTGTACTGACCCCAATTGTCAGGGTGCTGGATGTGGCCTACCCGCTTGTGCGGGTCAGTGGTCAACCAAGTGGAAAGAAATGAATGACCCATACTGGCATGACACAGAATTTGCTATGGCTAACCAAGAAATGGCAGGCCCTAATAATATATATCCTAAGTATATAACCCTACTAGATTATAAATACGGCGGATTGGGAGATAGTTGTTACGATGGATGTATGTGTGGCTCTGCTGACCCAAGCTGTGAAGGTGGCGGTGGATGCCCGGATATGCCCAACTGTTTGGGCGCATGTTTTTCGTGTGATGGAAACGAATGGGATATTACTGAGGCGGAATGTAGAGTTAAGGTTGCAGCGTGTGCTGGAAGGGCGGATTCGGGTGGTGGGACGACTGGTGGTGGTGAAAGCGGGGGTGAAGGTACGCCCGGTGGATATGACCCCGGTGGTGGCGATGGAGGAGACAGCACTGGAGGAAACGGGGCCGGGTCGGGTGGTGGTAGAACTGGCAGCGGTTACGACTGGAAACCCAATCCGTTTGACCCTCAAGGATGTTTTGTTCCAGATGAAATTTGCAAGGGTTGTCTTTCATGTGATGGAAATGAGGCAGACGTTTGTGGCGGATGTGACGGTAAGTCCTGCGGCGGCGGCGCTCCGCAAACACCACATTGTTTATCAAAGCAGTGGTGTGACGGAACTCCTAGAATTGGAGATTGCGGAGTAGACTGTGCTTCTGTTGGGTGTACGGGGGGTGGTTGTGGAAACTACAATCCTTGGAATTGGAAACACAGACGGTGTGGCAAAACTTGTAATGATTTTCAGCTTATTATTGGAGGGCAGGTTTTTCAGGCTGGCTATCAAGACGGCGCAATCAAACATTTAACCAAACCAAATTGTAGACTTTTTGCCCCAGACACGTGTTGCCCGGATACAATCTATCTAGAGGGGAAAGATAGACCGGCCCCATTTGTAAGAATAGCGCAAATTGATATAGCGGATTATGGAGAAGGATACACGATACCTCCCACAGTAACAATTGATGACCCAACGTTTGTTGTGCTTCCCGATGGAATAACAGCAACATCTTCTGCCCATATAGATAAAGATATTACAAGTGCTGATTATGGAAAGCTTACTGAAATATCAGTTTCTAATAAGGGTCTGGGATATGCCGACCCGAACGTAGCCGCTCCAGACCCAGTAACCGTACAGGTATCCCTAAGTGGAGGGTGTTCTTATATAAACAACGGAGTTCCAAACCCGGACCATTGCGGGGTGTGTTCAGCTAGAGAACACACAACTAAAACAGCATGTAACAATAATGTTGGAACATGTGTCGACAGCAATGGAAATGAAATACATGAACACACAACCCGTACAGCTTGCGAGGATGCGGATGACACAAATGTTTGGGTTCCTTCTGTGGGTACTTGGACAGCATTACGGCAAGGTTCTGCAACGATTAGGTTGGAGGCTTGGGTTGGTGATTGCGACAGGGGCGCAATCGTAGATAAAGACCAAAAATTTAAAGACAACGCGGCTTGTGGGTGTATAAAATTCAATGACTGTACACCCGGAGACCCACCAGACGCAGACAAAAGTCATAGATACGAGGATTATATATGCGACGATATCATAATGACAAGCTGGGAAGAATTGGGACAAGAAGTAAAAACCGGAAATATACTTCACGTTTGGAGGGGTACGAACCCCAATAGCCGCATACATACGCTAGACGGTTGGGTAAGCTACGCTAGTTCAATAAATGGTGACTATGAAATAGAGCGTATATCTGGAGCAAGCTCCAGTATAAAACTTAAGTGTTCAGGAAGAAAAGTTTCGGCATTTCAAGATGAGTGTGAGGCTGGATACTGCGAGAACTGTAAGGACGGCTGTCCTGATGGAGATAACTGTCCTGAAAGATTTAAGGACTGCTGCAAAACCGGTAAAAGAGGAGCATCTCGACAACGTTGTTTGCAACCAAGAATACTAGACGACTTCGACGGCCTCGTCGGTGGGTGCGAGGGAGAGTGGGTTGGAGGTACTTGTGATGAAGTTCTTCCCACTTGCCCAAGCTGTGATGGCAGAGAAAAATGTCTTTATAACGGCAAATGTAAGGACGTAAATGGAGACAGAAACATACATAACGGAAAATGTGCAGCAGATGAAACATACGACGCTGAGAACTGTACAGACCCCAATAAAACCCTCGCAGAGAACATAGCAGAATGCAGAGACGCATGTTTTGAGCACACGGGTGGCTGCTGGATAGGAGCGGTAGGCTGTTTACAAGAATGTTGCGGGTGTGAAGACTGTCAAGATACAGCGGTAGGGCTAAGATGTCCTGATTGTTGTTGGGATGTTGATGCCCAAGGACATCTCACCCCGTGCGATGGGGGCTGCTCAGACCAAATATATAGAACGAAAGTAGACTGCGAAGCCAACAATGAAATATGGAAGGAGGGCACAGAATGCCCGAACGACACTCACCCGAATGGCCCGTGTCCACCAAGAAGAGAGGATTGTTGTGACGCAAACTGTCCCAAAGATAATATAATAACAGAGGTGGATGTCGGAGAAATGGGGCTACCTGTGCATCCACATACGGGATATTCAGTATGCGCAAACCCAAACCACCCAGACTTTGGCGGTTTCAATACTGGGGCTGGAACTCCTAGAGGACTTCCTAGCTGCGAAAAATGCACCAATACGTGGGGGGGAGATTGGGATGAATTTAATGGAGTTTGCAGAAATATATCAACATACAAATTCAAATGCGGCAGCTACGGCCATCTCGACGGGGGTCAAGATACCGACTGGGAACCGGGCTGCTGCGAAGAGCACGATTGTGTACCAGACACATGCAACCCTCCCATAGAACAACGAGGAGACTGTTGCGGATTATGGTCAACTTCTGCATGCGCATGTCCTTCAAACTATAAAGATTGCGACGGAAACATAACAATAGATGATGTAACCGGTGACCCAATAAGAAGGCCATTCATACTAGATTTAGCCATACATGGTGGTGCTGGCGGATGTTGTGGAAATACTGCCAACATAGTTGGAGTTGTGCCGGGAACAGAAGTCAACGTGGGGGGAGCATCGCAACTATCAAGTAGAATTATAATTACGGAGTATACATAAAGAAGGAATAAAATGAGCAAGGAAAAAAAGACCGCGTGCGAATGCCCTTTGGCAGGACTTTGCAAAAGGCACAATGTAATGAAAGGTCCGCATTTACATAAGCTATGCCAAACCCGAGAGGATTATTACCAACTTTGGGAGGAGGGGTTTGGTCCGGGGCAAGGTTCACCCCAAAATACTGCGGCAAAGGAAGAAGAAGAGATACAGCCAATAGTATCTGAAAATACCGCTAAGAAAATCGCGGAGGAGACCGCCACAGAAGAAGAAAAGAAAATGCCGAGCTTGGGAAAACAGGCTTGGGGATTTGCCAAGGCTGTAACCAATCACATAAAGAGCGGGGCGGCGCACACTTCAGAGGAGCTATACAAAGCTAGGCTAGAGGTGTGTGATACGTGCGACAAAAGAAGCGGGGATAAATGTGTAGAGTGTGGATGCTTCCTCGCGTCCAAAGCAAAGTGGGCTAGTTCAGATTGTCCTATAGGAAAATGGCCCAAAGAAGAAGATTTGCAATAAAAATGGTGTATAATACAACAGATAATTCAAGGAGATTATAATATGGCAACCATATCATTTTTCGGCGGAACAAACACGCCGATAGATAACCTCTCTGGTTCCGGCCTAGGATTCTTTGGAGGCTCATTTGGCTCATCTGTAGAGTTAAATGCCTTTCAGGGAAGTACCTACATTACAAATGGCGCTGGAACGATTGAGGGCGCCGCTGTAAACAACATTAAGTATGCTAGCGCAACAACCGGCTATGCTCCCAGCATTGTTCCTGCAACTGGGCTTAAGTACATCCCAAACAAGAACGCTAGTCTTAACGTAAGATTCACTCATTCTAGCAACGTTAAGACGCAAAATGTAAGGATGCGTATTTTCGATAGGGCTAACGCAAATAATCCGGCTAGCGGCGTTTGGACAAGGGTGGCAGAGCTATTAAAGCCTATGACCAGCTATTCTACTGTCGAAGGCTCTGGAGATGTTACTTGGTGGGGAGATTCAACCCACGATGGAACGGATTCTCAGGGAACATTCTCCGGTTCACCTAACCGCGACATTAGATTGCCAGCAAACCAATACACAGTTGGCGGGAGCGGCATTATCGTGCCACTGGCCCAATCTCCCGGCCCAAGCGGTCAGTTCGCTGGGAATGGTTCCGCCAACACCGGAACTTACACTCAACATGATTGGTACGTTGCCCTTTCAGCATCGCCCAAGAGTATTGGCGCTAAGACTCAATATGGACTCTACGTTTCATTAGAGTATCTATAAGATTTATATGAGTCCAAAAGAAAAGACCCCGGTTTTCGCCGGGGTCTTTTCATAGGTAGAATAGGCTATTCTTATTCTAAACTCTTGGTTTTAGAGTTCCACCTCTGCCATCCTTTATCCGGCAACCAATTTCCGTCCTTGTCCTTGCGGCGGGGATATAGCCGTCCACCCTTCTTCATAACGCCAAGCTCCAGCCTTGCACCACAGTCTTGGCAGCGGATTTCATAAAAGAGATTGTCTTCAACATTTCTGACTACAAATCTCAGATTTTCACTTCCGCACTTCCCACAAATGCTCTCTTCAAACACTTCCTGAAATTGGGCGATGCTTTCAAAGGCATCCTTCTGGCTGTCTGAATCAAGCTCTACAGCAAATCTTCCGTTTGACGTTGTGTAAGTTACTTTCATAGTTAATTCCTCCAGTTGGGAATATACCCAGAGATGTCTTCGGGAATGTCAGCTTCCCCGTTTTGGTACTTGTTTAACTGCTTTATCATTTTGCTGGCAATTTCTTTGGTTATATCAACAATAGATGTGTATTTTTCTCCACCAGAATTTATAAAGTTCAGCCCGTTAATGTCAAGCTGTCTGCACTTTGTGTCAATAAAGCTAACCTGTTGAACGCTTATCTTTTCTTCGGGGTTCCAGCCCCCGTCCGTAGGGGCGCCGGGAATAGTCTGCTGAACAATGCTAACAATGTCTTTCTTTGCCAACTCTTCGGCGGCTAGCACGCGAAGCTTGAGAGCCTTGCGTAAAGCCCTACCTTCCGCTCTGGTGCTTGCGGTTGCTACTGGATGAGCGCAGAATAGGTCGTCAGTATTGCCGTGCCAAACATCTGCCGTGTCTGCATAGCTCTTAATGCTACCAGTGCCATATTCTCGAATAATGACCGTGTAAACAACGGTTGCTCTACCCGGCCCGTTGGGGTCTTGGGCAGGAAACACTTGTGTTGGTCCCGTTGAAGTAATCTCTCCAAGCACGATTTCAACTACTCGTCTAAGCCCGGCTGTGATGGGGTTGCCATCTATGAGTTCGTTAGGCTTAAACTGTGACATAACATAGTCATGCCACTCTGGAGAAAGAACGCTAGGTCTATCTTCCAAATCTCCCAAAACCTCATCCGGGGCATCCGTTCCCGGTAGACCATCATCGACTTCCTCAAAATCTAAATCCAAATTGATGTCTTCAATATTTTCCGCAAGAGTCATTTCCTTGTGCATCTCAACCAGCTCCTTTTTTGTTAAACTTTTCAATCCATCTTCTTGCATCCCGCCCTCTGCGAGAAGAACGCGAAGCTCATTTACTTTTGTCTTCTTGTAGTCAACCATTATGCCTCCAGTTCGATAAACCTTTTGCCCTTGGGAGGAAACTCGGCTTTTATCTTTTCCAAGCAGCCCAACACAGACTCCAGCATAACACGCTGACTCTTGTTAGAAACGCTTTTTGTTAAATGCTTAATTCTTACAATAACGTATCCAGCACTTAAGAGAAGACCAGATTTATGAGCGTCTGCTCTTACATGCTTTTGAAGATTGCTTTCTCCCCAAATTGGAAAAAAGTGCGAAGGACCATCTACTTCAATGGCAACCTTAAGTTCTGGTAGGAAAAGGTCAACCTCCAAGCGGTCGTTGGGGATGAGTCCCTTCTTATGAAATATAACAGAATACCCCCCCTCTGTCAACTCCCGATGTAGGAATTTTTCCATCTTGGAGCCTTCCTTTCCGGCCTTCCTGACGGCTTCCGCCGCCGCTTTCCTGAGATTCTCCTTTTCTTGCAGCGACATTGATTTCCATTGTTTTTTAGCTTGCTCAGACCTTTTCTCTCGCTCGTCATCGGTCATGTTGCACCAGTGATTGTACATGCCTTCGCTAATTTTGACCTTGTCTTCTTCTGACCTCGTCGTTCCCTTGGTTGGGTGTTTGTGTCTTCCGGTATTAAGAGCGTTCGATTGAGCTACGCTTTTGCTTCTTAGCTCTACACCAAGTTTTAATAGCATGCGTCTTACCTTATTAGGATAAGTATCTAGCTCTTCAGCTATTTCATAGGTGCTTCTTCCATTGTCTACATATTGCTTGATAAGAAATCTACTAGTTTCTTCTGAGGAAAAATTAGTTTTCATCTTTTATTATCTCCTGTAATTTGTCTATATCGAAATCCTTCATAACGTAAGGAACTTTTCTATTGCAGTAATTTTGAATGGCCTGAACATGTTCGTCGCTTCTGGCTATTAAAGTAATATTTTCGTTTCGATAAGGGCGCGAATTTTTGATAAAATCAGGTCTATTGCGTCCCCTAGTCCACTCCAAATCCCATATGTAGAAAAACTTCTTTGTCTTGTTTACTGCATCAAGAGCAAACATGGCGGAAGAAGCCGTTGTTGCAACAACAACTCCTTCAAAGCTCCATAACTCGCTGCTGTTCATAATAGCACAATTCGCTGGCAAAATGGGATTAGATATATTCTCATAAAAAATGACGTAATCATTTTCGCTGTTATGTTCACAGGCCGAGTTTATGTTGTTTATCACAGAATAAGATAACTGCGACATTCCTAAGTCTTCTACTATTACTCCTATGTTCACGGTGTTGTTCTCCGATACCAGTCTATGGTTTCTTTAATCCCTTCTTGGAGACCGGTTGGCTCGATATCAAGAATGGACTTCATTTTACTAGTGTCTAATAGTTTTTTCATTTGACCGTCAGGCTTAGAGGAATCCCAAAAAACCTCTCCTTCATATTCCACTGCTTCCGCAATAATTTCAACAAGCTCTTTGATGGTAACCTCTATTCCGGTTCCAATATTTAGAGGCATTGCCTCATCGTATTTTTCGAGAGCCTGTACAATAGCCTCTCCAGCATCGTTGCAGAACATAAACTCTCTCTTGGGGCTTCCTGTTCCCCAGCATTCTACTCGCGGGGAATTAGTTTTCTTTGCTTCCACAAACTTTCTAATCAAAGCCCCAACCACTTTTGTTTTCTCTAGGTCAAAAGAATCGTGTGGGCCATATGAATTTGTTAAAACTACCGTGATAGCATTCAGGCCATGCTGCTTGCGAAGCTGGCGAGAATATGCATCAAGAACTCTTTTAGAAAGCCCGTGACATTCTACCGTACCATTAGGCGCCCCGTCCCACAGCGTATCCTCTCTCAAAACGCTTTCTTGATTATTGGGATAAGAACAGGATGCCAAAATTGATAGGCACTTATCTACCTTATACTGTTCACAGCACTTTAAAACGTTAAGCGCCATTTGTGAAGTTCGATAAAATATATCAGCCGGATATCTCTTATTCCATTCGATTCCACCGTTCCATCCAGCGGCATGGATAACGTAATCCGGTTCTGAAACCTCAAAACAGTGTCGGGCTGAGTAGTTATCAACCAAATTAACGTCTTCATGGAACGCCGACCAGATAACAGAACCTCTACTTTGAAGTGATTCTATAACGGCCCTGCCAATCATGGAATTGGGGCCAGTGATTAGTACTCTTTTGTCTTTTAAATCTATCATTTATATATCATCCAAGTTGGTGGGGTGGGGAAAAACCCCTTCTTTTTCTCTTCTAGGTTCGCTATGTATTTATATAATGGGTCTGTGTTCCAGTTAGAAGCGATTCGCAGTTTATCATTTTCAGATGAAACGAAACACTCGTAATATAGCAGCTTGACCGATAGGATTTTATCTTCGGCAAACTCTTCAACCGCCTCTATAACTCCGTATTTACCCTCATCGGTATTCCCCGGACTCATAAAATTTGAGGCGTAGTGATAATCGTCTCCACAAAATAAGCCGCCGGATTTCAATTTGGGCCACCATGCATTAAGGTCTTGTTTTACCGCCTCGTATGAATGGTCGCCGTCAAGAAAAACAACATCAAAAACCTCACTCTCAAAGGCTTCTGCGCAGTCTGGACTTCTGCCGATTACATATTGATATCTTCCGTTGCTTTCAGCCTCCAACTTCCTACCGGACTGCCACTCCAAATGGTCTATACCGTACATATGTTCAATATTAGTTTTCATGAAGGCGCTTCCACTTATACCATCTCTAACACCCACCTCTAACCCTTGCTTGTAACCCCGTTCGTTTATGAGGTTTATAAAATATTGACTGTTAACTGACATATTATGCGTACTGATGCCTTATCTGTAGTAGTGGAACAACCTTCAACAGTTCGTCAATTCCTTCTTCCATAGTTACCGAACATTCGAAGCCGTCGTCTTGAATTCTAGAATAATCAACCTCATAATCACGCTGGTCTAAATCCACACCAGTCTCAGCGTAATTTACAAGCGCCCCCGTTCTTTCTGCTATATATTCCGCAAGCTCTCTCTTGGTCCAATTCAGGTTGTTTGCGCCGACATTGTAAATGTTGTGCGACATCTTCTTGTAATTCTCAACACCGAATATAAATGCACGAGACATATCTCTTACGTGAATAAACGTGCGTCTAAAGTCCGCTTGAAAAATATTCAAGCACTTGTTTGTCATGGCCTGATGTGTGAAGTCATTTACCAAAAGATTGACTCTCATGCATGGACTAACGCCAAATCCGGTAGCAAATCGGTACGAGATAGTATTTGGCTCGTCTCTGACGGCAATCTCAGCGACCTTCTTGGTGTCTCCATACAGCGAGACCGCATTGAGTGGAGAGTCTTCTGTGCAGACTCCTTCCACCTTTCCATATACGCTACCCGTGGACGCAAACACCATCGGAACTTCTGGGTCTCTGAATTCCAAGATATTTCTAGTGCCATCCACGTTGACCGCTGTAGCCAAAGATGGCTGGGCATCGCAAGCAGGAAAACCCACTATAGCCGCCAGATGGATAATTGCTTCTGCGCCGTCTAGAGCCTTTTTGACATGTGAAACATTTGTCACATCGCCATACATGAATTCAAAATCTGATTTTCCAGCTAGGGCGATTAACGCATCACATTGACCTTTATGGAAATTGTCCATGCACCTTACTTTATACCCACGGTCTAGTAGGTCTCGACACAGCACGTTTCCTACGTATCCTCCACCGCCAGTGACTAAAATTGTCATTGTAAACCTTTCTGTTGTATACCATCTACTGAACAAACTCTAAAGAGGGCGCAAACATGAGGAAAACCAAGGCCCGACATAATCAGAAATTCGTATTCGACACCATGCTTTATGCTAACTTCTTTACATGCCCTGCTCTGTCCATCTAATCTATCTTCCCATCCGGGTGACCCACCCCAATCATCGAATCCTATAATTGTTCCCTCAACCGCGATATTATTGGCGAACACAAAGTCTAAAACAGTTTTAGTGGAGGGGTAAATATCTACATCAATATCTATATAGGAAGCGGGACGCATATCGTATTGTTTCGCACACCCACCATCCAAAACGTTCTCAAAAAACCCCGGTATTAGAACAAACTCTGTTTCTGGCTGTAGGCTGGGTTCGACAAGCTCCCTAGTTTTTACCATACTGTCTTTTACGGTTGATACACCAAAATATTCTCTGGCGTCAAAGTTTCCCTTACGCCAAGATGGTTGTGCTTCATAAACATGTTCTTCATCCGTATCTTCAGGCATCCCTTCAAAAGAATCGAAACCAAAAAACTTCCTCATAGGATAACGAGTCTCGCCAAGAAATGAGTTAAAAAAGTTGAAAGATTCACATATTTGCATTAATGAATCGCCGCTATATACACCGAACGCATATACATCTGGACGTGTAGGCTCTATGTCTACTGGCTTAGAGAAGGTTTTAGAAGGATGGGCTTCCGGCTTAAATAGACATCCCCCTTTTGCTCGGATAAGATTCTCAATATATTTATAGTCATAATCTTTGTGATTTTTTTCAAAATAACCAATTGTGTGTCTCCAAGTCATTGATACCGCTCCACGTAATCGGAGCAGATTGCATAGCAGCCCTCAAGAGAAGACTTTATGTGCATCTCGGGTTTCATACATATTGTCTTGTCGGTAATAGCATAGCCGGGATAGCTTACTATATATCCGCGACTAGTGATTGTGTAGTGGTCTTCCTGATGCCAAAAACAGTGAATCTTGTCGTCTTTCAGCATATCGTTTAAAGCGGGAAGGTTCTTTGCATGACACAGGAGAGAATCATTTACTAGATAGCCAAAATTGATTTTATGGAATGGAAAATCGTGTCCCAAAAACCACTCATCACCAACCTTCCATACATCTATCTCTACATTGTATCCTAAAAATAGGGCTTGTGCTATATAATCTGGGTCATTTTCCTTTTCGGGATTGGCGCCAGATATATTCCCGCGATGCGATATCAGTATCATACTCTAATTCTCTTGGGCTTAGCAGTTTTGGGTACTACATTTTCAATATAGCCTAAATTCCATCCACCCATTGGGTATCTGCAATTTTCAGCGTATGTCCATATTTTACCAAACGTATCCATTAAGAAATTTTTAGATTTCTCGCCAAGACAGTGTGTGTCGTGCATAAATATAGCGAACTTGTCAGCCAGTAAAGGGACAACAGCCTGTATATCTTGTATAAAGTGTTTGTCATCATGCAGAGCGTCTATAAATACAAAATCGAGAGGGTCATTAAAAACTTCTCGTATACATTTTTCTGTATCATCTGGACTCCATCCCGCCTTGGTGAACACAACATCCGTCAGGCCAAATTTTTCAACAAGGTGGTTGACAGATTCAACCCCCCGAGATTCTACAAACACTTCTTTATCTTCGTCGTTATAGTCTAGGCCCAAATTCTCTTCAATGTACGAATCCATACTCACAAGTTTTCCGCCATTTTTCATTCCAAGTCCAATGGCTAAAGCAGAAACGCCTGTTCCGGTCGCTATTTCATATCCGCGTTTGAGATTATTCTCTTCAACGAATTCGGACATGAAATTAAATTCATTAGTACTTATGGAAACGGGAAAATCCAAAGAAGACATTCTAAGGCTCATCATTTTTTGGCCAAAGTGTTTTGGGGAAGATTTGTAGCCATGATTTTGTATAAGTTCTTCAAAAATATGTGTAGCATTCATCTTATGAATCTTCTAAAAACGTCTGTAAATCTTCTGGAGTACCCAAGCCCCACATTTTATCTATCGGAAATATCTTTATCTTCTTCCCGTCTTCTATTGCTTCGTTGAAAACTGGACATACATAAAACTCGTTATTGACCCTCCTGTTTTTCGCAATCATCCGTTCTGCATATTTTACATAATCGCTGCCCCTTGCCCAATAGTAAATCCCAACAGTGGCATTGTTGGATATGGGCTTCTTTTCAGCAACCTCTGTAACAAAGCCGGTGTCATCTACTTTTGCAAAACTCCACTTGGGATGCACAGATTCAAAAGTCAATATTCCAGCATCTACCCCGTCTGCTTGCATAGCATATAGAAACTCGTTACTATCCCAATCAACATACTGGTCAGAATTGGCAATCAGAAGAGGCTGGTCATTGTCAATATGTTCCTTGGCAAGCAGGGTCGTACACGCCGCCCCTTCAGTGATGCCGTCAACCTGTACGATATCGCAGCTTGGGGAGATAAGATTCAGCAGGTAGGAGAGGTTGTAATCCTCGTAATGGGACTTCTGAGTGATGAACACATGCCCCGCGTCTATATTTAGGTTGTCTACCACGACCTGAATCATCGGTTTGCTGTTGACTTCAATAAGTGGCTTAGGAAAAGTATACCCAGCCTTCTCGAATCTGGACCCGGCCCCGGCCATAGGAATAAGAACCTTCATATCTCCACCCTGCCATTTAGGTTTGAAAAGTTTTTTCTCGTTTGTTTTATTTGCTTTGTCAATCGACTTCTGTATATTCGTAGAAGTTACGTCTTCCAGTCCTCTTACCCCCATGACATGCCCCCCGGATTCATAGGCAGCTTTTCGCCCGACATGAGAGTCTTCAACGATTAGGCACTCTTTAGGGTTTGCCTTTGCCTTAAGCATGCAGGTTAAGTAAATTTCAGAATGTGGCTTGGGGAACTTAACGTCTTCATTTGAGAAATATTCGTCGATATGCTCCATATATCCAGCACACAGGAGCATAAGTTTTACGCTATGTCTAATAGAATTAGAGGCACAATAAACTGTGTAGCCTTGAATTTTTAGATTTTCTAACGCCTTGGCGATGTCTTTGTGGTCGGTGGGGTTGACTGTTTCCTTGATAATATCAGCAGTGCAGTCTTGTTTTCTTTCCCATATTTCTTGATAGGTGTCTTTCGGCAGACCCTTTTCTTTAGTTAGTATTTCTAGTTTCTTCTTTGTGGGTAGTCCGTCATATATAGACAGATGTTCTTCTCTGCCAATGGCGTACTTGCTATCAATAGTGGATAACGCCCTGTTGAAAGCGTAGTAGTGTATATCTCTAGCCTCCACCAGTACGCCATCCAAATCGAACACCACTAGTTTTATCATACTGTTTTCTCTAGAATTATAAGGCCGTGGTTGAAGTCCACTTTATAAATCTGCTCCCACTCTGGCGAGGATTCCACAAACTCATCAATTGCGCGCAGTATCCCCTCTTGTCCTTTGATGTCCCTGCTGAGTTCTCCGTGAGAATAAGTGTCATGGAAAACTATAAATTTGCCGACCCTTGCGGCGTGCAGCCTAAGCTCGTCTCGAACCTGTTCATAGGTGTGTAGACTGTCAACGAATAACAAATCTGTTTCTTCTATATTTAAGTCTTCGTCTGCGGTGCTCCTTTGTCTGAACTCCCAAGAGCAAGGGAGGTCTTCCATGTTTTTGAATTCATCCATAAAAGACGGCATATCTATATCAAAGCTAACCAGCCTACCCTGTGCTTTTTGGAGTCCAGACATAAACGCACAGGTGCTGAATCCGTCTCTTGTGCCAAATTCTGTAATGTGACTGCACTTAGAGGCTAGGTATTCTAGCAGAGGTAGGTGCGCGGATATATCGCTGTATCCGGGTTGATTCTTATGGAACGCAAACCCCCGCCCGTTTTCTGTAAAATCAAAAGCGGGAGATTCGTATCTGGCTCGTTTAAATTCTTTAAATTCCATCTACAGTTCCTATAGCTGTGACATTGATTCCCTCAACAACACGCCAAAATATTCTACTCTCATCAATGAAGCTTACACCCGCGTGCTTGAGCTTGGTAAGCTGAACCGAAGAGTGGGGGTTCATTACATACCGACATTTTGTGCGAACTCTTTTAGACCACTCGACATCTTCACTTTCACCCCAGCATAGAGTTTCGTTTAGGGGTTCTTCTTCCATAACTTTCTTTTTCGCAACCCAGTAAGTGCCTGATATATACATGCGTTCTGTTAAATTGTATGCATACGGAACCATAACACAGCTATGTATACCATCGATAATGCAAACATCTGGGTCGTCCCAAGCAGTCCAGTCTCTAAATCTGCTCCCCCAAGGGTGCTGATGTTCGAATGAGTTTATTCGATTCATACAAATATCCCAGTCGTCACCGAACTCAACAAATTTATTGTACCATCCTTGATTTAATTTGATATAGTCGTGCATGTAAACAATATTGTCATACTTTGCATTTTCTGTTATGATATTTTTCTTCTTGGTAATCCACCCCTCTTTTATGGATTCGTCAAAGGGTATGTGTGTTATATTATCATTATTGTAAAGATTTTCGCCACCGACTACTATAATCTGACATGCAGGAATATTCTCCCTTAATATCGACTTGATTGTCAGTTGCACTCTGGCCTCATCGTTATAAGTAATTATTCCGAATGTAAATTTCATGATTTTACTCGGTAAGTTTAAATGGTATCTCGTCATGTGCAGACTTTACATTTTGAAAGTTCATTGAGTCATAATCAATATGATATCCACGCAAATAAGATTCACAGAGTTCTTTTTCGTCGGCTCTGAAGCTATGTCCTCCGCGATTAGAAACATTGATAACCTTATTGTAGTCCATTCCAACAACATGGCTATGCGGGGGCGCACAAATCAGTCTCTTTTTGGCAAAAAGGCCATGCCTTGCATTAAAGAGAGTTCCCATAAAAGACTCTAGCCTGTGGGGGAGTGGAAATCTTTTCCAAGTAGGATGAATCCTGTCATCATTGTCCAAATCGCTTCCATCTAGGATGTCCAAAATGTCGTCAGTCTTATATACGACCCCGTCCCAACTGAACGGAAAGGCGTAGTCCGTAAAAGCGTTATCATATTTATGCCAATCCCATTTGATAAAACCGTCTTCTGTTTCCGTTTCAATATCTAATGATAGTTGCTCTTGTCCATCTAGATGGTTTTGTATTGACGTATTCTTGCCCAGTCTAAAACTAAAGGAGAATGTTTCTTCATCTAATAGGCTTGTGATGTCATCAGGAGATACAGATGTTTTTCTAAAGAACACATTATCGTCTACCATCAAGGCAAAGTGTCCACCCATGTTGGCGTTCAGGAATTCATAAAACTGTTCTGTAAAAACTCCGCTAGCTCTTTCTATGTGCGGCCACTTTGTTCTTTCTTCTACCCACTCGATATTTTCTAGCAGGTTTTCTGATTGAACCTTTTCGTACCCTTCTTTATAACAGGACTCACTTGAAAAATGCAATACGGACACATCAAACAATTGAGAACAATTTCGGTTCAGACTTTCCAGAAGGAGTCTGAGTTGAGTAGGTCTATTTTTTGATGTTACAAAAAGAGGTATCATATGTGCTTCCTAGGGCAAGGCGATTGCTCACACTCGCTAAAAATACCCTTATCGTGTATAATCTTGGGCATTATGTAGTAAGAATTAATGCTTGCTATAGGCCCGTTGTGAAAATTGTGATTTAATATGTCGTCTAATGGACTAACAGGAGGAAGCTCAGACAAAAATTTGAACATTGTTTTATTAATTATAACCCCATGAAACCCACCTAGGAAAGATGGAGCCGCCCTAACTCTCGCTATTGAGGCTAAGCCTTTCTCTAAGTATTCTTGTTCGATGTTTTCATTCCACTCGTCATCTTCAAACCCAATCCACCACCCAAGATATAACATATCCCATTCTAATTTATCAATCCCGTCAGAAACTTTTTTCATCACGTCGTCATATCTGGATGTAAAGTACGCATCATCTTCAAGAAATAAAATGTTGTCTAGGTCTTCTTCAACCGCTTTTTTTAACATGACCTTGTGGGAGAGGAAGGCGTTGCAGTGATTTCTAACAGTTTCTTCTCGTCCATAATTCCACCGCTCAATTGGAGGGTCGGGGTCGTCGATATAATCGTACTCTTCCTTCGGGAATAATTCGCCTTTTCCTACTAGGAACCTATGGAATTTTATACCACGAGACTCACACTGTTCTTGGAGGTCTTCCCAGTGTTCTTGTCTCTTGTCTAAACATAGACAATATGCATTTTTAATCTGCATTTATTCTTACCATTGTGTCTATAAGTTTGGTTGCGGTTTGTTCACACGTAAGGTGCTTTAACAGATGTTCTCTAAATCTGTGCTTTAAATCGAGGTATGACGTGTGGTCAAATCTATCAAAGTCGATATGTCCTCTTAATTCTCCGCGCAGAATTTTTGTACTGGGACCAATATAGGTATCTTCTTCGGGGTTATACCCACCTTCTACACCGGGATAAACACCTGATAGCTTCTTGGCTTCAACACACAGGTCTTTAGGGAAGTTGTGCAGCGTGTGTTGAGGACACTTTTCTA
>Ga0208179_1000416_pt1 | contig 28506 bp, 40 predicted proteins | sample Malvired_Geostar_FD_184238 | JGI IMG/M metagenome (GOLD analysis project Ga0208179, IMG submission 184238) | Marine viral communities from the Global Malaspina Expedition - Malaspina viral metaG DeepMed_Geostar (SPAdes) (version 2) | ecosystem: Environmental > Aquatic > Marine > Oceanic | place... | reverse complement strand
ACGCCTCCAGCGCCACCTTGGCCTTAAAATCAGCCGTGTACCGCTTCCGCTTCCCAGTCATAAAGTCCGTCCTTCATCGAGGTCGAACCTACCTTAGCCAACTGTCCGAATTTCCGGCGCCACCTCACTACAGCCAATTTGTGAGGTACGTGGATCGATATATTGGCACCTCTCCGCGTGACGCCAGCGAAGCTGCGAAGCCGCAGGCACCCTCTTCGTGGTCCCCTATCGCGCCGGCTGTCTCGGCCGCTCCTCGACGTTCAGAGCGGCCAACCCGGCAGGTCAAATACGACCCCAACCAGCTTAATCGGGAAGATGTGATTTGAAATTGGAACGGATGAAAAACGCCCACTTCGTGCTGACCAGCAAGGGCGGCGTCGGCAAGTCATTGGTCGCCAGCTTGCTCACCCAGTGGCTTTTGGAACGTGGGGGCCCGGTGGTGCCCTACGACAACGATCCAGCGACGGCTTCGTTGAAGGCCTACCGCGCCCTGCCTGTGCGGCAACTCCAACTGATCCGAAACCGCCGCGTCGATAAGACGGCATATGACCAGATGGTCGAAGAGATGGTGACGACCGACGCAGACTTCGTCGTCGACAATGGCGCTTCCAACTTTTTGGAGCTGACGAGCTATATCGCCGAAAACCGCCTCTTCGATGTACTCCTTGAGAACGGCATCAAACCGATCGTCCACGCGCCGATCATGGGGGGTGGATCGTTGCTCCTATCAGCAGGGGCTCTCGGCGCGATGGCTGAGGGTCTCGGCGACGATATCGATCTCGTTGTCTGGCTCAATGAGCGGGAGGGCGAGATCGTCGCCGACGGCAAGTGCTGGACCGAGATGGCGACCTACCGAAAATGGCATCATCGGTTCGCTGCCGAGGTTACAATCCATGCGTTGGAGGCTGACACGTTCCTGATTGCGGTCCGTCGGATGCTGGAGCAAGCCCTGACGTTCCCCGAAGTCCGCAGCTCTCCTGCCTTCAACATCATGGAGAAGTCGCGAGTTCATCAGTTCAGAGAACGCATTTTCCAGCAGCTTGACGACGTTTTGGGAGCCGATCGATGCGCCAACGCAGCCTGAGACTGTCGCCTGCCCTGAACACTCTCGACCTCGACGCGCTGATCGGCGTAATGGCCCGCGACCATGGATTAATTCTGAGCAAGTCCGACCCCGCTATGGCGATGCTCACGGGGTTTGACCAAGTGACTCGGGCTGTGTGCGCCCACCTCACGTCAGAAATTGACGCTGCCCGAGAGTCGATTGCTGACACTGCTGCGCAGCAGGTGGAAGACTCAAAGGCCATCGCTGAGCGGATCGTTCAGGGGAGCGCTGCTGACGCGGCATCAAAGGTAGATTTGGCTATTCAGCACGCCACGCCCACCATTCAACGAGCGCTCATCCAGGCGATCGACCCTAGCCTAACCGAAATGCGCCAACTCCGACACGAGGCCGGGAAGGCTTACGAATACACTTGCTACGCGGCGGGCGGAATTTTGCTTACACTTGTACTGTGGTGGTTCTTTTTTCTCCGGTGAGCTGGACGATGGGGTGCGGACTTCTGAGGCTGATGCCCGGAGCAGGTGGCACCTAGCTGCCGGGCATGAGCCGGCCGAGAAGCTCGGACGGCGTGAGATCCAACCCCACCGCCAGGGCGGCCAGATCGATTATATCCAGACGCCGCTCAGCCAACTCGAGCTTGGCGACATACGACGGCGGCCTCTCCAGCCGCTCGGCGAGCTGCTTCTGAGTGAGCCCACGCTCGTGCCGCACCTCTGCGAGGCGCCGTCCAATCTCCTTGAAAGGTTCGACGCTTCGGCCCGCCACCGCACCTGCCCCCAGCTAACTCAAACCAAGGGCTAGCCAAGATGCTGCGCACTCCCATAATGGGAGTAACCTTTCCCGCCACACCTATTGGAGCCGACGATCTGCCGTGACGATCATTTTCGCAGAGTACCAAGAGATCGATGTGCCGATTGACGCCGAGCTGCTTCAAGCCATGAGCGAAGAGGGAGATTTGCTGGGGGATCCAAGCCTTGAGGTCACGATCGCCCGGCGCCTCACTCAAGGCGTGGAGCTTGCGGACATCGCAGGGCCAGAATTGCTCTGGCGCCCCGTGCATCAGGTGTCGGTACCTGTCGGTGTCACGCTATCGGCCGAAACCATCACCCACATCGACGCCTTAGCCGAACGGCTCGGGTTCGGGCTGCAGGTCCTGCTGTGCACGATCCTGTACAATGACGCCTGTAAGCCTTGGGAGGCCCGACAGGCTGAAGCAAACGCCCCGTTCGCCCCCCTTAGATGGGAGCCGGGAAAGGGCAAGATCTACTCGTTGCGGGTGGAACTTCCCGGCTACCAGATTGTGTTTCTGAGGATGCTAGCGGGGAGCTACGCGAAACGGGACATAATGATGAGCGAGGCCATTCTTGCCCTTGCTCGCCAGATCACTAAGGCCGGGATGGTGGCAGGCATACCAGCCGAAGGTGAGGCCCTGGAATTTGCTAGGAAGATGGTCAGAACGGCAGACCACACTCGAAAGACCGAGATATGAATTTGGTCGAAAGCTTCTTGATTGTCTCCGCCTTCGCTGCAATCCCAATCGTATTATGGTTCGGGTTCTTAGCAGTTGTTCGCCGACACATTGAGCGCAAGGCAGATAAAGAAAATTGCTCACCGCCCAAACCTGAAACTGGAGCTCTGCAGTGAGTGCGCCAACAGACACTTGTCCGGCCCCCTTGGAGCGGTTGTCCTGAGCGTCTGTTCGGTCGCTAGCGTCAAGATGGCGCCAGTTGCAGACATAGGCTCAGAGCCAGGATTCGGACATTCCTCAGCGTGGTCGAATGTGCGGGTGCCGGCCTACCGGCCGCGGCCGAACCCGACCCACTGCGGACGTTTGAGCTTGAGCAGACGGTCCCACAGTGCTTGCGTTTCAAGACGGCGGTCAGGGGGCAAGGGTGTTGATGATTCGTTGGCTGGCGGCGGTGATTCTCATCGTTGGCTCCGTCGCCGCGTGGGTGGCGTGGTGGCCCCACAGTGACCTGACGAAAGCTGGATTGCACACCGAAGTGGGCAACCTGACGTCTGGGAGTAGGTTCGGCTTGCGTCCGGGGATGCACTGGCGGGAAGCCGACCAAACCATCCGATCTCAATTCGAACCGACATTTGTGTTGTGGCGAGTCGCCACCGAGGAAGAGAAGGCTCGTGGTGCTGGCAGCTACCCGACATCTCCAGTCCTGGCGGGCCGCAGCGAAGTCTCGTATCGCGACAAGTCGTGGAGAAATGGGGTGATCACCCTTCATCTGAATGACGGCATCGTCACAGAGGTGCATTGGTGGTTCGGCGGGCCATTCTATATCGACCTTTAAGTGCCGCGTGGCGTTCTCGATAACGTCCGCTTTCCAACCCACTCAGCGGTCTGGGACGACCGCTCTTCGGCTACCTGGCGGGAGCACAGGTGGCGTCAGTTCGGCGCCAGTTGCTGACATTAGCTCCCAACCAGAATTCGGAAATTTCTCAGCCGGGACGAAGGTCTGGTTGCTGGCCCGCCAGCCACGGCTGAATCAGACCCATTGCGGGTCTTGCGGGATATCCGCCTAAGTCTAACAGATGACCGCACTCAGACACCCCGCACCACCCACACGTCAGCCGCTGAGAACTGAGCGACTACTCCTTCGCCCTTCTGTGTCGACCGATGGTCCGCGTCTGGCCGACATCCAGTCGAATTGGGAGGTCGCCAGGATGCTTCGCATGGCCACCTGGCCCCCGGACCCCGAGAGCACCTCACAATGGGTATCCGGTCATGCTAAAGAGTGGGACGCGGGCGATGCCTACCGCTTTTGCATTACGCATGCGGGTGGAGTCGTCGGTTTGATCGATGTCGACGAAATCCACTCGGGTACGCCGCACCTCGGCTACTGGCTGCACCCGGAAGCTTGGGGAAAGGGCTTTGCAAAGGAGGCTGCGCTCCGGATCATAGAGTTCGCGCGCGAAGAAGCATCCCTTTCAGGCCTGACGGCCGGTCATGCCGCCGACAATCCGGTTTCCGGCCGGGTGTTAGCTCATGCCGGATTTGAGCGAGTGAGATCGGCCCACGTGTGGTCAAAGCCGCACAGCGCCAACGTTCTCTATCATTTCTGGCACGTGCAATTGAGGGCATCGGACTAGCAAACCACGCGTGACCGCCGTCCGCTGGCCAGCCCTCTCAGCGGTTCAGAACGTCTGCACTGCGATCGCCCTCTCGGTGACGAGCGCGATGACAAAGATACGCCAGAAGCTGACTTTGGAATCGAGGACAGAAGCAGACATTTGCTACGGCTCGTTAGAGCGGCACTGCACATCAATCTCCGAAGCTTGACGTCGGCCACCGACGATCCGCCAATGGCGCAGCTTGACGATGAGGCCGACGCATGACGCCCGATCAGACTGCGCTCGCGAACCGAATTAGACGCCAAGGCTGGGTCAATCTCGCCTATCGGTTCCTGATTGAGGTCGTGTTCCTCTTCGTAGCCTTCAGCCAATTCCCTGACCACAAATGGACCATCGGGATGGGGCTGCTGGTGTTCAATGGCGCCGTGGGCAGTGTTGCGCTGATGATCCGACAGCTCGCAACGGGTTTAGAACTTCACCTAGCGCAGAGCGACCGCAAGACCCGACATGCCATCGTCCTTGCCGCGGAACAGGCGGCGTTGGGCAAGCACGACGATATAGACCAGGAGAAGTTCTGGCAGACCGTTGAGGGACGGCTAGAGTTCGAACTTGCCGAGGAGGGGCGCTACCAGGACAAGCCGGCCGGCCCGTGGCAGGGCGTTGGCTTGGCAGTCGTTGCACTTCTCTGGAGTGTTCTGTCGAGCCTGGCGGGCATCTTGGTCGTCATGGTGCTGACTGGAGGCTAGCTCCTGGGTCAGCAGCGCGCCAGTTGGAGACAAAGGCTCCGAGCCAGGATTCGGACATTCCTCAGTGTGATCGAATGTCCGGGTGCCGGCCTGCCGGCCGCGGCCGAATCCGACGCTTAGCTGGCCCAACCCGGAGGCTAGACACTCGCGTCCGGGTCAATGTTAGCGGCCTCGCCTTGCCCCCTGTTGCTATTTCCTCGCAGCAGACTGCTGATCCTTCAGAAAAGCCGCCGTTTGGCTTCGTAGGATTTCGACGAGGTTTCCTGCTGCAAGATTGAGATCGATCAAATGCAAACCCATCGTGGGCTCTGGCGCGCCGTCCTGCAGCCAGTCGCCTGTCAGAGCGCCGGTGCGCTTGTCCTCTGGTTGTTTATGAACCGACACAGCGACATAGGCTCCTTCGCCGCCACAAACTGCAGAGTAGAGACCAGGGAGCGTGACAAACGGCGTGGACGGCTTCACATCCGAGACCGTCCAAGGAGGCTGCGGGGCCGAGAGGTCGGGAATGATCGTCTCGCCCGTGGTCGAAAGATAGGGCTTCAGAAAGCCCGCACCGCCCTTCAATGCCGCCGGATTGGTGCAGACCTGGGTCATTCCCTCAGGCCGCCGAATAACGTCGGCAGGGATGGGGCGATCTGCTCTCACCATATTGAAACTGATGACGCAGCCAATTTGGTTCTTGGAGCGGCAAGGAGGGATTGCCTTGAACGTCCCGCCCGTCTCACGTCCTGTGGGCACCAAGACGCCGGCTCCAGGTAATATCGCGGAGACGAGGCGGGCTTGTTCGGGCGTACCTTCGATACGTTCCTTGATCAGCCGGATCAGTAGGCCGGCCCCCTGCGAATGGCCGATCAGCACGACGCCGCGGCCATTGTTGTCGTGAGCCAGATAGTGCGCCCAAGCAGCCTCCACATCCGCCACCGTCATCCGGCTGGCGCGCTCGGCAGCCTCTGCGCTCGGAGACGACCCTTGCATCATCGAGGTCACCGTCACCTGTCGATAGAAGGGAACAAACAACCGGCACACCGAAGTAAAGCGCTCGACTTGTTGGGTGACGGCCCGCCGCTCGTCCCTCGTTGGGGGCAGCTCTGCGCTCAGGCCGGGTCCGTGTGATACGGTAGGATAGACGTAGAAGCAATCAATCGGGGGGTTGGCGGCGGGCCTAAACAGCTCAAGCCCAATGGACCCGTCGGCGCGCACTGAGCTGGCGCTAAGATCATCACGGCATGCTCCAGGACGGCAGACCCAAGATGCGGGGTCGGCGTAGTTCACAACCGAAACGCCGCCATGGGCCTCCTGGCTACTGGCGGAGGATGGTTTCCCTAGAGCAAGAAGCGCGACGCAAGCTGCTGCGAGTACGGCGGGACGGTGACGCGTCATTGATCGTCCAAGGTCGACTGAGAGCCGCATCGTTCATTGCATAGGCTCATAGCGCAACTTGCGATGGCCTTCTGAGTGGGGCTGCCCCGCTATCGGGTCACCTGGAACGTCAATTTTCCACCCCTTGCTGCGGGGGTGCGGGTCAGCTTCTGGACCGACCCGCGCCCGGCCGTCATAGGTCGATTTGCTCGGAGATTTCGAGCGCGTCGTCCACCTCGATTCCGAGATAGCGGACCCTGCTTTCCAGCTTCCCATGTCCAAGGAGCAGCTGGCACGCACGCAGGTTGCCGGTCTTCTTGTAGATCAGCGCGACCTTGGTCCGCCTCAGGCTGTGCGTGCCATACGCTCCGGGACTCAGGTCGATCATCTGAACCCAGCGATCGACGAGCCTCGCGTATTGTCTGGTACCGATATGGGCTCCGACGCGGGTCCGACTTGGAAAGAGCCACTCATCCCTCCGAGACCCGCGCAATTCCAACCAGTGCGCCAAGGCCTCGCGGGCTGGCTCAGTGATCTCGAACGGCACCGGTCGTCCCGTCTTCTGCTGGACTACGGTGGATCGGTGCCGCACGGCGCCGGCCTGTGCGACGTCCGTCAGCCGCAGCCGTACGAGGTCACAGCCCCGGAGTTTGGCGTCCAGGGCGATGTTGAACATCGCGAGGTCACGCACCGCCCCGAGAGACTTCAGGAGCTGCCGTATTGCCCAGATGTGCTTCGGCTTGAGCGGAGCCTTTGCTCCGATCATGCGGCCGGCGTTCCAAGGCTTACGGGGCAATCGAAATAGGTCTGGCTGGCCCATGGCCGCCTCCCATGCTGGCGCCCCCCATTCCCGATCTTACTCCTGAGGCGGCCCAAACGCGCCTGATCCGTACATGTGCTTCAGGCTAAAAGGCAGACGCTGCGAAGGGGTTACCTTTGCCGCTGGAGCCTGGGGGCCACGTCTCGACGTGAGCCCTCCACGTCAGCCGTCCACGCGGGCGCAGACAATCCACACTCCGGCTTGGAGCGTCGGTCCTTCAGGACCGTCTCTATCGGCAAGCATACGTTCCAACGCTGCTGACGCGCTGGCCCGCAGGTCGGGATGCTCCCTAAGGATCGCGCCGAGCGCACCTACGCGCGAGCAGACATCTACCATTGATTTCAGGCTTCCGCTTCTGACCGGCTCGTCGTGTGGCCGGAGCTCGATAGCTTGGAACCCAGCATCGTGGAGGAGCGTCCGCAGGTAGTCGGGATCGGCGAAGGAGAACCATCCAGCACGGCCTGTGTCGCTTACGAGGCTGGCAGGTAAGTGCTGTGCAGCCGCCCTCAGCGGCAGATGGTCGAGTTCGTTCTCCACAAGGCGCCGCCAGCAGACGAAGGCCAGTCTGCCGCCCGGCGCCAGAGCTCTCCTGAGATTGCTGAACGCAGCGTCTGGGTCGGTGAAGAACATCACGCCGAAGCGGGAGAAGACCGCGTCAAACGAGGCGGGTGCGAATGGGTAGGTCTGCGCATCCCCATGCACAAACGAAACCGTCGCCGGTAGATCAGGATCGCTGGCTGCCACGCGCAGAGCGTCAGCAAGCACATCTAGTCCGACTATCTGTCCGTGAGGTCCGACGAGCTGCGCCAGGGCTGCGGGAGAGCTTCCGATTCCGCACCCCACGTCGAGCACCCGCTCACCCGACCCAAGCGGCAACGCCTCCATTGCCGCGCGCCCAAGTGGCTCGAGCTGCCGCTCCAGCGGCTCACGAATCTCCAGCCAGGCCCGAACCCGCGGGTGATCAACGAAGAAAGGTCCTGGATCCATGGCTTAGGTGTAGGAGCGGAGAGAACGCATGTCACTCAGGCGCGCGACCACAATCTCGAGGTAAGAGAGACGAAGGCCGGTGAGCGCCAGGTGCAGATCTTAACTCCGAGCTGGACTGCAGACATTCCCGAGCGAGAAATCAGTTGGGTTGCCGCTGGAAGTCAGACGAGCCAAATCAACCGCTCGTCTGAGTCCCCAAAGCCCGGTTACAGCTCATTGCAACGCGCCCAGAAAGCTGTTCATCGCTTGAACAACGTCTTCTGGATTAGACCTCCAGATGAAATGGCTAGCACGCGGCAAGCGTGCCACAACTGCCGTCGGGTTAGCTTCCGCAAAGTCGGCCGTCTGGGCAGCTATCTCTGCGGCGTAGGCCAAACTCGTTGCCGAGGCGCAGTTCGGCTCACACATCGGCGGATCAGCTACGATGGATAGGATTGGAATCTGAAGGCCTCCATGCACCCGTGCCCCGCGGATGAGCGCGTCCTGTACCGCCTTCTCTTCCGCAGCCTGCCCGGTAGGCAGATTGTCGGGCGCACCTTCAATGGCGGCCTCGTGCCACTTCAGTCCACGTTCGAGCCTGGGAAGATCGACTAATAGCTTGGCTATGAGCCGCCGCGCCTCACTGGGCTGAGCGGAGATCAACATCGCCAAATCCGCACGGACCTCGCCCGCAATAGGATAGAGTACGTCCGAGCTGGGGCCATACAATGCCTGGCTATTCGCCGCATCTAGGTAGATGAGCCCGCTCACGGCCTCGGGATATCGAGTGCCGATTTCGCTAAGCTCCTGGCCAGCAACCGAATGCCCAACCAGAACAGGTCGGATCAATCCTAGCTTGTTGTTGACAGCGAGGATATCGTCCGCCAGGCGCGCAACCTCATAGTTTTCGTCAGTCGGTTTCGGGCGGCTGGAAAGTCCGAACCCACGGCGAGTGATTCCGATGACGCGGTTTTTGTCAGTGAACTTCTCTGCAAAACCCTCAAATGTACTAGCTGTCTCGCCGAAGCCTGCCAGAAACACGAGTGCTGGGCCGGAACCACCCCAGTCCAACACCTCTAGTTCCACTCCAGGCGCTACGTTCACAATTTCTGATTTCGGGGCTGCCAGTGCAGAGGCTACGCCGACGAGCAGTGAGCCGATGATGCCTAACAGGCCCGCGCGATGAAGCTTCATGGCGTAACTCTAACGCCACTTTGCCGTTCAACGATACCGCTCTCCCCCGCGGCTCTTGTGTTCGCCTACCAAATCCCTGCCGGAGGCGAGGTCCGCAGTTCGACAGCCCGTCCCTCAATGGTTGAGGGGCAGAGTGCGCCACTAGCGGTCATTGGATGGCCGCCGGATTCAAGACATTGCTCAGCCGGGACAAAGGTCCGGTTGCCGACCCGTTGGCCACAGCTGACTCCGACCCAGATCAGACGATGGGAGGGCCTGCTTCCGGGTGGTTGTGTTGCGCCATATCTTGAGTTGGGCAGTGGCCGACTGCAACGGGCGTTTGTAGAGTTCGTGCAAAAGCTTGATGGTTGAAGCGCTACGGGCCGCGATGACATGGCCAGCGGCCTCGCGGCTGCAGTGGTCTAGTGCAGTTGAAGGCGGCGAACCAATGAGAGACGACGACCAAAGGCTTTCAGGCAACGGCGAAGGCAGCTTAGAGGAGTGGTTCAACGAGGCGATAGGTTGCGCGCCTGAGAGGCTGTCGGTCTTAGTCGAGGGAGTCGAAGTCGAAACTCTCGTATGGGGCGATGAGGGCGCTCCGGGCGTTCTGCTAGTGCATGGGCTCAACGCTCACGCCGACTGGTGGAGTCATATCGGACCGCATTTGGCCCAGGGGTTTCGCGTCGCAGCAGTCACACTCTCCTTCGCAGGTGCTTGGAGAGAGCGCTATTCATACGAAGGGTTCGCTAACGAACTCTGGGCATGCGCTCAGGCGGCATCGCTCTACGCCTCCGGTCGTCCCCCCGTCTATGTCGGGCACTCGTTCGGTGGCAGTCAGGTTGTCTATACCGCCAGGCGTTTCCCCCAACGTCTATCCTCGGGCATCCTTGTCGACTGTGGAATCGTGCTTCCTCCGGCCACCTATCGTGTGCCGCCGGCGTACATCGAGAGCGAAGCGCTGATGTCGCGTGATCGACGCTATCGGGTTTATGAAACGGTGGAGGACGCGATCGCGCACTACCGGTTCGAGCCCCCGCAGCCCTGTGAAAACAGGTTCATAGTGGACTATGTCGCGCGCAAGTCGCTCAAGGCCGTTCAGACCAACTCCGGAGAGACTGGGTGGACATGGCGCTATGATCCGCAGATATCTAGCAAGTGGGACCTGTCGCGGGTGGAACCAGTTTTGGAAACCGATCCCCCGCCTTTAACCCACGTGTGGGGTGAGCGCTCTACGAGGACTGCACCATTTTCAGATGCGCCAAGCATTCTTGACTTGAAACGGGTTGGGGTGCCGCTCGCCCATCATCATGTGATGCTCGACCAGCCCGTCGCTCTAGTCGCCACTCTGCGGACGTTGCTACCGTGCGCCCGCTAGTAAGAGCTTTTAAGTAGATACACTGGGTCCGGATTAGCGGGATGTCCGGTCTGTCGGGTGAATAGCCATTTCCGTTTCCCACCCTTCTCAGCGGTCCGGCAATTCCGCTCGTCAGCCGAGGGCTCTGTGAAGAGACACTGCGTCAGGTCGCGCCAGTTCCGGACCTAGGCACACGGCCGATATTCGGACATTCTCAAACGAGTATGAGAGTCCGCTTGCTGGCCGGTCCACTACGGGCGAGACCGACCCTTCTCAGCCCTTCAAAACGCCTGCTGACCGGAGAGCTCAGCACAGCATGCACTCCAAGCCGCCTAGAACTTCCCCACGCACGTGAAGCCTCCGCGCGTATGGCCCGGGTCTCCCATCGTGTCCTGATCGCCGGTTATGCGGAGGCGGCAGCCTTCCTCAGGGCGGCGAGAAAGGAAGGGTTCTGAGTTTACCGCAAACCGGCCCGTCGGATCTAGATCTGGCCGTTCTGCGGGTGGCGATACGCCAGCCCACATCTGAGCTTCGCAGCGTTCTCGTTCTTCACGGCTTAGCTCTTCCCGATCACAGCGGCGAAGTTTGCCTAGGGCTTGGAGCGTCCTTGCGGCAAGGGCCTTCCGACCATCGGGTCTCTCAGCCGAAGGCCCCACTTGCTCTCCTTCAACCCATACTTGTTCCTCCGGCCCTAGACGCGAGGGCGAGAGCCGACCTGGAATTGGTGATTGGTGATCTGCGGTGGCCGAAGTCATAAATTCCCGGCTGGCGGCTGCGCCAAATGGCCTGACAAGCGTGACATGCATCGGCGGGGCAGCGGCATGAGCTTGCAATGGCTTGGGAATATTCTGGGCAAGTGAGCCGAGCGCAATAGCGTGCAGGATGGCCGACACGACGAGGGCAAAGCCTCGGAAGCGGCGGAAGGCACGGGGCAGGACTGCGAACGCCATCGGCTCACTGCGTCTCGAGACGCCACAGTGCGACTTAGCATTGCGGCGGAGGTGTGGCGACATCCCCAGCTCGCAAGGCTCAGCTTTGGGCAGGAGTGCGCCAGGAGCTGACTCCTGCTCACCACCGGGAAGCGGACCTAAACCTCGGCGAGCCAGTCTTCACACCGCAGTCCATCTACACGGCCGAATTCCGTAAGATTGCCGGTGATCACGGTGAGCCCTCGGCTCCGAGCGTGGCCGGCGATCAGCAAATCGTAACCTCCGATCGGGAAGCCCTGGCGCTCAAGGCTCGCGCGGATGTCGGCTGCGTGGTCCGCTGCGGCGTCATCGAACGGCAGCACTTCGAGCCGAGCGGCGAAGCGCTCCACTTCATTTCGATTGTGTTCCGGTCGCGCGGATTTCGCCGCGCCGTGGAGAAGCTCGGTCAGCACGATCGTTGAGATGCAGAGGCCGTCGGCTTCGAGATTAAACCGCTCCCGCGCTTGCCGAGGCCGATCTCGTAACACCCTGATGCAAAGGTTCGTGTCGAGCAGAAAGCGCAGCATCAGAACCCTTCGCGCGCTTGAACGGCGGGCTGATGTCGTTCCCCAAGATCCACACCAGGCGCGTCGAAAAAGTCGTCCCACACCGCGTCCGACGGTACGATCACTCTACGTTTTCCTTCGCGAAGGATTGCAACCGAGCGAACACCCTCCGGGAATGCAACGTCCTTTGGAAGGCGCACAGCTTGCGAGCGGTTTGACTGGAACAACGTCGTGCGATTCATGAGACCACCATTGGGATATCCAGAATGTATATCCCAATGGCGTGCCTTTCAAGAGGAGCGGAGGCTGCCGTCCCTCAACGACCGCGTGGCGCCAGATCCGGACATGCGCTCACTGCTGGAAAGCGGACGCTGTGCAGGGGGCGCCTTTGCAGTTGGAGCCTGGGTTCGAACCACGTCTCGACTGAACTCTTCCCGTCAGCCGTCCACGCGCGCGCTGACAACCCACACCCCGGCTTGGAGCGTGGGTCCCTCCGGGCCGTCTCGATCGGCAAGCACGCGCTCTAATGCCGTTGAAGTGCTGCCCCGTAGGTTGGGATGTTCCCTCAGGATCGCGCCGAGCGCGCCTACGCGCGAGCAGACATCCACCATTGATTTCAGGCTTCCGCTTCTGACTGGCTCGTCGTGGGGCCGCAGCTCAATCGCTTGGAATCCAGCATCTTGAAGGAGCGTCCGCAGGTAGTCTGGATCGGCGAAGGAGAACCACTCAGCACCGCCTGTGCCGTTGACCAGCTCGGCGGGTAAGTGCTGCGCAGCCGCCCTCAGCGGCAAATGGTCGAGTTCGTTCTCCTCAAAGCCCCGCCAGCAGACGAAGGCCAGCCTGCCGCCCGGCGCCAGAGCTCTCCTGAGATTGCAGAACGCAGCGCCTGGATCGGTGAAGAACATTACGCCGAAGCGGGAGAAGACCGCGTCAAACGAGGCTGGTTCGAACGGGTAGGTCTGCGCATCTCCATGCAGGAATGAAACCGTCGCCGGCAGATCAGGGTCGCTGGCGGCCACGCACAGTGCGTCAGCAAGCACATCGACCCCGACGATCTGTCCGTGAGGTCCGACGAGCTGCGCTAAGGCCGCGGGAGAGCCTCCGATCCCACACCCAACGTCGAGCACCCGCTCACCTGGCCCAAGCGGCAACGCCTCCATCGCCACGCGCCCAAGTGGCTCGAGCTGCCGCTCGAGCGGCTCACGAACCTCCAGCCAGGTCCGAACCCGCGGGTGGTCTACGAAGAACGGTCCTGAAGCCATTGCTCTGGTCTAAGAGCGGTGAGAACGCATGTCACTCAGTCGCTCGGCCATAATCTCAAAAGAGAGATGAAGGCCGACGGGTGGCCTACAAGCAGACATTTCCAGACGAGGGATGCGCTTAGTCAGCGCTGGACTAGCGACGGGGCAGCGACCCGCCTTAGCTTCCCATATTGTCCTCTCGGTTTGGGCCTGGAGCTGGTCGGCGGACACCACATAGCTACGAACCAGAATGCAGCGCCCCCCACCAGGCCGAGCAGGAACGTTCAGCCCACCATCCGCATCCCGTCAAGCCATCCGAGGATCGTCTTGGCGCCACCGACCACAGTGACGTGCTCACCGCTGGTCGCCATCTCTGGGTTGGGGCCAATGAGCACAAACAGGAGCCAAGGGGCTGCAGCGATGATGCCTCCCGCAACGGTCACGTGGATGCATTTTTGCCCCCAGCCGGAGCGCAGGGTGAAGAACGCAGGCAAGCCCAGCACCAAGGCTGCTGGATAGCCACCAACGAGCGCGATCAGGACGAGCCACTGAGGATAGCCGCCGTTCGGCAGACCGTCGACAACAGTGACCGTTGCCGCTGCCGCAGAGGGCGCGAGCGGCGCGACTATGACGGCGAGAGAGACTGCCACCAGTGAGGTTGCTGATGGCTCCCGCCGTCTTTTGTCACAAGCGAAGGCCCTTCTCGGACAACCGCAGCCGAACCCCGCCCCAGGTCCACCAGGCGGGAGCAGGGCGGGTCATTTCAAGTCTGATAGAGTAGAAGGTGGGGTCCTGGGCCTCGGGCTGCTGCTGCACCAAGTGGATGGCACGCCAGTCTCTTCCGTCAGACTTGAGCCAGCTGACTTTATGCCCGTCACTCTCGAGCTGCCTTACGTTAGGAGGACCAAGCGGCTTCTCAAGAATGACCATGGTCTCCATCTCCGGCTCGAGTCTATCTCCAGATGCGCGGCCATATACCCTGCAGAACGATGTCTCATTGAGGCGACCTACGGCGATGAGCAGAGCATCGTCTGGGGACTCGACGACGGAAGTCCAGCGAACCGCCCCGTTGCCTATTAGCCAGCGGGGGACATCCGAGCCCCTCAGAAATGGCCACTGGAGGGAGCGAACAGCTTCACCGACGCCGAGAGGGGAACTCGGATCCCTGCAGACGTCCTGAAATCCGTCCTTAGGTCCCGCAAAATTTGCAGGTGCTCCAGTGGCCTCGGGACGAGAGCATCCGCTGAGCGCCAACGTGAGTAGAAGACCCAGAACCCGCCTGTGCATGCCTTCCTCCTGAGCGATTATCTTGCCCGCTGGGCCGTCTGCCGTCGAGGCGACGCCAGGGCATTGGCGTACGGCGAGGATGCGCCAGTAGCTGTCGTTGGCTTCTGGCCAGACTGCGGACATTGCCCGGCTCCGTTGAGCCTGGTTGCGACCTCTAACGTGAAATCGCCCCACCTCGGAACTTCACAGCACGGCAGCAAGCGTGCACGCTCGCCGAACTTTCCAGGTTGAGCGTGGCGGGTCCAATGCGCATAGCCGTCGGCCAAACGCGCGTGACGTCCGACGCCCGAGCGAACGGGCGCGCCATCCGCGACCAGATGCGCCAAGCCGCACAGGCTGGCGCTCGCCTCATACACTTCACCGAAGGGGCAATCTCCGGCTACCCGTCTGGGGAGGGCAAGAAGGCGCTCGCTGGTTGGGATGTGGACTGGCGGTCGCTCAGAGAAGAACTTGAAGCGACGGTACGTCTAGCAGGCGAACTGCGCATTTGGGTTGTCGTGGGAGCGAACCATCCCCTGACTCCACCGCATCGTCCGCACAACAGTCTCTACGTGATTTCGGACACCGGTGAGCTGCACGGTCGATACGACAAGCGCCTGCTTTCGTTTACGGAGGTCACCGACTGGTACTCTCCCGGCTCGGAGCCGTTCGTGTTCGAGGTGAACGGATTCCGGTTCGGCTGCGCGCTCTGCATCGAGATTCAGTTTCCGGAGCTGTTCGTCGATTACGCCAGCCGTGGCGTGGACGCTGTCTTGCTGTCGACCTTCTCCGAGGATCCGATGTTCGCCATTCAGGCGCAGGGGCATGCCGCTTGCGGCGCCTTCTGGCTCAGCCTCTCGGTCCCGTCTCAATACAGCCATGCCGCGCCGTCCGGCGTGATCGGCCCGGATGGGCGGTGGCTGGTCAGAGCTCCTGACAGCCAGGCGGAGGCAATCGCTGTGGCTGACCTCGACCGTGCAGCTGAACATCTGCACACCGCCCTGACTTATGCGCGCCCATGGCGCGCCCGCACCCGCTCAGGCGAATTGCACGATGCGGCGAGGGTGGTCGACTTGCGCAGTTCCGACACGGCATCGTTCTAAGAACTCACCGACTGCTGGTCGGCCAATCTCACGCGCAGGGGCTCACGATCAGGTCGGCGCCACTTCCGGACCCAGACACACGGCCAACATCCGGACACTCCCAAGCGAGCATAAGAGTCCGCTTCCTGGCCGACCGACAGCGGGTGAAAACGCCCTTCCATTGATGTTCCGAAAATTCAATCCTGAGCGGCGGCCGCAGCTTGTGCCGTCAGGTTCGCACCAGCTACGTGGCCGGGTTCGTTATCCGCTCCATGTTGGCACGCGCGTAGCTTGTTCGCGGCGCCACGAAGACAAGCCCCGGATTGCCGTCTTCAAAAAGGAAATCGCGACACTCTGCGCGGGTGAGGCCTAGACGCACCATTACCGCCAGCGATCGTTTGTTTGAGAGCGATGTGAAACTGATGACCTCCGCAGCATCGGTGCGAGCAAAGATGTCGACGAGGGACGCGCGGGCGGCCTCGGTTGCATAGCCCTCGCCCCATGCTGAGCGAACAAGGCGCCAGCCGATCTCCAACCCCGGCGCTGGTGCGAGTGTTGGCCATATCGGACTTACCCCGCACCAGCCGAGAAACGCGGCATCAGACTTTCGCCGGATCGCCCATTTTCCGAAGCCATCTCTCTGATGAGCCGCGGCGTAACGTTCGAACCTCGCGCCAGCGTACGCCCGGTCCCAGACACCTCCGTAGTCATGCATCACTTCCGGATCAGCACACATGCCGAGGAAGGGCTCGCGCTCGGCTTCGGTCCAGGCACCCAGGGAAAGCCGCTCAGTCTCGATCATGGTCCCCATGTACTTTTGCATTTGAACCTATGGCCAAGGTAGCACAGCCTTAGACCTTCGCCTTGCCACCCCTCTCAGCGGGTCGATACGACCCGCCTGCGGCTTCCTGGCGCGAGCTCAAGGCGGCGTCAGGTCGGCGCCCGTTCCGGACATTGGCTCCAAGCCAGCATGCAGTCATTCGCAAGGGCAGTCTGCGCAACCGCCACTGCCTCCAGAGCACCAGCTCGACAACTGGCATATTCGTCGACGACGCCAGACGCCGAGTTGAGCCCGCCCGTCACATCCTGTGGTTATGGCGAAGGTAGACTGGTCAGGAGCGCACAATGTCAGACACCACCGCTGGGCTTTCAAAGCGCGCGCTCATGAGCGCAGGTGGCGCACTAGCGGTCTCGCTCATCCCCGAGCTTCAGGCGTTGGCGCAAAGCGCCAAGGGCCAACCTCGGCTGCTCCTGGGCCCCATGGTGGGCACGCCGGAGCCGGACCGGATGACGCTATGGGGTTTGGCGAGCGCCGGCCTCCCCGTGGTGATCGAGTACGCCGACAATCCCGATTTCGTCGGATCCAAGCGCAACGCGGCTGTCGCCGCCTCAGCAGAGGACGGGTTCGTCGTCCGGCCGGTGCTGAGCGGGCTGAGACCTTCAACCCGTTACTGGTACCGCGTGGCGGTTGATGGCCGGATGGAGGGAAGCCGCCGACCTGCGGATACCTTCAGGACAGCTCCAGCGCCTGGCGTGCGCGAGGGGTTCACGCTCGGTTTCGGATCCTGCGCCAGCTACAACGTTGATCCTGTCCAGCCGATTTGGAACGCCATCGCCGAGCGCAATCCGGATTTGTTCGTCCACCTCGGCGACAACATCTATGCCGACGCCCAGGAGGCGTTCGTCTTTGACTTCGAGTACCAGCGCCAGCGCGGCCTCCCGAACTACCGCAAGCTCGCCGCGAACCTTCCTCAGGTCGCGATCTGGGACGATCATGATTTCGGGCGCAACGACCATGATCGCACCAATCCGGTGAAGGATGCGGCGCTGGGGGCGTTTAAGCGCTATTGGGCGAATCCGGCCTATGGTCTTGCGCAGACCCCGGGCGTCTTCTTCCGCCTCTCCTACGGCGCGGTAGACTTCTTCTGCCTGGATGGTCGCTACCATCGCGATCCCAACGCGGCGACGACCGGCGTGGGCAAGACCATCCTGGGAGCCGAGCAGAAGGCGTGGCTGAAGCAGGAGCTGAAGGCGAGCCAAGCCGTCTTCAAGGTGCTCGCATGCGGCAGTGGCTGGTCCATGAACAAGGGCCCGACGGGCGACGGCTGGTCAGCCTTTCAGCACGAACGCACCGAGATCTTCGACTTCATCCGGGAGGAGAAGATCGCAGGCGTCGTCCTCATCTCGGGCGACACCCACATCGCTGAATTCAACTGCATCCCGGCGTCGCAACAGGGCGGATACGACCTCTTCGAGTTCGTCAGTTCGCCTCTGGCGAACAACCCCTCCTATAGCTGGCTCAAACGATCTCCCGACATCCGGCTGCGGACGCCCTACACATCGGGCTGCAACTTCGGCCTCCTGAAGTTCTCATTCGACGGGGAGCCCGCGGTCCGGGCCGACATCGTCAACCCTTCGGGCTGGGAGGTCTGGCCAACGGTGGAGCTGAAGCTCGGCCAGCTTCAGAACGGTGTCAGCTCCTGGGAGCGCTACAAGGAGGCTTGAGGCACCGCCTCCGGCGGCTCTCACGCCAGGGAACAGTAGCAGCAGATGGCTTGGCCCGACGATTGGCTCGACCGCGTGGCGGGGACAGATTGCTCCCTCTGCGCTGAGGGTCGCCCCGATGACCCGCCTCGCGGTCCGCGCATACATATGGGCGCTCGGTGCGACGCCTACCTGGCTCGGGCTGGAACGCAGCGCGGCTGGGCCACCGTCATCTGGCGCGGGGGACATGTCATTGAGCCCACCGATCTAAGTGCGGAAGACGCGGCCGAATTCTGGCGGGAGGTTCTCACGGTCGGCCGGGCCATGCAGAACCACTTCAATGCGTTCAAGATGAACTACTCAGTTCTCGGCAACCGTACGCCGCACCTGCACGCGATTCTCGCGGCGAGGTTCATGGACGATATCGCTCCCGGAGGGCCGATCCCCGTCGTAGAGAAGACTGTCTTCCCACCCGCTGAGGTGGCCCGCGACGCGGAGGCTCTCAGGTGTCTGCTTGCCGCACTGGCTTCAGGTCCAGCTCCCCTGAAAGGCGCCTAATGCGGTTGGAAGCAGTCATCAGTCTCTACTCTCGCCTGCAGCAGGCTGGCATCCCGATCTGGCTCGACGGCGGCTGGGGTGTCGATGCGCTGCTGGGCTATCAGACCCGCGAGCACTCAGACCTTGATCTGGTGGTGGAGGACTCAGACCTCCCGCGCCTCAACGTGCTTCTGCTCGCCAATGGCTTCACTCCATGTCCGAGTGACGACTGCCGGCCGTGGAACTTCGTTTTGGCCCATCCAGGCGGGGAGTTGATCGACATCCATGTCGTCAGCTTCGATGGTTACGGCGACGGGATCTACGGTCCGCCAGAGAACGGCCAGCTGTACCCGGCTGCGGCGTTCGCTGGCCGAGGGCAGATCGGCGGATTACGGGTTTTCTGCCTCACGCCCGAGTATCAGTTAGAAAGCCACCGAGGATACCCTCCTCGTGGGAAAGACTTCCAAGATGTCCGTGCTTTAGCTGCTGCCTTCAAACTACCCATTCCTGCCGAGTATAGCCTCGGGAGGGATGGAGGGTCATGAAGGGTGGGAGCTTTGGAGCATTGGTCAAGCTGCTTCGGCCGGTTGACGTCATGTGAGCGCCACTACCTGACCTTATCTCTCGGCCGAAAGCCGGACATTAAGAAGCAGGGGATGAGAGGTCGGTCCCGGCTCCCCCTTGGGCACCCGGACATTTAGTGCGCGAACCCTTGGTTCAGGACTGGGAAAGGGCCCGCAGGGGCATCGACGCCAAGGAAGGGACAGAGACGCTCCCAACCTTCGCCTTCCGCGACGCGGAGCTCCAGCAGGTCTTGAGGCCGCTGGGCGAAGTACCGCTGCACCTCTGCGTGGTGTCGCTCAAACGAGCTGACTAGGATCTGCGGGTCGAACCCGACCGTCTCATAGATCGCCATCCGGCGAGCAATACGCTCGTGTTCGCCTAGTATGGGGCGCGGGTTGCGGCGGTGAGACCGCTCCATTGAGGCCAGCCAGCTCTCTACAGAGCGCGTCGTCAGCACGAACTTTGAGCCAGGGAATACGTAGTCCAGGTACTTGAAGTGGAGAACGACCATGTTCCCCGATCCGCCTCGTAGATTGCGGAGCGCTTCAAAGCTCGGGTCCTGCTCAACGGGATCGCAGCCCAGAAGTCGGAGGCTGGCGCAGAAGGACGTATTCCCCGTCCGGGCCAATCCAAGGCCCCAACATCGCGGCGGTCTCTGCATCAAAGGTCCTCCCCGTTTGCCCCAACTGCGCGCGGCGATTCCCGTTCCGGTCCTTGGGCGCTAACGCTTCCGGGTATACTCCTTGTGTATGCGTGACTGGCTGCACGATATCCCGGACGTCATCACTACCGAGCGGCTGCTGATCCGTCCGCACAAGGCCGGAGACGGTGCGGCCTACTTCCAGGCGATCGTCGAGAGCCTAGCTGATCTGCGCCAGTGGCCAGCTGCTATGGGATGGGCATTGGCGGAGCAGACCCCCGAAGGAACAGAGGCGTTCTGCCGAGCCTGCCGCACTGCCTTCGACGAAAGACAAGACTTTCCACTCCTCATCACCTTACGCGACGATCAGACCATCGTGGGATCAAGCGGCCTCCACAGGCCAGACTGGAGCGTGCCCAAGCTCGAGATTGGCTGGTGGGGACGTTCGACATACAGCGGGCGCGGCCTGATCACCGAAGCAGTGGGCGCGATCATCCAATTTGCTTTCGAACATCTGAGAGCCCGTCGCGTGTTTGCCCTGCCGGACGACGAAAACGTCGCCAGCTGGCGCATCTGCGAGCGTGTCGGCATGAGCTATGAAGGCTTGCTCAAACACGAGCGTGCAGAGCCGGATGGGACGCTTCGCAACACGCGGCTCTACGCGAGCACTCGGTGAGTTCCCGCACGTCGAGCGGTCTCAGGTGCGCCACTTGCTGTCCTTGGCTGACGATCGGGTTCCGGACATTCCTCCGCCTGGACGAAGGTCCGGTTTCCGACCCGCTGGCCACGGCTGAATCCAACCCGAAGCGGACCTTGCGCAAGCGTAGCGCCGGCCTACGTCATGCCCTCGCGCCTGATGCTGTCCAGCTCCGTGGCGGACATCACCCCCGCCCGGTAGAGCAGCAGAAACTCTTCCGAAAGGTCCGAGCCAAACATCAGCGGGTCGTCGCTGTTGACCGTGACGCGAACGCCGGCATCATACAGGCTGCGAATGGGGTGATCCTCGATGCGCTTCACGCGTCCGAGCTTCAGGTTCGAGGTCGGGCAGATATTCAGGCGCACGCCGGCGTCGGCCAGGAAGCGCATCACCCGCGGACTTTCAGAAGCAGCGATCCCGTGCTGCACCTCGTCGAGTTCCAGCAGCTCGACGGCTCGGAAAACGTCGTCGGCGGTCCCCCACTCGCCGACGTGGCACTTGAGGATCAGTCCCGCCGACTTTAGGCGCCGATATACCGGCTGGAAGTCGTCGATAGGCCGAGCGAGCTCGTCCCCGTAGACGTCGAATGTCCTGAATACTCCGAGGTCTAGGAAGGGATCCAGCCATCGCAGGATGTTCTCGATCCGCGCTTTGCGATCCGCACCGAGCTGAGGAAGCCAATCCACCATGGGGGCTTCACGCAGGTGGATGCCTTTTAGCCAGCTCCAGACGGCCGCAGCCGGCTTTTCCGAGCGTAGCGTCATGGTCTGGACGTCGACGCCCATGTCGATGCGGACGACGCCGTCGCGACGGCACTGGGCGAAGGTCGCCTCATAGGGCAGATCCTGCACGCCTGCCGGCGGCTTGAAGACGGGGCGCAGATATCTATCGTTCCAGGCGTGCATCCCGTCCATGGAGGCGAGCACGCCTTCGAGAGGGACGACGTCATGTCCGGTGCGATCGCGGATAAAAGTGCGACAGCCGCCCATGATCGCGTGGACGTGCAGGTCGGCCTTCGGCACCTGGCGCAGACCCGGCAGATCCCCGCGCTCAAGCGCGTCCATGAACCTCGCGCTATCCGCGTCGAGCGCCTCAGGGGTAGTTGTCGTGGCCATACGCCAATCTACCTGCCCGAGCATGACACGGCTATTTCAGCGCCACCGGCGCACGATCGACAAATGCCCCTCAACGTCCGCTCCCCACCCTCCTCAGCGGTTCAGGCCGTCTGGTATGCGGCCGCCCGCTGGGGGATTGGCGTGACGGCAAAGATGCGCCAGAAGGAGACATTGGCTTCTGGCGCAGAAGCAGACGTTCGAGGCGCACGATGCGGTCGCCGGTCATCTCCGGAGGGAGATGCGGCAGCGGCATTCCTATTCAGGGTTCCGGCGGAACAGACTTGCGTCCCTCCTCGACCAGCCAGTCGCAGAACGCCAGTTCGAGGGGGTCCTGTCTTGCCTGCGCGCGAACCACCACGCTTGGCGTCAGAGCACGGACAAACCCAATAGGCGCCACGAGAATGCCATTCGCGACGTCGTCCTTGACGGCTTCCCAGGCACCCACCGTGGCGCCGAGCCCAGCGCGCGCTGCGCCAATCGTGTGGAGATAGCGCGCGAAACGTCGAACCGGCACGCCTGTTGGTAGAACAACCCCCGACGCCTCCGCCCAGTGCTCCCATACCTGCGGGTAGGTGCGCGACACCAGCCGCGGCAGCATCAAGAGAGCCTCCTCACGGCCGGGCCCCTCGGGCAATTGCTGTGGCGCAGCGACGGGGCCATGGTAGCGCTCCAGAAACGGAAGAATTTCCGCAGCCTCGGCGGGTGCGTCATGGCCCAGTTGGATCGCAATGTTCGTATCGCGGGTGGGGCCATTCGAGTCGATAAGATGGACGCCCACCCCTGGATTGGCCGCCAGGAAGGACGACAGGCGCGGGATTAGCCAGGTGGTCGCGATCGTGTTCACGCACGCGACGTTGAGGGTTCGTTTGCCTGCGGGTGCGCTAGGCAGCGCGGCTCCCAGCCGGTCGAACACCGCCGTCAGCTCGCCCGCCAGGCGTTCGCCTTCCATTGTTAGCTTCAGATTGTTTCGCGGCCCCGATGTCAGCGCAAGGCCGAGGCTTTCCTCGAGGCGCTTGATGTGCCTGCTAACCGCACCATGCGTCACGCATAGCTCATCTGCGGCCAGCGTCATTCGACCATGGCGGGCGAACGCCTCAAAGGCCCGCAAGGCATTAAGCGGTGGAAGCGGCCGTCGCAATGTGAACAAACCTCACAGACAGGCTTAGCTTTAGTCGTTTTCCCTCGCTCATCAACCGGCCTTAGCGTGTCGATCATACCGAAGGGCCGGAAGCGTATGACTGCACTAGAAACCAAGCCGCACATCCCGTTTGCCGGCGGATCCTACCCCGTACGGGAGGGCAATCTCATTCGTCCGTTGATCGATGGCGAACCGGCGTTTCGAAGGATTTGCGAAGCGATCGAGGCTGCTCGACATAGCGTCTGGGTCACCGTGGCCTTCATCGACTCAGGCTTCGAGATGCCCGATGGTCGCGGCTCGCTGTTCGACGTGCTCGACGCCGCCGCGGCGCGCGGGCTGGACGTGCGCGCTCTATTCTGGCGTAACAACGAAGGAAGCGGCTTTCCGGAGGACAGTATGTTCTCCGGGCTGCCGCATCATCGCGCGATGCTAAAGGCGCGTGGCGCCAGGTTTCGTGCCCGATGGGATCGCGCTCAGAAGGCCTATTGCCAGCACCAAAAGAGTTGGTTCCTCGATGCCGGCCAGGATGGAGAGACTGCCTTTGTCGGCGGGATCAATCTCCAAACCAATTCAATGTCCCCACCTGGGCACGGCGACCGCCTCGTACGTCCTGTCCACGACGTCTACACTGAGGTGTGCGGCCCATCGGCGACAGACGTGCACCACAACTTCGTCCAACGATGGAACGAAGCCAGTGAGCGGCTGGCCGAAGACGGCTCATGGCGCAGCACAGCAAGCGACGACCTCCCGTTTCCAACCGAGGTTTCGCCCTCGCGGGGCGACGCGCTCGCGCAAGTTCAGCGGACCGTGCGCGCCGGCCACTACACGGACGGTCGCCCGTCTCCGGGCGGCGGCGAATATCCGATCGCCCAAGGCGATCTGGCCATCATTGAGCAGTACCGTCTGGCCATCCGCGCAGCGAAGCGCAGCATCTACATCGAAAACCAGGCGATCGGCCTGCCAGAGACAGTCGAGGATCTTCACGCGGCCCTGGAGAGAGGCGTGGAGGTCGTCTGCGTGACGCCGTCGGAGGCAGACGGCTTCACCCGCGCAGCGCGGCGTGACCCGAGGTCGGCGGAGTTCTTCCGCCGGTTTGGCGCGCTAGATGGCCACCCCAACTTCACATTAGCCGGGATAGCTGCCGCCGACGCCGACGGGCAGATGCGCGACATCTACGTCCACTCGAAGGTTATGTTGGTTGACGATGCTTGGGGGACGATCGGCTCGTGCAACATCGGCTCGCGTTCGTTCTTCGGTGACATTGAACTCAACGTCAGCTTCTGGAGCCCGGACACGGTCAAACGTCTTCGATACGAGCTCTTTGCGGAGCACTTGGCGACGGACACCTCCTCGCTGGGCGATGCCCAGGCACTCCGATTGTTCGCCGAAATCACCCGCCGCAACGCCATGCAAAGAATGTCGAGCAAAGGCGATTGGCTGGGAATGGCCTTCAGACTTGATGCGGCCACTTATGGCGTGTGAGTCACGTCGCACGAAACCCAGCAATGAGGGACGTGCCGCCCTAATTCCAGACTTCACCGCCCGGCCGCTTGACGGACCCCTCTCGAGGAGCCGCAGCCTCTTCAGATCACAAAGATGGGTGATCGGCAGTCAATCTACAGAGGGGCGGGTCGGTGGCCTGACGGACAAGGCCTCTCGGAGCATCGTGTGGTGAGGCTCCGTAAGAGCGCCGAGCGCGACTTTGAAAGGCGTTAGGCGTGATCGCACCTTGCCCTGCGTTGGATCAAGTCGTCGCCGGTCATAGCTAAGCCCCTCAGTCAGGTAGATGAGGTTCGTGAAGTCGCACCAGTCGGCTGGCGGCGCAGGACCGGCGTATTCGAAGTGGAGGAATGCGAACTGTCGCAGTTCACCGACGTGCCATCCGCATTCTTCTAAAAGTTCGCGCCGAACGGTTGCTTCGAGACTTTCGCCGGCCTCGCGGCCGCCTCCAGGCATCACGTGCCGCGTTCCGCCGGATTCGGTCAACACGATGACGCGCTGCTCCTTGAACACTACAGCCCGGACAGCAGAGACCATCACCTCTGGCACCGTAAGCGTCCACCTGTACCCACGAGCGCGCATCAGTCCCTGCGGTCGCTGCACCACGCGATCGAAAAACGGTTTCTCGTCAGCGAGCAAGGAAGCGAAGGACGCCGCAGCTTCCGCATGGCTGATTGGAGAGGTCATCGTTTTGATGCTCAACGAATCTAATTGACGGGCGAGTCCTCACCGCCATCGCGGGTGGCCCCCTCTCATTTTAACATGCTGAGCATCCGTCTCCAGTCGATCCCACGTATTGAATTGCGGCGTAAGCTCATCGAACGGCTTCTGGTCGGCGCCAATTCCGGACTCACATCTCTGCCGGCATCCGGACCTCAACACCCAGTAAGACCGCCCCTTCGAGGGCTGACAAACTCGCTTTGGAAGCCCTACGCCCTTCGCTAGTCTGGGCACCTGACACGGAATCCGCCGAGGGCTGATCATGGATCAGGAAAAGCACTGGGACGGTCCAGGCCTTGAAGCTTGGCGCGGCGCTTGGTCCCCCGCGGAGATTGCCAGCAAGCTTGCTGGTGTAGGCGTTCCTTGGTGCGTGGTCGGCGGGTGGGCCATTGACCTATTTCTGGGGCGGCAAACTCGGCCCCATGGCGACCTTGAAATTGCAGTAATTCGGTCGGACCTGCCCGCGGTGCGCTCTCACCTCGTTGGCTACAAGTTCCACTCAGTGGGAGACGGAGAGGTGCGTGCGCTCTCTCCAACGGAGCCGCCACCTCCAGACTCGCATCAGACCTGGGTGTTGGATGAGCAGGCGCAGTTATGGTGCGTCGACGTGATGCAAGAGCCAGGCGACAGGGACACATGGGTTTTTCGCAGGGACGAGAGGATCGCGGCCCCCCGAAATCGCATGACTTCACTGAGTCAGGACGTGCCCTACATACAGCCTGAGGGAGCGCTGCTCTATAAAGCCAAAGCTTGTCGCCCGAAGGATCAGGCAGACTTCGACGCATGCGCACCCTTTCTCAGCACAGAGGCGCGGAAGTGGCTGCGAGATGCGATCGAACGCCTCTATCCTGGCCATTATTGGCTGGAAGCGCTCGGCTGATGGCCCGATCAACACTTCACCTTACAGCTCGCGCGAGGCGCGCAAAGGACTCGGGTCTGGTCGGCGCCACTTGCTGTCATTGGCTGAGGGCCGGATTCCGGACATTGCTCGGCAAGGACGAAGGTCCGGTTGTCAGCCCGTTGGCCACGGCTGAATCCGACCCTTCTGAGACGTTCAACAGGTCCGCTCCGCGGCACCGCCGTGGACGCGATTTCACCCTCACCGAAATTAAGTTAAGCTTTGAAATCGGTTGATGTCGGCCGCGAGATCGGACGCAACTCCTCACTTAGCGGACCTTCGGCTAGGCGGGGCAAATCTGCCGCCCTACGGAAGGAACACCTGTGACGCTAACAGCCGAACAAAGCGGTCTCGTACGATCGATCCAACAAGCTTTGGAGCACCACGAGGCCGTTGAGGCTGCATGGGTCGCGGGAAGTCTTGGCGCTGGAAAGGGTGATCAATATAGCGACGTCGACATCGTCGCGCTCGTCGCGGCCGGCCGCGTTTCCGAGATCGGCTCGCACTACGCACGGCACGCTGACGAGATCGCAGAACCGGTCCTGGTAAAGACGCTATTCGACGGCCGCGTTCTCAATGTGATCACATCAGAATGGCAGCGCTTCGACATCAGTTTTGTTGAAACAAACGAGCTTAATCGCTTCGACGCTTCAGGACTTAGTCTGCTGTTCAACAAAACAAGCGCTGTAGTTTCGCCACACAATCGGAATCCTTACACGCCTACAGCCGCTACGATACTGAAGTTGGTCAATGAGTTTCTGCGGATGATGGGCCTACTCGTTGTCGCGGTCGGACGCGAGGAATGGGTTAATGGACAAACTGGTGTCGATATTGTCCGCCGGCTCACGGTCGATCTCCTTCTCGAAGCTAATGGAATTGGACCTGCCGAACGCGGGGGAGCTCTGCATCTCAATGTCCTACTCACGCCTGAGCAGCGCGTACGTCTGGAAAAACTCGACGCGGTTGGGCCGAACAAGGTCGATATTGTTCGCGCAAATTTGCAGCTCGCGGCGATATTCCTACCCCTAGCGCGAAGGATGGCGGCTGACGCAGAAGTCCAATGGCCGGAAGCATTCGAAGCCGCGACGGCAGCGCACCTTCACAGCAATTTAGGGCTCACGCTTCCGTAGTGAAGGTGTTGATGCCGGTGCCGCGTTTGATCGCGAATGCCCGCGACCGGCTCGGTCCGCAAACCACCCTTCTCGGCGGTTCAGAACGTCTGCACCGTGGCCCCCACTCCGTCCCGACGGCCTATCTCCTGGGCAAGCTCTTCCGGGGCATCGATATACGTGAGCACGGCTCCGGGTCGTGAGCCTCCGGTGAGGGCCGCCTTGTCGGGATGAGGTGGATGGCGATGCTGTGCTCGTAAGGACGTCCTTCAGAGCGCTCGTAGCTGCACAGCATGGCCCATATCAGTTTGATCACCGGTCCGGAGCGCCGCCGCAGGTGGCGTGACGAGGAGAAGCTGGCGATCCTGGCCGAGGCGTTTTCGCCAGGTGCGATCGTGACGGATGTGGCGCGCCGGCGCGATGTCGCCACCAGCTTGATCTATCAGTGGCGTCGGCAGGCGGCGGGTGCTGGCTTCGTGGAGGCGGTCGTCGCCGAGCCGGCGCCGCCGAGCAGTGTTGGTCCGGCGATCCAGGTGGAGTTGGCCGGCGCCCGCGTGAGCATTTCCCAGGCGGCGTCGCCAGCCCTGGTGGGCGCAGTGCTCAAGGCGCTGCGATGATACCGATCCGCTCTGGCGTACGGGTTTGGCTCGCCACGGGCCACACGGACATGAGGAAGGGGATGCAGGGGCTGGCCCTGCTGGTCCAGGAGCACCTGAAGCGCGATCCTCATGCAGGCGATCTCTACGTGTTCCGCGGGCGGAGCGGATCGCTGATCAAGATCCTCTGGCACGACGGCATCGGCATGTCGCTCTACGCCAAGCGGTTGGAGCGGGGCCGGTTCGTCTGGCCCTCGACGAGCGGAGGCGCGGTGGCCCTGACCATGGCGCAGATGGGCTACATGCTGGAGGGCATCGACTGGCGTAACCCCCAGCACACCTGGCGTCCGGTCAGCGCAGGATGAGCGGCTAAAATAGTTCGCAGAGCCTGCATTTAGGGGCGCCACACGCGCTCAAAAGTATGATTCCATCAGGGTTATGGAGAGCTTGGCCGCCCCTGTTCCGGATGATCTCGAAGCGCTGAAGGCGGCGCTGGCGAGCATGCAGGCTGAGCGGGATGTGGCACGCGCCGAGGCGGCCGTAGCCATCGCTGAGGCCGCCGCCGCCAAGGCTGAGCGCGCCGACGACCAGGCGCAGATTGCCCATCTGAAGCTGCAGATCGCCAAGCTCAAGCGCGAGCGGTTCGGGACGTCGTCTGAGCGGACCAGCCGGCTGCTCGATCAGCTGGAGCTGCAGCTGGAAGAGCTGGAGGCCAGCGCCACCGAGGACGAGCTCGCCGCCGAGCAGGCCGCAGCCCGGGCGACCACCACGGTCAAGACCTTCACCCGCAAGAAGCCCTCGCGTCAGCCCTTCCCAGAGCATCTGCCGCGCGAGCGCGTCGTGATCGAGGCCCCCAAGACCTGCGCCTGCTGCGGTGGCG
>Ga0208179_1000415_pt1 | contig 28522 bp, 28 predicted proteins | sample Malvired_Geostar_FD_184238 | JGI IMG/M metagenome (GOLD analysis project Ga0208179, IMG submission 184238) | Marine viral communities from the Global Malaspina Expedition - Malaspina viral metaG DeepMed_Geostar (SPAdes) (version 2) | ecosystem: Environmental > Aquatic > Marine > Oceanic | place... | reverse complement strand
GATAAAGGAAATAATGGAAACCGAGCAAGAATTATAGACTATAGAGTTAAACATCCAGAACTGACATTATTAGAAATTGGAAATAGAGTTGGAGTATCTAGAGAACGAGTTAGACAAGTTCTTACTAGTGAACAATTAGAAACTAAATCTTTAAAAAGACAGCCTCCAGTATTTCCAAAATGTAAAAAATGCGAAACACGAGTTCCTACTAGAAATAGAATATATTGTAGTGACGAATGTAAAAAAACTGAAAAGACAATACCATGTGCTTATTGTCAAAAAGAAATGAGCTTCCGAATTTCTATATATAACGCACGAAATAGATCAATTAAACAACATTGTAGTAGAGAATGTTATTACCTAAGTAGAAAAGGTACTACAATGAGAAAATATAGAGAATAAATATGACTAATATTGAAGAAAGACTAATAGATAATATAGAACACGCTGCAAAACGTGGTGCTAAATATAATATTGAAGCTTTGAATGAAGAACTACTTCCTACTTTATTAATACTAACTGAAAATAATAACGTTGAAGTAGCAACAATACAGCTAGAAAAAGAACAAATATCCCCAATGTTAAAACAGTATCTAGTAGATACTCAGGCAAAAGCATATGCTTTGATCTTAGAAGCATGGTCTACAGTATTTATAGAACGAGCAAAAGACTATGATTATAAAGTTAGAGATATGCCTCTAGATGATCGTTTTGAAGTTGCTAATGTAATAGTAGTAAAACGTGATACTGGAATACATAAATACTTAACGGCAAGAATTTTAGATGTTAATGATCGCCGACAACTACAAAAATGGGAAAATGGTACTGTTAAAGAAACACAAATATGTGTTACAGAATGGTGAGTGCTATGCCAACAGGCGAAGATTATAGATACCTTTATGTTATTCTCTATAACAAAGGTAAAGGATATAGATTAAATAATATTGAAGACGAACATAGATCTTCAAAACAAATAATGGTAGATGAAGGATATGAAATCATCTATGAGCCTACAGGAGAAAGAGATATTATTGTTGGAAAAAAGGATGGTGAATTAATTGGTGTTGCTGACTTATGGGGTCCGTGGGCTATTGATTTAAATGAGAGAATTGAGCCTAATGAACCATCAAATGAACCACCAATGGTTACTTGACTTGGAAAAGTACTTATGGTAACATATAAAAAATTAAACACCAAAAACTAGGGATGGTATACTAAATGGTTACAAAAAATAAAAATATAATATGTCAATATTGTCAATCAGGAATACAAGGGGAAACTTATACTCTAAATTCTTATTCAACAATTAAAAGTTTTATGAACCATATTATAAAATTTCATCCGGAACACTACGGAAATAGAATAATTGGAAAGATTCAAAGTGAAATTAAAAATGGTTCAAATTCTGAGCAACATTCATATCATATAGATTCAGATACAGGGCGACTAATAAAATGGACTCAAGTCGAGCATAGAAATTTAAAAAATAGATATACAGAGGATATCCCAAATTGGTCTAAACTACGCCAAGAGGAACAGGTACGAGCAATATATCTATCTATCTTGGCAAAATCAGATGCTGAAATAAATGATTATCAAATAGACTCTAAAACAGGTGAGGTTTACTGGATAAAACGTACTCACTTACCATATCTACCAACTCATGAGCATAATAAGGCATGTAATGCAGCTGCAACAGCATTAAATATAAAGCATGATATGGTAGTTAGAATTCTAAATGCCGATAGACTATCTGAAGATTCTCGTCATGCATTTAAAACCCAAAGAGCCGTAATTTTTAAACGGCATAATCCTGATAGTAAAGATGCTAACTATGAGCGTATTAGAAAGGTTATAGATCAGATAAAAGACTCTGGTATACCAGCATTTGCAACTCTAACTCCTTATGGTTTGCAAGAGCTGACATATTATAGAGGATATCAGGGATATGAGGGTTATGGCCGAATTTCTAGAAATTATTTAGACCATTCACCAAACTCACCATATATAAAATTTTGTAAAACAATGTATCATTCAGAAAAATTAGAGTATATAAATACAACTATAAAGGATAAATCAATAATGACTACAGAGGTGGAACAAACAATGGCTACACAACAGGAAACTATGGATGTACAACCATATTCATCAGGTACAGTATCGGAAAATCTAGAGGTAATACAACGAGATTATGAGGCACTAGCTACAGGTCTGACTCAACTAGTAACTAATTTAGTAGAATTAGGACAGGCTAATGAAGAAACCTCAGAAATGACAGTTAGTTCAGAGGTGTCTAGATACCAAATGATAATACATAATACCGTTTTGAGTTGTAATAATTTATTAAAACAAGATCCAGATACATTTGGAATAAATTTGAATCGTGGTATTGAAGACCTGCAGGAAGTGGGCGTAGATGGTAATGTAGCTGATACTCCTCGCTACGTACAATTAGAACAATTTATAGATGATGTTCTAACTGCAGTATCAAAAGGTATTTTTTCACTAACTCACCATGTGCAAGTATTGCAAACTGCTATAAAATCACAAAATACTAAAGATTTTGCAGAATTCTATACTGACCGTGGATTTGATATAAATGCTAAACAGGGATCTTCAACCCAACTACAAGATTTTGAAGAATATACAGAGCATCTAATACACCAACATCAAAATAGTCCTACTCTAGGTAATACGTCAGGAGTTAAAAAGGGTATTAAGGCGGTTGGAGAATTAGCTAATATGGTTGGTATTGGTAGAGATAAAGGCCAAATATCTGATAGAAAAACCTTTATACCACCTACATTTAATACAAAATAAATGACTACCTGTAATGTACCCTCTTGTAATAATGATAGTACCGGACCTGTAAAAACAGAGTCCGGTACTGAACTTTTATTATGTGAATGGCATACCTATGAATTAAGTTCTAAGATTGGATGGCTAGGAAAGAATGAGGAAGAAGATATTAACACTATTTTTCCTCCTATCACTAAACCAGATGATTTAGATAATAACCGTGGTTCAGTCTCCCAACCGTAATTGATCAAGGGATCTCATGACTCTCGATTGCTAACTCCATATATGGCGATATCTGTGATGAGACTGAGTTTGCCTACTCAGTATAATTGGGTTCATAACACTGGAAATCGATAAATGTTAGCTGGGTATACAAGACTGATAATGGATGTCACTGCAACTCCTGCAGGATGTCATCCGCCACGGTCCCGAATAAATTACCAGTGATGACAGTAACACGAAACATAAATGAATCATTATATGTGAAAGTACCAATTAAGTGTAATGAATCAAACCGTCGGAAAGTAACATGAGCGTAGAATGAATCAGGTCGATTGAAAGTCACATTAAATAAGAATGAATTAAAGAAAATGAAAGTAACAATTTCTCAGAATGAATCGAAGACAGGAATAGTAACACGGGCATAGAATGAATCATGGAAAGTGACAGTAACATAGTAACTAAATGAATTAAGGGAACTGAAAGTAACAATCATGATGAATGAATCAACCAATAAGATAGTAACAATGAAACCGAATGAATCAGGGAGAAAGAAAGTAACAAATGGAGAGAATGATCCATAAACAGCGAAAGTATTATCTCCCATGAGTGAATTAGAATAGTAGAAAGTAACAATCTGTCAGAATGAATCACAATAACCGAAAGTAACATCGGTATGAAATGAATCGTACCACTGGACAGTAACAGCGTAACGGAATGAATCGAGAGAGCTGAGAGTGCCAAGAGTTGCGAATGAATCATGGAAAAGGAAAGTATCAGTATTTATGAATGAATCAAAGACAAGAAAAGAGTATCACGACCATAGAATGAATCACGAAATACGAAAGTAACAGAGATCCAGAATGAATTAGGAAGACTGAAAGTATCAGAATAGAAGAATGAATCATATGCTCAGAAAGTAACCAGTACATGGAATGAATCAATCCAAGTGAAAGTAACATCACGACTGAATGAATCATCGACGGTAAAAGTAACAATGAAGTTGAATGAATCCTACAGTGGGAGAGTATCACATAAGAAGAGTGAATCAGGGCGTCCGAAAGTCACATTAAATAAGAATGAATTAAAAAAAGTGAAAGTAACATTTTTTCAGAATGAATTACTTGACTTAGTGAAGTATTTGTGATATAATAGTATTTACTAAGAAGAGGTAGGTGACGAATGGCTATAACATGGAAAGGTCTACCATCAAATGGTTTGGTAATTATAGAAGGTCAACGTGGTCAAGGTAAAAGTTCATTAGCATGGCGATTAGCAGAACTTAAAAGAATGAATAAACAAGGAAAAAGAGTAATTGCTTTCGGTATGCCAGCACAAGCTAAAAAAGCTCTACCTAAATGGATTTCTCATATGCATACTTTAGAAGAAGTTTCTAAAGCTAAACCATCAATAATAATAATTGATGAGGCTGCTTTTACAGCTAATTCTAGACGAGCAATGCAAGAAACAAATATAGAATGGTTAAAGTTAATTGCTATTTGTAGACATAAAGATCATTTACTAATATTTGTTAGCCAACATAATAGACAATTAGATGTACAAATATTAGCAGATGCTGATTTAGTAATTATGAAAAAACCTTCTTTATTGCATCTCCGGTTTACTCGTCCAGAATTTAAACCAGAATTAGAAGATGCCTATAACGCATTTCAAAAAATTAAAGGTGATACTCGTAAACATGCTTACGTAGTTGATTATCATAATGGTCAAGCAAAAATGCTACGTTGTGATCTACCTACATTCTGGTCTGATAAAATATCTAAAGCATATGCAGAAATGTCTATTGGCGTACAACCATCTAATTTAGATTTAGAACTGCCTTCTGGTATAGATGAACAAGTACAAGCGTATGCTAAAACTCAACCTGCTAAACAGCGAGGACAGCCTAAAAAAGCGGTGAAGGTATAAATCCTTAATAAATCTAACAAAAGCCTTGTATGAGCTTCTATGGAGCAATATAAGGCTTTTTAGTGATATATATATGATAGTAAAGTTTCCTTACAATAAAGAATTAATAGACGAAATCAAAAATATTCCCGGACGTAAATACAGTCCTAACGATAAAGGATGGGATATTCCTGATAAGTTTCTGCCAATGGCTGCAGAGATGATCCATACTTATTATCCTAATATTGCTGATATGTTACGAGATTTTTCCAATCTTGTTACACCTCAAATTGAACTAGGAAATATTACAACTGCTACTACTATAGAAGATCTTGATGGTAGAACCAGTAAACAAGCAGTTCAAGATGTTAAAGATAGATTACAAACTCCTTACGATCTCTACGGTTATCAAGAAATTGCTGTAGCATTTCTAGAAAAAAGAAATGAAAACAGCAAAGGAGCTTTAATAGGAGATCAACCCGGCCTAGGTAAAACAATAGAAACTTTAGCATGGTTATCATTACATCCTACTAAAAGACCTGTATTAGTTATTACACAAACATCTATTAAAAGACACTGGTACAGGGAGATAGAAAAATGGATGCCAAATACTTCTATTCAAATATTAGATCAAGGTAAAGATAAAATAGATAAAAATGCAGATATAGTAATTATTAACTATGACTTGATCTGGCGAAAGAATATAGAAGAACAATTAATAAAAGCTAAATTCCCAGTAATAGTATATGACGAAGTCACCTATATTAAAGAACCTTCAGCTAAAAGAACTAAAACAGCAAAGAAGATAGGAAAACGTGCTGAATTTAATATTGGTTTATCAGGAACTCCAATCCTTAATCGACCTATAGAATTTTTCAATATATTGAATTTAATTGATCCTAAGCAATTCCCATCCCATTTTAAATTTGGAATGCGATATTGCAATGGATATCACAATGGATTCGGATATGTCTTTAAAGGATCATCTAAAATAGATGAACTAAGAGAACAAATAAAACCACTGATGATACGAAGATTAAAAGAAGAAGTGTTAACAGAATTACCTGCAAAAAGTAGAAGGATTATATATATAGATATGCCCGGAAACTATTATCAAGATTACGTAGCTGCAGAAAATAACCTAGTAGAAACTCTACAAGCCTTACCATCAGGTAAAGTTTCTCAAGAATATGAAGAAAGCCATATGTGGCTCTTATCTAAACTAAATTATTTAAGACATCTAGTTGGATTAGCAAAAGCAGAAAAAGCTCAAGAAATAATTAAAAGTTTTGTAGAAGCTGGAGAAAAACTAGTAGTTTTTACCCATCACCACGATGTAATTGATCTAATTAGTGACTATTTAACAAAAGATAAAATAAATCATGTAGCTGTAGACGGAAGAACAGCTGCAAAAGATAGACAACCTAAAATAGATAAATTCCAAGATGACCCCGATTGTATGGTATTTGTAGCTTCTACAGCAATGGGAATGGGTGTTACACTCACTGCAGCTTCGAATGCTTTATTTGTGGAACGACAATGGACTCCGGGTGTAGAAGAACAAATGGAAGATAGACTGCATCGTATTGGACAAACTGGATCAGTTCTTGTTCACTACATGCAAGTAGAAGGAAGTATAGACGAAAAAATGGATAGACTAGTAGAAAATAAACGTTCTATATTAAATGAAATAGTAGATGGCGAAAAGAAACGAGATCGTGGTGAGAGTATTATTAACGAACTTCTAGCAGAACTAGCAAAATGAAATGGAGTCATGAAAGGTTTAAATGGGATTATGAAAAGTTTAAGAGGAAACATCGAAAGAACGACTACAGAAAAGAAAACTTCATAATACTCTGTCTCATAGTCTCAATAGTATTTTGTATTTGTTTAGGAATTTGGGACTATCAAGATAGATGGACTCCAAATTAATAAAAAATCCCAGTATTTAAACTGGAATTTTTTAATGAAATGGACAAATAAGTAAACCTAATTCATTACCTTGTGATGCTGAGAGTACTATTCCTACTGAAAGTAGTACTAAGAGTCCTCCCAGCACCAGTATAGTTGTTAGTTTAGCTAACATGTACCAAGATTATTTAACTGTGATTGGAGTATCAACTAAGTTATCGGTTATATTCCTAGCTTTAACCGTACTGCTAACCACAAAATCGGCTAAGTTGATTCCATCGCCGTCACCAAATTTACTCGTTGCGTCCATCGTAATGGCCCCTGCTTTCACGTAATCAATATTCCAGCCACCCACCGAACAATCCATGTCCGTCATGGTCATTGTGCCAATGATAGCGTCACCGCCCATCTGGATGATTACACGGTCAACTACGCTGTTCTCAGCAAGGAAAATTCCACTTCCACGACTACTTTCGATATTTATTTCAGTAATAGTAGAGTCTATTGTGGCATCCAGTGCATGGCCGTCTGTGTAAGCTGCCAGCGTTAGATTTCCAGTTTCCACGTTTTCCATGCTTAGAGACGGTGCTGAAACACCTGTCATAACCCAGTTATCCACATATAACCATCCAGTTGTATTAGTAGTTCGCTGGATAGTTACACAATCCGTTAAACCAGCCTTTCCTAGGTCCAGATTATTGAGAGTTAAATTAGTTAAACGGACTCCAGCAGCCAGATTAATCTGCAACGTCTGATTTGCACGAGCAGGATCTTCTATATCTGGTTCTAAAGGTATACCATTTACATTAGGTAAAGCATATGCTGCACCCGGTTTAGGCCAAACAGGAACATCACTAGTTCCTGCAATCACTACAAAGAATGTAGCTGCAAAACCTGCTACCACTACACCCATTGAAGCAAAGGCAAATTTATTACCACCAACTCTCATCTTCTTAGGAAAGGGAATCCTAAAAGCAGTTAGCAATTTAAGATATGGTAACCCAATTTGAGGTAATCGTGCCGAAGGTATGTTAATTGTTTTTGGTCCAATTTTAAGTCTCATTTTCTTTCTTCCTCGACTTTTCGTCTGCGAATTTTCCGACAACAGCTCCCAATGCTCCAGATACTGGATTACTAAATATGGCGAAAGCAACCAAAATTATATCGAGATGCGGAGCCACTAAGTCAGGGTTACTTGTCGTTTTCCATACAATAATGATACCAAGTATTACGAAAGCCGCAATCACAGGTCCAATTAATATGATAGTGATAAATTCATTTCCAGTAAGAGTAGTAGTAGCCTTAACCTTTAAACTAGCAATTTCTATTTTAGCTGCTGCTAATTCTTCCCTTATCTCAATTATTTCATTATCAGAAGCCATTTAATTGTCCTTACCTCGAATACCTCGTACCGTTCCTACACTTAAAGCTAAAAATTCATGTGCAGATATATCTAACCTTCTACTTTCCTCAAGTACAGTATTTAATCCCATTTCTTTTATAATAGCTGTAGTCAGTAAATCATCAGTCTTATAAGTTTTCCTCCGTAATTTATCTACTACATTTTGTGGAACCAACTCACCTAGATGCATACTTTGATGAGTCCGTTGATATGGAGAATGATGCTCCAACATCCCTGTTTTCACCTGATTACGTAAAGAATCCTCTACAAAAATACTCCAAATTAAACCAACCTTTGTTTCTAACCTAGAAAATTTAACACCAAAACCATAAATAATTGCAGCAATAGCTAAAATGCCAGTAGACGCACCAATAATTGAAAGAATTTCAGGACTCATTTTACCAACCGCTTACTAAGTTTATGCAAAATATTTGCCATAATTACCAACTCTGTAGAAAATACCCTATTTCCACAATTTAAACAATACAATTCATACGTTTTATCTGGCATTATATCCGAATCTAATGAAATACTGCCGGAACACTTAGGACATTTTTGTTTTACAATAAACTCATCCATTATTAGGTAACGCTTCAAACTCTAATAAACGTTTATATAAATTTTTCCTATTAGATGGAGTTAATTCTTTGGACCAAACTATTAAAGTCTGGTAATCACTCCTAGCAAATAAAGTTATTCTCTGTTCTTCTTCTGCAGGTAAATGCCACCGTTCCCCATACATTTCAACTATTTTTCGATCTTTAAGATGTACAAAATCTGGACACATCCCACTTAAAATAAATTGACCATTACCAGTATATTTATATGAAAGCCCTAAATAGCACATTATCCCGAAGAGAGTCATTTCTGCATTGTTTGGCTCTTGTCGGGATAATCTACTCCAGAATGCTGCCGATTTCTTTATCGGTGAACGCTTCCTAGATTTAGTTGAAGCTTTCTTTCTAGGTCGAACTTTCAGTAGGAACACCAATGAATAAAGGATGATTCTGTTCAGGCAATTTAGAAATGATTACCGTTAATTCTTCTTCTGCCATTCTATCGGCTGAATTAGTGATTCTACTAGTGGTTAAAAACATGTGAAACATTTCTACCCATTGTTGTATTACACTAACTTTCAGATCCATCTTCTCTACAGACCGTCTAATTGCATCCAATTCATTAGCACTAGACATTCGAGAACTACCATTATCCGTTTCAAAAGATTCTATTTTATTTCTAATATCTCTAATTTCTTCTTTTAGTTCATCTACTCCCGTAGAGCGAGAAGTCGTGGCCCCTGTTGGACGACCCCTACCTCTTCTAGGTTCTTCTTCGTCTATTACTTCCCCTGTAGTCATTCCTAAAGATTCTGTAGTACCTGTAACCGTACCTTCACCTGTTTGTTCATTAACCATACCTTTTACTCCTTTCCTTACCTATTTAATATCCACCGTATTGCCTACGTTCTCCACTTGGTATTATTCCAGCCTGACCAAGTTCTTTTAGAACATCACTAAACCCTGAGTGATCTGCCATGATAGTTCGCATCTCATTATCGGCTATCGCTAACATTTCTTCTAGGTCTGCAATTCTACCATTTAACTCATCAATTGTCTGATCATGCATTTGCCTTAATTCATCTATAGTTGTATGTAATTGATTAGTGTCTGTATCTATACGCTCGTGAACAACAGAAATTTCTTCGTGTATACCATCTAACTGTCCAACCGTACCAGTTACATCATTACGTAATGTAAGTACCCAACCAATTAAACCTATAGCAACAATTACTAACGGTACGATAGTAGCTACTTGACTAAGTTTCATTAGGGTAATCCGTACGTATTAGGCTCTCTATCTTCTGCATCCTCTCCACCAATAGCCGATTGTTCATTTCGCTCTTCTCTTTTAACTCTAGAATCATCTTGTAATTTTCTATTTCTTAATAAAGTTTGAATAGTATTTTGAAGCTCAAAGAGAAGAGCTTTACCGTATTCCATTTTTTCTAAATTTAAAACCAAATTATAAATCTCTAAAGCTGGGCCATCAACTCGTGTAAATTCTTTAACTACAGGAATATCCTCAGATTTATGTAAATATTCATGTAAATCTGGTCGATGAACTTGATCAATAGAATGCCACCTACCGTACCCATCGTGACGGTGATGACCATCTTTTTGAAGTAATTTGGGTCGTCCTGCTTTAGCCATTAGCTATTAACTCTAGCATATAATCAACATCAGTTAAACCTGCATCATGTAAAAGAATTCTATTTAACGAATCATCTATTAGATATTCAACATCTAAAGATTTCTTTAAATCCTCATCACCTGCTTCATCAGGTTTCTGAGCTTTAACTTTAGTTACTAACGCTTTTACTTTATCAGATAAATTAGGATCATATTGATCATCTTGTTTATGTGCAGCAGCATCAACTTTAGTTAACACAAAAAAACGATCAATATCGCCTCCTAAAGTTAGTGCTAACTTTCTATATTCTTCTGGTTGTCCTTTAGTACCAATTCTACCAACAAATAAATGATTCTCAACCATATTAGTTACACGTTTAACTATCTCTGTAGGAAGTCCTAAGTCTGTTAGAGCCTTACTAGTAATCTCTGCACCCTTTTTATCATGTCCGTCAAACGTTTTATTATCCTCTGAAGCTGTAGAAGGTTTTCCTACATCATGGAACAAAATAGCAAGATTTAGAACTAAATCACTAGATTCTGCATTCTTTAAGGCTTCAAGAGTATGGCCCCACACATCTTTTTTATGCGTAGGGCCACGTTGTTTAACACCTACCATATCATTTAAATCTGAACAGATATATTGCAAAATATCATGATCTTGAAGGAATTTTAAGGATACCCAAGGCTTCTCAGTCTGTAGAATTTTAATTACTTCATAGCCAATTCTACGTTTTTTAATATTTTCTAATTTATCTTTAGTTTTTTCTATACCACGGAGGAAACTGGGATGGGGTTTAATTGGATAATCCGCTAAAAATCTTGAACCACGTAGAATTCGTACAGGATCAGATTCAAATGCTTTAACACTGTCACTATTAGGAGATCGTAACCATTTCTGTTTTACATCCTCTAGTCCTCTAGTAGGATCATAAAACTGTCCAGTTACCGATTGAGCAATAGCATTAATAGTAAAATCTCGATTACGCAGATTTTCCAATAGTTCTTCTGGCGTAGTCGAGATTAAATCAACTCGTATTCCTCCCACCTCGAAAGATAGACGAGCGTGAGAATTATTTCGTTCTTTAAACTCAATATTTAATTGAGTTAGTACTTCTTTACATTTTTCTAAGGGAACAGTAGCAACAAGATCTAGATCTTTAGAAACTTTCTTGAAGAATTTATCTCTGACATAACCACCTACAAAATAAATCGGAAGATAATTTCCTAAAGATCTGATCCAATCTGTTGCTCTTTTACGTTGCTCTAAATGTTCTGCGATCTTAGGATTAACCCAAGCTGTCCTAGCTCGTTCAAAGGTGCGTCCACCTCGATGAACAAGTTCGTATATTTTCGTTCTGACTTTCTGTGCTGGAAGTTCAGGCTCCCCCTTTTCGGTAGGAGCCTTCTCTTCTTGTTTGTACCTTTCAGCACGAGGATCATCAGCTGGGTCAGAACGTTCATATTCCGGACCTTCTTCTTGTTTTGCAAGAAAATAATCCAGTTTAAGTACGGTGCGGTCAGCTGTCCTCATTAGGCTACTTATCCGTCTGAATGATATCTTTTACCAAGGCCACAACACCACCAGTTGCACCAGCAGCAATTTCACTTTGTCCTACGTTCATTGCATAAGCTGCAATTCCACCTAAAATAAGAACTGCCACAAAAGCTTGTGGTCGGATTTTATCCATTAATTTAGCTATCATATTAAATCACCTCTTAGTTAACTAGATTTACCACGAGGATAGTTTTTGCTTTCCCCACCTTTAATTGTCTGTAATTTATCTAATTCACGAATTATTTCATCGTGATCTTGATCGGTAGCCTTTTTAGCTATAAACCCCGCACCAGTTATAGCATCCAAAGCTTCTTCTTTATCAACATCTATAATAGCAACGCTCTGCGACATTTCTATTCCTTCGGAACCCAATGGACGTAGAAATGTAAACATTTCCGCAAAATAGCCATTACGTGCATCTTTAGTAATTTGAGCATGGAACTTACCTGTTGCATTTTGAGCAATTTGGCCTAGATATGTTCCAGCTCCATCGAAGATAAACCATATTTCAGGATATTGTTCTTCTTCCTCATCCTTTTCTTTATCATCTTCTTCAGCTTTTAAGATCGCATTATCAATAGTCATTTACCACGCCTCCTCTAGGCCACCACTAGCTTTAACATATTCTCTTGCTTCTTCAATTGAATGAACTCCAGTATAACTATATGTAGATCTTTGGCCGACCATATAATTAAGTGTACCAAAAATATGTTCTTGTAAAGGAGGCTTAGTATACTCCTTTAAATCTTCGTCGTTTTCGTCCCAATTTTCATAGTTTTCTTTAGCAAATTCTATCAGCTCTTCAAGATACTTACGTGTACTAGAATTCTTTGCTAAAACTTTATTATTAGGTAAAACTACAGCATGAACCCCAGATTTCCACTCATCGTCAAAGTTTGAATTCCCTGCCCATAACCAAACATCAGGCATAATATTTATCTCCTATTATTATCGTACTATAATTATACCATAGTATAACACTATAAGTCAAATAATATCTATCACCAGTTAGCTTTTAATGCCCGTTCAAAAGCTGCTCTAATAGATTCGATTCCATGTCCTTCTCTGGCATTCTCTAATTTAAACTCAGAAACCATTTGATCCAATTTACCCTGATCAAAATATTCATCAAAAACTGCTAAACCATCCTGAACCAATTGATCACTAGTTAAACCCGAATGCTGCCTAGCAAGAGACCGAAGCCATCTTCTGCCCCCATCCCATGATTCTAATATTTTACCAGTTTCATCATCTTTCTTATCTCGACCATCGAAGAGGCCGTGATCTGGTGCATCAAGACCCGCCATTCTACCACCAAAACCACTATCAATTAATTTAAGTTGTCCATCACTGGTAACCATAAAATTTCCACCATGCCTATCCCAGTTACCAGTAATAAAATCTATCAATATAGTTTTATTCCAATCTTCTCTAAATTGAGCATTCTTGATCAACTTTATTTGATCGTTACCCCCAAGCTTATTAAATTCTGTGCATTCTGGTTCACAGAATTCCATTAAATGCCCTGCACCATGATTGATGTGATCACGAGGTTTATCCTCAATACCACCGGGAACAGCGTCAGAAAGCTGATCAAGATCTATGTTACTAAATGCTGTTGCTTTTAATGCTATGTTTAAACCAAAAATTTGATCAATAGTAGTAGTTAATATTTCAGCCCTTTGTTCATTTCTAACGCATTTAAAAATCATCTTCTTCCCAGTTTCACCATTTGTAACCATCCAAGTTGCATCATTGATTCCACCTCCTGCTTTCCTAGCTTTATCACCTCTGGCAGGATCGAAATCCCAAGCTGCCATTTCATCCATCCAAGCTGTATCGGCATCAAATGCTTCTAATAGATTACGCTGTCCACCTTGGAAAAGAGCGTTTGCCATTTTTGCTTCTGGGGTAACTTCCTTTCGTTCAATAGCAGTATGAGCACGTCGTACTGCTGGATTAGGCTGTTGTCGTCCACCAAAGATATCTCTAATAGCTCGTTCTAGTTGTCCAACACCACCGGGAGCTAATCGCTCCCTAGGCCAATTAGCTGAATGTCCACCGGGACGTAGAGAGGCTGGACCGTGGTGTTGAGCTACTCCTCTTCTTCCTAGTGGATCAGGTTGCGTCCATCTAGCTTCTCTGCGTTCTGCTACTGCTTCATTTGATATAGCATCAAAAGCAAGTAACATGGGATTCTTACGACCTGCTGGCATACTAATTAGTTGGCCTTGTTCTCGAAGACCCTTACGATCTTCATTATTTAACCAAGGAAATCTGTCCATTCTAGCCAAATGAACAGCAGCTCCACCGTGTTCTTCAAATATTTGTCGTTTTTTGGGATCTCTGGGAGCACGTAATTTCCCTCCAGCGGGCATCCGTATCTCTTCACCTTTTCTACGCTCAATTTCAGGGACAGCTATATAACGTCTAACAAATATCTTTGGCTCATGCTTTAAACGTCTACCATCCTCCATAAGCCTAGTAGTTCTAAGTAATTTCTTAGCTTCTCTACCTTTTTTAAGATCCATAAAGTTTGGAGCTGCAGCATTTCCTTCTGCATCCTGCCACAAACCATCAATTTGATCTAATTTAATATCATGTTTCTTATTAAGAATCTCTCTGATATCTAAAGCTTGTCTATCAAGACTCTCCTCCCACTCTTCTGTACCATCTTTTAGACGCAAAGCACGATCCATGTGATCCTGCAAAGTCATCCATTTATTCTCTTTAATATTGGCATACGGAATATGATAAGGAAGTTGCCCCATATTAATCATATCAATCATCTGATTGTAACGATTGTGAATAACGTGAGACTCTCCCCTGTAATCATTTAATTTAACTATTAATTTGGATAATTCCTCAGCCGACATGTTCTCCATTTCTTCTTTAGAAAGACCAGAACCCGGATACATGCGTTTAGGATTGACCCAACGAATAGCCCTATAAGACAATGCACGAGGTTTAACTCTATGAACAGTCCTATACATTGGAACTAAGTGAGGATATTTTGCGTGTTGAAGCTGAAGCAATCCCTTAGTTAATTGAGATATATCATCAATTAAGATTGATTCAGAAAAATTATCAATTTTATCAGTTAATTTGGCAGATAAATTAACCATTACAAGCTCCAAAAATCATTTAAATATTAATCAAGATCTAAACTAGTAGTAGGCTCAGTTCCAGTAGAAGCTTCTTTCTTCTTTTTACTAGGAGCTGATTGAGCTTTAAAAGCTCGTGACATATTACCAGTAAGCATAGAAAAAGGATTCTGTTTCTCTATAGTATTAATAGTTTCATCAAGCTGCGTATAAACCTGTGAGATCTCTGGATTAGATTTAATCTGAATATTATTTATATTATTATCCAACTTAGTTAATAATTCAGCAATATGAGCATCTCTATCTTCTTCAGCTCTTCTAGCTTTTACTTCCGCTTCTTCAGCTTTAGCAACAGCTATTTTAGCCCTAGACTTAGCAGAACGAGCATTAGCTTTTTGCTGTGCTTGCTTAGAAGCCATTACTTCATTTTCTACAGCAGCTTGAAAATTTTCATTTCTAACTTCTTTAGGACTTTTTATTTTAGGAGGTTGTTGTCCATTTGGTATTGCCATCTCATCTTCCTCACTTAGATTTAAACCAGCTCCCTCCATTCGCTCTCGTTCACCTTCAAGATTAGGAGCTGGAGGTTGGATAACAGGTGATCCATCAGAGATAGGTGGTTGATTAGTATCTGCACCATTTAATTTTTCATCTTGTTTACGAGCAGTTAATCGCCTATCGTAATATATAGCTTGCTTACCATCCGGACCTCGACGTTCTGCACGTTTAGGTACAGCACCGTCAGGAACCTCATCCTCAGTTTTTACATATTCTCTATATTCTGTAGGAACATCACCAGAACTCGCAGGTTGAGCTGATTGTCCTACTCCCGGTCCCTGACCTGAAGGATCTAATTCTCTACCTCTTTCGCCTAGTCCTTGCAATCGCTCTGCAAGTCTATTCCAAGCATTACTACCTTTAACAGGTTTATTACTAATACCAAATTTTTCTGGATTCTTTAGTAACTTCCTTCTAGCTGGATCACCACCAAATGCATTAGGCCAATACTCTCCCGGAGGCATTGCATTTGGATTACCACTACGAATCTGATCAAAATGAGCTTTAATAGCTCCTAAAGAACTACCAGTTTCACCTCTAGCCATGACTTCTATAGTATCCATACTCTTTGCATGAGAAATCATTGCTTCCATAATTTTGGTATTTCGTTCTTTTTCCCCCATTTCGCCTTGCTTACTGTTTATATTACTTATACTATTTTGTAAAGTATTTTCAGCCCGACCATACATAGAGACTAATTTTCCACGAGTTTCCCAATATTTTTTAGGATTTGCTTGGTATTGCTCACTATTAGGAGCACGATATGGAGTTCTCTTTGCATCTCGCTCCACACCTTTTTCCCATCCTTTCTTCCAACCTGAGCTAGCTCCACGAGATATAGCACTCATATTGGCATAAAACCGACCTTTAAGAAACTTAGCTGCTGGGCTAGCAGTTGCCGTCCAAGGTTCTGCTACTGTACTAGAAATATCTTTAACAGCTCCACCTACGGCACGAGCACCCCTTCCAGTAGCACGAGCAGCTTTACCTGCTCTAGACTGCTCTCGCCCCATTGGTCCTCTAAAATCTTGAGCAACATTCTCACCTAACCATTCATGCAAAGCTGTTAAAGCTTCTCGTTTCCTCCACGGATTTACTTCATCAGGATCATAAGGATTGGGAATATCTACTCCAGCTTTTCTAGCATCATCTGTTATTTTTCTTTCAGCCAGACGCATAGCCTTATCAAAACCGTTAACCTTTTCTCCACCTTTAACAGTTTTCCACTTGCCTTGCCCTTTTGCTGTAACGGGCTTGGCTTGCATTTTAAAAGTACCATCAGCATTAGGCATAACCCTAACTTGTCCTATTTTAGGATCAGTAGGATTGAACCTAAAACCAGATTTAGGAAAAAGACTGCCTCTAAAATTATTACGGAAAAAGTCTTTTATTTCTATATCTTCTCTAGAACTATAATCTTCATCAGCTTTCTGTAATAAAGAAGAAGCATTAGAAATTGTTTCAGCTATCTCATTTTGTTGATCGATTAAACCAGTTAAAAGAATAGAAACTAATTGAACTCTCCTAGCCTTATTTCTAGTGCCACTTATTTGTTGAATAATATAATTTCTAATCTCTTCATCAGCAATGTCAGCTCGTGCTGATAATTCTTCTAATTCTTTTTTAGTTTTTTCGTCTTCCTCATCTATATCTTCATCGGAAGATTCCTGTTTACCTAAATAAGGATTAAAAGAAATAGAGTCTACTAAAGGAATACCTGCTTCCGAAACCCAAAAAGTATTCTCAAAAGTATCAATAACGTCATCAAGAGCAAGAAAAGTTAATTGCTCTTCTTGCTCCTTAGTTAAATAATCTAATTTTAAAAGAACGTCATCTACAGTAGTCATCAATCATCTGCCAATGGAACTCCAGATTCTGACATCTCCGGACCTGCAATTGGAGGAGGAGTGGGTAATTGATCAACTCCCGCAGGTTGTCCTTGTCCTCCATCAATAGCTGGAGCACCCGGAGCAGCACCCATACCTTCACCCGGTGCTGGCTCCATTCCCGGCATCATTCCCGGCTGCTGTCCCGGCATTCCCGGAGGCTGTTCCATCTTCTTGTATTTAAAGCGAATTTCTTTACCCTTTTCTTTAACCGCTTCATATCCTAACTGTAACATCATATTAGCGTTTTCTAGACGCATTTTTTCTATCGACAACGAAATCTCTTCTGTCTCTTCCTGTGGTGGCTGCATTCGAATATTCCAATCAGTAATCCCTAATTGTTTTAATAAATGAGGAATAACATTCTGATTGATAACATTCTGATAGGATTCAACTAATTTATTATGCATATCAGTCTGAGCAGATTCCCTAGTCAGACCACCAACACTAGACGCATCTCCTGAAAATAAGGGAGTTACGCCCCATAACATAGCTACACGGTCACGTATCTCCTGCCTAACAGGTAAATAATCTAATTCTTGGAAAGTATATGCTAATTTAACAAAGTCAGTCTTACCACGATTATTTCTAGCCGATGCTGCAACCCAAGGGAACGTATTAGGATCATTAAGCATTTGAGTCTTAATACGTTCAATCTCTGTTTCTAGAGATTCTGGATCATCAGTATAGGTAATCAATAACCCCGGTGGAATTCTCCGCTCATACCAGTATCTATACAGTGTCCTATCTGCCCCCACAAGGGACAAAACTTTTTCAAACACAGTAAGAACAGGTGAATATCCGTAAGTCTTTGATGGATTAAAGAAAGAAGCATGACAAATTTCGTCAGCTAAATAGTATCTATAACGACCACGCCAATAGTATCTAAACATAGCTGGCAATAATTTTCCGTTACATTTAAATCCTTCAGGAGTGATTACATCACAATTGCCCGGAGATGTATGGGTTTGTTGTTCTCTATGTATAGGACATAAGAAATGAGATCTTTCTGGTAGACCGTCTTTTCTATCTATATCATATTCAGTTAATGCTGGATGTAGCCTAGTTACTTCAAAAATCTTAGATTTAATGATACGACCTGTAGTAGCATCAATCTCATACTCTTTGTTAAGAAGCAAGAAGCCATCATCAGCTATCAATATATCTGTCATAAACTCATTTAGAACATCTAATAACGGCTGATGGAAGCTATTAGCACTATCTATAAGATCATCAAAACCCTTTTGTTGAGAAAAATCAGGAATAGATGTGCCGACAGGAATTTTATTTCCGTCTTCATCTCTTTTAAATCTACGAACTTTTTTAGTTAGTATCTCTTCATATTCATTATCGTAGACTTCTTGCTCTACTATCTCATATACAAAACAATCTTCGCAGTGTTCATCCTCTTCTTCTTCATACTCCTTACCACACTGAACACATTTACGTACATATCTCTGCTGCCAAGTAGAAAATCCTTTTCTAAAAACTTCACGTTGAATTGCCAAAATTACGGAACGAATTTCTGTAACTTGATAAGCTAATACATATAAATCTTGAAGAATACTACGACGATATATAAATTGTTGACGAACCCAATCTTGAATAATTGCATCAAGACCGAGTGGAGACATACGACCTGTTGCTCCTTGAGCACCATTCGCTGTCTCTGCTGCTTTTACTAGTGAATCCAACGTACCTATTAATCCATTTACTCGACTATAATTATCTAAGTTAGATGGAATATCGGTAGAGGTAGAACTACCACCACCCAAAGAAATATTTGGACCTGCACTAGGCCCAAAAACATTAGCTAGTGAATCAAGAATTCCCATTAAGCCGTCCCTAGTATCTCTTTCATAGTATATTCATCAGGGGGTCTACAAATTTCCCAATCTTTACCAGATTTTTCCCATTTAGAAGTACATACTAAACAAATACGCCAATAGGCTTCATCATCGTCAAAAACCCTATTACGTAATTCATCAGTATATTCTATACCACCGATACGATTACATACAACACATATATCAGAGCTACTGCTAACTATTCGTTCTTGTACTGCATCTCTTCCCCAACCCGAATTTGTTGGAGTTTTTAAAGGATTTTTGGCTTTTTCGTCTGCTGAAGTACCTTGCTTAGAATTATCAGGATTCTCAAATAAAGAGTTAATTCCACCCATATTTCTAATGCCTGTGAGTACACCAACTTCTTTAAGAACTCCATGTACTGCACCTACAACAGCATCAGCTCGATCTTTTTTCATTCCCGGACGAGCTTCAATCTTATCTCCATATACAACATCTAAACCAAGAATTTCTTCTATAGTATCTTTATCAAAATATCCATCTAATTTTTCCTGATAAAGTAAATCTTTAAAAGTATCATAAGCTTCTCTACTGCTCCTACCAATAGATTTGTATTTAGCAGGAATACCATATTTAGCTAATTTTTGTAATGAACTAATCGATTGATAATTATCATATGTCACACAGGCAATACGATGTCCCTTATCTCTTAATGCTAATATGTAATTCTCAATAGCAGAAAAATCAACATCATATTCTGGTTCAGGTTCCCATACTCTAATTAAATCAACAATTACATGTTCTGCCCCTTGATGAGCGACACAAATAGCAGCATTGGCATGACGAAGTCCTAAATCTACGTGAATAAAGTATTTAGTTCCTAAGATTAAACCGGATTCATCTCTAATTTCTTTAAGTCTTCCCCAAGTTATCTGCCCTACTTCATCTATTTCTGCATCAAATGCTCGTAAAATAGGTAAAGAATCTTTAATATAGGCATCACGGGCAAATGGAGGATCACATTCAAACCTCGCACGAGCTAGAATTGGATCAGTTTCATAAAAATCAGCGAAATCTTCAGCTTTTTTAGAGGGATTAAACTCCCAAGTAGCATAAGGTGTACCACCTTCTTTACAAGAAACAAAAGTACGATCTTCCATTTTCCCATTAGTAAAACGTCTTTGAATAAAAGAGCCTTTAAAACGAGGCCACGATAGACAAATGATTTTACCAACTCTAGGGAAACGAGATTGTACTAAAGCTTTAGCAGTATTGTAGACACCTTCAGCACCTTCACTTCTTAGTGAATGACTACGTTGTAACTCTTGTTCACTCTTAAAAGCATCAATTTCATCAAGAATAATAAGAATAGGTGTATATCCCTGCCAAGACTCATTTTCAGAGTTACCGGATATTAAACGAATGTTCTTAGGAAACGTAACAGTTTGTTGAGTAATCCTAGCGTGAATATAAAAAGACCCAACGTCGGGATCAAACAAAGGAGCACTACGTAAAATGTTAGATAAAGTACTAAAGTAAATATTCCTCGCAATATCCGCATTCTGAGCCACGTTAATAGAATCTATAAAACCATTACTATCCATACCAAAGTATGTTTGAGGGTTCTTTAGACAATGTAATAGATAAACAATACGCAAACCAATTAATATAGAACAAGTATCCTTACCTGAACCTTGTCCTGCCATTAACACACTTTCAGTAAAGAATGGCGGAGTAAAGATATTAGAAGTATTATAAACAAACTCTATTTGCGGTTTAGACAACCGCATACTCAAGTTAAGATAGTCTTCTCCATATAGGAAAGTCTCTAAATCAACTGGTTCTGTTTCCCAAATATCATCAGACTCAACTTCTGAGTCTTCAGTAATCTCTATAGTACTATCTCTCAGCAGAGATCCTAGTATTGTAAAGTCTACCGAGGGCTGTAAGTTTTGTGCCGAGTCTTTGGAGCGTTTCGATGTCTGTAATTTCTTCACGTATTATCTGTGCTACATCCAATAAAAATTGTTGAGATAAATCTGCCCCTAAAATAGCTACTTCACCTTTTAAACTATCTATAAGTGCATCAGAAGCTTGTTTTTTATCTTTAAACTTTATATTTTCATTTAGAACAGCTTCTTGTGCGACACTACCTATTAACTTATAACCTGCTAAGAGTCTATCATTAGCATCATTAGCTAGACTATTAGAATCCATATCATAGATAGACTCTGTAGCTAATGCAGTAGTGTCATCTTTTTTTATAGAAGTAGGAAAATTATCATCCCCAATAATTAAATTATCAGGAAGAACATCCCACTGCTCTATAAATTTCCATGAAGTGAGCAACTCAATAGGAACACCAAGTTGCTCACTAATTGCTACGAGTTCGGTTCCTCGTTCATAGAGCTTTCTTGCTTCTTCGTTGATTTTTTCCGTCCAGTTTTTTTTGGGCTTTCCGTTAGACTTTCCAATATTTGAGTCTGCCATGTTTCAATCACCGTCGAAGCATATTCTTTATCTATTACAGGTTCTGTATTAGGTCTTGCGTTTAAAGAACTAGAAATTTGCGGTATTGCTTCTAATAAACTATTTACCCACTCATTAAATTCATCAATATTATCAAAAGCAATTATTGGTGCAGGACATACTAAAGCTACTCGTCCTGTAAAAGGATCAACCATCAACGAGAAATCTTCATCCTCACCGTATTCAGGATTTTTAGGCATTTATTTTCTCCATTATAACAATATTAATATAATTATGTAAATTTATGTAATTCTAAAATATTCCTTGAGCAGCATTTCCCCAATTAAATGCATTTTCACGCCATCTATGTGCGAAAACTTTACAACGAGGAACCTCCTTTCTTTCTTCTGAGTCAAACGCAACAGTCCAATCTATATATAAATCTTCATTAAATTTAATTTTTTCGCATCTATCTACGTCTAAATAAAACACACAACGTTCTTCTTTACACTTGAATTCTTCCGATTCATTTTTATTATAACTATCACAAGTCGCTAATACTTGCTTAGTATGTCCACTTTTAGCTGTACTGGAACTAATATTAATATTAGAAAGTGAGCAGTTTCCATAATACTCACCTGTAGTTCCTATAGGTTGGAATCCGGGACGATGCTTCATATTATGAGTTTCTTTTAGCGGTAGCCAATTCTTACACTCTTTAATATTACAATAAATTGTCATGCCTCTTGAACCTTCCTTACCTTAATAGACCCTACCAACTTCTTTGACCATTTTAAAAACCAATCATAATCAGAGTTCTGTTGAGCAACTTCACTTAATTGTCTAAATACATCAACAGCAATTAACTCAATATCTTCATCAAAACCTTTTCCTCGTAAAAAACTAACAATACTTAATCTAGTTAACGCTGAAAAAATAGAAGGAGTAGGATACTCATACGCCATTAAAGTTTCGAGTACATGACATAAAATATTATCTATGTCTTCAGGAGTTAATGTAATTGCTTTAACATTACGTGGCACAAATATTATTCCTATAAGTGAGATGGCCCCAATATAGCATATTCTACGTTGGATCACACCTTTCTATTAACAGTTTTATAATATGGAAGTCCATCTACAATAGACATCTCATAATCAGTAAATAAGTTAGGCCATTTACTAGTAGCGATCTCTGCTACTTGAGAAAATATCAACCTAATCTCTTCTTCTGCCCAAGGTGTTGTACGCATTTCAATGACATGACGTAAAGTTCTAATGTTACAACTCCATCCAATATTAGTAGCTAAACCAATCGGAGCAATACGCCTCATTGCAGAAGTAACTTTCTTTTTAAAATCAAAATCATTAGTTTTATCAAGCTCGTATAATTCAGATAAATCTCTCTGCAATGTAGCAAGATGATCCATTGTTTTTTCAAAAATAGTCATAGCATCAGAATTTTCTTGTATACATATAGGAGCATACCAATCTAAATCTGTAAGCCGTACATATCTTAGAGACTCCTGTGACATAGCTGTTCCTACTCTATGACGTACTAATTCATGAGTAAATACCCTACTAACATCACAAAAGAAAAAATTAGCTACACCATGTTCTAATACAGAACCATCCCCTTTTTCTATAATATTAGAAATATAGGCACTATTAGAACCACGTACTCGTGTAATATTAGGATTTAATTCAGTACCAAACGACTTATAACAGCTACGACCATATACTTCTGTTAAAAGTTCAATATCAGTAGAGGCATCCGAAGTCCAATCTGGTACACCTAAATGACTAAGGAAGGCACTAAGTCCTTCCTTATTTACTGTTGATTCACCAATTAAAAAAACTTTTGGTTCTACGTTCATTAATTACCATTATTACGTTTACTTTTAAGATGAGCAGTCACAAACTCTTCAAACTCTTCATTAGACATTAGTGCCAACTTCATCTCTGGAGTAAGTTCAGGTTCGTAATCCTCATCATCATCAGGATCTACTTCATCTTCCTTATTAACTTCTTCCAATAACTCAGGGTCCATCAATTCCCTAGAATAATGCCTAGTTTCATAGAAATCATTTAGATTATTACTCTGTGTCATTCTCTTCACCTTGAATGGTAATTATACTACAGATCACAAGTCTAAGTCAACAAAAATAGCTACGATTTATTATTTTAAGATGATAAAAAATCTTTGTCCAATGCCATAAGAGCATTAGTTTGTTTCTTAAAAGCTGCATCCCAATCTTCAAAAAGAGCAGGATCAATATAATTAGTGATACAAACCTCTTTAGTATTACTTAATTGTTTAGAAACTGGTTCACCAACTAACTCTAATTTAAGTTTGTGATGCTCTTTTAATGCCCATAAAAAGGCTGATTCTTTAAAGTCTTGAGAAGTTTTTATTACTCCCTTTGCTACTAAATTAGTAGCAAATTTAGTAAATTCAGCCTTATTTTTCTTTGATGTCAATGAGGGAATTTTACTATTACTAATAATATCATAAGCCAGACGAGTTCCATGATAAGTACGGAAATTCTTAATACTAAACTCATCTCCAACTATATTTTTTAAATAAGCATTTACCGAAGCAGGACTTACATTTATTACTTTATCTGTCTTTTTAAGTGTTTTTTTACGAGCTACTAACTCTTTTTTAACTAGAGGATCAGTTACTTCAACATGATTTAACTTACCTGACTTACCTAGAAAATGAAGAAATAATTTATTATCTTTAACGATCATATGTCGTGCTTCAAAACTTGTAACACCAAAAGTAGGAACAGATTCTCTGATAAAATTATCCTCTTTATCTTTTTTAGGACCGGGTCTACCTTCCTTTCCATCCCATGTTACAGTAGAGTTACCTTTACCCACTCTCCTAAAAGTATTATTAATAATACCTACAGCATATGCAGCTTCTCTAGTAACACGCCTAGTAGCTTCTTTAATGTCCTTTTTCACTTGACTTTCAAGTTTAGGAATCCTCTTAGCTAATTTACCCATCTTCCCAAACTTAGCAAGAGATCTACTCTTAATATGAGCTACGCCGTAAGCACTATTTTGCCTACCTTTGTTATCTCGCCATTTAACTTGAACTTTAGCATCAGGATCAGAACTAAAATATATATTAAATTTACCACCTTTTTTAGCATCATCTCCAAATGAAACAGCCTGTAATTGCCCGTCAGCAGAACTAATCTTAACTACTTTACCATCGGCATTAACTACAGCAATATTAGGAGTAATAGGAGTTTTATCTGTTTGTAAACCTTTTCCAGCTAAAGCAGCCTGTCTAGTTAATTCTTTTTGCTCGTCTAAACTGATTTTAGGCAAAGTTTTTATTAATTCTTCTACTGCAATTAGACCTTCACTCTTTACTCTAGCAATAAAAGCCTCTTCTCCAATCTTCTCACCAATACCTACACCTATATCTCCATCCTCATCAGCATCATCCGCCTCCTCTGCTATAACACCTTCAATCTCTCGTTCTTCACTAGGTAACTCAGCAGAGGCTTTACTTCCTACTTGATCAGGACGATATGCTGTTGCCCCTCTATCAGTAGTTATTACAGGTGTATCATCTGGAACCTGACTAGGGTCTTCTACATATTCTAATTCTTTCTTAGGAGCTTTAATTAGATATTCTATAGCAGTTTCTAACGCTAATAATTTAGATAAATTATTAGATTGAGAGTTAGACTTATCAAGTAAATCCTTTACCATTTCATCTGGAATAAAACGAGCTTGATATGCTTGATTCTGAAAGCGATGAAATGCTAAATATAAAAAGAAACTATCAGACATTTCAGAATCATCATCATCCATTTCCATGCCCATATCAATTTCTTTATAAAAATTGAATCCGCTTACTCTAATATGATTTCGTATCTGTTTATTTTTCCAATACGGAGATTTTTCCGCTTGATGGATAGAAGAAGCCATCTTAGAGATAGCTTTACCTCTACTTAAAATCTTACGATTAGGTAATACTATAAGTTCTAACTTTTTATGAGCGTAGATAGCAACAGCAGCCATTAACGATCTCTCCCTTCTAAAGCTCTGTCCATTTCACTATCCCAATCACTATCCCAACCCGCTTTATCGCTACTTTCAGCATCATTATTGTATTTAAGATCTTCCTGCCATTCTGCATCAATTGGAGGATCCCACGGAGACAGATAAATTTCGGGGATACTATCTATACGACCTGATTCCATGTTATCAAAATCTATATCCCCAAACATCTCATCAGCATAATCTCTATCAGCAGTGTCACCAAGTCTATAAGATTTAGATTTATTAGACATATAGATTAAAGCATCTTGTACAGATTTAGCATAACACACGCCAACCTGAAGTTTAATACTGGAAATTATTTCCCCGACTTCTCCCTTATTAGTATCGTACTTCTCGTATGCTTCTTCTCCAAATCTAGATATCATCGCATTCTTAATACGTTCTTGTACCTCTACGTCAGAACCCCATTCATTAACCAATCCATCTTCAAGCATTGCCATTTCTTTCATCCAAGTAGGCATTTTCCTAGCCTCATTGGAAGACTCCGCACCGGGATCAAAATACTCTCCTGATGACATTTTATTAAAATTAACATTAAATCCTAATTCTTCTACCATTGTAACCATCTTTTCAAACTTCTTAGAACCATCGCCTTTATATTCAAATACCTCATCTATAAAATCTGAGGCTTCTTGCATCAGTATCTTAGCTCCAGTATCATTGATTCGGTCAAATAACTCTTTAACATCAATTTTCTGTTCAGGAACAAATTCAGTAGCTGGATGATATGCATCTTTATCAGTACGCCATCCATGCAGATCAAAAATTTCTGGAACACCCCAATTTGCTCCTGCTGCGTACCTAGTAGGGGATTCATACGGAGTAGGGCCACCATGTGCTGCTCCGAAACCGCTATCAATGGCAAGTATTTTGCGATCCTTAGTTACTAACCAATTCCCCGTATGACGATCTGAATTACTAATAAGAGTGTCCAATAAATTCAGTTTTATAAATTCTTGACGACCCTCCTTAGTCATTAACATATCTCTAATAATTTCACTACGTTCTTCATCATTTTGAGCACAATTCTCACAAAATTCCATTAGATGACCAGCTCCAGCTTCCGCATTCCAAAGTAATCCAGTTAATACATTGGAGCCAATGGAATCTGACTTATCCCAAGTCAATCCAAATTTTGTATATAACTCTTTAACATCAAATGTAGTAGTTTTTACGAAAGGAACAATATTTAATCCTAAGTCTCTATCAATAGCATATGAAAGCTCTTCTGCTCGATTTTCATTAACAACAGCTTTATAGATAAAAGGTTTATCATCAATCATTATTGTAAAATTCTTATCGGCGTGAACTCCCGAATCACCCCAAGAAGGTTCACCGGAATATTCTCCATTCGTATAGCCAATACTTTTTACATTTTCCGCAATTAACTTATTAACATCTATAGATGAACCTAAAAATTGATTATCAGCTCCAAATCTTTTTTCTAAAGATTTATGAACTTTATCAAACTCTCTATTATTTTCTTCGACCATACCCTTTATAGCCTCATATAACTCTTCATTTCTTACTTCACCTTTTACAGTTCTCAGTCCTAACCCTTCAATCCAATGTTCTCCTTTTTGAGCCATAGATTCAGAAAAAGATAATTCTAAAATTTGTCTATCTCTTTGTGTTTTAGAATCTTCTTTCTTTGAGGGACTAGCTGGAGCAACTACTTCAATTTCTCTTTCATCAGTAGGCTCATCACTCTCAACAGATTGACTTGCTTCAGAAGGTACATAATATCTACTACCAACTTTTTGACCGGGATATTCTCGTAATCCTTCTGGGGCATGTTCACCGGGAGATAAATACTCCCGCTCAGTATCAGCTTTAACCAAATATTCTAAAGCTTTTTCAAGAATTAAAAGTTTAGATAAATTATTAGACATATCTTTCACTCTTAGGAAATTCTCGCCAGTTTTAGACAGATGTAATTCATAAGTTTTACTTGTATCTTCTGTATTACCTGTAATAACTCGATTATTAAATGAAATAATGTCCGTATTATCTGCCCTATTATAAGAGATATCAGCCTTTCCATAATTCTTATCAGGACGTTTAGCTTGGCTTGCTGAAGTAACACGAGGTGCTGATTCCTCTTCATGTCCTGATTGACGTAAACTTAACAAAGCTAATGCTAAAGTCCTTGCAGAATCTGGATTAGTAGAGTTTTGGAAAGAATAATCTATAGTTGTAGAATCACCACTAGTCTGTTGATTCTGTCCTTCAGTTTGAATAATATCGTTAATAGGATTTCTAACATAGTTCTGGCGAATTCTAGCAAACTGATTACCTAATTTCTTTAACGTCTGATCACCATAACGAGTCACAGATTCATAATCAGCAATTTGAATTGAATCATATAACTTAGCTTGAACAGAAGTTAAATTCTTAGAACTGATACTTCCTATATCTACATTCCTATCAATACCTGTTTGCTCAGGTTCTGGAGCTTGCACAACATCTACCTGCTTACCTTCAGTTGACCTTTCTCCCGGCAAGAAATAATGTCCTCCATGCTCTCCAACATGTTTCCCTTTAGGATCATAATCTCTAGATTGGCCCTGAACAGGACTTCCTCTATGAGGTTGCCAATCTCTCCCTTCAGGAGTAACAGGAG
>Ga0208179_1000413_pt1 | contig 28591 bp, 25 predicted proteins | sample Malvired_Geostar_FD_184238 | JGI IMG/M metagenome (GOLD analysis project Ga0208179, IMG submission 184238) | Marine viral communities from the Global Malaspina Expedition - Malaspina viral metaG DeepMed_Geostar (SPAdes) (version 2) | ecosystem: Environmental > Aquatic > Marine > Oceanic | place... | reverse complement strand
GAAGAACGGCCGGCCATTCGACCCCGCCCATGCAGTTGTCTAGGGGCTGGCTACACGGTATCTACAAGGGGGGGGGGTCAGGGGCGGCAGCAGGTGGTCGGCGGCGCCGGTCGCCGGATCATGCGGCGCCGTCGGAGAGCAGCAGGCGTTCGATGAGGGCGAGGTAGAGGCCGGGCAGCGCTTCGAGATCGGCGAGGCGAACGTGCTCGTCGACCTGATGGATGCTGGCATTGACCGGCCCGACTTCGATGCACTGGGCGCCGAGGGGGGCGATGAAGCGGGCATCGGAGGTGCCGCCGCCGGTGCTCTCCTCCGGCGCCTTGCCCGCATGCGCCGCCAGCACCTCGCGCGCGACCGACCGCAGCGTCCCTTCCGGCGTGTGGAAGGGCTCGCCACTGCGGTGCCAGTCCAACCGGAAGTCGAGGCCGTGCGAGCGCAGCATCCGCTCGCACTCCTGCTCGAGCCGCACGGCATCCCAGTGCGGGTTGTAGCGCAGGTTGAACAGCACGCGCAGCTCGCCGGGGATCACGTTGCTGGCGCCGGTGCCGGCCTCGATGTTGCTGATCTGCAGGCTGGTCGGCGGGAAGGTTTCGTAGCCGTTGTCCCACTGCCTCGCCACCAGCTCGGCCAGTGCGGGCATCGCCTGGTGCACCGGGTTGCGCGCCTTGTCCGGATACGCGACATGCCCCTGGATGCCGCGTACCACCAGGGAACCGGTCAGGCTGCCGCGCCGGCCTACTCGCAGGAGATCCCCGAGGACCGTCGTAGAAGATGGTTCGCCGGTGATGCACCAGTCCAGGCACTCGCCGCGTTCCGCAAAGGTGCGCGCAACCCGGCGCACGCCGTCGATCGCGTCGCCCTCTTCGTCGGAGGTCAGCAGCAGCGCGAGCCGGCCCGGGTGTTCCGGATGGGCCGCCACGAAGGCCTCGGCAGCGACCACGAAGGCCGCCACGCTGCCCTTCATGTCGGCGGCGCCGCGCCCGTACAGCACGCCATCGCGCACCTCCGGCACGAAGGGATCGCTGCTCCACGCCTCGCGTGGCCCGGGTGGCACAACGTCGGTATGGCCGAGCAGTACCAGCGTCGGGCCTTCCTTGCCGTGGGTGGCCCAGAGGTTGTCGACCGCGCCGTAGCGCAGGTGTTCGCAGGTGAAACCGGCCGCTTGCAGCCGCTCGGCGATCAGCGCCTGGCAGCCGGCGTCGTCCGGAGTGACGGACGGCCGGGAGATCAGGTCGCGGGCGAGCTGGAGGACGTCGGACATGATTGAAGACTACCTGCTCGTGTAGGAGCGGCTTCAGCCGCGATCGTGGAGTTGGCGCGGGCGGTCGATTGTCGGATCGCCGCTGAAGCCGCTCCTACAACGGCGCGCCGGGTCGGCGGGGGTGGAATCAACCCACGCCGAAGCGCTGCTTGAAACCGTTGTCGCTGAAACGCTGCGTCACCTCGCCATCGCCGGTCACCACCACCGGGCGGCGGATCAGCTGCGGGTACTCCTTCAGCAACAGCTTCCATTCGGCATCGGACCCGGGCGCCTTGCGATGCTCCGGCAACTGACGCCAGGTGGTCGATGACTTGTTGACCATCGAATCCCAGCCACCGAGCCGGTCCTTCCAGCCGACCAGTGTCTCCGGGTCCTGCCGGTGTTCGCGGTAGTCGATGAATTCGTGCTCGATGCCGAACCGGTCCAGCCACTTGCGCGCCTTCCTGCAGGTATCGCAGTTCGCGAGCCCATAGATCTTCGTCGCCATGGTCACTCCGCCAGACCGCGGAGCAGGTCGTTGATGCTGGTCTTGGACCGCGTGCGGGCGTCAACCTGCTTGACGATCACCGCGCAGTACAGCGAGTGCGATCCATCCTTGGAGGGAAGCTGCCCGGACACCACCACGCTGTACGGCGGGATCCGCCCGTAGCTGACCTCGCCGGTGGCGCGGTCGTAGATGCGCGTGCTCTGGCCCAGGAAGACGCCCATGCCGATCACGCTGTGGTGGCCGACGATGACACCCTCCACCACCTCCGAGCGGGCGCCGATGAAGCAGTGATCCTCGATGATGGTCGGGGTCGCCTGCAGCGGTTCGAGCACGCCGCCGATCCCGGCGCCGCCCGACAGGTGACAATGCTTCCCGACCTGGGCGCAGGAGCCCACGGTCGCCCAGGTGTCCACCATGGTGCCTTCGCCCACGTGCGCGCCGATGTTGACGAAGCTGGGCATCAACACGACGTCCTTGCCGATGTGCGCGCCGCGCCGTACCAGCGCGCCGGGCACCACGCGTGCGCCCAGTTGACGGAACGCCGCCTCGTCGAAGTCCGCGAAGCGCGCCGGGATCTTGTCCCAGTACGGTGCGGGATCGGCCTCCACCACTTCCATGTCCTGCGTGCGGAAGTACAGCAGCACCGCCTTCTTCAGCCACTCGTTGACCTGCCAGCCGCCGTTGCCGTCCGGCTCGGCGACGCGGAACTCGCCGCTCTCGATGCCATCGATCACACGCTCCACCGCCGGGCGGGTCGAACCTTCCATCTCCTCGGGGGTCAGCGTGGTGCGACGATCGAAGGCACTGTCGATGACGACCTTGAGCTCGTCGGCCACGGACACCTCGACAGCGGGTTTGCGGGTGGCGACGGGCCTGGCGGTCTTCTTCGCGGCCTTCTTGGTGACCTTCTTGGCAGGACTCACTTGTTCTCTCCTTCGATGCAGGCGAGCAACGCGTCGCTCAGGGCCCGCTGGTGTGCCTCGTCGAGCAGGCCGTTGCGGCCGGCGTCGTCGGTGGCGGTGATCTGGAACACGTCTTCGGCGCGCTCGCCAAAGGTGGCGATGCGGGCGTCATGCACCCGCAACCGCTGGGCACGCAGCGCCTGGGCCACGTCGGCCAGCAGGCCCGGCCGATCGGTGCAGACCAGGCTCAATGTCGTGCGCCCGCCATCGGCCTGATCGAAGCCGATCCGGGGCGGGATGCGGAAGTGCCGCAGGTGCCGTGGCAGGGTGCGGCGCGGGGGACGTATGTCATCCAGCGGACCGGCCAGCACCTGCTCGAGGCGTTGCTCCACGTCCTCGGGCACCGGCGCCCGGCGCGGGTCGGACGGGATGACTTCGAAGGTGTCGAAGATGGTGCCCGAGGGTCCGTCCAGCACCCGGGCCTGCTGGATGGCCAGCCCGGCGCGGTCCAGGGTGGCGACGATCGCAGCGAACAGCCCGTCGGCATCGGGTGCATGCACGAACACCTCGAGCGCCCCGGCATGCGCCGCCACCGGGCGCACCCTGACCCGCGATGTCCCCACCGGCAGGTCCCGCAGCGACACCGCCTGCCAGGCCAACTGGTCGGCACGCCCGCGCTGGAACCCAACCGCCGGCATGCGCGCGAACAAGGCGTCGACCTCGGACGCTTCCAGGCCGTGGCTCTCCAGCGTCCCGCGCACGGCGGCCTGTGTCTCCTGGCTGCGCTCGTCGGCGGCCAGCGGATGCTCCAGGCCACGTCTCAGCGCCAGGCGGGTGGCGGTATAGAGGTCGGCCAGCAATCGGTCCTTCCACGCGTTCCACAGCTTGGGCGAGGTGCCAGCGATGTCTGCGCAGGTCAACAGGTAGAGGTGGTCCAGGCGGTCGCGATCGGCCACCTCGGTCGCGAAGCGGTGGATCACCTCCGGATCGGCGATGTCCTGCTTCTGCGCCGTCATCGACATCAGCAGGTGCCTGCGCACCAACCACTCGACCAGCGATGCATCGGCTTCGGACATACCCAGGGTGTCGCAGAACATGCGCGCGTCGCGTGCGCCCAGGTCGGAATGGTCGCCGCCACGGCCCTTGGCGATGTCATGGAACAGGCCGGCTAGCAGCAGCAGTTCGGGCTTGCGCAGCCGCGGCCAGACCTGGTGGGCCAGCGCGAACCGTTCGGCCGAAGAAGGCGAAGCGAACGACGCGATGTTCTTCAGTACCGCCAGGGTGTGCTGGTCGACCGTGTAGACGTGGAACAGGTCGAACTGCATCCGCCCCGACACCTTGAGGAAAGCAGGGATCCAGCGCCCCAGCACGCCGAGCCGGGCCATGCGGGTCAGGGTGCGTACCGGCTGCAGCCCGCGTAGCAGGCCCAGGAACTGCGCCTGCAGCGCCGGCTCGGCGTTGGCGTAATCGGGGAAGCGCGGCAGCGCCTCGGCCAGGGCGCGGGCGGTATGCGAATGCAGGCCACTGAGCTCGCCGCGGGCCGCCCAGGTGGAGAACAGCGACAGGATCTCGGACGGGTTGCGCGGCCATTCCGGATCGCGCGCCGCCAGGTAGCCGCGACGCAGTTCGAACAGGTCGTCCAGCGGCTGCGGCTCGGCCTCGCCTTCCAGTTGTTCCTCGAAGCGCTGCAGCAGCCGCTCGCCGATGCGCAGCACCAGCGCCGCGTTGCGGTAGAAGCCCTGCATCATCTGCTCGACGGCCAGCGTATTGCCGCTGTCCTGGAACCCGAGGCGTGCGGCCAGCAACTTCTGGTAGTCGAACCTCAGCCGCTCTTCGCGCTTGCCGGCCACCAGGTGCAGGCCATAGCGCAGGCGGGCCAGCGCGCGGCGCTCCCGTTCCAGGGTGGCCACCTCGTCGGCGCCCAGCTGGCCGAACGCCACCAGCGACTCCATGTCCGCGGTGCCGATGATGCGCAGTGCCATCCAGTTGAGGGTCTGCACGTCGCGCAGCCCGCCCGGCCCCTCCTTCAGGTTGGGCTCCAGGTTGTCGGCGGTGTCGTCGAAACGGGCGTGGCGCTCGTGCAGTTCGGCGCGCTTGGCCTCGAAGAACTGCTGCGGTGGCCAGACCAGCCGGGGCGACACCGCGCCCTGCAGCTCCCGGCGCTCGTGCTCGTTGGCGGCCAGCGGACGGGCCTCCAGCAGCGCCGTCAGCACGGTGATGTCCTCGATCGCCGCCTCCGTGCACTGCTCCAGCGATCGCACCGCATGGCCCACCGGCAGCCCCGAGTCCCACAGGATCGCGAAGAACCGCGCCAGCGATTCGGCATGGGTCGCCGAATCCCTGGGGGCGGCCATCACCAGCAGGTCGATGTCCGATTGCGGGTACAGCTCGCCGCGTCCGTAGCCGCCCACCGCGAACAGGGCCAGCTCGGCTTCCGGCGGGATGCAACGCTGCCAGGCCGCCTGCACCACCAGGTCGACCGCGGCCGCGCGCTCGGCCAGCAGGCGGTCGATGTCGGCATCGGCGTCGAAGCGCCGGGCATAACCTTCATCGGCCGCTGCCAGCTCCTCCCGCGCATTGCCGGCCCAGGCCGCGTCCTGCCGCGCCGCGGCCTGCTCGTCGCCTACGGGTGTCCCGGCCGTACCGGCGGCAGGCTCCGGATCAGTCATAGGTCGTTGTCGTCACCCGGCAGGCGGGTGAGGATCTCCACCCCGTCGTCGGTGACCAGCACGGTGTGCTCCCACTGCGCCGACAGGCTGCGGTCCTTGGTCACCACCGTCCAGCCATCCGGGAGCACCCGCGTGTGGCGCTTGCCCGCATTGATCATCGGCTCGATGGTGAAGGTCATGCCCGGCTTCAGCACCACGCCTTCGCCCGGGTTGCCGTAGTGCAGGACCTGCGGCTCATCGTGGTAGATCTTGCCGATGCCGTGGCCGCAATACTCCCGCACCACGCTGAAGCGCTCGGACTCGGCGTACTGCTGGATCGCGGCGCCGACGTCGCCCAGGGTCGCCCCCGGCTTCACCGTCCGGATACCCCGGAACATGGCTTCGCGGGTCACGTCGATGAGGCGCTTGGCCAATACCGACGGGGTACCGGCCACGTACATGCGGCTGGTGTCGCCGTGCCAGCCGTCCTTGATGACGGTCACGTCGATGTTGACGATGTCGCCGTCCTTCAGGACCTTCGATTCACTGGGGATGCCGTGGCAGATCACGTTGTTGACCGACGTGCAGACGGTCTTGGGATAGCCCTTGTAGCCCACGTTGGCGGGCGTCGCCTTCTGCACGTTGATGATGTGGTCGTGGCAGATGCGGTCCAGTTCCTCGGTGCTGACGCCGGGTTTGACGTGCGGCGCGACCACCTGGAGCACCTCGGCGGCCAGGCGGCCGGCGATGCGCATCTTTTCGATTTCTTCGGGTGTTTTCAGGGTAATTGCCATCCGGCGATTATCCCTTATTTCGACAATCGCCTGCCTGCAGCCCGTATCCGGAGGTGCCAGAGCGCTCGCCGGACGGGACCCGCCGTTTTCTCCCCGGAACAACTGCCTTCACACTGTCGTAACAAGTTTTGATGTGACCAGTAGCGTCACCTTCTGTCTCTGCGACAGTGACGCCCATCACTTGTGCCAAGCTATCGGCGCTCGCGAACGCCAAGAAGTTGGCATACTTCATGCGACAGCCATCACAGTCACTTCACCAACTGCGCCACCTTTCGCGCCGGAGCCACCGTCCATGCACAAGTTCAAGCCTGCCCTGCTCGCCATTGCCCTTGCCGCCACCACGGCCCCGGCCTTCGCGGAAACCGTCAGCGACACGTTCGACGTGACGATCACGATCGACGCCACCTGCGCCATTGCCACCAACACGGTCGCGTTCGGTGTGCAGGAAGCGGAGCCCGGCAACATCGACGAAGATGCAGCCCTGACCGTGAACTGCACCAACGGCACGGCCTACCAGGTCGGGCTCAACGGCGGAAACGGCGGAGACACCAGCGCGCGCGTCATGACCCTGGACGGCGGCACCGACACGATCGGATACCAGCTCTACAAGGACGCTGCCCGGACCGACGTGTGGGGCAACGTCGTCGGCAGCGACACGGTCCTGGACACGGGTGACGGCTTCGGCGCCGATACCGGCATCCTCCACACCGTCTACGCCCGGGCGACCATCACCGGCGCTGAAGTGGCCGGTGATTACAGCGACACCGTCACCGCGACTGTGACGTTCTGATCGGACCGGGAGCGTCCAGTGATGCTTCCGGGCCTTGGGGCGCGCCCAGCCGGCGCGCCTTTTTTCGAACTACTGTCTGCGTACCCGGTATGAGGCGATTCGCACCCGCCCAAGCTGCCCTGGTGGTGCTGTTGGGGATCCTGCCTTCGATGGCAGCTGCAGCATGCGGTGGCGGACAATGCGTCGCGGACCTGCAAGTAAGCCTCGTGGCCGCCGAGCAGTGCTCGTTGGCCGCTACCCCGCTCGCATTCGGCGCCGTCGCCGGATCCGCCCAGGGAGAGCAATACGCCACCAGCGCCCTTACGGTGACCTGCAATTTTGCAGTGCCCTATGAAATCCAGCTGAGCGGCGGCGGCAGCGGCGATGCAGCAGCGCGCCGGATGGAAGGCCCTGCTGGCACATCTATTGCCTATCGGCTGTACAGCGGCACCGACGCGAATTGCGGCGTGGCCGCCGGCAGCCAGTGGGGCGACGGCACCGGGAGCACCTGCGTGGTGTCTGCCACCCATCCAGGGAGTGGAGCCTCGCAAGCATTGACGATCGAAGGCCGGCTGGTCCTCGACAACCCGGTTGCGGGTGACTACGTCGATACCGTGACTGCAACGATTACCTACTGAATCCAATCGGCACACCATGCACCTGCTCCCAGAATCCATCCACCGTTTCGCTGGAGCCTTCCGGTACCTGGTGCCCTTGGCGGCCGCATGCGCGCTGCTCCTGTCCGGCGCTGCGGGGGCTGCGAGCCTGCAGGTGGCTCCGACGTCGGTGGTATTGGACGTCGACGCCAACGCGGGGGCGCTCTGGCTCAGCAACACGGACCCGAACACGTCGACACGGGCACAGGTCCGCGTCTTCCGCTGGACCCAGGTGGATGGAGAAGACGTGCTCGAACCGACTCGCGACCTGGCGGTCAGCCCCCCCATGCTCGAGCTTGACCCCTCCGGGCGCCAGCTGGTCCGCGTGGTACGTATTGGTGTACCGCCACAGGACGTCGAAGCCAGCTACAGGATCATCGTCGACGAGGTTCCCAACGACGCCGGGGACAAGCCTTCGGGCCTGCAGTTCCTGCTGCGCTACTCGCTGCCGGTCTTCATCGCGCCCACCGGCTCACCGCAGATGGCGTATGAGCTGGATGGCAGGCTCGAGCTGGAGGGAAAACAGCCGACGCTGGTCGTCAGCAACCGCGGCAACCAGCATGCGCAACTGGCGGACTTGAGCTGGGTGGGGCCGGGGGGGGAACGCTCGCAACTGGTTTCGGGTCTCGTCGGCTACGTGTTGCCGGGACAAACGATGTCATGGCCGCTTGAAGTGCCGCCTTCACGGGTAAGGGGTGATGGCGAACTCCGCGTGAGGATCAATGGCGAAGCGCTGGACCGGCCGCTCCCCCTCGATGCCGCTGCGCGCTGAACCCCTGCTGCTGGCGGCATGTTGGCTGCCGCTGCAGGCGATGGCGGCACAGCCCCCTGTCGTCGCCGAGCAGCCTCGGGCGGAGACGCCAGTCAGCCCAGCCGAGCCGACGCCCTCCTCCGGCGAAAACCTGCTGTACCTGGAGGTCGTGCTCAACCAGCAGCCCACGGGAAAGTTGCTTCCGTTCGTGCAGCACGACCAGCAACTGCTGGCGGACGTCACGACCCTGCGGGACCTCGGGTTCCGGCTTCCTGCTCCGCCTGATGGCGGGCTGGTCGACCTGCGATCGATCGACGGTGTGCAGGTCCAGTACGACTCAGCCTTCCAGCGGCTATCGATCGCCGCTCCGGTTTCACTGCTGCAGATCGAGCCCACGATCATCGACCTGGCGGGACAACAACGTGCCCCCGCGTCCAGCTCGCCCGGCCTGCTGTTCAACTACGACGTCGACGCGAACCACGATGATCAGTACAGCAACATCACCGGTTACGGGGAGTTGCGCGCGTCCGGCGGTGGTTTCGGCGTGTTCAGCACCAGCGCAGTCACGCGTGCATTCCGCGCCAACGGCGACGACTGGCGAGGCGAGTCGGTGCGGCTCGACAGCAACTGGCAACTGTCCTTCCCCGATTCCATGACGCGCCTCGTCGTCGGCGACACCCAAACGGGCACGCTGTCGTGGACACGCGGCGTCCGATTAGGCGGTATCCGGTTCGGGCGGGACTTCTCACTGCAGCCCTACCGGGTGACCACGCCCCTCCCGACGTTCCTGGGAGAGGTCGGCCTGCCGTCGGACATCGAGCTGTTCGTCAACGGTATACGCCAGTACAACGGCGAGTTGCCGGTCGGACCATTCCAGCTTGCAACGCCTCCCAGCTTCAACGGCCTGGGCAACGCCCAGCTCGTCATCACCGATGCCTTCGGCAGCGTACGCACCATGGACGTACCGTTCTACGCCAGCCAGCAGCTACTCGGCAAAGGCTTGAGCGACTGGTCGGTGACCGCCGGCCTGGTCCGCGAGGACTTCGGCCTGCACTCCTTCTCCTACGCCGACACCCCCGTGGGCAACGCCGACTTGAGGTACGGGATCAGTGACCGCGTGACGCTGGAAGCGCACGCCGAGGGTGGAGACGGACTTGCGAACGCCGGCGCGGGCGCGGTTGTCTCGCTGGGTCGGGCAGGCATCATCAACGGCTCCTATGCCGCCAGCCAATGGCATGAGGCATCGGGCGGGCAGACAAGCTGGGGGTACAGCTGGAACAGCCCGAGGTTCAATGTTTCCCTCGAGAGCACGCGCACCCACGGCGACTACCGGCACATCGCTTCCAGGTTCGGACAGGTGCCCGCCAGGGTCAGCGAGCGTGCCCTGCTCGGCTGGAGCAGCGCCCGACTGGGCAGCTTTGGTACCACGTACCTGCGCCTGCAGTATCCCGGAGCCGAAGCCACGCGCTACGCCAGCACGTGGTGGAATCGGAGCTTCGGCCGGCGGTGGGCACTCAACTTCACGCTGAACCAGAACATCGACGACTCCGATGACCGCAGCGCCTATCTCGGCATCTCGGTAAGCCTTGGCAGCAGGCGCACCTTGCAGGGCTCGCTCCAGCGCAACGGCGACCGGACCAGTGCGAACCTGGATCTCAGGAAGAGCGCGCCGTTCGAAGGCGGCATCGGTTGGCACCTGCGTGCGAGCCGCGCCGAGGATGGTTCGGCAGATGGCCTGGCCGAAGCCGACTGGCTGCACGACCACGGCAGGGTCCGCGGCGGCATCGCCCGTAACGCAGGGCGGACCTGGAGCCAGCTGGGCGCAAGCGGCGGTCTGGTCCTGATGGGCGGCCACGTCTTTGCTGCACGCGACATCCAGGACGCATTCGCTGTGGTGTCCACCAATGGCGTAGCGGATATGCCGGTGAGCCTGGAGAATCGCCTGATCGGCCGTACCGACGAAAACGGCGTGTTGCTGGTCACGCCGCTCAACGCGTGGCAACAGAACCGGCTGGCGATCGACCCTCTGGACCTGCCGGTCGGCATGCGAGTCGGCGCCATTGAGAAGTTCGCGGTCCCCACCGATCGCGCCGGGACCTTCGTCGAATTCGAGGTGACGCCCGTTCGCGCCGCACTGGTGGTGCTCCACGACCTTGCCGGGCAACCGCTTCCCGCCGGCACGCCCGTATCACTGGTCGGCCAGGATGTCGGCGGTTTCGTTGGCTATGACGGTGAAACCTACTTCGACTCGCTCGGCGAGCGGAATACGCTGCGTGCGGCCACGACGGCCGGCGCGTGCGAAGTGGAGTTCGACTACCCCGATAGCAACGTTCCGCTGCCGCGGATCGGCCCCCTGCAATGCAATCCGGAGCTTGGACAATGACCCCTTATCGCTGGCTGCTGCTGGTCATGGCCGCAATCGCTCTGTGGTGGATGCCCGGCTTGTCCAGGGCCGCCACCGGGTGCGACGCCAGCCTTTCGGGAGTGGAGTTCCAGCAGGTGGACCCCCACGGTTACACCGATGTCCGCGCGACCATCAGCTACCAGTGCTCTTCGTTCGGATTCACCTGGGCTCACGTCGCCATCTGCTTCTCGCCAGGCAATGGGAGTTTCGACAACTCTCTCTACGATCGCAGGATGCGCAACCAGTTTGGCGACGAAATCACCTTCCAACTCTACCGTGACGCCTCCCATACGGCCGTATGGGGCCCCCAGGAGATGGCTCTGGAGTTGCCGATCATCAGCTACCCGGTGTTTATTTTCGGGGGAGTGTCCGACACCGTGGACGTATATGCACGGATTCCGCCACAGCCCGACACCGCGGCGGGTGACTACAGCAGCTTTTTCAGTGGCGCCTCGATGACTTACCGCTATGTCGAACGAAACAACGCCGGGAATCTTCGCTGCGACACGGGAGCCGGAACGCCAGGACAGAGCCCGATCCCCTTCCCGGTCAACGCGGTAGTTCCCCCGAGCTGCAAGGTACTGACCACGACAGCACTGGATTTCACCGGTGCCGCCCCCTTGACGGGGACCCGCACGGGCAACCTCGACGCGACGGCCGCCATCAACCTGGAATGCCGCAAGCGGACGGCGTGGAAGATCGGGCTCGATGAGGGCCTCCACCACGACGGGTCCCGACGCATGAGCAACGGCAGCCAGTACATACGCTACGAGCTTCGGCAGACCCCCTCTGGCCCGATCTGGGGGAATGTTCCCGATGGCAACGTCCTGCCCGGAACCGGTACCGGGCAGTCACAGACGCGGCAGGTGCACGGCCGGGTACCCGACCAGCCTCTGACCGGAGCCGGGACCTACAGCGACACCGTGAAAGTCACGGTGACTTACTGACGACTTCACATGTGACGCGTGACGCCGTGCACGCTTCTTGCACAAATCCGGGTCCAACTTCGGGTAAAGCGCCCAACAGGCTCAATTTTTGCTGGAGCCGGCCGACACATTGTCTGACCCGTCCTACCGCATCGCGGGGGACGCATGGAGCAGTCAATGAACCCGTGCAAGTCCGTTGTTGCGGTTTTCGTCGCCCTGCTCGGCCTCGCCGGGAGCGCGGCTGGCGCAAAGGAAAGCGCCTCGATGCGCGTGGGTATCACCATCGTCACCGGGTGCGAAACCCGCCTTCGTGAGGCCGGAACCGCGCCAGGTTCGGCGATCCTGACCACCTGCTCGCGGCCGACGCCGCACCATACGGCCATCGCCCCGGCTCCACGGCTCACGGGCCTCGAGGGTGATCTGGTCTCCCCCGCCGACCATGGCCAAGGCGTACGCGTGGTGACCGTCACCTTCTGACGCCACAGCCGGATTGCCTGCACCACCCCTCGGGGGCTATACTCCCGCGGTTCCCCGGGCCTTGTCCCGGGTTCCGCCCACGCCGGGCGTCACCGGCGAATACACACCTGCTGCCACAACCCGTGCCGGGGTGCCTTCAATAGGAAGGTTCGGACACGGAAGCCGCAGGGAGGCCCAACCCCGGAATCCATGCCCAGGCCCTGTGCCCGGGCAGCCGCCCCACCCTACCCGGCGGCCAGGGTTCCACTATCGGAGTTATCTGCAATGCCCCAGATCACCATGCGCCAGATGCTGGAAGCCGGCGTCCACTTCGGCCACCAGACCCGTTACTGGAACCCGAAGATGGGCCCGTACATCTTCGGCGCCCGCGGCAAGATCCACATCATCAACCTCGAGAAGACCGTTCCGCTGTTCAACGACGCGATGAACTTCATCTCGGGCATCGCCCAGAAGCGCGGCATGATCCTGTTCCTGGGCACCAAGCGCAGCGCGCGCGAGTCCATCAAGGAAGAAGCCGAGCGTTGCGGCATGCCATACATGAACCAGCGTTGGCTGGGCGGCACGCTGACCAACTTCGCCACGGTCAAGAAGTCCGTCGGCCGCCTGAAGGAGCTGGAAGCGTTCGAGACCGATGGCACTTTCGAGAAGCTGGTCAAGCACGAAGTGCTGACCATGCGCCGCGAGCGCGACAAGAAGATGGCGTCGCTGGGCGGCATCAAGGAAATGAATCGCTTGCCGGACGCACTGTTCGTGATCGACATCGGCCACGAGGACATCGCGATCAAGGAAGCCAAGACCCTGGGTATCCCGGTCGTGGCGGTGGTCGACACCAACTACGACCCGGCCCTGGTGGACTACGCCATCCCGGGTAACGACGACGCCATCCGCGCGATCCAGCTGTACGCCCGCGCCGCCGCCGATGCCGTGCTCGAAGGCAAGGCCGCCGCCCCGTCGGCCGCCAGCGTCCGCGAAGAGGACTTCAACGAAGGCGAAGCGGGTGCCGAGAAGGGCCAGCGCCGCGCGCCGGCGAAGAAGGCCGCTGCCAAGAAGGACGACGCGAAGACCGAGGCCAAGGCAGAAGAGCCGAAGGCCGACGAGGCCAAGGCTGCAGAGGCCCCGGCCGAAGCCAAGAGCGAAGCCCCGGCCGCCGAGTAAGAACGCTGCAATGCGGCCGCGCCATCATGCGCGGCCGCATCCCCCTTTCTGTAGGAGCGGCTTCAGCCGCGATCGCATGCCTGCGTGCATGCGCCGTTTCCACGTCGCGGCTGAAGCCGCTCCTACGGCAGATCCAAACATCTAGAGGTAACCCCATGGCAGAGATCACCGCTTCCCTGGTCAAGGAACTGCGCGAGCGCACCGGCGCCGGCATGATGGAGTGCAAGAAGGCGCTCACCGAGAACAATGGCGACGTCGAAGCGTCGGCCGAGTGGCTGCGCAAGCAGGGCCTGGCCAAGGCCGACAAGAAGGCCAGCCGCGTCGCCGCCGAGGGCCGCATCGCTGCCGCCCAGGCCGACGGCAAGGCCGTTCTGGTCGAGATCAACTCCGAGACCGACTTCGTCGCCAAGGACGAGAACTTCATGGCGTTCACCGAGACCGCCGCCAATGCCGCGCTGTCGGCCGGCGACGTGGACGCGCTGAAGTCCACCAAGCTGCCTTCCGGTGAGACGCTCGAAGAAGCCCGCTCGGCCCTGGTCGCCAAGGTCGGCGAGAACGTGCAGCTGCGCCGCATGGCCCGCATCGACAGCGGCAACACCGTCGCGGCATACGTGCACGGCGGCCGCATTGGCGTGCTGGTCGAGCTCAAGGGCGGCGACGCCGAGCTGGCCCGCGGCCTGGCGATGCACATCGCCGCGATGAACCCTCCGTATGTCTCCCCGGCCCACGTGCCGGCGGACTTCGTCGAGAAGGAGAAGGAAATCGCGATGGCGCAAGTGAAGGATTCCGGCAAGCCGGCCGAGATCCTCGAGAAGATGGTGTCGGGCAAGGTCGCCAAGACCGTCAACGAGCTGTGCCTGACCGGCCAGCCGTACGTGCTGGACACCAACCAGACGGTCGAGCAGACCCTGAAGGCTGCTGGCGCGGAAGTCGTCAGCTTCGTCCGCCTCGCCGTCGGCGAAGGCATCGAGAAGCAGACCGACGACTTCGCTTCGGAAGTCATGAAGCAGGCCGGCCTGGCGTAAGCCACCCGCCCTTGCAGTTGCGAAAAGGCCGCGGAGCGATCCGCGGCCTTCTGTTTTGGGAAAACGCGGCCGCCCAAACGGCGGACTTAATACACAGAAACGAAAATTACCCCACCACGTATAGACAGACGAGTTTCGCCACTATTGCTCAGTTCAGGAAAGGCCGCCATTCGCCTCAGCCGAACCCTACAGCCTCTTCCAGAGCGCATTACAAGTGAGAATAGATCATTGGCTCCGGAAGTTTCAGACTGCATTCCCTCGTTTCGACACACGATTCCTCAACAGTCATTCCCGGTGGAAGCATATTTCCTCCCCCTACTCCGATGCCGCCGAGCGATGGAGCGACGGTTTCAACCCAATTACAATCCACGGCCTCACCCCCACCACGACATAGATACCCTCCGAACGAATTCGTACTCATTGAACACACATACCAGTCATTCCTTCTATATGGAGAGTCGGTATCCCCATAAGAATAACGTGCATTGTTACACCACTGTATTTTCTGCCCAATCAGATTCCCATCCTGATCGAAGTAGGCTGTATTTATCGCATACATGGGAGCCGCGCTCACGACGGGGCAGGAAAAGAGTCACTATAAAAACCAGCGCGAAAGCTACGAGTTTCATTCACTACTCCTTGTAAATTAAGATCGCCGCAGAAGGCAGAGCGCACACAGCTACCCCGCCACATCAAACACAGTCTCTCGAAACCGTCTCCGTCACCGGTCAATGGTCTGCCAGGCCACTGACATTGCAGACCCCTTACATCGGGCTGGCACAACAGAGAAGCAACTCACCTCAGAAAGGTCCTAGATGACCTAGTCGCAGAAAGTTAGTGACGTCGACTTTGAACCACAGCTTCTGCTCGGTTCAAAGCGCACACTGCGCTTGCCCATGTCAAGAGCCCGTTAAGTCCGTCGCGGTACTCGTGAATTTTGTGGGGTTCCGACAGCGGCGCCCCGAGCGATAGTGCCCTTACAATGCCCCGCCCCCTCTCAGAGACGAATCCCATGCCCCAGCTCGCCTATCGCCGCATCCTCCTGAAGCTTTCCGGTGAGGCGTTGATGGGGGACGAGGACTACGGGATCGATCCCAAGGTCATCCACCGGCTCGCGCGCGAGGTGATCGAGGCGCAGCAGGCGGGCGCGGAGATCGCGCTGGTGATCGGCGGCGGCAACATCTTCCGCGGCGCGGGCCTGGCAGCCGGCGGCATGGACCGCGTCACCGGCGACCAGATGGGCATGCTGGCGACGGTGATCAACGCGCTGGCGATGCAGGACGCGCTGGAAAAGCTGGGCGCCAAGGCCCGGGTGATGAGCGCCATCAAGATCAATGACGTCTGCGAGGACTACATCCGCCGCCGCGCCATTCGCCACCTCGAAAAAGGCCGCCTGGTGATCTTCGCCGCCGGCGTCGGCAGCCCCTTCTTCACCACGGATTCGGGCGCGGCGCTGCGCGCCATCGAGATCGGCGCCGACCTGCTGCTCAAGGCCACCAAGGTCGACGGCGTGTATGACAAGGACCCGCAGAAGCACGACGATGCGGTGCGCTTCGACCGGCTCACCTACGACGAGGTCATCGCCCGCGACCTGCAGGTGATGGATACCGCCGCATTCGCACTGGCCCGCGACAGCGACCTGCCACTGCGCATCTTCGACATGAGCCAGCCCGGTGAGCTGCTGCGCATCCTCGGCGGCGAAGACATCGGCACGCTGGTGCAGGGCCGCAACTGAGGCGTCCGGCGCAGGCCGATGCCTTTGTAGGAGCGGCTTCAGCCGCGATCGTGGAGTCGGCGCGGGCGTACGCTTGTTCGATCGCGGCTGAAGCCGCTCCTACAAAAGACGGTCCTCTCGCGAACACGTGCCAGCAGCACGTAATAGTGTCCCGACGCTGACGCATGGCAGGATCGCGACATGCATTCGCACGACCACTCGCACAGCCACGGCACGCGCGCGTTCGCGGTCGTTACCCTGGTCAACCTGGCGTATACGGTCCTCGAGGCCGGTTACGGCTTTGCCACCAATTCGCTGGCGCTGATATCGGATGCGCTGCACAACCTCGGCGACGTGCTCGGCCTGGCATTGGCCTGGGGCGCGGCGGTAATCGCCCGGCGCGCACCGACGGCACGCCATACCTACGGGTGGCGGCGGGCCACCCTGCTCTCGCCGCTGGCGAACGCCGCACTGCTCGTGGCGTTCTCCGGTGCGCTTGCGTGGGAGGCGGTGCGCAGGTTCAGCGAGCCGCCGGAAATCCCCGGGCTGCCGGTGATCATCGTGGCGTCGATCGGGATCGCGGTGAACCTCGGCTCGGCCTGGTTCATGCGCGAGGGCCACTCGCATGACCTCAACCGGCGCGGCGCCTTCCTGCACCTGATGGCCGACGCGGCCGTCTCGCTGGCGGCGGTGCTGGCGGGCATCGGGATCTGGTGGCTGGGCTGGTCCTGGTTGGACCCGGCAACCGCGCTGCTGGTCGGCATCGTGGTGGCGGTCGGGGCCTTCGCGCTGCTGCGGGAGAGCTTCGCCGCGGCCATGGACGCGGTGCCGCGCGCGATCGACCAGGTGGCCGTGCGGAAGTTCATCGAAGCCCGCCCCGGCGTCTCGGCCGTGCACCACATCCACATCTGGTCGCTGGGTGCCGGCGAGATCGCCATGACCGCGCACCTGGTCCGGCCCGACAGCGGGGACCACGACCACTTCCTCGACGAGCTCAACCGCGAACTCGACCGGCGTTTCGGCATCAACCATCCGACCCTGCAGGTCGAGCATGGGCGCTCCTGCGAACACGACCTGCACGACCGCGCCCCGCACGGGCACTGACCCAACATCTGCATCCGTATCCTCACCCGCATCCCACGGGGCGCCGCCGGCACCCGGTTCGCTATACTTCCGCGATTACCGCACAGGATCGGAGCCGGCGATGCTCAACGAGATCAAGAAAGACGCCCAGACCCGCATGAACAAGAGTATCGAGGCGCTGCGGCAGGACCTGACCAAGGTCCGCACCGGGCGCGCTTCGACGGCCCTGGTGGACAGCATCAAGGTCAGCTATTACGGCTCGGAGATGCCGCTGACGCAGGTGGCCAGCGTCGCCGTGACCGATGCCCGCTCCCTGACCATCACCCCGTGGGAGAAGCCCATGGTGGCGGCGGTCGAGAAGGCCATCATCAACTCGGACCTGGGGCTGACCCCCAACACCGCCGGCACCGTGATCCGCATCAACCTGCCCGCACTCACCGAAGAGCGGCGCAAGGAGCTGTCCAAGCACGTGCACGCCGAAGGCGAGAACGCCAAGGTCGCCATCCGCAACATCCGCCGCGACGCCAACCACCAGGTGAAGGAACTGCTGAAGGACAAGCAGGCATCCGAGGACGACGTGCGCCGCAGCGAGGACGAGATCCAGAAGGTCACCGACGATGCCATCAAGGGCGTGGACGAGGTGGTCAAGGCCAAGGAACAGGAATTGATGGCGGTTTGACCGCAACGCGCTTCCCCACGATGGCACCGGCGCCCGCCAGTACCGACCGCGTCCCGCGCCACCTCGCCATCATCATGGATGGCAACGGCCGCTGGGCCGAGAAGCGCCGTCGCCCACGCGTCATCGGCCATCGCGCCGGTGCGCGTGCGGTCAACGTCTGTATCGACTTCTGCATCGAGCGCGGCATCGGCGCCCTGACCCTCTTCGCCTTTTCCAGCGAGAACTGGGGACGGCCGCAGGATGAGGTCGGCGCGCTCATGAAGTTGTTCATGAATGCGCTCGAGCGCGAGGTGGACGAGCTGCACCGGCGCGGCGCGCGGGTACGCTTCATCGGCGACCGCAGCCGGTTCGACGAGGCCATCGTGCGCCGGATGGACCATGCCGAGGCCCTGACCGCCGGCAACACGGACGGTCTGCAACTGAACATCGCCGCCAGCTACGGCGGCCAGTGGGACATCACCCGTGCGGCCCGGTCCCTGGCCGAGGACGTGGCGGCCGGGAAGCTTGCGCCAGCGGACATCGACGAGGCCATGATGGGCTCGCGCATGGCGCTGGCCGACCTGCCGCCGCCCGACCTGTTCATCCGCACCGGCGGCGAGATGCGCATCAGCAACTTCCTGCTGTGGCAGCTGGCCTACACCGAGCTCTGGTTCACCGATCTGTTGTGGCCGGAACTGGATGCGGCGACACTTCAAAGCGCACTGGACCACTATGTCGGCCGCGAGCGCCGGTTCGGCCTCACCGGCGCCCAGGTCGCCCACCCCGACGAGAAGACTGCATGACCCAGACACGCCTGCTCGCCGCCCTGGTGATGGCCCCGGTTGCGATTGCCGCAATCCTGCTGCTGCCCACCGACTGGATGATGGCCCTGGCGGCCATCGTCTTCCTGATGGGGCTGTGGGAGTGGTTCGACCTGGCCGACATCGAGGACACCCTCGCCCGGGCGGTCCTGCTGGTCGCCCACCTGGCCCTGATGGTCACCATGGTGTGGGCGTCGCGGGCACCCAGCGGGTTCACCTTCGTCCTGTTCCAGCTGATGACCGTGATCGGCGTGGTCTGGTGGTTGCTGGCCCTGTTCTGGCTGGGCCGGCACCGGTTCGCCAGCGACCATGACACGCATGCCCGGGTGTTCAAGCTCGCCGCGGGCGCCCTTGCGGTGATTCCGGCCTGGTGCGCGCTTGGCTGGCTCCACGCCAGCGACGCCACTGCCAGCATCATCCCCGGCGTTCCCAAGGGCCACCTGTGGCTGCTGACTGCGCTGATGATCGTCTGGGCAGCCGACACCGGTGCCTATTTCGTCGGCCGCAAGTTCGGGCGCCGCAAGCTGTCGCCCCAGATCAGCCCCAACAAGACGGTCGAGGGCCTGCTCGGGGGGCTGGCGGCCGCGGTGCTGGCGGGTCTCGGGTTCGCGCTGCTGACCGGCGCGGGTGCCGCCCAGTTGCCGGCCATCGCCGCCGCGGCGCTGATCGCCGGCCTGTTCTCCGTGGTCGGCGACCTGTTCGAGAGCCTGCTGAAGCGCCACGCAGGGGTGAAGGACTCGGGGCACCTGATACCGGGACATGGCGGCGTGCTGGACCGGCTGGACGGTGTTCTGGCCGCCCTGCCCGCGTTCGCCCTCGCCAAGGCCGTCCTGGGTTTCTGATGTCGCCGATGGCGTCCCATGCGTGAGGTCGCCGTCCTTGGCGCCACCGGGTCGATCGGCGCCTCCGCGCTGGATGTGATCGCCCGCCACCCTTCGGAGCTGCGGGCCAGCGTGCTTGCTGCCGGGCGCGACGTGCAGGGACTGGTCGAGCTGTGCCGCAAGCATCGTCCGGACCACGCCGTCATTGCCGATGAGGGGGCGCTGGAGACATTGCGCAGCGGCTTGTCGGAGGCACGGCTCGATACCCGTGCCCACGCTGGCGCCGATGCCATCGAAGCCTTGGCCTCAAGCGACGCATGCGACACCGTGGTGGCGGCCATCGTGGGCGCCGCCGGCCTGCCTTCCACCCTTGCTGCCGCACGCAGCGGAAAGCGCCTGCTGCTGGCCAACAAGGAGTCGCTGGTGCTGGCTGGCGAGTTGTTGATGGCCGCGGCGCGCGAAGGCGGTGCCACCGTCGTGCCGATCGACAGCGAGCACAACGCCATCTTCCAGTGCCTGCCGGACGCCGCCGCCCGCAGCGGGCTTCGCCGGATCATCCTGACCGCCTCGGGTGGCCCGTTCCGCGGCCGCTCACGCGAGTCGCTTGCCGACGTCACCGTCGAGCAGGCCGTGGCCCACCCCAAGTGGTCGATGGGCCGGAAGATCTCGGTCGACTCGGCGACCCTGATGAACAAGGGGCTGGAGGTGATCGAGGCCCACCACCTGTTCGGCGTGGACGGCGGCCGCATCGACGTCCTGGTCCACCCGCAGAGCCTGGTGCATTCGCTGGTCGAGTTCGTGGATGGCTCCACCCTCGCCCAGCTCGGCCTGCCTGACATGCGCACCTCCCTTGCCGTGGGCTTCGGCTGGCCCGAACGCATCGAATCCGGGGTGTGGGGCCTGGACCTGCTGGCCGAAGGCGGCCGGCTCGAGTTCGAACCACCGGACCTGGAGACCTTCCCCTGCCTGCGCCTGGCCTTCGAGGCACTCGCCGCTGGTGGTACCGCGCCGGCCGTGCTCAATGCCGCCAACGAGGTCGCGGTCGACGCGTTCCTGGAACGGCGGATCGGGTTCCTGTCGATTCCCCGGCTGGTCGAAGAGACGCTCTCGGCACTTCCGCCGGTTTCCGCGGTCTCACTGGCTGCCCTGCACGAGGCCGACGCCGAGGCGCGGGCCTTGAGCGGGCAAGCCATTGCCCGCCACCAGACCACATGAAGACGCCCACCATCCTCCCCCGGACCACCTCCCATGACTGAACTGCTCGGGTCGATCTGGTGGCTGATCGTCAGCCTGGGGCTGCTCGTCACCTTCCACGAGTTCGGCCACTACTGGGTCGCGCGGCGCAGCGGCGTGCGCGTGCTGAAGTTCTCCGTGGGCTTCGGCAAGCCGCTGTGGTCCCGCCGCGCGCGCAATGGCACCGTGTTCCAGGTCGCCGCGATCCCGCTGGGTGGCTACGTAAAGATGCTGGACGAGCGGGAGGCCCCGGTTCCACCGGAGCAGGTCGACCTGGCATTCAACCGGCAATCGGTGTGGAAGCGCATCGCCATCGTGGCGGCGGGCCCCGTCGCCAACCTGCTGCTCTGCGTGGCGCTGTTCTGGGCGATGTTCGTGATCGGCCGGCCCGACTACGCCCCCGTGGTGGGCCAGGCGGAGGGCATCGCGGCCGAGGCCGGGCTCCAGCGTGGCGACACCATCCTGGCCGTCGGCGAGCGCGAAACGCCGACCTGGAGCGAGGTCCAGCTCGCCATCATCCCCGCCGCCCTGGACCGCGCCGACACCCGTCTGCACATCCGTACCGCCGACGGCGAGGCGACCACCCGCACGCTGGCGCTGTCCAACCTGCCCGCGCAGATCGACGAAAGGCGCGCCGTGAATGCCGCAGGCCTGGTGCCCCGACACCTGCTGGCACCCGCGCTGGTGGGCCGGGTAGCACCGGATACCGCCGCCTGGGGCGTCCTGGCCGAGGGCGACGTCATCACCGCGGTCGACGGCCGCCCGGTCCAGGCATGGACCGACATCGGCCCCGCGGTCGAAGCCTGGGGCGAAGAAGGCGGGACCGGCATGGTCGAGGTCCTGCGCGACGGCGAGCGGCTGGCGCTCGAACTCACACCTACGCGTATCCAGCCCGACGACGGCGAGCCCTACTGGGCGCTGGGCATCACCTCGGCCCGCGCCAGCCTGCCTGAAATGGATGCCGAACTGCGGTACGGGCCAGCGGCCGCACTCCCCGCCGCGCTGGCCGAAACCGCGCACCAGGGCCGCGAACTGTTCGCCATGATCGGTCGCGCGTTCACCGGCCGGGTGGAGGTGGAGAACACCGTGGCGGGCCCGGTCACCATCGCCCGCGCGGCCAATGCCTATGCCGGACAAGGCGCAGCGTGGTACCTCTCGCTGCTGGCGATGCTCTCGCTCAGCCTGGGCATCCTGAACCTCCTGCCGATCCCGATCTTGGACGGCGGTCACCTGCTGTATTACCTTATCGAGCTGGTCAAGGGCAGCCCGGTGAGCGAGCGCGCCATGGCGGCAGGGCAATACGTCGGCCTTGCGCTGATCGTGGGGCTCATGGGCCTGGCGTTCTACAACGACATCATCAACAACCTGGTGCGCTGATGTCGGCCCTGCCTGCCTCCCACCTCCTCCCTGCCTGCAGAACCGGCGCCCGCATGTGCGGGTGTCGCAAGTTTCCCAACCGGAAGTGAAGATGACGCGACCCCTTTCCCGCCACCTGCTTGCCATCGCCCTTGCATCGGCGTTGACTTCCGCCCCGATGCTGACCGCCACGGCGCAGGTCTCCACGGCCGGCCCAGTCGCACCCTTCACCGTCAGCGACATCCGCGTGGATGGCCTGCAGCGCATCTCCGCCGGTACGGTCTTCACCTATCTGCCAATCGAGCGCGGCGACACCGTCGGCCAGCCCGAGGTGGGCGAGGCGATCCGGGCGCTGTACAAGACCGGGTTCTTCGAGGACGTGGAAGTGGGGCGCCAGGGCGACATCCTGGTGGTGTCGGTGACCGAGCGTCCCGCCATCAACCAGCTCACGCTGAGCGGCAACAAGGACATCGAGACCGAGGACCTGATGAAGGGCCTGGGCGACATCGGCCTGGCGGAAGGCAACACCTTCGACCGGCTCAGCCTGGACCGCGTCACCCAGGAGCTCACCCGGCAGTACAACAACCGCGGCAAGTACAACGTCGCCATCACCCCGGCGGTCACCCAGCTGCCGCGCAACCGCGTGGACGTCGCCATCGCCATCGAAGAAGGCGATGCGGCCCGGATCCAGCACATCAACCTGATCGGCAACGAGGTCTTCGAGGAAGAAGACATCCGCGACGGCTGGGAATCGGGCGAGCACAACTGGCTCAGCTGGTACCGCCGCGATGCCCAGTACTCGCGCGAGAAGCTGTCCGGTGACCTCGAGAAGCTCAACAACTTCTACCTGGACCGCGGCTACGTCGACTTCAGCATCGACTCCACCCAGGTCTCGATCAGCCCCGACCGGCAGGACATGTTCATCACCGCCGGCATCACCGAGGGCGACCAGTACAAGGTCTCCAGCGTCGAGGTCGTCGGCGACACCATCCTCCCGAAGGAGGAAGTCGAGCGCATGGTGCTGGTGCAGCCCGACCAGATCTTCTCGCGGCGGCTGCTGGAAGTCAGCTCCGAGTCGATCACCGCGGCCCTGGCCAACGTCGGCTACGCCTTCGCCGAGGTCCAGCCGATCCCGGACGTCAACCGCGAGGAACAGACCGTCGGCATCACCATGCAGGTGATCCCGGGCCCGCGCGTCAACGTGCGCCGGGTGGTGTTCAAGGGCAATACGCGCACCGCCGACGAGGTGCTGCGCCGCGAAATGCGCCAGTTCGAGGGCAGCTGGTACTCCCAGGCCGCCATCGACCGCTCCAAGATCCGCCTGCAGGGCCTGGGCTTCTTCGACACCGTTGATGTCGAGACCCAGCCGGTGCCGGGCACCAACGATCGCGTGGATGTCGTCTACACCCTCAACGAGGTGCCGGCCGGCAGCTTCATGTTCGGCCTGGGCTACTCCGGCCTGAGCAAGCTGAGCACGCAGATCCAGCTCTCGCAGAACAACTTCCTGGGCAGCGGCAACCGCATCGCCGTGCAGGCCCAACGCAATGCATACCTGCAGCGCTACGACTTCTCGTTCACCAACCCGTACTTCACCGACAACGGGGTCTCGCTGGGCTACAACCTGCGCTGGAGCGAATTCGACAACTCCGACTTCAACACCGCGCAGTACTCGTCCACCAGCGGCGTCGGCCAGATGGTGCTGGGCGTACCGATCACCGAGACCGACCGCATCACCGCGATGCTCGGCATCGACAGCAACGAGATCTTCGCCCGCCGTGGGTACACCCCCGAATCGATCGTCGACTACATCGACGCCATCGGCCAGCGCACCTTCCACACCTGGCGTGGCGAGATCGGCTGGGGCCGCAACTCGCTCAACAGTGCCCTGACCCCGACCCGCGGCACCAACCAGCGGATCTGGCTGGAAGCCTCGTTGCCCGGCTCCACGGTCGAGTACTACAAGATCAACTACAGCTTCTCCAAGTTCTGGCCGCTGAACCGCCACCTGGTGCTCAACACCCGCGCCGACCTCGGCTATGGCGACAGCTACGGTGACGAGATCATCCGCGACGTGTGCTACACCGCGCCGACGCAGGCCAACCCGACACCGGTGCAGACCGAGAACTGCACGCCGGATTCGGATGATTACGTCAAGACGATCAGCGCCGACGGCCTGCCGTTCTTCGAGAACTTCTACGCCGGCGGCGTGCGTTCGGTGCGCGGCTTCACCGACAACACGCTTGGCCCGCGCGAGGCCGCGCTCGGCAGCAGCTACGAACAGTCGATCGGCGGCTCGCTGAAGACCACCGGCTCGCTGGAGATGTTCTTCCCGTCGCTGATCAACAGTAGCGCGGCGCGCCCATCGGCCTTCGTGGACGTCGGCAACGTGTTCGAGGATTTCGACGCCTTCGATTCGGGTGAACTGCGGGCCTCGGCAGGCATCGCCCTGATGTGGCGCTCGCCGATGGGGCCGATCTCGATCAGCTACGCGCACCCGATCAAGAAGGAGGACGGCGACGACATCGAGCGCCTGCAGTTCACCTTCGGCGGCTCGTTCTGACGGCGGCACTGCCGTCATGTCCGGCTCCCGCTACAGCGCTGCCGCCCTCGCCGAACGTTTCTCGCTCGGCCTCAAGGGCGACGGCGCTGCCGAGGTTTCAGGCGTCGGCACGCTTGCCGGCGCCAGGCAAGGGCAACTGGCATTCCTCGCCAACCCCCGGTACCGCGCCCAACTGACCGATACCGAGGCCTCCGCGGTCATCATGCGTGAGCAGGATGCCGCGGACTTCACTGGCACCGCGCTGCTAGCGACCGATCCGTACGCGGCCTTCGCCAAAGCGGCCGCCCTGTTCGAGCCGGCCCCCGAGCGACCCACGGGTATCCATCCCCTGGCGGACATCCATGCCAGCGCGGATGTCTCCGCCGACGCCCACGTGGGTCCGTTCTGCAGCATCGGCGCGGGCAGCCGGATCGAAGCCGGCGCGTCGATCGGCCCGGGCTGCATCATCGGCGAGAACTGCGTGGTCGGCGCCGGCAGCGAGCTGGTCGCCCGGGTGACGCTGGTCGCGCGCGTCCGCCTCGGGCAGCGCGTACGCATCCACCCCGGCGCCGTCCTCGGTGCCGCCGGTTTCGGCCTGGCGATGGACCAGGGCCGTTGGCTCAACGTGCCGCAGCTGGGCGGCGTGGTGGTCGGCGACGACTGCGAGATCGGCGCCAACACCACCATCGACCGCGGCGCCATCGAGGACACCGTGCTCGAGGAGGACGTGCGCCTCGACAACCAGATCCAGATCGGCCACAACGTCCACATCGGCGCCCACACCGCGATGGCGGGCTGCGCGGCGGTGGCGGGCAGCGCGCGCATCGGCCGCTACTGCCTGATCGGCGGCGCGGCAGGCATCCTCGGACACCTGGAAATCTGCGATCGCGTGGTGGTCACGGCCATGAGCCTGGTCACCTCCTCCATCCGCGAGCCGGGCGAGTACTCTTCGGGGACGCCTTTGATGGACAATCGCAGCTGGCGCAGGAACGCCGCGCGATTCAAGCAACTCGACCGGATGGCGCGCCAGCTGCGCGACCGGGATTCCGACTGACCACGCCCGACACCCCCAATTCGTCCTTTTCGCAACGGCCTGCGGCCTGCGGACCGGCAGCAACAAGGAAAACAGACAACGTGAAACTTCCGATCGACGTCACCACCATCCAGGCCCTGTTGCCCCACCGCTATCCGTTCCTGCTGGTGGACCGCGTGGTGGAATTCGAACCGCACAAGCGCGTGCTGGCCTACAAGAACGTCACCGCCAACGAGAACTTCTTCAACGGCCACTTCCCCGGCCAGCCGGTGATGCCGGGCGTGCTGGTCCTGGAGGCCATGGCCCAGGCCGGTGGCCTGCTCACCCAGCTGTCGATCCAGGGCAACACCGACGGCAAGCTCTTCTACCTGGTAAAGATCGACGGCGCGAAGTTTTCGCGCATGGTGGTCCCGGGCGACCGCCTGGACCTGGAGGTCACGCTCAAGCGCACCATCCGCAACATGGCCATGTACCAGGGCATCGCCCGGGTGGATGGCGAGCAGGCCGCCTGCGCCGACATTCTCTGCGCCGAGGTTGCAGCCGAAGCATGAGCGATCCGTTCGTCCATCCCAGTGCGGTGGTCGAGCCGGGCGCGAAGCTCGGTAACGGAGTGCGCGTCGGCGCCTTCAGCTACATCGGCGACGAGGTCGAGATCGGTGCCAATACCGAGATCGGGCCGCACTGCAGCATCCACGGCCCGACCCGCATCGGCCGCGACAACCGCATCATCGGCCACGCCGCCATCGGGGGCGAGCCGCAGGACAAGAAGTACGCCGGCGGCCGGGTCGAGCTGGTCATTGGCGACCGCAACACCATCCGCGAGTTCGCCACCATCAACCGCGGTACCGAAGGCGCCGGCGGCTGCACCCGCATCGGCGACGACAACTGGCTGCTGGCCTACACCCACGTCGCCCACGACTGCAGCGTCGGCAACCACTGCGTGTTCTCCAACAACGCCACGTTGGCCGGCCACGTCAGCATCGGCGACCACGTCATCCTCAGCGGCTTCGTCGGCATCCACCAGTTCTGCCGCATCGGTGCGCACGCCTTCATCGGCATGGGCGCCTTCGTCAACGGCGACGTGCCGCCGTTCGTGATGGTCGCGCAGGAAGGCTACGGCCGCCCCCGCGGGATCAACAGCGAAGGCCTGAAGCGTCGCGGCTTCGATGCCGGGCGCATCAGCTCGATCAAGCGCGCCTACCGCGCCCTGTACGTCTCCGGCACCTCGCTGGAGGAGGCCCGCGCCAAGCTGGCCGAGATCGCCGGCGAAAGCGAGGACGTGCGTGCCGTGCTGGAGTTCATCGACAGCGGCGAGCGGCCCCTGTTGCGCTAGGGCAAGGAGCCGCGCGTGGACATCTTCAACGACCCCAAGCCGACCCGGCCCAGGCGCATCGCCCTGGTGGCCGGCGAGGCCTCCGGCGACATGCTGGGCGCCGGGCTCATCCGCAAGCTGCGCGAGCAGTGGCCGGGCGCCGATTTCGTCGGCGTGGGCGGCGACGGCATGCGCGCGGAGGGCATGGAGACCTGGTTCGACGCTTCCGAGCTGGCCGTCATGGGCCTGTCGGAAGTGCTGCGCCACCTGCCCCGCCTGCTGCGCCTGCGCAACGACCTGCGCCAGCGCCTGCTGGCCTGGAAGCCGGACGTGTTCATCGGCATCGACGCGCCGGACTTCAATCTCGGGCTGGAGCAGTGGCTCAAACAGCGCGGCATCCGCACCGTGCACTACGTCAGCCCCTCGGTCTGGGCCTGGCGCGAGAAGCGCGCAGCAAAAATCGGCCAGAGCGCCGACGTCGTGCTCTGCCTGTTCCCGATGGAGCCGGAGATCTACGAGCGCCACGGCGTCGACGCCCGCTTCGTCGGCCATCCCGTCGCCGACCAGATGCCGTTGCAGCCCGAGCGGGCGATCGCACGGCGCCTGCTGAAAGCCGACCCGGACCGGCCCCTGCTCGCCCTGCTGCCGGGCTCGCGCGTGGGCGAGATCGAGCGGCTGGCACCTTCTTTCCTCGCGGCTGCCGCCCGGGTGTTGACTGAGCAGCCGGACCTGCAGATCGTCGCGCCGATGGCCAGCACGCACGCGGCCGAAGCCTTCCGCAAGGTCCTGTCCACCCATCCGGATGCCGACGCGCTGGCGCCGACCCTGCGCGAGGTGGCCGGGCAGGCCCGCACCGTGATGATCGCCAGCGACGTCATCCTGCTCGCCTCCGGCACCGCCACGCTGGAAGCCATGTTGGCCAAGCGGCCGATGGTGGTCGGCTACAAGGTGGCGCCGATGACCTATCGCATGGTCAAGGGCCTGGGCATGTTGAAGGTGGACCACTACGCGCTGCCCAACGTGCTGGCCGGCGAGGAACTGGTGCCCGAGCTGATGCAGGACGACTGCACGCCCGAGCAACTCTCCGCCGCCGTACTGCACTGGCTGCACGATCCCGCCGCCGGCGCCGCCCTGCAGCCGCGTTTCCTGGCCCTGCACGAGGAATTGCGACGCGATGCCTCCTCCCAGGCTGCACGGGCGGTGGTCGAACTCGTATCCTCCACGGATGGGTAAGCCGCTTCCCCAGATGGCGCTGGAACTCAGCGCGCCGCCACCCGCCCGCCGCATCGCCGGCGTGGACGAGGCCGGCCGCGGGCCGCTCGCCGGGCCGGTGGTGGTCGCCGCGGTAGTGCTGGGCACCGGGCGCACCCCGATCAACGGCCTGGCCGACTCCAAGGTGCTCAACGCCGAGCGCCGCGAGACCCTCTACCAGCGCATCATCGAGCGCGCCGTCGCCTGGCACGTGGTCGCGGTGGAGGTGGACGAGATCGACAGCGTCAACATCTTCCAGGCGACGATGCTGGGCATGCGCCGCGCCGTGGAGGGCGTGCGCCACGCCACCGAGCTGGCCCGCATCGACGGCAACGCCCTGCCCCGCGGCCTACCCTGCCCGGCCGAAGCCTGGATCGGCGGCGACGGCCGCGACCGCGCCATCATGGCGGCCTCCATCATCGCCAAGGTCACCCGCGACCGCCTGATGGCCGAGCTGCACCAGCACTGGCCGCAATACGGCTTCGCCGAGCACAAGGGCTACTCCACCCCCGCCC